>Ga0182742_1000025_pt1 | contig 327584 bp, 320 predicted proteins | sample eDN5th37CBELigMG_FD_128880 | JGI IMG/M metagenome (GOLD analysis project Ga0182742, IMG submission 128880) | Enriched Miracle-Growth compost microbial communities from Emeryville, California, USA - eDNA 5th pass 37_C BE-Lig MG (version 2)... ... | reverse complement strand
CGTGCTCGTCGCCGAATCAAACGACGCCGGAGACACATAGCCACTCGGCAGCGTGTTGATCGAACCCATCGCCGCCGTCGTCGCCAGATACGTCGACAAACCCCACGACGCCGTGCCGAGGTCCACGTTGCCCGCGGAAACGCTCGACGAGAGGCTCATCAGCGAGTCGAAGCTCAGCGCCTGGAACGCCTGCGGTGCGCTCGGCCCCTCCTCGGTCTCGCCTCCGAGATCCGCCGGGTCGACCAGCTCCTCGGCTTCGTCGCCCTCAACCGACTCCTCGACCCCGTCGACTGCCTCATCTTCAGCTGGCTGCTCCTCGGCCGACGCATCCGCCTCCTCGGCCACGACCTCCTCGACGGGGGCGGTGGGAGTCTCGGTCGACTCGGAGACCGGCGGTTCGACGGGGGCGTCGTCCGCGAAAGCCGGCGCGGTGAGGCCGCCGAACACGAGGGCGAGGGCGGCGAGGGCCCCCAGGGCGAAACGGCTCGCAGCGCGAACAGGCTTGGGCATGCGCGTGGGATCTCCGGTCAGGGCGCATCGCAGTCGCGGGCGCCGGGCGGACTGAGACCCCGGCCAAACAGCACTTAGGTAAGCCTCAGCTAATCAAGAGCGTACGCACGCGCTCGTTCGCTTGTCAAAATTTCGGGAAGGCTTACCTTAGTTGCCGTAGACTTCTTGGTCATGACCTCAGCGAACGCGATGGCCGTGCCGGACGTCGATGCCCCTGCGACGCTCTCGGCGCTGCTGCGATCCGCCACCGCCGACCAGCACCAGCGCGCGGAGACCCGGCCGTTCATCTCCGACCTCATGGGCGGGAAGCTGAGTCTCGCCGCGTTCATCGAGTACACGGCGCAGCTCGCCTACGTGTACGAGGCGCTCGAGGCGCGCGACGTGTCGCGCGATCCCGCGCCGCTCGACGACCCGCGACTCGCGCGGATGGCGTCGATCGAGTCCGACCTCACCGCGCTCGGCGCGGGCGATTGGCGCGTCACCCACCCCGCGCTGCCCTCGACGGCGGCCTACGCCGCGCGCCTGCGCGAGCTCGCCGACGGTCGCTGCGCCGAGTATCTCGCCCACCACTACACGCGCTACCTCGGCGACCTCTCCGGGGGCCAGGCGATCGGCGCGATGATCGCGCGTCACTACGGCGCGACCCCCGAGCAGCTCGCGTTCTTCCGCTTCGAGGGCATCGAGAAGCCGGTCGTCTACAAGCGCGAGTACCGCGAGGCCCTCGACGCGCTCGAGCTCACGGCCGAGGAGCGCGAGGCGGTCGTCGCCGAGGCTCGGGCCGCATTCGACTTCAACGCCGCGATCTTCGACGAGCTGGGCTCGCGCGCGGACGCCGCGTAGCGTGCGCGCGCGGCGCGGCGGCATCCTGGGTGCCGCGCTCGTGCTCGTCATGACGCTCACCGGCTGCGCGACGAGTCCGGCGGGGTCCGCCGAACCGGCCGGAGACGGCGCACCGCTCGTCCCGCTCGATCGGCTCGAGCTGCTTGCGGACCCGTTCGCCTACGAGGGCGCGTCGACCGCGATCCTCCACGACTCGGCCATCGAGCCGGTCGCGACCGCGCCCGCCCAGTCGCTCCCCTCCACCGTGAAGTCCGCCGACCTCGGCGGGACGAGCACGGTCACCGTGACCGACACCTCGCGCGTCATCGCGATCGACCTCGCGGGGTCGCTCGCCGCGACCGTCTGGGGCCTCGGCTTCGGCGACACGCTCATCGCGCGCGACCAGTCGACGACGTTCCCCGGCGCCGCCGATCTCCCGCTCGCGACCTCGGGTGGGCACTCCGTCAACGCGGAGGCGATCATCGCGCTGCGTCCGACCCTCGTCATCACCGACGGCACGGTCGGCCCGCGGGACGTGCTCGAGCAGCTGCGCGACGTCGGCATCACCGTCGTCTTCGTCGACCACGAGGCGTCCTTCACGGGTGCGGAGGATCTCGCCCGCGACGTCGCGGCGATCTACGGCGCACCCGAGGCGGGACGCCTGCTCGCCGAGCGCATCGCGACCGAGGTCGGCGACGTCGAGCGAGCGGTCGCGGACATCGCGCCGAGGCCGGGCCTGCGGATGATGTTCCTCTACCTGCGCGGCGGCAGCGGCGTCTACTACCTCTTCGGCGAGGAGTCCGGCGCCGACGACCTCATACATGCCCTCGGCGGCATCGACGTCGCCGGCGAGATCGGCTGGACGGGCATGCAGCCCATCACCGACGAGGCGACGATCGCGGCCGACCCCGACCTCATCCTCGTGATGAGCGACGGCCTCGAGTCGGTCGGCGACGTCGACGGGCTGCTCGACGAGATCCCCGCGCTCGCACTGACGACCGCGGGCAAGCATCGCCGGTTCGTCGACATGGCCGACGGGCAGGTCCTCTCCTTCGGGCCGCGCAGCGCCGGCGTCGTCGACGCGCTCGCCCGGGCGATCTACGCCCCTGAGCCGGAGTGAGCGAGGCGAGCACGGCATGAGGACTCGACGCGTCATCGTCTTCGTCGTGCTCGGCGCGCTGCTGCTCGGCGGGATCCTCGCCTCGCTCGCGCTCGGCCAGCTCTCGATCTCCCCGCAGCAGCTCATCGGCGCGATCCTCCAGGGCGTCGGCATCGACACGAGCTGGGCGCCCGAGGACCCGACGCTCACCGACGCGCTGTGGCGGGTGCGATTCTCCCGGATCGCGATGTCGATCCTCGTCGGGGCCCTGCTGTCGATCGCGGGCGCGATCATGCAGGCGATCTTCGGCAACCCCCTCGCCGAGCCCGGCGTCGTCGGCGTCTCGTCCGGCGCGGCCGTCGGCGCCGCCGCGGCGATCGCGTTCGGCGCGAGCGCGCTCGGCGGCTGGAGCATCGCGGCAGCCGCCTTCGCCGGCGCCCTCATCGCGATCGTCCTCGTCTACCTCACGGCCCGGTCGAGAGGCCGCACGGAGGTCGTCACGCTGCTGCTCACCGGCATCGCCGTCAACGCGTTCGGCGGCGCGGGCCTCGCCCTCGTGCTCTTCATGTCGAACACGGCGAGCCGCGAGCAGATCATCTTCTGGCAGCTCGGATCGCTGAACGGATCGCGCTGGATCGACGTCCTCATCGTGCTCGCGGTCGGGCTCCCGGCCCTCCTCATCGGCCTCGCGCTCTCGCGACGCTACGACCTGCTCGCGCTCGGCGAGCGCACCGCCGCTCACCTCGGCGTGCGCGTCGAACGGCTGCGCATCGTCTCGATCGTCCTCGTCGCGCTGATGACCGGCGTCGCCGTCGCGTTCGTCGGGATCATCGCGTTCGTCGGCCTCGTCGTGCCGCACCTGATCCGGATGGTGCTCGGACCGAGTCACCGCACGCTCATCCTCGGCTCGCTGCTCGGCGGCGCGGCGCTCATGGTCTGGGCCGATCTCGTCGCGCGCACCGCGGTGCCACTCGCCGACCTGCCGATCGGGATGCTCACCTCGCTCATCGGCGGGCCCTTCTTCTTCTGGCTGATCCGCCGCAACCGCGCCAAGGCGGGGGGCTGGGCATGAGCGCCGGCGTCGCCTACCGCGCGAGCGGGATCGGATACCGGGTCGGCGACGCGGAGATCCTCTCCGACGTCTCGGTCGAGGTCGGCTACGGCCGTGTGCTCGGCCTCGTCGGTCCGAACGGAGCGGGCAAGTCGACCCTCCTCGGCGTCCTCGCCGGCGACGTGGCGCCGACCGCCGGCGTCGTCGAGCTCGACGGGCGCGTCATCGGGGACTGGTCGGTGCGCGAGCTCGCGCGACGCCGCGCGGTGCTGCTGCAGCACAACGCCGTCGCGTTCTCCTTCACCGGCCGCCAGGTCGTCGAGATGGGGCGCGCGCCGTGGCTCGGCACCTCTCTCGTGGACGAGGACGAGAACGCGATCGAGTCGGCCCTGGCGGAGACCGACGCGACCGCGTTCTCCGGCCGCGTCTTCCCGACCCTCTCGGGTGGCGAACGCGCCCGGATCTCGCTCGCGCGCGTGCTCGCGCAGGACACCGCGGTGCTGCTGCTCGACGAGCCGACCGCCTCGCTCGACATCGGCCACCAGGAGGACGTCCTGCGCGTGGCGCGTCGGCTCGCCTCGCGCGGTCGTGCGGTCGTCGCGGTGCTCCACGACCTGTCGCTCGCCGCCGCCTACGCCGACGATCTCGCGATGCTGCACCACGGCCGGCTCGTCGCGCACGGCTCACCCGCCGAGGTCCTCACCGCCGACCGGGTCGAGTCCGTCTATCGGACCCCGGTGCGGATCCTGCCGGACCCCGACACGGGGCGTCCCGTCGTCCTCCCCCGCCGCACCCTCCCCTGACCCACTTCCGTTTTTCAGGAGAATCGGGGCCGCGTGCGCAATACGCACGCCCGGCCCCGATTCTCCTGAAAAACGAGTGTCAGGGGACTCGGTTGGTCCATTCGGGGTCGGAGAACTTCGTGGCCGCGAGGGCCTCGGCCTCGGCGAGCTCCTCGGCGGTCAGAACGTCATCCCGCAGTCCATACCGGTCGCGGAATACACCGATGAGCGCGTCGATGATCGCCTCGCGCTCGAGCCCCGTCTGCGAGCGGATCGGGTCGACGCGCTTCGCCGCCGAGGCGATGCCCTTGTCGCTGAGCTTCTCGCGGCCGATCCGCAGGATCTGCGTCATCCGCTCGCCGTCCATGTCGTAGGCCATCGTGACGTGGTGCAGCAGGCCGCCTCCCGCGAGGCGCTTCTGCGCCGCGCCGCCGATCTTCCCCGCCGGGCTCGCGATGTCGTTGAGGGGGACGTAGGTCGCATCGATCCCGAGCGAGCGCAGTCCGGCGACCGCCCACTCGTCGAGGAAGGCGTACGAGTCCGCGAAGCTCATCCCCTGGACGAGCTCGATCGGCGCGGTGATCGAGTAGACGATGACCTGGCCCCCCGCCATGTACATCGCGCCGCCGCCCGAGATGCGACGCACGACCTCGACGTCGTAGCGCCTCGCCGCCTCGAGATCGACCTCGTTGCGCACCGACTGGAACGAGCCGATCACGACCGCCGATCGATCCCACTCCCAGAAGCGCAGCGTCGGCTCGCGCAGTCCCGCGCCGACGCGCTCGGTGAGGACCTCGTCGAGCGCGACCTGCACGCGCGGCGGGAGGGCCGGGCCGCGCAGGAGGCGCCACGGGTAGTCGCCCCACTCCCGGCCGCCCGCGACCGCGCGTCGCACTGCGGTCGCGATGCCCTCGGGGTCGACCCCGAGCAGCTCCGCGCCCGGCGGCAGCGCCGCACGGATCGCGCCCGCGATGTCCTTGCCGCTCGCGTCCGCCGCGAGGCCCTCGACGGCGGAGTCCATCGCCGCGAGCGCCGAGTCCGGCTCGAGGAAGAAGTCGCCCGCGATCCGCACGCCCGCGAATCGCCCGTCGACGACCTCGAGGTCGACGACGACGAGCTTGCCGCCCGGGACCTTGTACTCGCCGTGCATCAGCCGATCCGCGCGTCGAGCCAGTCGATCACGTCGCGGATGACCTCGTCGGCGTTCGTCTCGTTGAGCACCTCGTGGCGGGCGCCGTCGTAGACGATCACGGCGACGTCGGTCAGCCGCGCACGTGACAGGTACGCCTCGGCGAGCCGCCGCACCGACCTCTCGCCGCCGACCGGATCGTCGGAGCCGACGATGAGCAGCACCGGCACGTCGTGCACCTCGGCGAGCCCGATGCGCGGCTTGCCGAGCAGGCGCAGCGTGTCCCGGATGCCGAACAGCTTGATGAGCGGCGTCGCGACCATGAGCGGGTCGGCCGCGGCGGCCGCGACGACGGCGGGATCGCGGCTGAGCCACTCGTATCCGGTGGGCTGCGGCACGGTCCTGCCGTGCCTCGCGTTGAGCGGCGCCGCGTTCATGCCGCTCAGAACGCGATACGCCGACCCCGAGAGCACGACGAGGTCGTACTCGGCCGGGTACTCGTCGAGCAGCATCTGCGAGATGAACGAGCCCCACGAGTGCCCGAAGAGCACGAACGGGATGCTCGGCCGTGCCGCCCGGATGAGCTTGCTGAGCCGGTGCACGGCGTCGACCGCGGCGGGGTGGCCGCCTCTGCCGAGCCGTCCGAGCTTCTCGGGCTCGGCGGCCCACTGCTCGAGACCGGTCTGCCCGTGGCCGCGGTGGTCGTCCGCCCAGACCTCGTACCCGGCTTCGACGAGGGCCGCGGCGACGTGCTCGTAGCGCAGCGCGTGCTCGCCGACGCCGTGCACGAGCTGCACGACCGCCTTCGGCGAGGGATGCGTCCACACGTGGTAGTGGATCGTGACGCCGACCGCGTCCTTGAACGTCGCGTCCTTGCGGGTCACAGCCATGTCTGGAATCTACCCCTCCGGTCTATTCTTGGCGCGTTGACCGAGCGGGGGGCGACGGAGTGAGACGATGGGGACGCACCACGGGTGCGAGCGCAGCAGGCGTCACGGGCTCGATGCTCGTGGCGACCGCGATGATCCTTGGCGGGGCCCTGCCCGCGACCGCGGCGGTCGATGACCGCTATGAGCTCGTCGAGGTCGCTGCGGGCTCGGTCTACAGCGTGGTGGGCCCGCCCGTCGAGGCCGGCGGGGTCGTCTACTTCCAGGGCACGAGTCCGTCCGCTCCGGGCGGCTCGTGGCTCTTCGCCTTCGACCCCGCGACGGGTGCGGTCGGTCCGGTCGGTGCGACGAGCTCGATCGGCCAGGTGAGCGGGCTGCGCAGCGACGGCGCGATGCTCTTCTTCCTCTCGCCCGCGGGCGGGCAGAACGCGGTGCACGTCTACGACCCGGCGTCGGACTCGGTCGGCGCGTACGACTGGCCGGCCGGCGAGAACGCCTTCGCCGACCAGCTCGCGATCCTCGGCGCCGACGTCTACATCGTGATGCAGTCCGACGGCCTGCTCTACTCCGTGCCGCGCACGGACCCCGCATCGGCCCCCGGGCTCGCGCCCGCGGCGACCTCGCCCCTGCCCAAGTGCGTCGACGGGACGACGGATCCGGGCGGCTTCGCCGACAGCCTCAGCTCGGTCGGCGGCTTCGTCTACTACGAGCAGAGCTGCGCGGACATCGCGAGCGATCAGCTCTTCCGCCGGGCGAGCCCCTCGGCGGCCGAGGCGGTCGCGTTCTCCGGCGCCGCCGATCCCGCCGAGTTCGCGTCGGCCTACGCGGTCCTCGAGCACGGCGGCCGGACGTTCTTCGCGGCGGGCGCGATCTCGGGCACGCAGCACGAGTTCTCGTTCGTCGACCTCGCCGCACCGCCCGCCGACCTCGGGGGGCTCAACCCAGGCAGCGCGACGGTCTTCCAGGGCGCCGTGACCTGGTTCATGCAGGACGGCGCCGAGCGCCCGCTCTTGCGCAGCGCGGACGGGCTCACGGCGACGCCGGTCGGGCCGCTCGCCGCGCAGGTCGGCATGGAGGCGGAGCTCGGGCTCACCGCGTGGGGCGACGTGCTCCTGCTCAACGGCTTCCCCGTCGTATCGCCGAGCGATCCCGTCGGGACGCGCACCAACTACCTCTATGACGCCAGCGACACGTCCTTCTCCCGCATCGGCCCGGCGGGGGCGATCGTGCCGCCCTTCGTGACGTCGGCGGGCGATGCCTACGTCACCGCATTCGCGGGCATGGGCGCCGATGCCGACAGCCAGCATCTCTATCAGGTCGTGCGGCGGGCTCTGCCCGACACGGGCGCCGATCCCTTAACCCCTGCACTCGCGGCGGGGCTGCTGCTCGTGCTCGGCGGAGGATTGTTCGCGCTCGCCGCCCGGATGCGCCCATGCGCGCAAGCTTGCCTTGCAATTCGGAGGATTGTTAGACAATCTAGAGACATGGTGGCCGGCGATCGAGACAGCGCGGTCCTCCCAGGCGCCCTGCACGCCGCGCTGCGCACCGCGATCCTCGACGGGGGACTCGCCCCGGGGACGGCCGTGACCGAGTCGGCGGTCGGACTGCGCCACGGCGTCGCACGGCCGACCGCCAGGCTCGCGATCGAGCGCCTCGTCGCCGAGGGGCTGCTGCACCGCGAGCCGCATCAGGCCGCCCGGGTGCCCGAGCTCGACGCGCACGACGTCGCCGACATCTACGAGGCGCGAGCGATCGTCGAGCAGGCCGCGATCGAGCGCCTCGCGCGCAGCGGCTCGATCCCCGCCGAGGCGCTCGAGGCGCACCGCGAGCTGCTCGACCTCGAGGCAGAGGCGCCCTTCGCTCGCGTCGACGCGCGCTTCCACCGCGGGCTCGTCGCGGGTCAGTCGAACGCCCGACTGGCCCGTATGCACGGGCTCCTCATGAGCGAGATCGAGCTGTGCATCGCCCAGGTCCAGGCCGAGCGACTGCTGACGCCCCGCGAGATCGGTGCGCAGCACCAGGCGATCCTCGACGCCGTCGTCGCGGGCGATGCCGTGCTCGCGGGGCGCCTGGCTCGCGAGCACGTCCACGGGGCGCGCGATCGACTGCTCGCGGCGCTCGCGCCGGCGAAACGACCCGCACCGCCGGCGAGCGATGCGCAGACCGGGACTCCGGCCGCGCGCTGAGTCACCCGACCGACCCCGAACAGCCCGCGACGAACGCGACGAACGAAGGACGAGCCCATGGTGCAGCGCCAGTTCCCGAACCCCAAGGACGTCTTCGAGCTCATGCGGTTCAAGCGTCCCGTATGGAGCGCGAAGGAGCGCCGCCTCACCGGCGCCCTGACCATCCACGACCTGCGCACGATCGCGAAGCGGCGCACCCCGAAGGCCGCGTTCGACTACGTCGACGGCGCAGCCGACGGCGAGCTCTCGCTGTCTCGCGCCCGTCAGGCGTGGGAGGACATCGAGTTCCACCCCGACATCCTCCACGACGTCTCGACCGTCGACACCTCGACGACCGTGCTCGGCGGCCCGAGCGCCTACCCGTTCGCGATCGGCCCGATCGGCTTCAGCCGGATCGCGCACACCGAGGGCGAGGTCGGCGGGGCCTCCGCGGCGGCGCGGGTCGGCGTCCCGTTCACGCTCTCCACCCTCGGCAACACGGCGATCGAGCGGGTCGCCGAGATCAACCCCGGTCGCAACTGGTTCCAGCTCTACGTCATGCGCCGCCGCGAGATCTCCTACGGCCTCGTCGAGCGCGCGGCCGCCGCCGGCTTCGACACGCTCATGTTCACGGTCGACGCGCCCGTCGGCGGCAACCGGCTGCGCGACACCCGCAACGGCTTCTCCATCCCCCCGCAGCTGACCATGAGGACGATCGCGAACGCGATCCCGCGACCCTGGTGGTGGTGGGACTTCCTGACGACTCCGAAGCTCGAGTTCGCGTCCCTCAGCTCGACGGGCGGCACAGTCGGCGAGCTGCTGTCCTCGGCGATGGATCCGACCATCTCCTTCGACGACCTCGACGTGATCCGCGGGATGTGGCCCGGCAAGCTCGTCGTCAAGGGCGTGCAGAACGTCGCGGACGCGAAGCGCCTCGCCGATCTCGGCGTCGACGGCATCATCCTGTCCAACCACGGCGGTCGTCAGCTCGACCGCGCCCCCATCCCGTTCCACCTCCTCCCGGACGTCGTGCGCGAGGTCGGTCGCGACACCGAGATCCTCGTCGACACGGGGATCATGAACGGCGCCGACATCGTCGCCGCGATCGCCCTCGGCGCGAGGTCGACGATCGTCGGCCGCGCCTACATGTACGGCCTCATGGCCGGCGGCGTCGACGGCGCGCACCGCGCGATGGAGATCCTCACCCGTCAGATCGTCCAGACCATGAAGCTGCTGCAGGTCGCCTCCGTCGAGGAGCTCGGCCCCCGGCACGTCACCCAGCTGCGCCGACTCGTGCCGCGCAGCTGATCGCCCCGCGCCGGATCAGGCCCGCACCGGCTCCTCGGGCAGCTCCTCGTCGGGCTCCTCGCGGATCGGCGTCGCCTCGACGACCTGGTCGGAGAACTCCTCCGGTGCGATGACGAGCGGGACGGGCCTCGTCGCGACGAGCTCGACCCCGAGCCGAGCCTCGGCGCTGCGACGCACCCGGCCCGAGGCGAGGAACCAGATCGCCCCGATCCCGAACGCGATGATCCCCGAGGTCCCGCCGACGAGGATCGCGACGCGCGGACCCGCGGTCGAGGCGACGAGGCCGACGATCGGCGCCCCGATCACGGTCCCGCCCATCATGAGCGCCATGTAGATCGCGAGCACCCGGCCGCGCAGCGCCGGGTCGGTCGTCGTCTGGACGTAGCCGTTCGCGGTGGTGAGCATCGTGATGACGGAGAAGCCGATCACGACGCAGACCGCCGCGTACGACCAGAACGTCGGCATCGCGGCCGACAGCCCGCAGGAGATGCCGAAGAGGAGTGCGGCGACGATCGCGACGCGCAGCTGCGCCCGTGCGCGCCGCGCCGCGAGCAGCGCGCCCGCGAGCGAGCCGATCGCGATGACCGAGGTGAGCAGGCCGAAGCCGTCGGCGTCCCGACCGAACTCGAGCGCCATCGTCGAGGCGAAGATGGGGAAGTTCATGCCGAAGGCGCCGACGACGAAGGCCATCGCGAAGAGCGCGACGAGGTCGCCGCGATGCGCGGCGTAGCGGAAGCCGTCCATGAAGCGCTGCACGCCCGTCGCCCTGGCCCGCGGGGTGAGCTCGGAGCGGCGCATGAGCGTCAGCACCGTGACGGTCGCGAGGTAGCTGAGCGCGTCGACGACGAAGACCCAGCCCGGGCCGATCCAGATGATCGCGAGGCCCGCCGCGGCGGGGCCGATGAGCCGCGCACCGTTGAACGCGGCCGAGTTGAGCGCGACCGCGTTCGAGGCGTCCTCGCGGCCGACGAGGTCGGAGACGAACGCCTGCCGCGCGGGGTTGTCGAAGGCGGTGCCGACGCCGAAGCAGAACGCGAGGACGTACATGAGGGGCAGCGTCATGACCCCGCCGAGCAGCAGCAGGCCGACGACGAGGGCGACGGTCCCGAGCCCGATCTGGGTGACGAGCAGGAGCCGTCGCCGAGGGAAGCGATCGGCGACCCAGCCGGTCACGCCGACGAGCAGCAGCGGCGGCCCGAACTGGAGCGCCATGCACACGCCCATCGCCGCGGCGTCGCCGTCGGTGAGCACCGTGAGCACGGTCCAGCTCAGCGCCGTCGACTGCGCCCAGGACCCGACGTTGGACACGAGCGCGCCGAAGAACCAGAGCCGGTAGTTGTAGTGCCGCAGCGAGCGGAACATCGCGCCCTTCATCGCCTGGCCATCCCGGCGATGACCGCGGCCGCCCGCGAGAGCAGCTCGCGTTCCTCGCCGGACATGGGGGCGAGCTCGCGCTTGAGCCAGGCGTTGCGCCGCGTGCGGGCGGTGCGGGCGAGCTCGTCGCCGTCCGGCATCAGCTCGACGATCACCCGCCGACGGTCGGCGGGATCGTCGACCCGGCGCACGTAGCCGGCGCCTTCGAGCGCGTTGAGCGTGCGGTTCATCGAGGGCGCCGAGACCCGCTCGTACTCGGCGAGCTGCCCCGGCGTGCGCGCGCCGACACGACTGAGGTGCATGAGGACCGTCAGCTGCGAGTCGGTCACCGCTTCGAGATGGGACTCGAGACGCATCCGGCGGGTGAGCAGGAAGCTCGCGACGCGGAGATCGGAGGCGAGCTGCTCGAGCTCGTCCGATTCCTTAGCCACGCTAACGATTCTACCCCGGCGGCGGACCCCCCGCCTCCCGGCTCGAGCGCCGGGCTCGATCGGTCAGGGCTCGATCGGTCCGAGCAGGCTCGCGGCGACCGTCGCGTGCACCGACTCGGTGTCGCTCGGGTGGAAGATGCCCGCGAGCACGTCGCGCTGCAGACGCGCGAGCTCCGCCTGATTCCGGTAGCCCGAGCCGCCGACCGAGCGTGCCGCCTGATCGACGACCGTGCGCGCCGCCTCCGTCGCGCGGTGCTTCGCACCGGTCAGCTGGCGGAACCAGTCCGCCCCGCGATCCGCGCCCGCGTCGACGTCGGCCGCGAGCGACTCGATCTCGGAGGTCAGCGGATCCAGGACGAGCGCCATGTCGGCGATCCGCCAGCGGAAGTCGGGGTCCTGCGCGTACGAGCGGCCGGTCGCGCGACTGCGCCGCTCGCGCACCGCCTCGACCGCGAGCTCGAGCGCGCGGTCCGCGATCCCCGCGTAGGCCGAGGCGGTCAGCAGCAGGAAGTTGGCGAAGATGCCGAACACGAACGGGTCGGCGCTCGGCCCGAGAGGCAGGACCCGGCTGACCCGCTCGTCCGGGACGACCGCGTTCTCCAGCACGGTCGTCCTCGACTGCGTCGCGCGCATGCCGAGCGTGTCCCAGTCGTCGAGCGTCGTCACGCCCGCGTCGGCCCGCGTCAGGAAGCCGTGCACGAGACGCGGGCCCTCGGCCGTCTCGGCGCGACCGAAGACGCCGAGCCGGGTCCAGGCCGGCGCGAGCGAGGTGAAGACCTTCGTGCCGGAGAACGCCCAGCCGGAGTCGACCCGGTCGGCCCGCGTCGCGGAGTCCCACAGCACGAGGTCGTTGCCCGGCTCGCTGATTCCGAACGCGAAGACCTCGCCGCGGGCGGCGTCGTCGAGCACCCAGCCGAGCGAGTCGTCGCCGCGATCGCGCAGCACGCGGGCGACGCCGAGCCAGACGTGGTGCATGTTCGTCGCGAGGGCCGTCGCCGGTGCGAAGGCGGCGAGGCGGCGCTGGTCGCGCACCGTCTCCAGGAGCGGGCGAACCCCCAGGCATCCGGCGGCCCGGAGCTCCGCGAGATCCTCGTCGAAGAACGCGTTGTCCCGGTCGTAGCCGGGCGCGCGCTCGCGGAAGCGCTGCAGCATCTCCGGATCGAGCTCCATGGCGTCCTCCCCGAGCAGCCTAGCCACGCTCAGGCCGGTGCGATCGCGCCGATCCGCCGCCGCGCCTCGTCGATGATCTCGAGCACGGCGATCGACTCGTCGAGCGGCCGCTCGGGCGCCTCGGTGCGGCCCGCCGCGATGTGCGCCGCGACCGCGGTCGCCTGGTAGCAGAGGCCCGCGTGGCCGCGGATGCCGTTCGGATCGGCGTAGCGACGGCGTTCTGCGCCCGTAACGAGGTCGAACGCGCCGGCCATGAAGAAGGGCTCGGAGAACTCGATGCTCGCCCCGTCCCCGATGACGCGGGCGAGCTGCGAGGCCGACGCGTCGAGCGCGGTCGTCGCGATCGCGCGCGCGCCGCTCGCGTACTCCTGGACGATGACCGTGCGCGCGTCGACGCCCTCGGGGCGCGTCGTCGTCCCGGTCACGAGGAACGAGTCGGAGGGGCCGAGCAGGAAGCGCCCGAAGCTGAGCGGGTAGACGCCGATGTCGAGCAGCGCGCCGCCCCCGATCGTCGGGGCGAAGACTCGCGCGTTGCGCTCCCGGTCGAACGGCGCGCAGAACTCGGCCTCGACGATCGCGATCTCGCCGAGCACGCCGTCCGCGACGAGCTGGAGCAGCACGTCGGTCTGCGGCAGGAACCGCGTCCACATCGCCTCCATCGCGAAGACCCCGGCGGCGCGCGCGGCCGCCGCGACCTCGCGCGCCTCGGCCGCGGAGCAGCCGATGGGCTTCTCGACCAGGACGTGCTTGCCTGCGGCGATGACGGCGAGCGCGTGCTCGCGGTGCAGCTCGTTCGTCGAGGCGACGTAGACCGCGTCGACCTCGGGGTCCTCGAGCAGCGCGGTGTACGAGCCGGCGACCCGGGCGCCGAACGCCTCGGCGAAGGCGCGCGCCCGCTGCGGATCGCGCGAGGCGACCGCGACGATGCGCTGGTCGGTGTGCCGCGCGACGGCGCTCGCCCACTGCTTCGCGATCCGGCCCGGCGCGAGGATCCCCCAGCGCAGCACGGGCCCACCGCGCAGCGGCGCCGTGCGCGCTGCCGGAAACCCACCCACCCCCGTATCCTCCTCGCTTTTCAGGAGAATCGGGGGTGCGCGTGCATATTGCACGCCCGACCCCGATTCTCCTGAAAAGCGAGGAGGATAGGGGCGTGGGGGGTGCGGGGACGAGAGAACGCGATGTCGTCATCGTCGGCGGCGGGCACAACGGGCTCGCGGCCGCCGCGTACCTGGCGCAGGCGGGGCTGAGCGTCACCGTGCTCGAGCGCCTCGACGAGGTCGGCGGCGCGGCCGTGTCGGCGCGGGCCTTCGCGGGCCTCGACGCGCGGCTCTCGCGCTACTCCTACCTCGTCTCGCTCCTGCCGCGGACGATCGTCGACGACCTGGGCCTGCGGATCCGGGTCGCTCGGCGCCGCTATTCCTCGTACACCCCGCGCCCCGGCACCTCGACGGGCCTGCTCGTCGACCGGGTCGACACCGCCGCGAGCGCGCTCGGCACCGATGCGGCGGGCTGGCGCGCGCTCACCGAGTCGACCGGACAGCTCGCCCGGAGCCTCTTCCCGACCATGACCTCACCCCTCATGACGCGCTCGGAGGCCAGACGCCTCGTCGCTGACAACGCCGACTGGTCGGCATTCGTCGACGAGCCGGTCGGCGAGGCCGTCCAGGACGCGCTCGCCGACGACCTCGCCCGCGGCATCGCGCTGACCGATGCGCTGATCGGGACGTTCGCGCCGAACGTCGACGCGACCCTCGCCGCGAACCGCTGCTTCCTGTACCACGTCATCGGCGGCGGGACCGGGGACTGGGACGTCCCCGTCGGCGGGATGGGCTCCGTGAGCGGCGAGCTGCGCCGGGCCGCGCAGCAGGCGGGTGCGCAGCTGCTCACCGGCGCCGAGGTGAACGCGGTGAACCCCGATGGCAGCGTGCGCGCGAGGATCGGCGACGAGGAGGTCGACTTCGCCGCCCGCTGGGTGCTCGCGGGCTGCTCGCCGGCCGAGCTCGCCCGGCTGCTCGGCGACGCGCCGCCGCCCGAGGCCGAGGGCGCGCAGGTCAAGGTCAACCTGCTCCTGGAACGGCTGCCGCGCCTGCGCGACGCCACGGTCGACCCGCGTGCCGCGTTCGGCGGGACCTTCCACGTCAACGAGTCGTGGTCGCAGCTGCAGCTCGCCTACGACGAGGCGGCCGGGGGCGAGATCCCCGGCGTGCTGCCGCTGGAGATCTACTGCCACTCGATTACCGACCCGACGATCCTCTCGGACGAGCTGCGGGCCGCCGGCGCCCAGACGATCACCGTCTTCGGCCTGCACACCCCGCACCGCCTCACCCGCGCGCCGGGCTACGCGGGCGGGGTCGGCGCCGACCGCTACCGCGAGCGGCTCCAGGCGTCCGTCATCGCGAGCCTCGACTCGGTGCTCGCCGAGCCGATCGAGTCGCTCCTGCTGTCCGACGCCGACGGCCGTCCGGCGATCGAGACGAAGACGACGCTCGATCTCGAGCGGTCGCTGCGGCTGCCGAAGGGCAACATCTTCCACGGGCCGCTGTCGTGGCCGTGGGCGGAGGACGACGAGGCGCTCGCCACCCCGGCGCAGCGCTGGGGCGTCGCGACGCCCCACGAGCGGATCCTCGTGTGCGGCTCGGGCGCACGACGAGGCGGCGCCGTGTCCGCGATCGGGGGACACAACGCCGCCATGGCCGTGCTCGAGTCGGTGTGACTCAGCCCGTCGTGTAGGTCATCGAGCCGAGCGTCGCGAGCGCAGTCGCCCCGATGACGACCGCGATGATGATCCAGACGACGTAGAGCGCGAGGACGATGATCGAGATGATCAGACCGACCTTCGCGGGGGTGTTCTGGTAGCCCGCCGCCTTCGACTGGTTGAGGGCGATGATCGAGAGGATCAGGCCGACGAGCGCGAAGACGAACGCGAAGACCAGGCCGACGATGCCGAGCGTCTTGCCCGGGTAGTCGCCGGGCGCGGGGGCGAGGGGCTGCTGGTATCCGGCGGGGGGCTGCTGATAGGCGGGCTGCTGCGGGACGTTGGGGTCGGTCATGACTGGTACCTGCTTTCCTGGCGGTGGCCTTGGTCGTGAGCGAGCGTACTCACCTGGGAGGCTCGCCCGCTACGTTGAGTACGTGGCGATCGGCATCCTGACGAGCGGTGGGGACTGCCCCGGGCTCAATGCGGTCATCCGTGCGGCGGTGCTGAAGGGCATCCAGATCTACGACCAGGAGTTCGTCGGATTCCGCGACGGCTGGCGGGGGCTCGTGGAGGGCGATGCGCTCCCGCTGGAGCGCCGCGACATCCAGGGCATCGGCAAGCTCGGCGGCACGATCCTCGGCACCTCCCGCACCGACCCGCTCAGCGACGGCGACACGACGGGGCAGCGGGCGCGGGAGTCGATGGAGCGCCTCGGCGTCGACTCGCTCATCGTCATCGGCGGCGAGGGGACGCTCGCGGCGGCGGCGGAGCTCGCCGAGCTCGGGGTCCGGATCGTCGGGGTGCCGAAGACGATCGACAACGACCTCTCCGCGACCGACATGACGTTCGGCTTCGACACGGCGGTCGAGATCGCGACCGAGGCGTTCGACCGACTGCGCACGACGGGCGACTCGCACGGCCGCGCGATGGTCGCGGAGGTCATGGGTCGCCACGTCGGCTGGATCGCACTGCACTCCGGGATGGCCGCGGGCGCTCACGCGATCCTCATCCCCGAGCAGCGCACGAGCTGGGACGAGCTCGCCGACTGGGTCACGAGCGCCCATCGCCGCGGCCGCGCCCCGCTCGTCGTCGTCTCCGAGGGCTTCGTGCCCGAGGGCGGCACCGAGGCGTACTCCGACCAGGGCCTCGACGCGTTCGGGCGGCCCCGGCTCGGGGGGATCGGCGAGCTCGTCACCGCGCAGATCGAGGAGCGCACCGGCATCGAGTCGCGCTGCACGATCCTCGGCCACATCCAGCGCGGCGGCACGCCGAGCGCGTTCGACCGGGTGCTCGCGACACGGTTCGGCCTCGCGGCGATCGACGCGACCGTCCACGGCCGCTTCGGCCGCATGGTGTCGCTGCGCGGCACGGACATCACGCATGTCCCGATCGCCGACGGCATCGGGAGACTGAATGCCGTGCCGCAGTCCCGCTGGGACGAGGCCGCGATCCTGTTCGGGTAGCCGCCGGTGCACGACGGGAGAGGGAGAGCATGTCGTCGGTCCTGACCATCACGGGCCTCGCGCTCGTCGTCCTCGCGGGGCTCGTCCACGTGCTGATCTTCGCGCTCGAGTCGGTGCTCTGGCGCTCTCGCCGGACCTGGCGGCGATTCGGCGTCCGCTCGGCCGAGGACGCCGAGATCGCGCGCCCCTGGGCGCTGAACCAGGGCTACTACAACCTCTTCCTCGCCGTCGGGGCGATCGCCGGCGGAATCGGCGCGATCGTGGGGCTCGCGCTCGGCCCGGCGTGGGTCGCCTGGGCGCCGCTCGATGCCGGCGCCGTGTTCGGCTGGGGGCCGCGACTCGACGGCTGGGGCTGGATCGCGGTGTTCAGCGCGCTGTGCATGGTCGGCGCCGCGGTCGTGCTCGTCGCGTCGTCGCGCGGGCGGCTGCTGCGCGCCGCGCTCGTCCAGGGCCTCGCGCCGCTCGTCGGCGTCGTGCTCCTCGCCGTCGGCCTCGCCTGAGGCGGCGAGCGCCGCGTCAGCGGCGGCTGCGGACGACGGCGAACGCGATGAGCCCGGCCGCCGCCACGCCGACGCCGACGAGCCCCGCGATCCACGGCGCCGGGTTGCTGCGGTAGGACGCCCTGATCCGGTCGGCCGCGGCCCGCGCGCGCTTGGGCACGTCGAGCCGGTCGTCGATGGCGTCGAGGGTCGCGGCGAGCGCCGCGCGCGCCTCGGCGACCCTCGCCTGGGGAGTGGGTGGCGCCACCATCTCAGCTCTCCTCGTCCGGCGTGCGGCCGAGGCCGCGCACGGTGCGCAGGTCCTCCTTGATCGAGTCGATCCGGCTCGGCATGCGCTGCATCGACTTGAACGCACCGACGCCGGCGAGCACGAGGGCCAGGACGATGAGGAGGAGGCCGCCGCCCACGATGAGCGCGCTCGCCCACCACGGCAGCACGGTCGCGAGCCCGGCGACCGCCGCGAAGACGAGGACGACGATCGCGAGGACGGCGACGAACGCCGCGGCGGCGAGCAGCGCGGCACCGACACCAGCGCGCACCGCACGCTCCTTCAGCTCCGCCTTGATCGCGTCGATCTCAGCCCGGATGAGGTCGCCGATCAGGCCCGGCAGCTCCCCGATCAGCTGGAACAGCGATCGGCGAGGAGTGCCCGAGTCGCTCACAGCGACTCCGTCGGCGCGGCGGTCGTCCGCCTGCGGCGGCGCTTGCCCCCGGTCGCCCGATCGATCGCGGACGCCGCACCGATCTTGAGCAGACCCGCGACGTCCTCGAGCCGGTCGTCGACGAAGGACGCGGCGGTCTCCCGCGCGCCCTTGACGATCGGCGCGTTCCAGACGGTCGACGCCGCCTTCGCGATCTGCTCGTACCGCTCTCGCCCGGCCTTCGCGCCCAGGATGTAGCCGACGCCGACGCCGAGCCCGATGAGGACCAGCTTGCCCTTCAGACTCATGCGACCACAGTAACCCTCCCCGCTTCATGCCGCTATCGGAATACTGCGGCTTGACAACGCGGGATCACCAGATCGTGACGCGCTCCTCCTCCGGGAGCCAGAGTCGATCGCCCTCCTCGAGCTCGAAGGCGTCGTAGAACGCGGCGATGTTGCGGACGATCTGGTTGCAGCGGAACTCGCTCGGTGCATGCGGGTCGATCGCGAGCAGCCGGACGACCTCCTCGTCACGGCCCTTCTGCTGCCAGGCCTGAGCCCACGACAGGAAGAAGCGCCGTGCCGCGCTGAGACCGTCGATGACGGGGCCCTCGGTGAGGCCCTGGCGCTCGAGGTGGACGAGGTACGCCTGCCAGGCGATGCCGAGGCCGCCGAGGTCGCCGATGTTCTCCCCGATGGTCAGGGCGCCGTTGACGTGCTGCTCGGGGTCGCCGTTCAGCTGCTCGGGGACGAGCGCGTCGTACTGCGCGATGAGCGAGCGCGTGCGCTCCTCGAACGCCGCGCGATCCGCCTCGGTCCACCAGTCGGTGAGCCGGCCGTCGCCGTCGAAGCGCGATCCCTGGTCGTCGAAGCCGTGGCCGATCTCATGCCCGATGACCGCGCCGATCGCGCCGTAGTTGGCCGCGGCATCGCGTTCTGCCGAGAAGAACGGCGGCTGCAGGATCGCCGCGGGGAAGACGATCTCGTTGAAGCCGGGGTTGTAGTACGCGTTGACCGTCTGCGGGGTCATGAACCACTCGTCGCGGTCGATCGGCCGCCCGAGCTTGCCGAGCTCCCGCTGGAACTCGAACTCGGCGGCGGCGCGCTCGTTCGCGATGAGGTCGTCGGGGACGATGACGAGCGAGCCGTAGTCGCGCCACCTGACGGGGTAGCCGATCTTCGGCGTGAACTTCGCGAGCTTGTCCAGGGCGCGCAGCCGCGTCTCCTCGCCCATCCATTCGAGGGAGCCGATCGAGCGGCGGTAGGCCTCGATGAGGTCGGCGACGAGCTCGTCCATCGCCGCCTTCGCGGCCGGCGGGAAATGCCGCTCGACGTAGACGCGGCCGACCGCCTCGCCGAGCACGCCCTCGACGAGACTGACGCCGCGCTTCCAGCGGGCGCGGATCTCCGGCGTGCCGGTCAGCGCGCGGCCGTAGAAGCCGAAGTTCGCCTGCACGAAGGCGTCCGAGAGCGAGCTCGCGTACGAGCGGATGGTGTGGAACGCGAGCCAGTCCCGCCACGCGTCGAGACGGTCCGGCGTCGCGAGCGCCGCGATGCCCGCGAGCGCGCTCGGCTGGTGGACGACGAGCTCGGCCGTGTGGACGGCCTGCAGCCCCATCGCGTCGCGCCACAGGGCGAGCGGCGCGGTGCCCGCGAGCTCGGCGACGGCGTCCCAGGCGAGCAGGTTGTACGTCTTCTGGGCGTCGCGCGAGGCGACCTTGTCCCAGTGCACCGCGGCGATCTCGTGCTCGAGCGCGACGACCCGGTCGGCGCGGGCCGCCGCGTCGTCGACCCCGGCGAGCGCGAGCAGCTCCTCGACGAAGGCCCGGTACGCGGTGCGGATCTCCGCGAACTTCTCCTCGCGGTAGTACGACTCATCGGGCAGGCCGAGACCGCCCTGCACGACGTTGAGCAGGTAGCGCTCGGGGTCGCCCGGATCGTTGTCGACGTAGAGGTGCACGAAGCCGGGGCCGCCGGCGCGCTCGAGGCGGCCGATCGTCGCGAGCAGCGCCTCGACCGACTCGACCGCCGCGATCTCCTTCAGCAGCGGCACGAGCGGCTCGGCACCCTTCGCCTCGATCGCGGCCTCGTCCATGAACGACGCGAAGAGGTCGCCGACCTTGCGCGCATCGGTGCCGGGGGCCGCGTTCTGCGACTCCTCGATGATCGCGCGGATCGCGGCCTCCGCCTCCTCGTGCAGGACGTGGAACGAGCCATAGCGCGCCTTGTCGGCGGGCAGCTGCGTGCGGTCGATCCACTTGCCGTTGACATGGCGGAACAGGTCGTCCTGGGGTCGGGTGGCCGGATCGAGCTCGGCGAGGTCGATCCCGGAGGCGAGGGCGTCGGTCATGGATCCACCCTAGGAGTGCGCCATGCAGACGGGCCGTGTGCGCGCCCGGCACCCCGGACGGGTGGACGCCTACTCCACGGCGCGGAGCAGGTCGGGCCAGCTCGACGCCGCCGCGATCTGCGTCTGCGTCACGAGGAGGTAGCGCCAGTCGCCGTAGACGCGCTGCTCGGCGACGGCTGCCGCCCAGGCCTGCGCACCGGCCGCCTTGCGCGCGACCTTCGCGTCGTCCTCGGCGGCGGCATCGGACTTCGTCTCGACGAGCCAGTGGACGCCGCGCTCGTCGATGACGATGAAGTCCGGGTAGTAGCGACCGTCGGTCTCGGTCGCGATGTAGGCGCCGTCGGAGAGGTAGAGGCGCAGCCACCAGCGCACGCCGGGTCCGGTGTCGACGAGGTGCGCGAACGCGAACTCGCCGGTGTTCGAGTCGAAGCGCGCGTGGGGCACGATCGAGCGATCCCACGGCCCGTACCACTCGTCCTTCGAGAGCCACGTCCAGCGGTCGCGCGGCGCCGCCGGCTCGGTGCGCTCGCCCGTGATCCGCTGCGTCTCCCAGCGGTAGCGCACCGCCCGCCGACTGCGCTCGACCGCGGCCGTGACGAGGTCGGCGAGTGCCCGCTCGGCCGCGGCCGCGCGGGGTGCGGTCCAGTCGGCGGCGTCCTGCGGCTCGACGCCGGCGCCGTCCAGGAACGCGTCGACCGCGGCGAGCACGAGCGCCCGCTCGTCGAGCGTCGCGGGGATCTCCGGCAGGTTCGCGACGCGGGCGACGAGGTCCTGGCGAACGCGATCGCCGTCGACCCAGCGCTGCGTCGCGACGGCGTCGCCCGCGGCGATGTCGACGACCTGCACGACCTCGCCGTCGAGGCCCGCCCGCGCCTCGAGCGCTCGTCGGGTGAGCGGGACGATCGCGTTCGTCCGATAGCTGCGTCCGGCCGCCCGCAGCTCGGCGGCGTCGATGCTCCCGATGCTGAACGCGACCGGGGTGAGGACGCGCTCGCGGCGCGGGAACGTGATGGCCGGCGCGCCGACTCGCGGATGCATGACCTCGCCGAACCGCTCGCGTTCTCGGTCCGCCTCCTGCCTCGCCCGCTCGATGGGCGTCACGAGCAGGATCTCGCCGTCGGCGACGAGCGCGAACCCGTCCGCCGCGTCCTCGACGAGCACCGGGTCGAGGGCCCGCGGGAGGAGCGGCGTCGTACCGCCCGGCGCGCCGGGCAGAACGCCGGTACCCGGCCGGCCCTGCGACGAGAGTCCGGGCACGGCCGGCTCGGGCGGCGTGGCGAGCCGCTGCAGCAGCGCGTCCTTGCCGGCGAGGAGCTGGCGGTAGGACTCGTGCGCGACGAGGTCGACCTGGTCGATCGCCGCCGCCCCCGTGCGCCTGCCGAAGGGTAGTCGCAGCCCTCGTCCCAGCACCTGCTCGGTGAGCGTCTCGGAGGCGAGCTTGCGCAAGCCGATGATCACGCCGATGTTGCGCACGTCCCAGCCCTCTCGGAGCTTGTTGACGGAGACGATCGCGCGCACGGGCGAGTCGGGATCCTCGACCGCGGCGAGGGCCGCGAGCGCGGCGTCGGAGGACTCCGAGGTGATGAGCAGCACCGCGCCGTCGCCCGGCAGCAGGTCGGGCTGCGCGAGCCGGGCGGCGACGCGCTCGGCGTCCTTGATGTCCTGACAGACGACGAACAGCACGGGCGAGATCCGCGGCCGGTCGTTCGCGGCGGCGTACGCGTGCCAAACGGGCTCCTTGTCGGCACGCAGCCGGCAGGCGTCGGCGAGCTGGGTGTCCTCGTCGCGCAGCCCATCGGTCCGGTAGACGATGACCGGCACCTTGACGAGCTCGTCGCGGATCGCCTCCGCGAGCGTGTAGCGGTAGATCACCTTCGGCACGTCGCTCGCGTCGGGCGTCGCGGTGAGCCCGACGAGCGCGCACGGCGCGAGGTCGCGCAGCGCTTCGGAGAACGCCGTCGCCCGCTGCCGGTAGACGTGGTGCTCGTCCGCGATGACGAGCAGGTCGCCTGCGTCGCGCAGGTGCTCGTAGAGCGCGCCGCCGATGTGCTCGTCGTCGTCGCGGGTGCGCCGCGAGGTCTTCTCGCCCGGCTTGAGCAGGACCTGCACGGTGAAGATGAAGAGCTTGAGGCGCCGCGGGTCGTGGAGCGCGTCGCCGATCTCGCTGCGCTGGAAGTTGTCGGCGGTGATGACGAGCGGCTCGATCTCCGCGCCCTCGATGTGCTTCGGGGACCCGGGGGTGAAGTTCGCGACGGTCTTGTCGAGGATCGTGCGGCCGGGCACGACGATGAGGACGTTGCGCACGCCCTGGCGCGCCGCGTAGTCGATGAGCGAGGCCGCGAGATAGGTCTTCCCGACGCCGGTCGCGAGGTCGCAGACGACCTCGGTCCCATCGCCCTCGCGGATCGCCTCCGCGACCCGGGTGAGCGCGGCCTCGTTCGGTCGCCGCAGCGTCATCGCCGCGGCGATCTCCGCGACGAGCTGGGGGTCGTAGGGCATCCAGGTCATCGGGTCACCCCGAGAGCGGGCCACAGGTCGCGCGGGATGCGTCGCACGCGCGAGCCGGGCACCCGCTCGACGAGCAGACCCGGCGCCTCCGGCGTGAACGCGGTCGCCGCGACGGTCGCGGTCTCGCCGTCGGCGATCGCCGCGACGAGGTCGCCGATGACCGTCTCGTCGACGATGCCGTCGATGACGGCGAGGCGGCTGCGACCGCGTCGGCCGACGAACGGGCCGTCCGCCTCGAGCGCGTACCCGAGCTGGGCCGCGACGGAGCGCTCGAGCAGGCCGGCGGGGAGGTTCGCGACGACGACGCTCCCGCCGCCGTACTCCTCCGGCGCCCGGGCATAGACCGGCTGCGCGACCCGCAGCTCGCGGAACCCGCCTCCGCCCGTCCAGCCGACCGCCGCGGTGATGCCGCCCGGGTCCTGTCCGTCGACGACCTTGACGAGTCGCGGCCGCGTGAACGTGTCGACCGTCGACTCCTGCTGCTCGATCGTGACCCAGCGCCGGCCCATCTTGTGCGCGACGGCGGCGGTCGTGCCGGAGCCCGCGAACGCGTCGAGAACGACATCGCCCGGGTTCGATCCGATGTGGATGATCCGCTCGAGGAGGCGTTCCGGCTTCGGGGTTGCGAATGCTTCGACCTTGGGAAACAAGGCCTTCATCTCGTTGCTGCTCGTACGATTCGAGCCGACTTCCAAGTTGTTCCAAAGCGTCCTCGGAACCATGTCTCCGACGTCGCTCAAGAATCGCTTCATGGTCGGGAACGCCTCGCCTTTCGCGCCCCACCAGATCCGGTTGTCCGCAAGCAATGCCTCGAAACTCTGCTGCGAGATCCTCCAGAACTTTCCGGGAGGCGGTTCGAAGGAGCGCCCCGTCGGACCGAGGACCGTATAGCGTCCCAACGAGTAGGGCTTATTCGCTCGCAGGTTGTCACCGAACCACGGGCCTCGCGGGTCGTCATCCGGATTCGTGTACTTCGCATTGACGTCTTCGGTCCTCGCAAGCTTGTTGGGACGCCAGTCGCCAGAAGGCCCGCCGTACACGAGCAGATAGTCCTGGTCGGTACTGAAGTGCCGGGCGCTGTTGCGAGGACTATCTGCCTTCTCCCACACGACCGTCGCGATGAAGTTCTGTCGGCCGAACAGCTCGTCCATGAGGACCTTCGCGTAGTGCACCTCGGCATCGTCGAGGTGCACCCAGACGGAGCCGTCGGGTGACAGCAGCTCGCGGATGAGCAGCAGGCGCTCGCGCATCATCCCGAGCCAGACGGAGTGCTCGAGCGAGTCGTCGTACTGCTCGAAGGCCTGCTTCGTGTTGAACGGCGGGTCGATGTAGACGAGCTTGACCTTGCCGCGGTAGCGCTCGGCGTACTCGGGGATCCTCGCGAGCGCCCGCAGACCGTCGAGGGAGTCGCCCCGGAGGAGCAGATTGTCGTCGATCGGACCGTCGCCCACGGGGTGACGCGAGACCTCGTCGAGCACCCGGACCTCGAGCGCACGCGGGTCGTCGGGCGCCACCCATTCGTAGCCGCCCGTGCCGCGGGCGACGAGCGCCCGGTCCTTGTTCGCCCACGTGAGCGTGAGGCGACCGGACATCCTCGAACGGTATCGGTTCTATCGCCGTGGTCAAAGTGCCGTGGCTGCAATGCTCTCGACTGGCGACCATGGCTCGGGTTCGCTGTAGGGGATGAGAGGGATCGAGTCGGGCGCGGCGCTGGCGATCGGCCGACGGATCGAGGCGGCGCGCACGACGGCCGGCGCCTCGAGGCTCGATCTCGCGTACCACGCGAAGGTCGACCCGACGAACCTCGGGCGCTACGAGACGGGCAAGGCGCTGCCGAACCTCGCGACCCTCGTCCGCCTCGCCGACACGCTCGGCGTGGACCCGGGATCGCTGATCGCGGGCCTCAGCTACGAGGACTTCCCGCAGGACCGCGACGCGCCGCAGCGCCTGCCTCGACGCCCGAGGCGGAAGTCCTCCACAGGCTGAGCTTCGACGAGCCCATCCACAACCGGAGGGCGCAGTTGCGTCGGCCGCCCGACGTCGTGCGAGACTCCCGGCCGCAGGGATTGGCAGCTCGGCCGACGGGCGCGAGGATCGGAGCGTGATCGTCCTGAACGAGATGCAGGTCTGGACGACGATCGGCGTGCTCGGCGCGACCCTCGTCGGGACCATCACGCTCGTGAGCACCCTGCTGCTGCGCACGCTGCGCGCCGAGTTCGCCGCCGTCCGCAGCGAGTTCGGGCGCGTCCACGACCGCCTCGACCACCTCGACCGCGACGTCAACGCCCTCATGAGGCGCACCTTCGGCGCCGACCGCGACTGACTCGCGGATCCCGGGGCGATCGCTGCTCAAAAGTCCCCAACAGGCTGGCGTTCTGCGCCCTCCTCTACATCCCGCACGGGGGTCGGCCGGATGCGCCGCTCCGCGTGCGAGGCTCGCCCCCGTGGCGGCTGGCGCGGCGAGACGAACCGGATCAGGATTGGAGCGTGATCGTCCTGAACGAGATGCAGGTCTGGACGACGATCGGGGTGCTCGGCGCGACCCTCGTCGGGACCATCACGCTCGTGAGCACCCTGCTGCTGCGGACGCTGCGCGCCGAGTTCGCCGCCGTCCGCAGTCAGTTCGACGCGGTCCGCAGCGAATTCGGGCGCGTCCACGACCGCCTCGACCACCTCGACCGCGACGTCAACGCCCTCATGAAGCGCACGTTCGGCGCCGACCGCGACTGACTCGGGCGTCCCCGCCGAGCGTGCCGTCACCGGTCGCGAGTAGCGTTGTCCGGTGAGCTCCGCGCCGACCGCCCGACCCTCGATCGCCGCCTGGCGGAGCGCGACGTTCACGGTCTTCGGCGTCGCCGGCATCACGATCGCGACCCTGCTCGCGCGGATGCCCGCGCTCCGCGACCATCTCGACGTCGACCCCGGTCAGATCGGCCTCATGCTCGCGTTCTTCTCAGGCGGATCCGTGCTCGGCCTCGCGTTCTCGGGGACGCTGCTGCACTCGATCGGCGCCCGCCGGATCATCCAGATCGGCATGCCGACCATCGCCGTCGCGCTCGCCGGGATCGGCGTCGCCGGCGAGGTGCTCGAGAGCTACGCGACGACCGCCGCGGTCGCCGCGCTGTTCGGCGCGGCCGTCGCCGTCACCGATGTCGCGACGAACGTCGAAGGCGCCGCGATCGAGCGGGAGACGAGGCGCACCGTCATGACGACGCTGCACGCCGGCTTCAGCCTCGGCACGGTGCTCGGCGCCGGCCTCGGCGCGCTCGCGGCACAGCTCGGCATCTCGATCGTCGTCCACCTCGGGATCATCGCGGCCGCGACGCTCGTCATCGCGTTCGTCGTCCCGCGGTGGATCCCGGCCGTCGTCGCCGACGAGGGACCGAAGCCGACGATGGCGCAACGCCGTGCGGTCTGGGCCCAGCCGCAGACGATCCTGCTCGGCCTCGTCGTCTTCGCCTTCGCATACATCGAGGGCGCCGCGAACGACTGGCTCACGCTCGGCCTCCACGACGAGCGCGGCTTCACCGAGGCGGGCGCCGCGCTCATGCTCGGCGTGTTCACCGCGGCGATGACCGTCGGACGGCTCGTCGCGGCACCGATCATCGATCGCTTCGGCCGGGTCGCAGTGCTCGTCGCATCGGCGCTGCTCGCCGCGGCCGGCCTCTCGCTCCTCATCTTCGTCCCGGACACGTGGGCCGTCGTCGTCGGCACGATCGTCTGGGCGCTCGGCTCCTGCCTCGGCTTCCCGCTCGGACTGTCGGCCGCGGGCGACGACTCCTCGACCGCGTCGACCCGGGTCGCCGCCGTGTCGCTCATCGGCTATGTCGCGTTCTTCGCCGGACCGCCGCTCGTCGGGTTCATTGCCGACTCGACGGGCATCCTCCCGGCGCTGACGATCATCTTCGCGTTCATCGCGATCGCGCTCGCGGCGAGCCCCGCGGCGCGGCGCCGGGGTTCGGTCGCAGCCCCGACCGACGTCTTCAGCGATCCCGAGATCCGCTGAGCGCGCGGCCTCGCGATCTCGCGGAGCGGTGCGGTGTCCCGAGCCCCGCACGGACGGCGACGGCGATGATCGGCCGGGGATCGATCTCGGCACGGCGGCCGAGGACCTGCAGGAACAGCCCCTCGAAGCAGATCGCGATGAGCTGCGTGGCGAACGCCGGGTCGTCTGCTCCCAGCGCAGCGAACGCCGGCGCGATCGGCGCCTCGATCGTGGCGCGCCCCTCGACGAGCGCGGCTCTGACCGCATCGTCGTGTCCGGCCTCCACGAACAGCGCGAGCCGCGCGGCGGTCATCGCCCGATTCGGACCGATGAAGAACGCGAACAGCTCGACGAGCCGGTCGACGAGCTCGTCGGCCGTCGCGGCCGTGAAGCCGCTGCTCACCGCGGGAAGCTCGGTTGCGGCCATCTGCCGTGCGACTCCGGCGAGCAGCGCATCGCGAGTGCGGAAGACGTTCGAAGTCGATCCCTTCGGCAGGCCCGCACGTTCATCGATGCGCAGGTGCGTCAGGGAGCGGATGCCCTCGGTCGCGAGCAGGTCGACGGCCGCTTCCAGGACGCGGTCGCGATTCGTGCTCACGCGTCAAGCATAACTATGTTCGTAGTTGACGCGTCACTACGAACATAGTACTTTCGCCGCATGCTCGTCGCCGTCCTCGCCACCATCGACGCGGTCATCCTCATCGTCACCGCGGCGCTCGGCCTCACCGCGCTCGTCCAGTGGGGGAAGCGCGGCGGGGGCGCTGTGCCGACCGCCAAGGCCGTGGCGCACGCGACCATCCAGATCACCGCCCTCGCGCTGTGGGTCGGGTTCATCGCCACCGGCGAGATCTGGCTCGCGTGGACGACCTTCGGGATCATCACCGCCGGACAGGTCGCGGGCGAGCTGCTCGCCTACGCCCGGTTCCACGCTCGCCACCCGGACGTCACGAGGCCCGGCTATCTCCAGGTGGTCGGCGACGGCATGAAGCTGCCCGTCCCGGCGTTCCACGCCTGGGTCGGCGCGGTCGGATGGTTCGGGATGCTCGCGATCTGCATCGTCGCGACGGTCGCCTGACCCCAGGGCCTGCGCGACACGCGCATACGGCTACCGTGGGCTGGTGCGCCTCGTCATCGCCCGCTGCTCCGTCGACTACGCCGGGCGGCTCTCGGCGCACCTGCCGCTCGCGACGCGGCTGCTCGTCATCAAGGCCGACGGGTCGGTGCTCGTCCACTCCGACTCGCTGAGCTACAAGCCGCTCAACTGGATGAGCCCGCCCGCGACGATCGTCGAGATGACGCCGGACGAGGAGCAGGCGGCTGCCGGCGTCTCGCTCATCTGGCGAGTCAACCAGGCGAAGACCGCCGACCTGCTCGTCATCTCCATCCACGAGGTGCTGCACGACTCGTCGCACGAGCTCGGCATCGACCCGGGACTGCGGAAGGACGGGGTCGAGGCGGATCTCCAGCGCCTCCTCGCGGAGCAGGTCGAGCTGCTCGGCTCCGGCACCCGGCTCGTGCGGCGCGAGTATCCGACTGCGATCGGCCCGGTCGACCTGCTCGTGACCGACGGCGAGGGCCGGCATGTCGCGGTCGAGGTCAAGCGCCGCGGCGGCATCGACGGTGTCGAGCAGCTCACGCGCTACCTCGAGCTGCTGAACCGCGACCCGCTGCTCGCGCCGGTGCGCGGCGTGTTCGCGGCGCAGGAGATCGCCCCGCAAGCACGGACGCTCGCCGAGGACCGCGGCATCGCGTGCGTCCTGCTGGACTACGACGCGATGCGCGGACTCGACGAGCGTCCGGATCGTCTGTTCTAGCGGGGCGGGGTCTCGATACGCCGACTTCGGCGGCTGCTCGATCCGCGGTGGCCCTACGGCGCGGCGACGACCTCGATCGTGAAGCTGAGGTCCTGGATGCCGCCCTGGGCGTTCTTGAGCACGACGTCGGTCGAGCCCTCCTTGATCGCGGTGAAACCCGGGTTGAACGTCGCGGAGCCGTCCTCGCGGCCCTGGACGAACTCGACGACGCCTTCGGGGGTCGCCGACACGAGCGTGTAGCTGTCGACGGCGAGCGAACCGGTGTCGATGCTCAGCGGCTGCTTCGAGTTGATCTCGACGGTCGCGCCCTGCAGTTCGTCGGCCGTCTTGATGACGGGGGGCAGGGTGTCGCCGCCGACGGGGGCGGAGCCCCCGGCGCATCCGGTGAGCACGAGGGCGGACGCGGCGATGGCGATGCCACCGGCCAGTGCGGTGAAGCGGGAAATGATCATGCGGCGAGTATGCCCACCCGATTCGCCCATCTGCCAGCATGTCAGGCATGTCGGATGAGAACGCTCAGCAGATCGTTACCAAGGCCGCGGTCGAGGGCGCCCCTGCCTCGGGCGACGGATCGCGTCGCAGGTTCTTCGGACAGCCGTGGGCGCTCGTCCACATCTTCGGCGTCGAGACCTGGGAGCGGTTCTCCTGGTACGGCATGCAGGCGATCCTCCTCTACTACATGTACTTCACGATCGCCCAGGGCGGTCTCGGGATCGACAAGACGACGGCGCTCGGCATCATGGGCGCCTACGGCGGGTCCGTCTACCTCTCGACGATCCTCGCCGCGTGGATCTCCGATCGGCTCCTCGGGGCGGAGCGCACCCTCTTCTACTCCGCGATCGTCGTCGCACTCGGGCATGTCGCGATGGCCGTGCTGCCGAACGCCTCCGGCCTCGTCGTCGGACTCATCCTCATCGCGATCGGCTCGGGCGGCGTCAAGTCGAACGCATCGGCGATCGTCGGCAAGCTCTACGCGCCGGACGACCCGCGACGCGACGCGGGCTTCTCGCTCTACTACCTCGGCATCAACCTCGGCGGGTTCCTCGGCCCGCTGCTGACCGGCTGGCTGCAGACATCGCTCGGCTTCCACATCGCGTTCGGTGCGGCCGCGGTCGGGATGGCGATCGGGCTCGTCCAGTACTCGCTCGGCCGGAAGGGACTCCCCGCCCTGACCCGCGAGGTCCCGAACCCGGTGAGCCGGGGCCGACTGCTCGCGTACGGGGTCGTCGCGCTCGCTGTCGTCGGTGTCGTCGTCCTGCTGATCGGCACCGGGGTCCTCGACCTCGACGAGCTCCCGGAGACCATCACGGTCCTCGCCTCGCTCGCCGCGGTGGCGCTCTTCGCGGTCATCCTGTCGAGCCCGAAGGTCACCGCGACCGAGCGCTCGAGGGTCTGGGCCTTCGTGCCGCTCTTCCTCGTCAACGTCGGCTTCTGGTCGGTCTACCTGCTCTCGTTCACGCTCGCCGCGGTCTACGGCAACGACCGGACGAACCTCGATCTGTTCGGCTGGCAGATGCCCGCCGCCTGGGTGCAGTCGATCAACCCGGTCTTCATCCTCATCCTGTCGTCGTTCTTCGCGGCCCTGTGGACGAAGCTCGGCCGACGCCAGCCGAACACGCTCGTCAAGTGGTCCCTCGGCCTCGGCTTCGTCGCGGTCGCCTACCTCCTCTTCCTGCCGTTCGTCGGCACGGGCGATCACGGCACGCCGCTGTGGGGCGTCACGCTCATCATCTTCGTCTGGACGGTCGGCGAGCTGCTCTTCAGCCCGACGGGTCTGTCGCTCACGACGAAGCTCTCGCCAGCCGCGTTCACGAGCCAGATGTTCGCCCTCTACTTCCTCTCGATGTCGATCGGGGGCGCGATCTCGGGCATCCTCGCGCAGCTCTACAACGAGTCGGACGAGACGCCCTACTTCGCATCGCTCGGCATCGCGACGCTCGTGCTCGGCGGCATCATGCTCCTCATCACGCCGCTGTCGCTGCGGCTCATGCGCGGCGTGCGGTAGCCGGGACGTCGCCGTGCGCTTCCTCGGGCGGCTCGCGAACACCCTTGACGCGAGCCACTCGCTCGTCACGATCACGTTCTGCATGATCATGCTCATCGGCACGACGAGCGCCGTGCGGTACGCCTTCATCGAGGTGCCGCCGGAGCGTGAGGAGCTGCTGCGGACCGCGCTCTTCCTCGCGGTCGCGTGGGGCGTCATCGACGCGGGGCTCGGGCTCGTCGTCAGCGTCTTCGACCAGGGTCGGATGCGCCTCGCGGCCCGGCGGGCGGGCGAGTCGCCTGCGCCGATCCGGCTGACTGCCGCGGACTGGATGATGTCGCTCGCGGTGCTCTGCGCGACGCTCGCCGCGGCGCTGCCCGCGGTCGTGCCGTTCCTCTTCCCGGCGCCCGTCGATCTGCTCGTGTGGGTCTCGAACGCGATCGCGATCGCCGCGCTCTTCTGGGTCGGCTGGTTCTGGGCCCGCTGGACGGATCTCCCGCGCTGGCTCGCGGGGCTCCTGCTCGCCGCGATCGGTGTCGTCGCGGTCGGGATCACGGTGGTCCTCGGGGTCGCCTGAGCCGGCTGCGTCGATCGGCAGAACGCGATGCCGCAGAACGCGATAATGCAGTAGAACGCATGAGAGAGTGCAGTATCATGCACTCTCATGGAACCGGAGACGGCGGCGCTCGCGGCGCTCATCGGCGCGCGCGTCAAGCAGCAGCGCCAGGCCCGCGGCTGGACCCTCGACCAGCTCGCCGAACGCGCCCGCGTGAGCCGCCGGATGATCGTCAGCGTCGAGCAGGGCACCGTGAACCCGAGCCTCGGCACCCTGCTGCGGATCAGCGAGGCGCTCGAGGTCGGACTGCCCGTCCTCGTCGACTCGCCCCAGCCGAGGCCCGTCCGGGTCTCGCGCGAGGGCGAGCACATCGAGCTGTGGTCCGGCGCGGCGGGCGGGCGCGGCCTGCTCGTCGCGAGCGCCGAGGAGCGCGGCGCGTTCGAGCTGTGGGAGTGGACGATGGGTCCCGGCGACGCGCGGACGAGCGAGCCCCACACGCCCGGCACGCGCGAGCTCGTGCAGGTGCACTCGGGCGCGCTCGAGGTCGAGATCGCCGGCGAGGCGACGCGGCTCGAGCCCGGCGACGCGATCGCGTTCCCCGGCGACCTCCCGCATGCCTACGCGTGCCGCGGCGACTCGCCCGTGCGCTTCTCGCTCGCCGTCTCGGAGCCGATCAGCGGCGGCCGGCCGGAGGCGACGCATGGCTGAGGACCGCCTCGAGCGCGCGGTCGCGAGCGCCCGTGTCGACCCCGAAGTGCTGCGGCTGCGCCCCGACTACCGAGTCGCCCTGCTCGCCGTCGACGGCATCGCGCCCGGCCCGAGCGATGCGGACGGCGATGCCCTGCTCGTCGCCGCGGAGACCGCGGCCCGCGAGCGCCTGGCCGGACGCCGCGTCGAGGACCTCCCGGCGGTCGCGAGCTGGCGCGAGGCGTACCTCGCGTTCGGCGCGAAGCCGCAGCGCACCCGCAACAGCCTCGAGGCGCTGCTGCGGCGCGCAGCGACCGGCCTCCCCCGGGTGAACCGGCTCACCGACCTGTACAACGCGATCAGCGTCCTCCACGAGATCCCGCTCGGCGGCGAGGACCTCGACCGATACGACGGGCCGGCGCAGCTCGTGCGCGCGACCGGCGACGAGCCCTTCGACACGATCGTCGACGGGGAGCCGGTCGTCGAGCACCCCGAGCCGGGTGAGGTGATCTGGCGCGACGACGCAGGCGTGACCTGCCGGCGATGGAACTGGCGCCAGGGCCGGCGGACGCAGCTCACCGACGCCACGACGCGCGCGCTCTTCATCCTCGATGCGCTCGACCCGATGGACCACGACGCGCTCGACGCGACCGTCGACCACCTCGCCGAGCGCCTCGGTCGGCTCGGCCCCGACGTGCGCATCGCGCGACGCGTCATCGGCGTCGGCGCGCCGCGCGCGTGAGGGACCGGCTGACCCGCGGCGCGCGGGCGATCCCGCCGTGGACGCTCGCGGTCACCGCGATGCTGTCCGTGCAGCTCGGCTCCGCGCTCTCCGTCGGACTCATCGGCATCGTCGGCGCGGGCGGCACCGCCTGGCTCCGACTGACCGCCGGCGCGCTCGTCTTCATCCTCATCGCCCGACCGCCGCTGCGCTCCATCCGCCGGCAGGACGTGCTGCCGCTCGTCGGACTCGGGGTCGCGACGGGACTCATGACGCTCGCGTTCCTCGCCGCGATCGAGCGCATCCCACTCGGCACCGCCGTCGCGATCGAGTTCCTCGGACCGCTCACCGTCGCGGCCGTCCACAGCCGCCGTCCGACCGCACTCATCTGGCCGGCGCTCGCGCTCGTCGGAGTCGTGCTCATGACCGAGCCGTGGCACGCCCCCTTCGACCTGATCGGGATCGGCCTCGCCGCGCTCGCGGGCGCGGGCTGGGGCGGCTACATCCTGCTCACGCAGCGGGTCGGCGACCGCTTCACCGGGATCCGGGCGCTCTCGATCACGATCCCGATCGCCGCGCTGACCACGGCGATCATCGGGATCCCGCAGGCGATCGGACACCTCAGCATCGAGGTCGTCGGCATCGCGATCGGGCTCGCGCTGCTGCTGCCCGTCATCCCCTTCGCGCTCGAGATGCTCGCGCTGCGCCGGATGAACCCGAACGCCTTCGGCACCCTGATGGCCGTCGAGCCCGCGATCGGCCTGCTGCTCGGCCTCGTCGTGCTCGCCCAGCTGCCGTCCGTCGCGCAGATCGTCGGGATCGCGCTCGTCGTCGCGGCGGGCGCGCTCGCGCAGCGCACCGGCGGGAGGCCGGGGCCGACGGCACCGACACCAGACACCTGAGGCCCCGTGATCCCGATCAGCGACGATCTCGGTCCCGGACAGGGACCGAGCGACTGGCCGAGCTCCACGCTTGTGCCGCGACTTGCACCGCATCCCACGGCGACCCGAGCGGAGGGGTGTAGGAGAGATCGAGCTCGCTCACCTGGTCCACCCCGAGGCCCGCATAGATCGCGGTGGCGAAGGTGTCGACGCGCTTGGCGACCTCGGTGCCGTAGCGGCCGACGAGCTGTGCGCCGAGGAGCCTGCCATCGCGGCTATCGCCCGTGACGCGGAACGCGATCGGATGCGCTCCCGGGTAGTAGCGCTTGTGATCATCCGCGACCGATGGCGTCGTGCGCGGCTCGTAGCCGACGACAGCGGCCTCCTGATCGCGTAGCCCGGTTCGCGCGGCGACCAGATCGAACACTTTGACCGCCTGAGTCCCGACCGATCCAGCGAAACGCGCCGTGCCGCCGAGCGCGTTCTCCCCGGCGATCCGGCCCTGCTTGTGGCTCGTGGTGCCGAGCGGGAGGTACGTCACACCGAGCAGGCGATGATGCGTCACCACGCCATCCCCGGCCGACCAGATGTGGGGCAGGCCGGTGCGCATGTACTCGTCGACGACGATCGCACTCCCGGCACCGATCGCGGCGCCGGCGTGCTCGAGCAGATCGGTGTTCGGTCGCACGCCGACGACGACCAGCACGAGCTCGGCGCTCGCCTCGAACGGTTCGCCGTCGCGTACACCGCGGACCGTGAGGCCGCCCGGCGACCTCTCGATCGAGCGGACCGTGACACCGGTACGAGCCTGGACACCGTGTGCCTCGATCTCCGCTCGCACCAGTGCGCCGAGGTCGGGATCGAGGGTCGAGAGCACCTCGGGTCCCCGCTGGAGCTGGGTCACCTGCATGCCGCGGGCGATGAACGCCTCCACCATCTCGAGACCGACGTAGCCTGCCCCGACGACGATCGCGGATTCGGGCTGCCGGTCGGCGAGGTCGCGGTCGAGCGCGAAGGTGTCTCCCATCGAGTGGATGACGTGGACCCCGTCGCCGGGGCCGAGAAGATCGAGGCCGGCGATTCCGGCGTGCGCGGGCAACGCGCCGGTTCCGACGATGAGCTCGTCATAGGCGATCGTCTCGGATGCGCCGTCGGGTCGCCGCACCTCGAGTCGGCGATCGGCGACGTCGATCGCGGTCGCGAACGTGTTGAGACGCAGCTGCATGCCCGTCGCCTCCAGGTCCGCGGCGGTGCGGTGCGCGAGGGACTGCCAGGGCTGCACGTCGCCGGTGAAGTAGTACGGGATCCCGCAGATCGAGAAGTTCGGGTACTCGTCGGCGACGACGACGGTCACCTCGACCGACCGGTCGAGCTCTCGGGCGCGCAGCGCAGCGGAGATGCCGGCATCGCTGCCGCCGATGGCAATGAGATGGGTCACGAGACGGCCTTTCGGGGGAAGAGGAGCAGGACGAGCCCGGTGCCGATCGCGGCCCCGAGGATCTGCGCGCCGACGAACCACGGCGCCGACGCGGGCGCGATCCCCGCGAACGTGTCGGTGAACATGCGCCCGACCGTCACCGCCGGGTTCGCGAAGGCAGTCGACGAGGTGAACCAGTACGCGGCGCCGATGTACGCACCGACCGCGGCAGCGATGACACCCGCGCTGCGGCCGGCTCGTTCGAGCCCGAACACCACGAGGATGAGCCCAGCAGTCGCGACGACCTCCGCGAGCACGGTGCCCAGGTCCGCGCGGATCTTGGTCGAGAACGCGATCGGGACCGCGAACATCGCGTTCGCCAGAAGCGCCCCGCCGACCGCGCCGGTGAGCTGCGCCGCGATCCGGGCGAGCGCGTCGCCGGCGCGGCCGACACTGCCCGCGAAGGCGCTGTCTGCGGTGGTCACCAGAGGATTGAGATGCGCGCCACCGACCGGCATGAAGAGCACGATGAGCACGGCGAGACCGAGCGCGGTCGCGATCGAGTTCTGGAGCAGCTGCAGGCCCGCATCGCCGGGCGAGAGCGATTCCGCCATGATGCCCGAGCCGATGATGATCGCGACGAGAAGCCCGGTACCGAGGAACTCGGCGAGCGCTCGGCGCCAAAGTGGTGCGGTCACGACGAGCCATCTTGACGGAGAACTATCACTCAGTCAACATTGAGTCAATGAACATTGAGAGTATTGACCTGGAGCGCCGGGTCGCGATGCACATGGCACTCGGGGACGCAGCGCGATTGCGCATCGTCGACGCGCTCAGCATCGGGGATCTCGCACCGAGCGAGATCCAGACCTGGCTCGATGTCTCATCGAACCTCCTCGCGCATCACCTCGGCGTCCTCGAAGGGGCCGGACTCATCGAACGATCCCGCTCCGAGGCCGACCGACGCCGCACCTACATCCGGCTCGCCGCTGGTGCCCACGGACTCGTGGGTGCCGGCAGGATCGACGCGCCGCAGCGCGTCGTCTTCGTCTGTACGGCGAATTCCGCTCGATCTCAGATCGCGGCTGCCCTCTGGCAGCGAGAGAGCTCGATTCCGGCTACATCGGCCGGAACGCACCCCGCCCCCGCGATCGCGCAAGGCGCCCTCGACGTCGCCGAACGCCGCGGACTCGACCTGCCGCGGAGCGCACCACGATCGATCGAGAGCGTGCGCGACACGGGCGACTGGGTCATCACCGTCTGCGATGCCGCGCACGAGGAGCTCGGCGGCGAGGACGCCGCCCATTGGTCCGTGTCAGATCCGGGACGAGCCAGCACGCCGGCCGCATACGACGACGCCTACGACGAGCTCGCGGATCGCATCCGCGCCGTAGTTCCGCACTTCGTCCTCGCCGGATAGGGCGCTCGGTCGTCACCTCGCGGAAAGGAGATCGAGTCGCGCGCCGATCGGCACCGGGGACTCGACCAGGGGTGCGCAGCACGATCCGCCCTTCGTGCCTCCGGGGTCGTCGAACAGCCCGGCTCCGCCGCAGACCCCCGTGTCGGGGAGCGCGAGCTCGATCCGCGCCGCCGCTTCGTGGTCGCCGGCGAGCTCAGCGACCACGCTGCGCACCTGCTCGTACCCGGTCATCGTGAGGAAGGTAGGCGCGCGCCCATACGATTTCGCACCCAGGATGAAGAAGCCGGCTTCCGGATGTGCGAGGTCGGCGGCGCCGGTCGCGCGGACCGAGCCGCAGGAGTGCAGGTTCGGGTCGACGTCCGCGGCGATCGCCCGCGGCGCCTCAAGCCGGTAGTCGAGGTCCAGGCGCACCTCCGAGAGGAACGACCGGTCGGGCCGAAATCCGGTGAGCACCACGACCCGGTCCGCGGGCGCCAGGCGCCACCCGTCCTCGGCGACGAGCACGACTCGGAAACAACAAGGCCTGAACCCGCATCCGTGGGTTCAGGCCTTGCAGATGTCCTGAGACATCACAACGGTGCGCAAGGTGGGACTTGAACCCACACGCCCTCTCGGGCACACGGACCTGAACCGTGCGCGTCTGCCATTTCGCCACTTGCGCGTGAACGATCGAGGGTAGCACCTCCACGGCCCTGAGCGCCCTCCGGGCCTGGTGCAGAGCCCTCGGCTACCCTTAGTCGCGGTCACCGAACGGTCACCGGACGGACATGGGAGCGGCGTGGGACTTCTCGACAGCTTCGAACGCGGGCTCGAGCGCGCGGTCAACGGCGCGTTCGCGAAGACGTTCAAGTCGGGCGTGCAGCCGGTCGAGATCTCGGCGGCGCTGCGACGCGAGCTCGACACCAAGGCGGCGATCGTCTCGCGCGACCGAATCCTCGTGCCGAACGAGTTCACCGTCCGGCTCTCCAGCGCCGACTACGAGCGCACGACCGCGATCGGCCCCGCGCTCGTCAGCGAGCTCACCGAGCTCGTCCAGCGTCACGCGGTCGCACAGCGCTACTCCTTCCCCGGCGGCATCGACATCCGCTTCGTCGCCGACCCGGGGCTGACCCAGGGCATGATCGACGTCCGCTCGGCGAGCATCGAGGGAGGGGTCGACTGGACGCCCGTGCTCGAGATCGCCGGCGTCCGCCACGAGATCCGCGGCGCCCGGACCGTCATCGGCCGCGGCAGCGAGGCCGACATCACGGTCGACGACAGCGGCATCTCCCGCAAGCACGTCGAGATCATCTGGGACGGCAAGCGCGCGCAGGTGGGCGACCTCGGCTCGACGAACGGGGTGCGGCTCGACGGCAAGCCCGTCAAGAAGGCGCTGCTCGAGCCCGACTCGGTCATCGACATCGGCCGCACCCGGATCGTCTTCCGCGTCCTCGCGAGATCGGCCGGCGTGCCCGGTGACGGCCAGAGGAAGGGCACGACGCGGTGAGCGAGCTCACCTACATGCTGCTGAAGTTCGGCTTCCTGGCACTCATGTGGGTGTTCGTCTTCGGCGTCGTCTACGCGCTGCGCTCCGACCTGTTCGGCCAGCGCATCCGCAAGGTCGTCGCCCGGGCGCGCGAGGAGCAGGTCTCCTCCCTCTCGCAGACCACCCGGCCGCAGGCCGGTGCTCCGGCGGTCGCGGGCGTCGCCGCGGTCCCGGACGCGCGGCCCGCGCTCGGCGAGCCGGGGCTCGACGCGTCGTCGGGGGCGAGCGCCAAGCGGCTCGTCATCACCCAGGGCCCCAAGGCGGGACTCGAGATCGAGCTGCCCGAGGAGGAGCTCACGATCGGCCGATCCGGCGACTCGGGGCTCGTCATCCGCGACGACTTCACGTCCAGCCGCCACGCCCGCCTGCTGAACTGGCCGAACGGCTGGGTGATCCAGGACCTCGACTCGACGAACGGCACCTTCCTCGACGGCGTCCGGGTCCACGCGCCGACGCCGGTGCCGCTGCGCACGCCGATCACGATCGGCACGTCGACCTTCGAACTCCGGGGCTGACGGGTGACGAGCACTCGCGCGCACGCCGTCTCCGACGTCGGCCTCGCCCGGTCCAACAACCAGGACTCCGGGTACTCGGGTCGCGGTCTCTACGTCGTCGCCGACGGGATGGGCGGCCACGCGGGCGGCGACGTCGCATCGGCGATCGCGATCCGCGGGCTCGCGGCGCTCGACCGCGCGTACGACTCGGCTCCGGAGGCGGAGAACGCGATCCGCCGCGGCTTCGTGGAAGCGCAGGAGGCGATCGCCGACATGGTCGCCGAGCACCCCGAGCTCTCCGGCATGGGCACGACCGTCTCCGCGCTCGCCCTCGTCGGCGACCTCGCCGTCATCGCGCACATCGGCGACTCGCGCATCTACCGTCTGCGCGACGGCGTCCTCGAGCAGATGACGAGCGACCACACCTTCGTCCAGCGGCTCGTCGAGACCGGGCGGATCACGCCGGAGGAGGCGGCGCACCACCCGCGGCGCTCCGTCCTGATGCGCGTGCTCGGCGACATCGACCAGGTGCCGGAGGTCGACTCGGAGGTCGTCGAGACCCGACCGGGCGACCGCTGGCTGATCTGCTCGGACGGTCTCTCGAGCTACGTCGCCGACGTCGACATCCGCCGCGCCCTGCAGTCGAAGTCGACCCCGGAGGCGGCGGGCGCCCAGCTGCTGCGCGACACCCTGAGCGCGGGAGCGCCCGACAACGTCACGATCGTCGTCGTCGACGTCGGCGACGAGCCCGCGCCAGCCGCGGCGGACGGAAGCGACGAGCCGCAGACCGTCGGCTCGGCGGCCGCGCCGCTGGAGTTCTCCGCCCCGCGGACCCGCAGCCACGCGCGCCTGCCCTCGATCCTGCGCCACCCGCTGCGCTCGGCGACGATCGAGGACTCGCACTTCGAGCCCGAGACCGACGAGTACCTCGCGGCGCTCGTCTCCGAGGACCGCCGCCGCCTGCGCCGCCGTCGCGGTGTCGCCATCACGCTCGTCCTCGTCGCGATCGCCATCGTCGTCGCGGGCCTCTGGCTCGCCTACCAGTGGACCCAGTCCCGCTTCTTCGTCGGGCCGCAGGACGGCTACGTCGCCGTCTTCCAGGGCGTGCAGCAGGACCTCGGGCCCATCTCGCTGCACCACCTCGCCTACGTGACCGACATCCGGCTCGACGACCTGCCGACCTTCCGCAGGGAAGGGGTCGAGCGCACCATCAGCCTCGGGAGCCTCGCCGAGGCCGATGCGACCGTGAAGGAGCTGCGCAGTGCCGCGCGGGACTAGCGGGGTGAGCTCGCTCACCGGGGCGATCGTCGTGAAGCTGCGCAAGCCCGCCCGGCTGCGCAACCTCGAGGTGCCGTTCCTCCTCGGCGCCGTCCTCCTCACCGTCGCGGCGATCGCGCTCGTCGACCTCGGCACGGGCACCGACTTCGACCCCGAGCTCGGCTGGGAGCTCGCCTGCCTCCTCGTGCTCGTCATCGTGCTGCACATCGTGCTGCGCGTGACGGCGCCCGACGCGGACCCCTTCGTCGTGCCGATCGCGATCGTGCTCGGCGGGATCGGCATCGCCGAGATCCACCGGCTCGACATCGCGGCGGGACTGAGCGGCTGGGAGGCGTACGCGAACCGGCAGGTGGTGTGGACGGCGATCGCCCTCGCGCTCGCGATCGCGACGCTGCTCGTGATCCGCAACCATCGCGTTCTCGCCCGCTATCGCTACCTCGCGATGCTCGTCGGCATCGTCCTGCTCGTGCTGCCGATGCTCCCCGGCATCGGCAAGGAGGTCAACGGCGCGCGGCTGTGGGTCGAGCTCGGGCCGATGTCGTTCCAGCCGGGCGAGTTCGCGAAGGTCGCGCTCGCGATCTTCTTCGCCGGCTACCTCGTCACGGCGCGCGACTCGCTCTCGATGGTCGGCACGCGCTTCCTCGGCATGCGGCTGCCCCGCGCCCGCGACCTCGGTCCCATCCTCGTCGTCTTCGCGGCGTCGATGGTCGTCCTCATCGTCCAGCGCGACCTCGGCACGGCGCTGCTCTACTTCGGCCTCTTCCTCGGCATGCTCTACGTCGCGACCGGCCGGGTCAGCTGGATCGCGATCGGCCTGCTGCTCTTCGGCGGCGGCGCGATCCTCGCGAGCCAGTTCCTCGGATACGTGAACAGCCGCTTCGCGTCGTGGCTCGATGCGTTCAACCCCGAGCACTTCGAGGCGATCGGCGGCAGCTACCAGCTCGTCGTGGGGATGTTCGGCCTGTCGGCCGGCGGCATGTTCGGCACGGGTCTCGGGCGCGGCCGCCCCGACATCACGCCGCTCGCGGAGAGCGACTTCATCATGGCGGCGCTCGGCGAGGAGCTCGGCCTCGTCGGACTGTTCGCGATCCTCGCGCTCCTGCTCCTCTTCGTCGGCCGCGCCTTCCGGGTCGGCTTCTCGGGGACCGACGACTTCGGACGGCTGCTCGCGATCGGTCTCGGCTTCGCGTTCGCCCTCCAGGTCTTCGTCGTCGTCGGCGGCGTCACCCGCGTCATCCCGCTGACCGGCCTGACGACGCCGTTCCTCGCGGCGGGCGGCTCCTCGCTCGTCGCGAACTGGATCATCGTCGCGCTCCTGCTGCGGCTGTCCGACGGCATCCGCTCGGGCCCGCGCTTCGTCATCGCCTCCGAGACGGGCGATCAGCCGAGACTGGTGGTCGGCGCATGAGCACGGGGGCCGGCATCACCAGGAATCTGCGCCGCGTCAGCGTCGTCGTCATCGCGATGTTCGCCGCGCTGTTCGTCTCGACGTCGATCATCCAGGTCGGCGTCGCCGACGAGCTGCGCGCCGACGACCGCAACCGGCGCACGACGCTGACGAACCAGAACGTCAACCGCGGGCCGATCCTCGTCCGGGGCGAGCCGATCGCCCAGTCGATCGCGACCGACGGCGAGATCCGCTACCAGCGGGTCTACGCGAACGGCCCGCTCTACGCGCCGATCACGGGACGCTACACGCTCGACGGGCTCAACACCGGACTCGAGGCCGCCTATGACGACTACCTCACCGCGTCGACGGGCGGCCAGTTCTTCGACATCGCGAACGCCGTGCTGACGGGGCGCGAGCCGCAGGGCGCCGCGGTCGAGACGACGATCGACCCCGTGATCCAGCAGGCCGCGTGGGACGCGCTCGGCGACCAGACCGGCTCCGTGATCGCGCTCGAGCCGACGACGGGGCGCATCCTCGCGATGGTCTCGAAGCCGAGCTACGACCCGAACCTGCTCGCCGCGCACGATCTCAGCGCCGTGGAGGCGGCCTACCAGGCGCTCGTCGCCGACCCGGGCGAGCCGCTCATCAACCGTGCGATGAACGGCGACCTCGACCCGCCCGGATCGACCTTCAAGCTCGTCACCGCCGCCGCCGCGCTCGACAGCGGCCGGTTCACCCCCGACTCGGCCTTCCCGAACCCGGGCTCCCTCCAGCTGCCGCAATCGAGTTCTGTCATCTACAACGCCTCGGGCGGCTCCTGCGGCGGCGGCGACACCGTGACGCTGACCGACGCGATCCGGCTCTCCTGCAACATCCCGATGGCGGAGCTCGCCGGCGAGCTCGGGTACCAGCCGATCAAGGCGATGGCGAACGCCGTCGGCTTCTGCCACGGCTACGACGTCGCGCGGATCCAGCCGGTCATCGAGTACGGCTGCACCTCGTTCGACGAGCTCGACCTCAGTCCGATGTACTCCACGCCGAGCTCGTACCCCCCGGCGCCCGACGAGCCGCAGACCATGCTCTCGGCGTTCGGTCAGTCGAGCGTGCGCGCCTCGCCGCTGCAGATGGCGATGGTCTCGGCCGCGATCGCGAACCAGGGCGTGCTCATGGCGCCCACCCTCGTCGACTCGGTCATCTCCCCCGACCAGACGCCGCTCGTCACGGTTGAGCCACAACCGCTCGGCCAGCCCATGACGACGGCCACGGCGCGCGCCGTCGCTGCCATGATGGTGGCGAGCGTCGACAGCGGTGCCGCTCAGAACGCCGCGATCGAGGGCGTCACCGTCGCGGGGAAGACGGGGACGGCCGAGAACGGGGCGGGCCAGCCCTACACGCTGTGGTTCACCGGGTTCGCGCCCGCGGAGAGCCCGCAGATCGTGGTGGCGGTGGTGGTGCAGGACGGCGGGGGACTCCCGCAGGACGAGCAGCTGTCGAGCACCTTGTCGGCGCCCATCGGCAAGGCAGTGCTCGAGGCGGCGATCAGGAGGTGACGGCGGGATGAGACCCCAGAACGGGATGACGTTCGGCGGGCGGTACCAGCTCGGCAACCGCATCGCGATCGGCGGCATGGGCGAGGTCTGGCAGGCGACCGACCTCGTCATCGAGCGCACCGTCGCGATCAAGATCCTCAAGGACGAGTACATGGGGGACCCCGGGTTCCTCGAGCGGTTCCGCGCGGAGGCGCGGCACGCCGCGCTCGTCAACCACGAGGGGATCGCGAACGTCTACGACTACGGCGAGGAGGACGGCAGCGCCTTCCTCGTCATGGAGCTCGTGCCCGGCGAGGCGCTCTCGGCCCTGATAGAACGCGAGCGCTCGCTTCCCGTGGACAAGGTCCTCGACATCGTCGCGCAGACGGCGGCGGCACTGCACGCCGCGCACACCGCGGGCCTCGTCCACCGCGACATCAAGCCGGGAAACCTGCTCATCACGCCCGACGGCAGAGTCAAGATCACCGACTTCGGGATCGCTCGCATCGCCGACCAGGTGCCGCTGACCGCGACCGGTCAGGTGATGGGCACCGTCCAGTACCTGTCGCCGGAGCAGGCGAGCGGCAAGCCCGCGTCACCCGCGACCGACATCTACTCGCTCGGGATCGTCGCCTACGAGGCGCTCGCGGGCAAGCGCCCGTTCACCGGCGAGTCGCAGGTCGCGATCGCGATGGCGCAGATCAACGACACCCCGCCGGAGCTCCCGCCGTCGATCCCCGAGCCGGTGCGCAACCTCGTGCTGTCCTGCATCGCGAAGAACCCGCGCAACCGGCCGGCGACCGCGCAGCACCTGGCGCGGGCCGCGCAGATGCTGCGCCGCGGCGACATCGCCGGCGCGGCGGCGGCGGTCCCCGGGATCCTCTCGCCGTCGGTCATGGCCGCCGTCGGCACGCCCGCGCCGGCCGCGGCGACCGAGGTGCTCTCGGCCGCCGGCGGCCCGCGCACCCGGCCGAACCCGATCGTGGCGCCCCCGGCGCGCAAGCGCTCCAACGCCTGGCTGTGGACGCTCATCGCCGTCGTCGGCGTGCTGCTCATCGCGCTCGCGATCGTGCTCGTCTCGGTGCTGGGCAGCGGCGCCCGCCCGGAGCCGACCCCCGAGCCGACCGGCACCTCGACGACGCAGCCGCCGCCGGAGCCGACCCCGACGACGAACAAGGTGACGCTCGATCGCGCGACCGTCATGGGCAAGACGAAGGACGAGGTCGCCGCGATCCTGCAGGCGCTCGGCCTCGGGCTCGATGCGCAGGACGGCAGCGCGGCGGCGACGCCGGCCGAGTCCGGTCTGTCCTACGACGTCGACAAGTCGGGGGTCATGGACAAGGGCACGACGGTCGTCGTCAGGTTCCACACGGCGTACGTCCCGACGCCGCCCGTCATGACGCAGCCCGCGACCCCGACCGGGACGCCCGCTCCTCCCTATACCGAGACGAGCCCGGCCGACCGCACGGTCCAGGTGACGTGGCCCGGCTACGGCTCGTGCAACGCGGACTTCCCTCTGTCCGGCTACACCGTGGCGGTCACGACGACGGGCGGCGATCCGGTCGTCACGCCCCTGCCGCCTGACGCGACCTCGTTCGACGTGCTGCTCGGGGACGACGCCGGAGACCAGACGACGGTGACCTACTCGCCGCACTGCGGCGATCTGACGGCGACGAGCTCGCCGCTCGTGCTCACGGTCACGCCGTAGTCCGGCCGGACCGCCGGCCAGGGCGTCCCGCTAGACTCTCGTGAGCCTCGTGCGGCACGCAAGCCGCCGCACTGGGCACTGCACGCACCACCGCACCAATAGGAGTCCCGCTGTCTGAGGACGTCTCGCAGACCGTGACCACGCTCGCCGGACGCTACCGCGTCGGCGAGGCGATCGGCCATGGCGGGATGGCGGACGTCCACCTCGGCACGGACACGCGGCTCGGCCGCCAGGTCGCGATCAAGCTGCTGCACCCCGACCTCGCCGACGACCCGGCGTTCCGCGCCCGATTCCGCCGCGAGGCGCACGACGCGGCGAAGATGGCGCATCCGACGGTCGTGCGCATCTTCGACGCCGGCGAGGAGGCCGTGACCGACCCCGACGGGACCGAGCGCTTCATCCCGTTCATCGTCATGGAGTACGTCGACGGCCGCCTGCTGCGCGACATCATCGCGGACGGCCCCGTCCCGCAGGAGCAGGCCGCGAAGATCGTCGAGCAGGTGCTCGTCGCACTCGAGTACTCGCACCGCGCCGGCGTCATCCACCGCGACATCAAGCCGGGCAACATCATGCTGACCCGCTCCGGCCAGGTGAAGGTCATGGACTTCGGCATCGCGCGCGCCGTCTCCGACTCGGCCGCGACCCTCGCCGAGACGAGCCAGGTCGTCGGGACCGCGCAGTACTTCTCGCCGGAGCAGGCGAAGGGCGAGGCGGTCGACGCCCGCACCGACCTGTACTCGACCGGCATCGTGCTCTTCGAGCTGCTCACCGGTCGCCCGCCGTTCGAGGGCGAGAACCCGGTCGCGGTCGCCTACCAGCACCTCAACGCCGAGCCCCCCATGCCGACGCGGCTCGTGCCGACGATCGCGCCCGCGTTCGACCTCGTCATCGCGAAGGCGCTCGCGAAGGAGCCCGCCCGGCGCTACCAGTCGGCGGCGGAGTTCCGCACCGACCTCGAGACCGCGGCGGGCGGACAGCTCCCCGTGCACCGGCAGGTCAAGGCGGACGACTTCAACGCGGCGCTGTTCGGCTCGAACGCGGCGGCGCAGGCCGCCCAGATCGCCAGACAGCTCTCGGCGGACGGCGACGGTCGCGGCATGCGCACGCAGACGGGGCCGCCCGTGATCTGGCTGTGGGCCGGCATCGTCGTGCTGCTCGCGATCGTCGCGGCGGTCGTGTTCTGGATCTTCACCCTCCAGCCGGCGAAGCTCACCGAGTCGCTCACGGTCGAGGTCCCCGACGTCTACGGGATGAGCTACGACGCGGGCTCGGACGAGCTGAAGGACCTCGGTCTGGAGATCGTGCGTGCGGAGGAGACGAACGACAGCGTCGCGGCCGAGACGATCATCGGCACCTCCCCTGAGCCGGGGACACGGGTCGACCGCGGATTCACCGTGACCGTGACGGTCTCGACGGGCGCGCGGAAGATCGATATCCCGGACGTCGCGAACCTCCCGCAGGACCAGGCGGGGGCGATGCTCACCGAGGCGGGCCTGACGGTCGGGACCGTCTACTCGGTCAACTCCGGGACCGTGCCCGCGGGCGTCGTCATCGACACGAACCCGAAGAGCCCGATCCAGGTCGCGCGCGGCACCGCGATCGACCTCAACGTGTCGAACGGGCTCGTCACGATCCCGGACGTCCGCGGGCGGCCGACCGGCGAGGGCACGCAGCTGCTGCAGTCGCTGCTCGGCACGGGCAACGTGCTGTCGAACTTCGTCGTGTGCGCGGACAAGAAGGGGACGATCCAGTCCCAGTCCGTCTCGCCCGGCGACTATCAGCAGGGCACGCAGATCACGCTGACGAGCTGCGTCTAGCGAATCGCTGTCGCACGGGTCTCGATACGCGCTGCGCGCTACTCGACCCGCGATGAGTGACCCCCGCGGGTCGAGTAGCCGCGAAGCGGTGTATCGAGACCCGCGGGGCGCTCAGGCGCGCAGCAGTGGTGAGAGCCGCTTCGCGCGCTCCGCCGCCTCCGGCAGCCCCGCGCCGGCGAGCCAGTTGCCGAGCATCCGGTAGCCGCCCTCCGTGAGGACCGACTCCGGATGGAACTGCACCCCGTGGATCGGCCGGCTCACGTGCTGGAGGCCCATGATGACGCCGCCGTCGGTGCGCGCGGTGACGACGAGCTCGTCGGGCACCGTGCCGTCGACGACCGCGAGGGAGTGGTAGCGGGTCGCGGTGAACGTCTCCGGCACGCCGTCGAAGAGGGCGCTGCCGTCGTGCGTGACGCGCGACGTCTTGCCGTGCATGAGCTCCTCGGCGTGCGTCACGGTCGCCCCGAGCGCCTCGGCGATCGCCTGATGGCCGAGGCAGACCCCGAGCAGCGGCTGGCCGGACGCGATCGCGGCGTGCACGAGCGCGATGCTGACGCCCGCGTCGGCCGGCGTGCCGGGGCCGGGCGAGAGCAGCACGGCGTCGTACTCGGCGGCGCGTGCCGCGGCCTGCTCTGGCGCGAATGCGTCGTTGCGCACGACCTGGATCGTCGCGCCGAGCTCGAGCAGGTAGCCGCCGAGCGTGTAGACGAAGCTGTCGTAGTTGTCCACGACGAGGACGCTCGTCACGATGTCTCGCCTCCCACGGTCGAATCCTCCAAGAAGAACGTGTGCTCGACCCACGGGAAGACCCAGACGGCGCAGGCCGTCAGGATCGCCGCGACGAGCACGACGAGGATGAGCACCCGGACCCACACGGGTCCGGGGAGGATCCTCCACAGGGCACCGTACATCAGGCGACGGGCTCCGGGTACAGGTGGGCGATCTCCGCGGGCGCTCCGGCGGAGCGCGGCGTCCACTCGGCGAGAACGCCGTACGCGATGTACCGCTCGGAGACGGAGTGGACGGGGTTGCAGGTCGTCAGCGTGATGATCCGATCCGTGGGCAGGGCGTCCGGCACCTGCGGGACCGCCGCGAGCACCTCGACGCCGGACGGCGGGACGTACTCGTGCGAGCGGAAGGCGTAGCGGTACCAGCCGTCCTGCGTCTCGACGTAGATCGAGTCGCCGACGTCGAGCTGGTTGATGTTGATGAGCGGGTCGCCGTGGCTCGTGCGGTGGCCGGCGAGCGCGAAGTTGCCGACCGCACCCGGCATCGCGGTGCCGGGGTAGTGGCCGAGGCCGATGGTGTTGAGCACGTCCTCGACGCCGATCCCCTCCGCGATGGGCTTCGTCCAGTCGGCGCCGAACCGGGGCACGATGAGCGTCGCGAACTGCTCGGCGTTGCCGGGCGCACCCACGAACGCGGGGACCGCGTCGCTCACGGCCGGCTCGCCCGCCTTCGGCACGTCCCCCGTGATCGGCACCGCCGCGTACTCGGCCGCCCAGGTCCGGCTCAGCTCCTGGGCGAGGTTCGTCTGCTCGTTGGCGAGGATCGCGTTGTTCACGTAGAGCTGCCAGCCGAGATACAGGAAGACGAAGGCGCCCGCTGTGAGCAGCACCTCGCCGAGCACGCCGACGACGCCGAGGGCGATCCGTCCGGCGCTGCGCCGGCGTCGGCGCGGACGGCGCAGCGGCTCCGGCGCGACGGCCGTGCTGCGCCGCAGCCCTGCCGCGTCCCGATCGGTGCCCACCGCGCGATTCTATTGACGCAAGCTGGCGCTGCGGTGCGTCACGGTAGACTCCCGGGCATGGTTCGCAGCAAGCCGGACGAGTCCCCGAAGACGAAGTCCGCGAAGGCGGTCGCGAGGGCGGAGAGTGCCGCGCGCGCGGAGGCGAGCGGAGAGCGCGCCCCGAACCCGGTGTGGTTCAAGCCGGTCATGTTCGGGTTCATGCTCGTCGGACTCGCATGGCTCCTCGTCTACTACATCAGCGACTCGACCCTGCCGATCCGAGAGCTGGGGAACGGGAACATCGCGGTGGGCATCGGCGTCATGCTCGTCGGCTTCCTCATGACGACTCGCTGGCGCTAGGGGCCTCCCCGCCCTGAGGGTGTGATTCCGCCGCCGGGGTGCGACATTCCGCACCCTCGCGGCGCATTCGCACCCCGAGGGCGGGTTCAGCCGATCGCGAAGCGGAGGAACGTCACGCCGAGCAGCACCGCGACGACGAGCACGAGCAGCCCGATCTGCAGTGCGCGACGGCGGCGGTGGCGCGTCGCGAGGTAGACGAGCGCGATCGCGGCCCCGGTCACGAGCCCGCCGACGTGCGCCTGCCACGACACGTTGAAGCCGGGCAGGAACCCGATCACGAGGTTGATGCCGATGACGACCATGAGCATCGTGGGGTTGCCGCCGAGTCCCCGCTGGAGCACGACGAGCGCGGCGAAGCAGCCGAAGACGGCGCCCGAGGCGCCGACGACCGCCGAGCCGGGCGCGAGCCAGAGCACGGCCACCGCGCCGCCGAGCGCGGCGAGGACGTACAGCGCGAGGAAGCGCCATCGGCCGAGGGTCAGCTCGAGCAGCGGCCCGACGATGACGAGGGAGTACATGTTCAGCACGATGTGCAGCACGCCGCCGTGGACGAGCGCGTACGTCAGCATCGTCCAGGGCAGCACGGGGCTGAACGGCGCGTAGTACTCGAGGTACGCGGTGACGTAGTCGGCGCCGGCCCACTGGCCGATCAGCTGAGCGATGAAGACGAGGACGGTGAGCCCGACGATCGACCAGGTGACGATCGGCGTGCGGTCGCCCGGGCGGAAGACCCGCGCGAGCCGGCTCGTGCGCCGCACGCGCGGCTGCGAGGCGCGCGCCTCGCGCACGCAGTCCGGGCACTGCACCCCGACGGCCGCGGGGGTCTGGCAGTCGGGGCAGATCGTGCGCCCGCAGCGCTGGCAGAGCACATAGCTCGGTCGCGACGGATGCCGGTAGCAGGTGTCGGAGGATCGCTCCGGGGCGTCGGTCACGCGGGAGCTAGAGCTCGGTGACGTCGACGCCCGTGATGACGACGTCCTCGACGGGGCGGTCGCCCGCCCCCGTGCGCACGCCCTCGATCGCGTCGACGACGGCCTTCGAGGCGTCGTCGGCGACCTCGCCGAAGATCGTGTGGTTGCCGTTGAGCCACGGCGTCGCGACGGTCGTGATGAAGAACTGGGATCCGTTCGTGCCTTCGACCCGGCCCGTGATCCGGTTCATCTGCTTGCCGGCGTTCGCCATCGCGAGCAGGTACGGGCGGTCGAACTGCAGCTCCGGGTGGATCTCGTCGTCGAAGTTGTAGCCGGGGCCGCCGACGCCCTGGCCGAGCGGGTCGCCGCCCTGGAGCATGAACTGCGGGATGATCCGGTGGAAGATGACGCCGTCGTAGAGCGGGACGCCGACCTGCTTCTCGCCGGTCGCGGGGTGCGTCCACTCCTTCGAGCCGGTCGCGAGGCCCGTGAAGTTCGCGACGGTCTTCGGGGCGTGGGTCGCCCAGAGGTTGAGGGTGATGTCCCCGTGGTTGGTGTGCAGGACGGCGACGGCGGAGGGCTGCGGCATGGTGACATTCAACCACGCGTGTCAGAATGACCCCCATGCCGAAGACCCAGCAGCAGGCCGACCTCGATCTCCTCAAGGCGCACGCGGAGGCGCTCTGGGAGCACCAGCAGGAGGTCTTCGCGGCCGCCGGCAAGGTCGCCCGCGAGGCCGGCCTCCAGGGCGCCGGCGCCGTGCGCAGCGCCTACGACCGCGTGCTGCCGGTCGCGTCGAGCACGATCGCGACCGCGGCGGCGATCGGCGACCAGGGTGTGCGGCGGATCCTCGCCCGGCTGCAGCGCGCGCGAGGCGTCTCGGCGCCCGTCGTCGTCGCCGCACCCGCCGCGCGCGGCATCGGCGTCGGCGGCTGGATCGGCATCACGGTCGGGGTCATCGCGGCCGGCGCGATCGCGTACGCCGTCTGGCAGACGCTGCGCGCCGACGACGACCTCTGGATCGAGGACGAGGAGCTCGAGAGCGCTGCGGACGGGCACGACGCCGAGGCGCCGGCCGAGTAGGCCGGCGCGACCCGGCCAGGCGGCTCGCCGCTCAGCCGACCCGCTCGGCGACGAACGTCGTCGCCCGCCGCCACGCGTCCGCCGCGAACTCCGGATGGTAGGTCCTCGCGTTCGTCTCGTTGAAGAACGCGTGCAGCGCACCCGGATAGACGACATCGGCGAAGTCGACACCCGCCGCGGCCATCGCCTCGCGCACCTCGGGGAGCTTCTCGATGAGCGGCGGATCCAACTCGCCGTAGAGCGCGAGCACGGGGCACGCGATGTCCTCGACGCGCTCCGGCGCGGTCCCGTAGAACGGCACCGCCGCCGCGATCCGGGGGTCGGCCGCGGCGAGGGCGTAGGAGTAGGTGCCGCCGAAGCAGAAGCCCGTGACGACGACCCGGCCGGCGAGGCCCGGGATCGCCTCGAGCTCGTCGACGAGCGCCATGAGGCGCGGGACGGCCCAGGCGGCGTAGTCGGGCTGGCGCATCGGCGCGAGCGCCTCGCGGAGCCTCGGCTGCATCGCCGTGCGCACCGCCTCGTCGGGGTGCTTCATGGCGACCGAGAGCTCCTCGCCGACCTCGGGCGTGATGCCGATGCGGCTGAGGATGTCGGGCGCGACCGCGAGATACCCCTCCGCCGCCCAGCGGTCGGCGACGCCGGTGATCTGCTCGACGAGCCCCCAGATCTCGTGGATCACGATGACCGCCCCGCGCGCCGGCCCCGCCGGGTCCGCGCGGTAGACATCGAGGCCGGCCATCGTCTGCATGCTGCCCATCCCGTCAGCTTAGAACGCGATCACATGGGACACGCAGACTCGGTCCCTATCCTTGCCGGCCATGGGTGAGGACCGATTCCGGTGGCGCCGCCAGGGCGGCGGCTTCATGGGCGCGGCCTTCGACGAGGTGTTCCATCCCGACGCGAAGGAGGCGCGCCTCATCTGGGAGGCGCAGACCGAGCTGCCCGCGCCGGCCCCCGCGCCCGGAGATCCGCCGTTCGATCCCGAGTCCGGCCGGATCACCCTCATGCTCCCGGCGAACGACTGACGACCCCGGCTCGGGCCGGCCCACGGAAAAGGGTGGCCTCGCGCCCTGCGCCCGGATCGGCGCTGCGCCTACCGTGACGGGTACGCCCGCGGACGAAGGAGCATCGTTTCGTGACGGACACGGGGACGCCGCGCGCGGCGAGCGAGGAGGCCGCCAGCCCCTTCCGGGGGGCCGCGGTCGAGCGCGTCGCGTCGCCGGAGCAGCTCGACCGGATGATCCGCATCGTGCCGCCGCGGCGCTGGCTCGCGCTCGTCGGGGTCGTGCTGCTGCTCGGCGCGACCATCCTCTGGGCGGTCGTCGCGACGGTCCCGACGACCCTCAACGGCATCGGCTACCTGCTGCCGGAGGGCGGCCTGCGCAAGGTCCAGGCCGCCGCCGCGGGGACCGTGACGAGCTTCGACGTCGACGTCGGCACGCACGTCATCGCGGAGCAGGTCCTCGGCTCGACGACGGACGACGCGGGCCTCCGGACCCCGATCCTCGCTCCCGAGACGGGCGAGGTGACCGAGGTGAGCGCGGTGCTGCACGGGCACGTCGAGGCGGGCGAGCGGCTCGCCCTGGTCCGCCCCGTCGGCTGGCCGCTCGTCGTCTACGCCTACATCCCGGTGCGCGACGCGGGCGCCCTGCCGGAGGGCGCCGAGGTCCAGGCGCGCTTCGGGGCCGGCATCGCCGAGGCCTACGGCTTCGCGAGGGGTCGCGTCGCGAGCGTGAGCCCGTTCCCCGCGACCGCCGAGCGACTCGCGTTCATCCTCCAGGACGCGGCGCTCGTCGACGAGGTGCGGGCGCTCGGGCCGGCGAACGAGGTCGTCATCGAGCTCGAGCAGTCGGCGGAGACGCCGAGCGGGCTCGTCTGGGGCACCGGATCGGGGCCGCCGATCGCGCTGCCGGCCGGCCTCCCGGCCACGCTCGTCTTCGTCACCGGCGTCCGGCATCCGATCGAGGACGTGCTGTGAGTCGCGCCGCCACGGCGCCCGGTGTGCCGCTCGGGCGCCGCCGGGTGCCGACCCCGACCATGCTGCAGATGGAGTCCGCCGAATGCGGCGCCGCCTCGCTCGGGATGATCCTCGCCCACCACGGACGATGGGTCGCCCTCGACGTGCTGCGCGGCGAGTGCGGCGTCTCGCGCGACGGCGTCAAGGCGAGCGACCTCGTCAAGGCCGCGCGGCGCTACGGGCTCGTCGCGAAGGGCATCCGGATCGAGCCGTCGGGACTCGCCGAGGTGCGACTGCCGATCGTCGTGTTCTGGAACTTCAACCACTTCCTCGTCGTCGAGGGCTACGGGCCGCGGGGGGTCGCCGTCAACGACCCCGCGAGCGGCCCGCGCCGGGTGAGCTGGGAGGAGTTCGACCGCTCGTTCACCGGCGTCGCGCTCACCTTCGAGCCCGGCGACGGCTTCGAGCGCGGCGGCGCCCGGCCGTCGCTGATCCGGGGACTCGGCCGGCGCTTCACGAACGGGCGCGGCACGCTCGCGTTCTGCCTCCTCGCGGGGATCGGCCTGCTCGTGCCCGCCCTCTTCGTCCCCGCCGCGACCCGGATCTTCGTCAACGAGGTGCTCGGCTCGGGCCAGGACGGCTGGCTCGCGCTGCTCATCGCCGGGATCGCGATCGCGGTCGTCGCGCAGATCGGGCTCGTCGCGATGCAGCAGCTCGCGCTGCTGCGGCTGTCGGTCGCGCTCGCCGTCACGATGTCGAGCCGATTCCTCGAGCACGTGCTCCGGCTGCCCGTGCGCTTCTTCGCGCAGCGCTCGGCCGGGCACGTCGCGGCGCGGATCGAGGGCAACGACTCGATCGCGATGCTGCTGTCGAGCGAGCTCGCGACGGCGCTGCTCGCGCTCGTCACCTCCGGCTTCTACCTCGCGATGATGTTCGTCTACGCCTGGCAGCTCGCCGTCGTCTCGCTGCTCTTCGCCGCGCTCAACGCGCTAGCGCTGCAGCTCGTCGCGCGGCGGCAGAAGGACATGAGCCTGCTGCTCGCGCAGGACACGGGGCGGCTGCTCGGCACCGGCGCGATCGGCATCGCGAGCATCGAGACCCTCAAGGCGACGAGCGACGAGGGCGCGTTCTTCACCCGCTGGGCAGGACTCCAGGCGAAGGTCGTCGCGACGACCCAGGCGATCGGCTCGCCGCTCGCCATGCTCAACTCGGTGCCCGTGCTGCTCGAGGCGCTCAGCACCGCCGTGATCATCGCGTTCGGCGGGCTCATGGTGATGAACGGCGACATGAGCCTCGGCACGCTCGTCGCGTTCCAGATGCTCGCCGCGGGCTTCGCCCTGCCGATCGGCCAGCTCGTCGGACTCGGAGCAGAGGTGCAGCAGGCGGGCGGCACCCTCGCGAGCGTCGACGACGTGCTCGAGCATCCGGTCGACGAGGTCGACGAGGTCGACGCGCAACTCGATGGCGCCGGCTTACCGCGCCGATCCCGCACCGACGTGCCCGCCCGGCTGAGCGGCGCGATCGAGCTGCGCGGGGTGACCTTCGGCTACGACCCGCTCGGTCCGCCGCTCATCGAGGACCTCGACATGCGCATCGAGCCGGGTCAGCGAGTCGCCTTCATCGGGCCGAGCGGCAGCGGGAAGTCGACCGTCTCGCAGCTCATCGTCGGGCTCCACAAGCCGTGGCGCGGCGAGGTGCTCGTCGACGGCATCCCGCGCGACGAGATCCCGCGCGAGGTGCTCGCGGCGACGCTCTCGTTCGTCGACCAGGACATCGCGCTCTTCGAGGGGACCGTGCGGGACAACCTCACGCTGTGGGACCCGACGCTCACCGACGACGCCGTCGCCCGCGCGGCCCAGGACGCGGCGATCCACGGCGACATCCTCGTCCGCGAGGGCGGCTTCGAGCGCGTCGTCGAGGAGGACGCGCGCGACTGGAGCGGCGGACAGCGGCAGCGGCTCGAGATCGCGCGTGCGCTCGCGAGCGATCCCGCCGTGCTCGTCATGGACGAGGCGACGAGCGCGCTCGACCCGATCGTCGAGCAGCGCATCGACCAGGCGATCCGCGGCCGCGGCTGCACGACGATCGTCGTCGCGCACCGGCTCTCGACCATCCGCGACGCGGACGAGATCATCGTGCTCGACCGCGGCCGGGTCGTCGAGCGCGGCACGCACGAGGAGCTGCTCGCCGCGGGCGGCCTCTACACCGAGCTGCTGGGGGACTGAGCATGCCCACGACGAAGCCGCTCGGAGCGCTGCTCGACGAGCTCGGCGCGCAGCCGCCTCGGCCGGTGCGGGCCGCCGAGCCCCTGCGGCTGGACGACCCGGCGACCGCGTGGCTCGTCGAGGACGGCGAGGTCCAGGTCTTCGCGCTGCCGCGCGGGTCGCAGCGGGCCGCGCGGACCCCGCTCTTCGCCGTCGAGGCGGGCGGACTGCTCCTCGCACCACCGGGGGCAGCACCCGTCGCGCTCCTCGCCGCCGGCATCGCGCCCGGCACGCGCGTACGAGCGGTCGCGGTCGCCGCGCTCGCGGAGGCGGCCGCCGCCCTGCGGGGAGGCGCCGGAGCCGGTGACGGCGAGGACGGCGACGACCGGGAGTGGGCCGGCGAGGACGAGCCCGCGCGGCTCATCGCCGAGCTCGTCGAGGACTGGCTCGACTCGATCGGCGCGGCGATCCGCAGACCCCTTCCCGAGCAGGGCCGCTCGCTCGCGGCCGGCGACCCGGCGCAGCTCGCGGCCGGCGAGGCCGCCTGGCCGGCGACCCGGCAGCTCTGGGTCCGCGCGACCGGCGGCGAGCTCGGTCTCTACGATCTCGCACCGAGTCGGCGCGGTGGTCCGCTGCTCGTCCCCGTGCCGACGCAGAGCTGGGTGCGCGCCCGGGCTCCGCTCTCGCTCGCGCCGATCCATCCGCTCGACGCGCTCGCGGGGCCCGAGGGCTGGGACGGCATAGCGACGTTCCACCTCGCGGCGCTCGCCGAGCTGCGCGCCGGGATCGACCGCGCGCTCGAGGACGCCGCCGCGCGCGCGCGACAGCGTCGCGGCTACGAGCGCGACCTGCAGACGGCGACCTACGCGGGGCTCGCCGGGACCCTCGGCGACGTGCCACCCGTCGCGATCGCCCGCGACGGCCACGACGAGCTGCTCGCGGCGCTCACCCTCGTCGGCACCGCGATGGGGATCGAGATCGTCGCCCCGCCGCGGGCCGCGCTTGCGGGAGCCGCCGACCCCGTCGAGACGATCGCCCGGGCGTCGGGCGTCCGCAGCCGACGGATGCGGCTCGAGCACCGCTGGTGGGACGGCGACGTCCCGCCGTTCGTCGCGACGCTCGCGGACGGGACCCGCCCCGTCGCGGTGCTGCCGCGCCGGCACCGGCACGGCTACGAGCTCGTCGACGGCGACGGCCGCCGCACGCGCATCACCCCCGCGACCGCCGCACGGCTCGCGCCGCACGGGCACTCGATCTACCGGGCGCTGCCGTCGCGTTCGCTCGCCGGGAAGGACGTGCTCGGATTCGCGGTGCGGCCGCTTCGGACCGAGCTCATCTGGCTCGGCGTCACCGCGATCGCGAGCGCCGTCATCGCGCTCGTGCCGCCCATCGTCACCGACTACCTCTTCTCCGAGGTCGTGCCGGGGCATCAGCGCGACGGTCTCGCCTGGATGGCGGGCCTGCTGCTCGTCTCCGCGGTCGCCGGGCTCGCCTTCGTGCTCGCGCAGGAGTTCGTCGTGCTGCGCATCCGCGGACGGCTGAGCACCGAGCTGCAGGCGGCGATCTGGGACCGGCTGCTCGACCTGCCCGTGCCGTTCTTCCGCCGCTTCTCGACGGGGCAGGCGATGCAGCAGACGCAGGCGCTCGAACGGATCGAGGGCCACGTCACCGAGGCGGTCGTCGGCGCGCTGCTCTCGCTGCCCGCGGGGATCTCGAGCCTCGTGTACGCCTTCGTCCTCGACGTCCGGCTCGGGCTGTTCGGACTCGCCGCGATCGGCGTCGTCGTGACGGTCGTCGTCGTGCTGCTGCGGGTCCAGATGCCGCACCAGTGGGCGACGCTCGGCCAGAGCGCTCGCGTCTTCCAGACCTCGATCGAGATCGTCGCCGGCATCCGCAAGCTGCGCGTCGCCGACGCCGGGCGGCGTGCCTTCGCGGTCTGGGGAGAGCGCTTCGCCTCGCTCAAGGGCCGCTACCTGCGCGCGCAGCGCTCCTTCGTCGGCATCACCGCGATCGTCGCGGGCGCCCCCGCGATCGGGACGCTCTTCCTGCTGCTCGGCGCCGCGACGCTTCCCGCCGGGGAGCTCGGCGGCGGCACCTTCCTCGCCTTCAACACCGCGTTCATCCAGGCGATGGCGATCTTCACCGCGATCGCCGCGAGCGGGACCGCGATCGCCGCCTCGGTCCCGCTCTACGAGGAGCTGCGTCCCGTGCTGCACGAGGTCCGCGAGCGGGCGCGCGTCCAGGAGCACCCGGGAGAGCTGCGCGGTCGGATCGACGTCGACCACGTCACCTTCCGCTACTCGCCGGGCGGTCCGCCCGTGCTCGACGACATCGGGTTCTCGGCGGAGCCCGGCGAGTTCGTCGCCCTCGTCGGGCCGTCTGGGGCGGGCAAGTCGTCGATCCTGCGAGTGCTGCTCGGCTTCGAGACGCCCGAGATCGGGACGGTGCGCTTCGACGGGAAGGACGCGAACACGCTCGACCGCTTCGCGCTGCGCCAGCAGATCGGCGTCGTCGTGCAGTCGGCGCAGGTCATGCCGGGCGACCTGCTCACGAACATCGTCGGCGCGCGGCCGCTGAGCGTCGAGGACGCCTGGGCGGCCGCGCGGATCGCCGGCATCGCCGACGACATCGCTGCGATGCCGATGGGGATGCACACGCTCGTCGGCGACGGCGGCGGCGGCTTCTCGGGCGGGCAGCGGCAGCGACTGCTCATCGCCCGCGCGGTCGCGGGGCACCCGCGCATCCTCCTCTTCGACGAGGCGACGAGCGCGCTCGACGGCCGCACCCAGGCGGCCGTCTCGGCCGCCATCGAACGGCTCCGCGCGACGCGCATCGTCATCGCCCACCGGCTCTCGACCATCCGCAGCGCCGACCGCATCCTCGTCCTGGATCGCGGACGAATCGTGCAGCGCGGCGCGTACGACGAGCTGATCGCGACCGAGGGCCCGTTCCGCCGCCTCGCCATGCGGCAGCTCGCCTGAACGGCCCACACCTTTCCGTGGCCGGCGGCAGGCGCGCATCGCGACGCGAGCCGTCAGGATCGAGCCAGGCCTGCGAAGTCCTCGCGGGCGGACAGGAGGAGCGGATCGTGGACAACGACGAGGCGAACGCGACGGACGCGGCCGAGCTGAGCGACGAGGAGCTCGACGCGGTCGCGGGGGGAATCAACAAGAACGATCCCAGGCTCGGCAAGGGCGGCAAGAAGGGGAAGAAGTAGCCCGGATCGCGGGGGACGCCGCCGTGGCCGGGGTCGCCATCGGAGCGGTCGGCGGCGAGGAGGCCAACGCCGAGCACTGCTCGGCGTTGGCCTCGTTCGTGCCGTCGCGCTACCGGGCGCGGCTGCGCGAGAGCCGGCCCGGCCGACCGCAGGGCCGGCTGTCCGGCCTGCGGCTGGTCGGGGCATGGGCGCAGGGGGAGCCGGTCGGCGCCGGCCTCGCGGCGATGCACGGGGGCTGGGCGAGCTGCGAGTCGCTCTACGTCGTGCCGCGGCTGCGCGGACGCGGGATCGGCCGCGCGCTGCTCGACGCGCTCGAGGGCGCCTGCGCGGAAGCGGACACGATCGCGGCCGTGCTGCCCGACGACGAGCGCTTCCTCGGCATCCGCCGCCTGCTCGTCGCGGGCGGCTGGGATCCGCCCCGCCTTCGCCATCGCCAGTTCGAGGTCGACGACGGCATCCGGGCCTCCCCGACGCTCACCGCGCCGCACGATCTCTCCCGGTACGAGGTCATGACGTTCTCCGGCAGTGGCGAGCGCGAGCGCCGCGAGCTCGCGCGGATCGCGGGCGGGATCCCGCCGGGACTCGATCCGCTCGAGGACGAGGAGAACGTCATCGCCCCGGCGAGCCTGCTGCTGCGACGCGCGGGGCGCATCGTCGGCTGGGGCGTCAGTCGCCACTTCGCACCCGGCACGGCGCTCATCCCGACGGTGTGGGTCGCCCCGAGCGAGCGCGGCGGCGGGCTCGGCGCGCTCCTCGGCCTGCTCGCGATCCGCGCGACGCTCGACGCCGGCTATCGGAGGGTCCGCTTCGTCGTCGACGCGGACAATGCGCCGATGATCCGGATCGTCGAACGCGTCGTGCTGCCGTACGGCGCGACCGAGCGGGGGCTGCTCGAGACCAGCCGGCGGCTCGGGGAGCGGCCGTGATGCGCCGCGCCGTCGCGGGAGCGCTGGCGGCCGCGCTCCTCCTCGCCGCGCTCGCCGGCTGCGCCACGGGGCGAGGCGGCGACGGCGAGCACGTCGAGGCGGACGCGGCGCCATATCGGATCGGGCTGATCGCCTCGCGCTCGGGCGCGGGCTCGGCCTTCGGCGAGCAGCAGTTCGAATCGACCGCGTGGGCCGTCGATCGGCTCAACCGAGCGGGCGGCGTCGACGGGCACCCGCTCGAGATCGTCTACCGTGACGATGCCTCCGAGCCCGAGCGCGGGGCCGAGGTCATGCGCGAGCTGATCGAGGAGGAGGACGTCGTCGCGGTCATCGGCCCGACGCTGTCGATCGTGGCGCGCGAGGCGCACCCCGTCGCGAACTCGCTGCGGACGCCCGTGCTCGCGATCAGCAACGCGGTCGACGGCATCGTCGGCGCGTGCCCCTACGCGTGCGAGTGGATCTGGCGGGAGAGCCTCGGCGAGCGACTCGCGGTGCAGGCGAACGTCAGCGCCTACGTCCTCGACGGCCGCCCGCGCACCGCGGCGACGGTGCGAACCAGCGACGACGTGCTCGGCCTCGCCGGGACGACCTATGCGCAGCAGGCGTTCGAGGACAACGGGGTCCCGGTCATCGGCAGCCTCGAGATGGGCGTCGACGAGACGATGTCCGACGAGCTCGCCCGGCTGCTCGCACGCCAGCCCGACGCGCTCTTCCTCGGCTCGACCTTCACCGCGTGGGTGGTCGGCGTCATGCGCGAGGCACGGGCGCTCGGCTATACCGGCCAGTTCCTCGCGGGCAACATCTTCAACAGCGAGACCGCGCGCGAGCTCGCGGGCGAGGCGGGTGTCGGCACGAGGACCGGAGCCGCATGGGTGCGCAGCAACGGCTTCCCCGCGAACGAGGCGTTCATCGACGAGTACGAGCGCGCGCTCGGCCGGGAGCCCGACCAGTTCGACGCGCAGGGCTACGTCGCGATCCAGATCCTCGCCGACGCGCTCGCCCGCGCCGAGCCGGAGGGGCTGCCGATCGAGCGCCAGCGCGAGGCGCTCCAGGCCGCCCTCCCCGACGTCGCCATCAACACCGTGCTCGGGCCGTTCCGCTTCACCCCCGAGCACGATGTCGACCAGATCGTCTGGGTGCTGCGGCTCGGCGAGGATCGGCACGAGCTCGTCGCGTTCTGCGATCCCGACTGCACCGGCTGAGCCGGGACGGCGAGTTGCGCGCAGGCCGGACGGATCGCGTTCTGCGCCGTCAGTTGAGCGCCGGCGTGTCCGGCGGTATGACGCCGTCGGCGTAGAGGTCGACGGTGAGGTCGCGCAGCGCCCGGAGCGCATGCCGCTGGGTCGTCGGCCCGTAGGAGATGCGCGCGACGCCGAGCGCCTCGTACTCGGCGGCCGCGAGCGCGCCGGGCAGGCCGATGACGCTGATCCGCCCAGCGCCGATGCCGGCGACGAGCCGCTCGGTCACCGCGCGGTCGAGCACGCCCGGCACGAAGACGAGCGCCGCACCGGCGTCGAGGAAGGCGCGGCCGCGCGCGATCGCGTCCTCGACCTTCTCATCCAGCGGCCGGTCCCCGCCGCGGATGAGCGCATCGGTGCGGGCGTTGAGCTGGAAGGCGACGCCCTCCTCGGCCGCCGCCGCGACGACGGCCTCGACCGCGGCGACCGACTCGGCGAACGGCGCGAGCCGGTCCTCGATGTTCGCCCCGACGACGCCGACGCCGATCGCGCGCCGCACCGTCTCACCCGGATCGCCGTAGCCGGCGTCGAGGTCGGCCGAGACCGGCAGGTCCGTGCTCGCGACGATCCGCTCGACGGCGGCGAGGGCGAGGTCGAGCGGGATCTCGCCGTCCGCGTAGCCGTGGCTCGCCGCGATCGAGTGGCCCGCGGTCGCCAGCGCCCTCGTCTCCGGCAGGTCCGCGACGACGCGGGCGCTGATCGCGTCCCAGACGTTGACGACGCGGAGGATCTCGGGCGCCTCGTGCAGCGCCTTCAGGGTCAGTGCCTTGTCCTGGATGCTCATGCCTCGACGCTACCCCCGCGCGCGGGTGCACGGGCGACTCCCGGATTCCCGAGCGGATCACAGGCACCCTGAGTAGCGTCGCTCGCGACGGCGACGACGCCGCGCGCACGAGGTCGGCACGGGAGAACGCGATGTCGGAGATCCAGACGAAGATCACCCCGATGCTGTGGTTCGCCTCGGAGGCGCTGCCGGCCGCCGAGTTCTACACGTCCGTCTTCCCCGACTCGTCGATCGAGCGGGTGCTGCGCGCGCCCGGCGACTCGCCCGGCGGGGTCGCGGGGCAGGTGCTCACGGTCGACTTCACCCTCGCCGGCACCGCGTTCGCGGCGCTGAACGGCGGGCCGCAGTTCCGGTTCTCCGAGGCGGTGTCCTTCGTCATCCTCACCGAGGACCAGCAGGAGACCGATCACTACTGGGAGGCGCTCACCGCCGACGGCGGCGAGGAGAGCATGTGCGGCTGGCTCAAGGACCGCTACGGCCTGTCGTGGCAGGTGACGCCGCGGCGGCTGCTCGAGCTGACGCAGAGCGACGACGCCGGCGTCGCGGGCCGCGCCTTCGCAGCGATGCTCACGATGCGCCGCATCGACATCGCCGCGATCGAGGTCGCAGCGGCCGGCTAGCCCTGAAGCAGCGCGCGGAGTCGCTCAAGGTCCGCTGCGACGAGCGCGGCGTCGCGCTCGAACTCCTCGTCTGCGACCCCCGGCAGCCGGTAGAGCGTGAACACGACCTCGCTACCGGAGCCATTGCGCAGCACCCGCAGCGGGTTGTGCACGACCGTCCCGTCGGGCAGCGTCACGTCGTGGTCGAGGATCCCGAGCTCGACGGGCCCGACGAACGCGACCTCGACGACCCCCATGGGCGAGTCGGTGATCCACCGCCCGCCCTCCTCGCGGATCCCGGCGCTGAGCCCCGCGGCCCAGCGCGGCAGCTGCGCCGGGTCGCCCGCGAGCGCGACGACCGCGGCAGGCTCGCGTTCTATCGCCACCGAGACATGCCGTGCAGGGTAGGTCACCCAGCGACCCTACCCCCGCTCGCCGACATCGCTCCGGTGTCAGTTGTGGTCCCTCTGGCCCGGGTATTCCAGCCACAAGTGACACCGCAGCGGAGCGGGGAAGCGATGGTGGACCCTGCCGGAATCGAACCGGCGACCTCCTGCTTGCAAAGCAGGCGCTCTACCAATTGAGCTAAGGGCCCCGAGCCTTGACTCGGGCTGCGCCCTCGTTCAGGGTGTGGAACCGGTGGGGCTACCAGGACTTGAACCTGGGACCTCTTCGTTATCAGCGAAGCGCTCTAACCGCCTGAGCTATAGCCCCGTAAACCGAGAGACGAGCCTAGCAGACTCAGGCGTTCGTGAATCCGACGAGCAGGCCGCCCGTGATCTTCACGATCATGTTGTAGAGCACCGCCGCGACCCCGCCGAGGACCGTGAAGATCACCGTGTTCAGCAGGCCGATGATCGCGGAGAACGACATGACCGTCGTGAACGAGAAGTCCTTCGAGATCGAGAAGGTCGGGTCGCCGAAGAGGTCGCCCAGGATGCCGTCGAGGCTGATGAAGATGCCCGTCGAGTTGAGGACGATCCACAGCAGCGCGGCGACGACGACCGTGACGATGCCGAGCGCGAGCGCGACGAAGAACGACAGCTTCAGCGCGGACCAGAAGTCGACGTAGACGAGCTTGAGGCGGACCTGCTTCGCCGAGGTCCGGCGACCCGACTTCTTCTGGAGCTTCTCGGCGACGCTCATGCTTCCGGCTCGTCCTTCCCGATGTCGTGGCTGTCGTCGAGGTGACGCTCGCTGTTCCTCGCGATCGCGAGGATGCGGTCCTCGTCGTCGAATCTCGCGAACACCACACCCATCGAATCGCGGCCAGTAGGCCGTACTTCAGAGACGGACGAGCGTACCACCTTGCCACTGGCAAGAACCACGAGCACCTCGTCGTCCTCCGCGGCGATGATCGCGCCCGCGAGGACCCCGCGCTCGTCGGAGAGCTTCGCGACCTTGATGCCGAGACCGCCGCGGCCCTGGGGGCGGTACTCCGAGACGGCGGAGCGCTTCGCGAAGCCGCCGTCGGTGACCGTGAAGACGAACTGCTCGGCGGGGGTTCTCGATAGGTCGCCCGCGGCGACACTCGACCCTCGCTCGTCGCCCCCGGCGGCCGGCGCCCCGTCCGCGGGGAGGACGTCGGCGGACAGGAGCCGGTCGCCCTCGCGGAACGACATGCCCTTCACGCCGCTCGTCGCCCGGCCCATCGGCCGCAGCGCCGAGTCGTCCGCTGTGAACCGCAGCGACATGCCCTTCCGGGAGACGAGCAGGATGTCGTCCTCGTCGTCGGCGAGCATCGCGGAGACGAGCTCGTCGCCCTCGCGCAGGTTGATCGCGATGATGCCGCCGGAGCGGTTCGTGTCGTACTCGCTCAGCGCCGTCTTCTTGACGAGGCCGTCGGCGGTCGCGAGGACGAGGAACCTCGCCGCCGCGTAGTCGCGGATGTCGAGCACCTGCGCGATCTCCTCGCCCGGCTGGAGGGCGAGGAGGTTCGCGACGTGCTGGCCCTTCGCGTCGCGGCCGCCCTCGGGCAGCTCGTACGTCTTCGCCCGGTAGACGCGGCCCGTATTCGTGAAGAACAGCAGCCAGTGGTGCGTCGTCGTGACGAAGAAGTGGGAGACGATGTCGTCCGCGCGCAGCGACGCGCCGCGCACCCCCTTGCCGCCGCGGTGCTGCGAGCGGTAGCTGTCCGATCGGGTGCGCTTGACGTAGCCGCCGCGGGTGACCGTGACGACCATCTCCTCCTCGGGGATGAGGTCCTCGATCGAGACATCGCCGTCGAAGCCGAGCAGGATCTCGGTGCGGCGGTCGTCGCCGAACTTCCCGGCGATCTCGGCGAGCTCCTCCGAGACGATGCCGCGCTGGCGGGTCGCCGAGCCGAGGATCTCGCTGAGGTCCTTGATCCGCGCCTCGATCGCGTCGTGCTCCTCGATGATCTTCTGCCGCTCGAGCGCCGCGAGCCGGCGCAGCTGGAGCTCGAGGATCGCGTTCGCCTGGAGCTCGTCGATCGACAGCAGCTTCTGCAGTCCCGTCCGCGCCTCCTCGACCGTGGGAGAGCGCCGGATGAGCGCGATGACCTCGTCGAGCGCGTCGAGCGCCCTGAGATAGCCGCGCAGGATGTGGGCGCGCTTCTCCGCCTCGGCGAGCCGGTATCGGGTGCGCCGGACGATGACCTCGATCTGGTGGTCGATCCACAGCGAGATGAACTGGTCGATCGAGAGCGTGCGGGGGACGCCGTCGACGATCGCGAGCATGTTCGCGCCGAAGTTGTCCTGCAGCTGGGTGTGCTTGTAGAGGTTGTTGAGCACGACCTTCGCGACGGCGTCGCGCTTGAGGACGATGACGAGCCGCTGCCCCGTGCGGCCCGAGGTCTCGTCGCGGATGTCGGCGATCCCCTGGAGCTTGTTCTCCTTGACGAGGTCGGCGATCTTGATCGCGAGATTGTCCGGGTTGACCTGGTACGGCAGCTCGGTGACGACGAGGCAGGTGCGGCCCTGGATCTCCTCGACGCTGACGACCGCGCGCATCGTGATCGAGCCGCGGCCCGTCCGGTAGGCGTCGCGGATGCCCTTGAGGCCGAGGATCGTCGCGCCGGTGGGGAAGTCCGGTCCCTTGATCCGCTCGATGACGGCGTCCTGCAGCTCCTCGCGCGTCGCGTCCGGGTGCTCGAGCGCCCAGAGCGCGGCGGCCGCGACCTCGCGGAGGTTGTGCGGCGGGATGTTCGTCGCCATGCCGACCGCGATGCCGACCGACCCGTTGACGAGCAGGTTCGGGAACCGGCTCGGCAGGACGACCGGCTCCTGGGTGCGTCCGTCGTAGTTGTCCTGGAAGTCGACGGTGTCCTCGTCGATGTCCCGGACCATCTCCATCGCGAGCGGGGCCATCTTCGTCTCGGTGTACCGGTGGGCGGCGGCGCCGTCGTTGCCCGGCGAGCCGAAGTTGCCCTGTCCGAGCGCGAGCGGGTAGCGCAGCGACCACGGCTGGACGAGTCGCACGAGCGCGTCGTAGACGGAGCTGTCGCCGTGCGGGTGGAACTGCCCCATGACGTCGCCGATGATGCGCGTGCACTTGGAGAACGCGCGGTCGGGCCGGTAGCCGCCGTCGAACATTGTGTAGATGACGCGCCGGTGGACCGGCTTGAGGCCGTCGCGGACGTCGGGCAGCGCCCGCCCGACGATGACGCTCATGGCGTAGTCGAGGTAGGAGCGCTGCATCTCCAGCTGGAGGTCGACCGGCTCCGTGCGATCGGTGACCGCGCCGTTCGCGTTCTCAGATGTCAAGGAACCGCACGTCCTTCGCGTTCTGCTGGATGAAGGTGCGCCGGGCGTCGACGTCGTCGCCCATCAGGGTGGCGAAGACCGCGTCGGCGACGGCCGCGTCGTCGAGGGTGACCTGGCGCAGGGTCCGGGAGTCCGGGTTCATCGTCGTGTCCCAGAGCTCCTGGTGGTTCATCTCGCCGAGGCCCTTGTAGCGCTGGACCGGGTTCTGGTTGTCGCGCGGCAGCCGACGTCCGGCCTTCTCGCCGACCTCGATGAGCGCGTCGCGCTCCCGGTCGGAGTAGGCGAACTCGTGCTCGGCGTTCGTCCACTTGATCCGGTAGAGCGGGGGCTGCGCGAGGTAGACGTAGCCCATCTCGATGAGCGGGCGCATGTAGCGGAAGAGCAGGGTGAGCAGCAGCGTCGTGATGTGCTGGCCGTCGACGTCGGCGTCGGCCATGAGCACGATCTTGTGGTACCTGGCCTTCTCGCCGTCGAAGTCCTCGCCGATGCCCGTGCCGAACGCCGTGATCATGGCCTGGATCTCGGCGTTGCCGAGCGCGCGGTCGAGTCGCGCCTTCTCGACGTTGAGGATCTTGCCGCGAAGCGGCAGGATCGCCTGGGTCTCGGGGTTGCGCCCCTGGACGGCGGAGCCGCCGGCGGAGTCGCCCTCGACGAGGAAGATCTCCGACTCGGCGGGCACCCGGCTCGAGCAGTCCTTGAGCTTTCCCGGCATGCCGCCGCCTTCGAGCAGGCCCTTGCGCCGGGTCTGCTCGCGCGCCTTGCGCGCCGCGATGCGCGCGCTCGCCGCCTGGATCGACTTGCGCACGATGTCCTTCGCCTGGTTCGGGTTCCGGTCGAACCAGTCGCCGAGCTGGTCGCCGACGATGCGCTGGACGAACGACTTCGCCTCGGTATTGCCGAGCTTCGTCTTCGTCTGGCCCTCGAACTGCGGCTCGGCGAGCTTGACCGAGATGACGGCGGTCAGGCCCTCGCGGACGTCGTCGCCGGAGAGGTTCTCGTCGCGGTCCTTCAGGAGGTTCGTCGCGCGCGCGTACTTGTTGACGAGGGTCGTGAGCGCGGCGCGGAATCCCTCCTCGTGGGTGCCGCCCTCGTGCGTGTTGATCGTGTTCGCGTAGGTGTGGACCGACTCGTTGTAGTCGGTCGTCCACTGCATCGCCATCTCGAGGGAGATCCGGCGTTCGGTGTCCTCGGACTCGAACGCGATGATCTCCTCGTGGATGACGTCCGCCTTCTTGCGGCCGTTGAGGTATTCGACGTAGTCGACGAGGCCCCGCTCGTAGCGGTAGCTCTCGACGAGCGGCTCGTCGCCGCGGTCATCGGTGATCGTGATCCTGAGGCCCCGGTTGAGGAACGCCATCTGCTGGAATCGCGAGCGTAGCGTCTCGAAGTCGAACTCGACGGTCTCGAAGACGTCGGCGCTCGGCCAGAAGGTCTGCGTGGTGCCCGTCGTGCTCGTCGCCTCACCGGCGCTCAGGGGCGCGTCGGGGACGCCGTTGGAGAACGCCATCCGCCAGATCCGGCCCTCACGGCGCACCTCGGTCTCGACGCGGCTGGAGAGCGCGTTGACGACGGAGATGCCGACGCCGTGCAGACCGCCGGAGACGGTGTACCCGCCGCCGCCGAACTTGCCGCCGGCGTGCAGGATCGTCATGACGACCTGGACGGTGCTGACCTTCTCGGTCGGGTGCTCGGCGACGGGGATGCCGCGGCCGTCATCCTCGACGCGTACGCCGCCGTCCTTGCGCAGCGTGACGGTGATGTCGGTCGCATAGCCGGCCATCGCCTCGTCGACCGAGTTGTCGACGACCTCGTAGACGAGGTGATGGAGCCCGCGAGGTCCCGTCGAGCCGATGTACATGCCAGGGCGCTTGCGCACTGCCTCGAGGCCTTCGAGGACCTGGATCTGCTCGGCGCCGTAGCTGCCCTCCGGCACGTGCCCTGAGTCCGCGATCCGGCCGGCCGGGGTGTCCGTCGTCTCGGGGTCCGGCTGGTGGTCGCTCATCCTCCGATTATACCGGCGGGCACTGTCACCGCGGCCCTGTACGCCCCGCTGTCGCGCGAAAACACCGGTCGATACCGAAGATGGTCGCTCAGCCGTAGGTATCGCGTGGACCGCGGCCTGGGACCGATCGAAGACCGCGTTTGAAGGAGGGTACGTCCGGCCCGAGAATGCGCAGTCCGAGCACCCCGGCCTCGGGGAAGCGCGCGCCGAGCGCGGTGAGCAGCTGCGGGCGCATCAGGCCGAGCTGCGTCGCCCACGCGGTCGAGTCGCAGCGCACGACGAGCACGCCGTCCTCGAGACCGATCGGGGCGGTGTGGTCGGCGACCGCCGGACCGACCGCATCGGCCCAGCCGACGAAGAGCTCGGAGCGGCCGAGCTCGCCCTCCCAGCCGCGCTCCCGGACGAGCCCGGAGAGGGCCGCGCCGATCGATCCCGGGTCGCGCCCCGGCTCGAAGGGAGCCGATCCCGACCCGTCGCCGACCTCCGTGCGCCGGCCGCGCCGGCCCCCGAAGCGCTGCTGGAAGCGGCGGAAGACGCTGAGGTGCTCGCCCCCGCGACGCTCAGCCACTCGCGTTCTCCGGGTCGACCGTCGCCGTCTCGCGCGACTCGACCGGGCTCGAGCCGTGCCCGCCGCCGTCCGCCCCGACGATCTCGCCCGCGCGGATCCGGACCGTGCTGCCGGTGAGCCCCCGCGGCAGGTCCTCCTCGACCGCGGCCGTCACGAGCACCTGCTCGTAGCCGGCGACCGCGTCGACGAGCCGTGCCCGCCGCCCGGCGTCGAGCTCGGCGAACACGTCGTCGAGCACGAGCACCGGGTCGCCGGCGGGACCGGTCGCTCGCAGCAGCTGCGCGGAGGCGAGCTTCAGTGCGAGCGCCGTCGACCACGACTCGCCGTGGCTCGCCGTCGTGCGAGCCGGCATCGCGTTCAGCTCGATCACGAGATCGTCGCGGTGCGGGCCGACGAGCGTCATGGCGCGCTCGAGCTCGTCGGGGCGTCGCGCGCGCAGCGCCACGAGGAACTCCTCCGCCGTGCGGCCGGCCGTCGCCTCCATCGACAGCCGCACGTCGTGCGCGGCCCCCGCGATCGCCTGATACGCGTCGGCGACGTGCGGACCGAGCTCGGCGACGACCGCCTCCCGGCCGGCCACGATGTCCGAGCCGAGCTCGGCGAGCCGCTCGTCCCAGACGTCGAGCGTGCCGAGCGCGGAATCGCCGATCCGCGAGGCCCGCGCCGACTTGAGGAGCGTGTTGCGCTGGCGCAGCACCCGCTCGTAGTCGGCGAGGACGCCGACCATCCGTGGCTGACGCATCGCCAGCAGGTCGTCGAGGAAGCGCCGGCGCCCCCCGGGCTCCCCCCGCACGATCGCGAGATCCTCGGGGGCGAAGAGCACGGAGTCGAGATAGCGCCTCGCCTCCCGCGAGCGCACCGGCTGCCCGTTGACCTGGAGTCGGTTCGCACCCGTGCGATTCAGCTCCGCCTCGATCGTGATCGCGCGGTCGCCGTGGCTGAGGCGCGCACGCAGGATCGCACGGTCCTCGCCGGAGCGCACGAGGGCCTGGTCGCCGGAGACCCGGTGGCTCGTGCCGGCGGCGAGCACCCCGATCGCCTCGACGAGGTTCGTCTTGCCCTGGCCGTTCGGCCCGATGACGACGGTGACTCCGGGATTCAGCGCGAGCGACGCGAAACGGTAGTTCCGGTAGTCCCTGAGCTCGAGGTGGGCGACGATCACTGCGGACCGTCGGGTCAGCGCAGCAGGAGATTCGGCTGCAGCAGGTAGCGGAAGGAGCTGGTCCCGGTATCGGCCGAGGTCTGGGCGGTGATGAGCACGGGCCCGGGCTTGTTCGGGTTGTCGGTCCGGGTGAAGCCGAGTCGCACGAACTCGGAGTGCACCGCGCCGAGCGCGTCGATGAGGAACTGCGGCTTGAGCGAGACGACGGTCTCCTCGCCGGTCAGCACCGCGTCGATCGTCTCCGATGCCTGCGCCTGCTCGCTGCCGGCCGCCTCGAGCACGAGCCCGTCCGGCGTGAACGAGAAGCGCAGCGCCGCCTCCCGCTCGAGCACGAGCGATACGCGCCGGACCGCGTCGACGAGATCGGAGGTCGCGAGCACCGCGTAGTCGTCGACCGACTGCGGGAAGAGCCGCTTGACGGGCGGGTAGTTGCCCTTGATGAGCAGGCTCGTGACGGCCTTGTCGTCGGCGGAGAACGCGATCAGCTCGCGGTCGCCGCCCTCCGCGATCGAGATCCGCACGGTCGCCGCGTGCGCGAACGTCTTGCCGATCTCCGAGAGCACTCGCGCGGGGACCAGCGCGGTCGCCTCGGTGATCCCCGAGCCGGCCGAGTCCCACGGGATGTCCCGGATCGCGACGCGGTAGCGGTCGGTCGCCACGAGCGAGAGCGAGTCGTCGCCGACCTCGAGCTGCACGCCGGTGATGACGGGCGTGACGTCATCGCGGGACGCGGCGACGACGACCTGCGCGATCGCGTCGGAGAACACGTCGCCGGGGACGATGCCGCCCGCGGCGCCGATCTGCGGCAGCGCGGGGTACTCCTCGACGGGCATCGGCAGCAGCGTGAAGCGACCCGCGCCGCACCGGATGGAGACGCGACCGTCCTCGAGCGAGAACTCGACCGGCGCGGCCGGGAGGCGGCTCGCGATCTCCGCGAGCAGTCGGCCCGAGACGAGGGTGCGACCAGGGGTCCCGACCTCCGCCGTGACGGAGGTGCGCGCCGAGGACTCGTAGTCGAACGCGGAGAGCGTCACGGCCGATCCCTCGGCCTCGATGAGGACGCCGCCCAGGATGGGCAGCGTCGTGCGCTGCGGGAGCAGCTTGACGGCGAACGACACCGCCTCGCTGAAGACGTCGCGGTTGACCTCGAACCTCACTTGGGTCCCCTTCTGCTGCGGACTCTCATACTGCCACAGGGGTCGGACGCCGACAGGGCTTGTCTCGCCCACCTGTTGGGGGATTCAGGACGGATGAACGAATGGTTACTACTCATAGCCCCTGTGGAATCTGTGGAGAACCGGCCCGTGGGCCGACCCGGGCGGAGAACTACATCGGTGTGAGTTGTCCACAGAGTGTGGAGAATCTGTGCAATCCGCCCGGGCCGCGCGATCGCGTTCTGGCTCGATCCTCCTGAACGCACGGGAGTCTCAACAATTCGGGGGCCTTCATCCACAGTTATCCACAGGCGATTCAACACTGTGCAGAAGGGGCGCGCGTGTGCTAGGGCACGGCCGGTCCTCCGACGGCCGCCATCCACCGCGCCCTCAGACGCCGCGCTGGCTCTGCCGGATCCGGGTGGTCAGCTCGGTGACCTGGTTGTAGATCGAGCGGCGCTCCTTCATGAGCGTCGTGATCTTCTTGTTCGCGTACATCACCGTCGTGTGGTCGCGGCCGCCGAAGAGCTGGCCGATCTTCGGCAGTGACAGATCGGTCATCTCTCGGCAGAGATACATCGCGATCTGGCGCGCGATCGCGACCGCGTGCGCGCGCGACGACCCGTAGATGTCTTCGACCGGGAGCTTGAAGTACTCCGCCGTCTGGTTCACGATCTCGGCCGGCGAGATGACGCTGTCCTCGCCGATCGAGATGACGTCCTTGAGGACCGTCTGCACGAGGTCCATGTCGACGGCGCTGCGGTTGAGATTCGCGAACGCGGTGACGCGGATCAGGATGCCCTCGAGCTCGCGGATGTTCGACGACACCTTCGACGCCATGAACTCGAGGATCTCGTTGTCGACCTGGAGGCGCTCGCTCTGCGCCTTCTTCCTGAGGATCGCGATCCGCGTCTCGAGGTCGGGCGCCTGCACGTCGGTCAGCAGCCCCCACTCGAAGCGCGAGCGCATCCGGTCCTCGAAGCCGGTGAGGAAGCGCGGCTGCACGTCGCTCGTGATCACGACCTGCTTGTTGTGGTCGTGGAGCGTGTTGAAGGTGTGGAAGAACGCCTCCTGCGTCTGCTCCTTGCCCTGGAGGAACTGGATGTCGTCGATCAGCAGGATGTCGACCTCGCGGTAGCGCTTGTTGAACGCGGCGACCGTGTTGTTCTGGATCGCGTTGATGAAGTCGTTCGTGAAGTCCTCGGAGTTGACGTACCGGACCTGGATGCCGGGGTACAGATTCTCCGCGTAGTGTCCGATCGCGTGCAGCAGGTGGGTCTTGCCGAGGCCCGAGTCGCCGTAGACGAAGAGCGGGTTGTACGCCTTCGCCGGCGCCTCGGCGACCGCGACCGCGGCCGCGTGCGCGAAGCGGTTGGACCCCCCGATGACGAAGTTGTCGAAGTTGTACTTCGGGTTCAGCCTGGTGTCGCCGCGGCGCGGGCTCGGCCCGGGAGCCGAGCCTTCGTCCTCGGGGGTCGGCTCGAGGACGGGGATCGGCTCGGTGTCGATCGCGGGGTTCACGACGATGGCGAACGATGCGATGTCGCCGTCCGCGGTGTCCGCGATCGCGGCGAGCAGCGGCATCCGCAGGCGCTGCTCGATCATGCTGCGCGTCAGCTCGTTCGGCACCTCGAGATAGATGGTGCCTGCCATCACCCCGCGCGGCGCCGCCAGATTGAGGAAGCCCATGAGCTGCGGCGTGACCCGGTCGTCCTCGGTGAGGCGCTCGACGATCGCGGGCCAGAGGCTCGACGCGTCGGCTTCACTCACGGGGGATCCCTCCTCAGGGGCGGCCGGATGTCAGCCAGAACGCGGTGCGCGGACCGCGGGAATCGTGCGGGACTCACTGTAGTTCGCACCAGCGCGTCGCTACCACCGGTTGTGCGAGACCGATGGATAATCCGCCCTGTCTTTGACCGAACGCCGGACAGCGCCTACAATCGACAAGTTGACTTCCGGGCGGACTGGTCCCAGTCCGAACGGCCTGCCCCTCTCGTTCCGGCCGAAGCTGCCGGGTACAAGGAGATCCGATCATGTCCAAGCGTACGTTCCAGCCGAACAACCGGAAGCGTGCCAAGACCCACGGCTTCCGCCTCCGCATGCGCACCCGCGCCGGCCGCGCGATCATCGCCGCACGCCGCCGCAAGGGTCGCACCGAGCTCTCCGCCTGAACCGCCGGTCTTGCTCGCGAAGCCGCATCGGATCACCCGCGCCGGTGAGTTCCGCGCGACGATGAAGGCGGGCCGCCGCCGCGCAGGCGAGCTGCTCGTGACCCACGCCTCGGCGACCGAGGCCGGCGCGCCCGCGCGCTACGGCTTCGTCGTCTCGAAGGCGGTCGGCGGCGCCGTGCGCCGCAACGCGGTCAAGCGCCGGCTGCGTGCGCTGTGCGCCGAGCGGATCGCCGCTGGATCGATGGGCGTCGATGTCGTCGTCCGGGCTCTGCCGGCGGCGGGGGTCGCGAGCTTCGACGCGCTGCGCGCCGAGCTGAGCGGCCAGCTCGGGAGCGCCGGATGACGCTCCAGCTCACCGACGCGTCCATCGCGTCGGCCGTCCCGACGCCCGCCGTGCCGGGGCCCCCCGTCTCGCAGGGATCGCCCCCGGTCGCCATCCCGACCCCCGCGAATCGGGCGGGGTTCTGGCGCTTCGTCCTCCTCCTGCCGCGCAACGTCTGCATCGCGATCCTCTGGATCTACCGGGCCGCGATCTCGCCGCTCTACGGCGACGTCTGCAAGTACTACCCGAGCTGCTCGCGCTACGCCCTCGAGGCGATCCAGCAGCACGGCATGATCCGCGGGGTCTGGCTCGGATCGAAGCGTCTCGCGCGCTGCCACCCCTGGGCGCAGGGCGGCATCGACGACGTGCCGCCCTGCCACCACGCTCGGCCGGCGGTCGGCCGGTTCGGCCTCGTCAGCGGTCTGGAAAGGAGCTAGTCCGCGATGGATTTCTTCAACATCATCCTGTGGCCGATCAAGTGGGTCATCGAGGCCGTGCTCGTCGGCTTCCACTGGGTGTTCGACAACATCGGCTTCGACGGGGACCAGGGCATCACCTGGGTCCTCTCGATCGTCTGCCTCACGCTCGTCGTGCGCGCGGCGCTCATCCCGCTCTTCGTCCGCCAGATCAAGTCCCAGCGCAAGATGCTCATGCTCGCGCCCGAGATGAAGCGCGTCCAGGACAAGTACCGCGGCAAGAAGGACCAGTACTCGCGCGAGGCGATGTCGCGCGAGACGATGGCGCTCTACAAGAAGCACGGCACCAATCCGCTGAGCTCCTGCATCCCGCTGCTCATCCAGATGCCGATCTTCATCTCGCTCTTCTTCGTGCTGTCGACCGCGGCGAACTTCGCGAACACGATCGCGAACCTCGCGGACGGGATCGAGCCGGGCGACGCCGCCTATCCGAAGCCGGGCATCGACGGCGGCCTGATGGACGCCGACCTCGCGATGTCGTTCTCGAACGCGACCCTGTTCGGCGCTCCCCTGCACAGCTCGCTGCAGACCGCCGGCGGCAACGTCGCGGTCTGGGTGCTCGCGATCACGATGATCGTGCTGATGACCGCGTCGCAGTTCGTGACCCAGCTGCAGATCATGTCGAAGAACCAGACGCCCGAGATGAAGGCGAGCCCGATGTTCCGCCAGCAGCGGGTGCTGCTGTACATCCTGCCGCTCGTGTTCGTGTTCTCCAGCTGGGCGTTCCCGATCGGCGTCATGTTCTACTGGGTCGCCTCGAACGCGTGGACGATGGTGCAGCAGTACATCGTCATCCGGAACATGCCGACGCCGGGCTCCGAGGCGGCGCTCGCGCGAGAGGCTCGACTGCTCAAGAAGCGCCAGCGTCGGGGCATCGAGGTCGTCGAGATGGACGACGAGGCCGAGGAGCCGGCGAAGCCCGAGACGACGCAGCGGGCGCAGCCGATGAGCAAGAAGCGCAAGAAGAAGGGCGGTCGCCGGTGAGCGAGCAGGAGAACGCGGTCGAGGCCGACGAGGCGGACGTCGCGGCGGACTACATCGAGGAGCTCCTCGACATCGCGGATCTCGACGGCGACATCGACATCGACGACCGCGGCAATCGGATCGTCATCACGGTCAGCGCGCCGGAGGGATCGGCCGGCCTGCGGGTGCTCGCGAAGCCCGACACCGTCTCGGCGCTCCAGGAGCTCTCGCGGCTCGCGGTCCAGGCGCGCACGGGCGAGTTCTCCCGGCTCATCCTCGACATCGGCGGCTCGCGCGACGCCCGCGCCGACGAGCTCGCGAAGCTCGTCGACGTCGCGGTCGCCCGCCTGGAGGGCGGCGCCTCCTCCGCCGCGCTGCCCCCGATGTCCTCCTACGAGCGCAAGCTCGTGCACGACCTGGTCGCCGAGCGCGGCTACGCCTCGGAATCCGAGGGCGAGGGCGCCGACCGGCACACGGTCATCCGCCCGAGCTGATCGGACCGGACCGAGCGCATCGGCAGCCGGCCGAGTCGAAGGGCGGATGTTTCACGTGAAACACACGGACGGGCTGGAACCCGAGCCCGCTGCGGCCGAGGCGGTGTTCGGCGCATCGATCGAGACCGCACGGGCCTTCACCTCCGATCTCGCACGACGAGGCGAGGAGCTCGGCCTGATCGGTCCGCTCGAGCTCCCCCGACTCTGGACCCGTCACGTCATCAACTCCGGTCTCGTCGCGCCGCTCGTGCGCCCGGGCGCGCTCGTCGGCGACATCGGCAGCGGCGCGGGGCTCCCCGGCCTCGTCCTCGCGATCGCCAGGCCCGACGCGAGGTTCGTGCTCATCGAGCCGATGGAGCGCCGGACGGACTGGCTGCGCGCCGAGGCCGCGGCGCTCGGGCTCGACAACGTCGAGGTGGTCCGTGCCCGCGCCGAGGACGCGCCCTATGTCGAGCGCCTCGACCAGATCACCGCGCGCGCCGTCTCGGCGCTGCGCACCCTGATCCCCGCCGTCGTCCCGCTCGCGCGCCCGGGTGGAGAGCTCATCCTGATGAAGGGCGCCCGGGTCGAGGAGGAGCGCGACGCGGCCGCGAAGCAGATCGCCCGCGCCCGCTTGGTGGACGTCGAGATCCTCACGCTCGGCGAGGGCGTGACGACCGAGGTCACCCGGGTCTTCCGCGCGACCGTGCGCTGAGCGCTGGCGGGCCGGCCCGTCGTTCCTCGGCCGCGCGTGCGCGGTACTGGTCGTGCGTGGGATCGTCGTGCAGGATCCGTCGTGCAGGATCCGTCGTGCAGGATCGTGGGGCAGGATCCGTGGGGCAGGATCCGTGGGGCAGGATCCGTGGGGCACGATCCGTCGCGCGGTATCCGTCGTTCGGTATCCGTCGTGCACCGATGGGGCATCCGCCGGTGGCGCACCGATCGGTCCTGCGTGATCGGTCGTACCCGATCGCTCGTGCCCGCCCCGACCCTGCAATCGGCGATGACGCACCCCGATCGCGTTCTGCGCGCCACCTCCTACCCCCTCTCCCCTCCCGCGCCATAGGACCGGCGATCGCGTGGCGAGTGCTCGCCGGCTCGTGTTTCACGTGAAACATCCACGCCGATCCGAACAGCCGGCGGCGGGTCCCGGGATGGCCGACCGCCCGTCAGGGAGAGGGACTATCGTGGACAGGTCCCCGCGACCGAGGGATGTTTCACGTGAAACAGGAGCCATGACCGACACGCCCATCGCGGCCCAGCTCGCCGACCTGGCGCAGCGCCGCGCGCGACTCGCGGTCGACGTGGTCCCCCTCCCCGATCGCACCCGGGTCTTCGTCGTCGCGAATCAGAAGGGCGGCGTCGGGAAGACCACGACGACGGTCAACCTCGCCGCGGGTCTCGCGGCGGGCGGCGCGAGGGTCCTCGTGATCGATCTCGATCCCCAGGGCAACGCGTCCACCGCGCTCGGAGCGAGCCACCGGGTCGGCGATCCCGGCGTCTACGAGGTGCTCATCGACGGGCGGGCGATCGAGGATGTCATGCAGGCGAGTCCCGAGCGCGAGGGCCTCTACTGCCTGTCGTCGAACATCGACCTCGCGGGCGCGGAGTCGGAGCTCTATCTCGCGGTCGCGCGGGAGACCCGGCTGCGCACCGCGATCGAGGCCTTCCTCGCGGTCGCGGGCCGCGACTTCCACTACATCTTCATCGACTGCCCGCCGTCGCTCGGCCTGCTCACGGTCAACGCGCTGACGGCGGGCCACGAGGTGCTGATCCCCGTCCAGTGCGAGTACTACGCGCTCGAGGGGCTGAGCCAGCTGCTCAAGACGGTCGGGGACGTCGGCAAGTACCTCAACCCGGCGCTTCACCTCTCGACCATCCTGCTCACGATGTACGACTCCCGGACGAACCTCTCCCACCAGGTCGCGAGCGATGTCCGCGAGCACTTCCCCGACGAGACGCTCGCCGCCGTCATCCCGCGCTCGGTGCGGATCTCGGAGGCTCCGAGCTTCGGGCAGACGGTCATCGCGTACGATCCGGCTTCGCCCGGGGCGGTCGCGTATCAGGAGGCGGCGCACGAGCTCGCGAAGCGGGGCGCACGCGGGGAGTCCGCGCCGAGCGGGCGTGGCGAGTCGAGCTAAGGAGCGCAGGAATGGCTGAACGCAAGCGGGGTCTCGGTCGCGGCATCGGCTCGCTGATCCCGACGAGTCCCGTCGACGATCGCCCGGTGGACGTCTTCTTCCCGGACCGCGCCGGGTCCGCGCCCGCGGACGATCGCGGTCTGCTCTCGGTGCCGGGCGCTCGCCTCGCCTCGCTGTCCCCCGACGACATCGTCCCGAACGCGGTCAACCCGCGCAAGGAGTTCGACCCCGAAGCGCTCGCGGAGCTCACCGCCTCGGTTCGCGAGTTCGGCGTGCTGCAGCCGATCGTGGTCCGGCCGCGGGTCGGCGCCGCGGCGGGCGAGCCGCAGTTCGAGCTCGTCATGGGAGAACGGCGGCTGCGGGCGAGCAAGGCGGCCGGGCTCGACGCCATCCCGGCGGTCGTCCGCGAGACGAGCGACGACCAGATGCTGCGCGACGCGCTGCTGGAGAACCTGCACCGGGCGGACCTCAACCCGATCGAGGAGGCGGAGGCGTATCAGCAGCTGCTCGAGGACTTCGGCGTCACCCAGGAGCAGCTCGCGGAACGGATCGGCCGCTCCCGGCCCCAGATCACGAACACGATCCGGTTGCTGCGCCTGCCGGAGCCCGTCCGCCGCCGGGTCGCCGCCGGGGTGCTCTCGGCCGGTCACGCTCGCGCCGTCCTGGCGGTCGGCGACGAGGCCGGCATGCTGCGCCTCGCGGACAAGATCGTCAACGAGGAGCTCTCGGTGCGAGCGGCGGAGGCGGCCGCGGCGCTCGCGGCGGGAAAGGGTCCGGCGAAGCCGAAGCGGCCGAAGGCCGGCAGCCGGCAGGCGCATCTCGACGACCTCGCGGCCCGGCTCGGCGATCGGCTCGACACTCGCGTCAAGATCGAGCTCGGCACGTCGAAGGGTCGCGTCCTGATCGACTTCGCGACGGTCGCGGATCTCAACCGGATCGTCGACGAGCTCGGCGTCGAGCGCGGCTGAAGGCCGGCGCCTCGCGGTTCCGGTATCGGGAAAAGCCGCTCTGATCAGGGATTCATGCGCTCGTCGATGTGGCGGGATCGCGTTCTGATCAGGTCGTCGAAGACCTCCATCGGCAGCGGCGCCGCCGCCGTGAAATGGATCGAGCCCTTCGTGCGCTCGTGACCGGGGTGGCGCCCGAGCACCTCGTCGACCGGTGCATTCCCGTGCGGGTATACAGAGAAGCCCTTCTTCGTCGGCATGAGCGAGACGAGCCCGAGGCCGTGGTAGTTGAGGGTCGGCATGCCATAGCTCACCGTCGGCTCCGCCTCCGGCACGAGCTCGGCCGCCCGCGCCCAGTACGCCGCGAGGACCTGCCGCTGCCCCTCATCCAGCCCCGCCAGCTGCTCCCCGATGGCATCCACCACTCCAGTCTGCGCCCCGGCCGCTCCGGTGTCACTTGTGGCTGGAACGGCGCTCGCATAGCAGCCACGACTGCCACCGGAACACCGGAGGGGGAACGAGAAGCTACTGCAGGGCGGCCTCGGCGAGGGCGCGGTAGGCCATGCCCGCGTCGAAGCCCGCGGCGTCGAGCGCCTGGGGGTAGACCGAGGTCTCGGTGAGGCCCGGCATGACGTTCGCCTCGAGGAACCACGGGGTACCCGCGCCGTCGACGATGAGGTCCACCCGCGACAGGTGGCGCAGCCCGAGCGCGCGGTGCGCGTCGAGCGCGACCTGCGCCGCCCGCTCGGCGACCGGCGGGTCGATGCGCGCCGGCGTGTAGAAGCGCGTCTCCCCCGCGGTGTAGCGCGCCTCGTACGAGTACACGCCGCCGATCGGCTCGATCTCGACCGCCGGCAGCGCGACGGGACCGTCGCCCGTGTCGAGGATCGACACCGCGATCTCCGTGCCCGTGACCCGCTGCTCGATGAGCGCGACGTCCCAGTACGTGTACGCGTCGACCATCGCGCGCGGCAGGTGCGCGCGGTCGACGACGATCGTCACGCCCTGCGACGAACCCCCCTGCGCCGGCTTGACGACGAGCGGCCCGGACAGCTCGTCCGAGATCTCCTCGAGGATGCCGACCGCGCCGAGCTCCCGGAACGCCTCCCGCGGCAGCGTGATCGAGGTCGGGGTCGGGACGCCGGCACGAGCGACGATCGTCTTCGCCGTCGGCTTGTCCCACGCGAGCCGCGCCGCGTCCGCCCGGGCGCCGACGTAGGGCACGCCGATGAAGTCGAGCAGCCCGCGCAGCGCCCCGTCCTCGCCGGAGGCGCCGTGCAGCGCCGGCCAGACCACGTCGGGGCGGTTCGCGCGCAGGTGGGACAGCAGCGAGGCGTCGGGGTCGCGGATCGTCACGTCGATGCCGTGCGCGAGGAGCCCGTCCGCGAGCCGGCGGCCGCTGCGCAGCGACACGTCCCGCTCGTGCGAGATCCCGCCGGCGAGCACGAGCACCGAGGTGGTCGGCATCAGCTCAGCGAGGTCGGCGGGACGAACACGGGCTCCGTCGCGTCGTTCGCGAGCGGCAGCGGCGAGGTCTGGGAGAACTCGCTGAGCAGGTCGAGCTCGCCGTTGACGACGACGGAGAGTCGACGCACGCCCTCGCGGATGAACTCCGGCGTCGGGTAGCAGAACGACAGCCGCATGTGGGAGCGGCCGTCGCCGTTCGCGTAGAACGCGGTGCCCGGCGTGTACGCGACGAGCTCCTTGACCGCGCGGGGCAGCATCGCCTTCGAGTCGAGGTGCTCGGGAAGCGTGACCCAGACGTAGAAGCCGCCGTCCGGGTGCGTCCAGCTCAGGTCCGGCAGGTAGTCGTCGAGCGCGCCGAGCATCGCGTCACGGCGCTCTCGGTACACGCCGCGGAACGCGTCGATCTGGCCCTTCCAGTCCGCCGAGGACAGGTACTCGCTGATGACGTACTGCGAGAAGGAGGAGGGGGAGAGGATGGCGGCCTCGTTGGCGAGGATGAGCTTCTCGCGGATCGCGTGCGGGGCGAGCGCCCAGCCGACCCGGAATCCCGGCGCGAGCGTCTTGGAGAAGGTCCCGAGGTAGACGACGCCGTCCTCCTCGACGGAGCGCATCGCGTGCGGCGCCGGCCGGTCGAACCACAGCAGGCCGTACGGGTCGTCCTCGAGCACGAGGATGCCCTCGGAGCGGCAGATCTCGAGGATCTCGGTGCGGCGATCCCACGGGATCGTGACGCCGGACGGGTTCCCGAATGACGGCACCGTGTAGAGGAACTTGATGCGTCGGCCCTCGGCGCGAAGCGCGCGGATCCGCTCGCGCAGCGCCTCGGGCACGAGGCCCTGCTCGTCGGTGAGGACGTGCTGCACGTCGGCCTGGAACGACCGGAAGACGACGAGCGCGGTGACGTAGGTCGGCGCCTCGGCGAGGACGACGTCGCCCGCGTCGATGAAGAGCTTCGTGACGAGCTCGAGGGCGTGCTGCGAGCCGGTCGTGACGACGAGGTCGTCGACGGAGGCGCGGATGCCCTCGAGCGCCATGACGTCGAGGATCTGCTCGCGCAGCTGCGGCAGGCCCTGGCCGGAGCCGTACTGCATGGCCTGCGGCCCGTGGTCGTTCAGAACGCGATCGAGCGCGCCCTGCACGAGGTCCTTCGGGAGGGCGGAGACGTACGGCATGCCGCCGGCGAGGCTCACCACTTCGGGGCGAGACGCGACGGCGAAGAGCGCTCGGACCTCGGACGCGGCGAGGCCGGCGGAGCGCGCGGCGTAGCTGTCGTACCAGGGGTCGAGGTTCGTGCCTCGGGTCTCGGACATCCTCAGATGCTACCCGTCGTTCCCTTTTTCAGGAGTTTCGGGCCCGGGCGTGCAATACGCACGCGCGGCCCGGATTCTCCTGAAAAGCGGCAGGAAAGGACTACAGGAAGTCGGCGAGCTCGGCCTCGAGGGCCTGCTTCGGGCGGGCGCCGACGATCTCCTTGACCTCGACGCCGCCGCGGAAGACCTTCATCGCCGGGATGCCGGTGATCCCGTACTTCATCGTCGTCGCCGGGTTGTCGTCGACGTTGAGCTTGACGATGCGGATCTTGCCCGCGTGCTCCTCGGCGATCTGGTCGAGGATCGGCGAGACGGCGCGGCATGGGCCGCACCACTCGGCCCAGAAGTCGACGAGGACGGTGTCGGAGGCGCCGAGCACCTCGGCGTCGAAGGTGGCGTCCGTGACGGCGGGTGCGTTGCTCATCGTGCTGGCTCCAATGCTGCGAGGTAGTGCTCCACGTCGATCGCCGCGACCGTGCCCGAGGCCGCCGCGGTGACCGCCTGGCGGTAGGTCGGATCGACGACGTCCCCCGCGGCGAAGACCCCGGGCAGCGAGGTGCGCGAGGAGCGGCCCTCGACCGCGATCGTGCCGGCCGGCGTGAGCTCGAGCTTGCCGTGCACGAGGTGCGTGCGCGGGTCGGCGCCGATCGCGATGAACAGACCCGTGACCGGCAGTTGCGAGAGCTCGCCCGTGACCGTGTCGCGCAGCGTCAGGGACTCGACGGCGCCCTCGCCGTTGATCTCGACGACCTCGGCGTTCGTCACGAACTCGATCTTCGGGTCGCGCCGCGCGCGCTCGAGCATGACCTTCGAGGCGCGGAAGCGGTCGGAGCGGTGGATCAGGTAGACCTTGTCGGCGAACTTCGTCAGGAACGTCGCCTCCTCCATCGCCGAGTCGCCGCCGCCGACGACCGCGATGACCTGCTCGCGGAAGAAGAACCCGTCGCAGGTCGCGCACCAGGACACGCCGTGTCCCGAGAGCTTGTCCTCGCCCGGCAGCCCGAGCTTGCGGTAGGCCGAGCCGGTGGCGAAGATGACCGCGTTCGCCTCGAGCACCGTGCCGTCGCCGAGGGTCACGGTCTTGACGTCGCCGTCGAGGTCGAGCGCCGTGACGTCGTCGTAGACGACGCGGGTGCCGAACTTCTCGGCCTGCTCGCGCATCTCCTCCATGAGGTCGGGCCCCATGATCCCCTTCGGGAAGCCGGGGAAGTTCTCCACGTCGGTCGTCTTGGTCAGCTCGCCGCCGGGGTCGACGGAGGACGCGACGAGCACGGGCTCGAGGTTGGCGCGCGCCGTGTAGATGCCCGCGGTGTACCCGGCCGGGCCGCTGCCGATGATGACGACCTTGTGGACTGACATGGCTCCCTGACTGCTCCTGTGCGCTCCACAGCCGCAGAACGCGATCTGGTCCAAGGCTATTCCGCTCGGCGGCTATTCCGGTCGGCGGGCGAGCCGGGCACGGATCGGGCGCAGGAACGCGAGGAGCTCCGGGTTGCGGGTCGCGGCGAGCACGCCGAGGTAGACGACGAGCATGGTCAGACCCGTGATGAGGATGACGAGGAGCCCACCGGCCTGCGGGCCGTCGGGGAAGCCGCCGAACGACGTTCTGCCGAGCACGCCGTAGGCGAGGCCCCAGCCGGCCGCGGCCGCGGGCGCCATGGCGGCGGCGAACCAGCCGAGCCGCCCGAGGATCCGTCCGACGCCGAGCGCCGGGACCTTGCGCCGGATGAGCACGACGCTGAAGACCGCGTAGACGAGGATCGCGCCGGCGAGCGCGAGGGCCGCGGTCACCGCGATCGTCTCGACCGGAGGCCGGGCGATGGCGACGAGGACGAGTGCGAGGACGTAGAGCACGACCTGGGTGGTCTGCAGGAAGAAGGGCGTCCGGGTGTCGTCGAGCGCGTACCAGGCACGCAGCAGGATCCCGGAGACGCTGGCCGGGACGAGGCCGACGAGGGTGCAGGCGAGGACGCCCGCGAGCGCGCCGCGGCCGTCGGGCTGCGAGGTGAAGAGCGTCGCGATCCACGGCGCGCACACGGCCATCGCGACGGCGAAGAACACCTGGAAGAGGAGGACCGCGGTCACGGCGTTCGTGAGGTCCCTCGCGAGCCCGACCCGGTCGCCCGCCTGCGCGTCGCGGCTCATCCGGGTGAAGTAGGGCACCGCGATCGAGATCGTCACGATCGAGTACGGGAGGATGTAGATCGCCTGGGAGAGCGTCATCGCGGCGATCGACGCGCTGCCGGTCGCGAGCGAGAGCACGTTCGACTCGAAGATGCCGGCGGCCTGCGAGACGAGCGTCGCGCCGAAGGTCCAGGCGGCGAGCCGGCCGAAGCGTCCGAGGCCCGCGTCGCGCCAGTGGAAGTCGGGTCGTACCGTGAGCCCGGCGCGGCGGAACGCGATGACGAGCGCGAGCGCCTGGACGACGATGCCGAGCGTCGCGCCGCCCGCGAGCAGCACGATCATCGCCGGCGTCCACGCGGAGGCGGGCCGGCTCGCGACCTCGCCGAACGCGATTCGGAAGCCGATCAGCACGGCGGCGAGCACGACGTTGTTGACGACGGGCGTCCAGGCGTACGGCCAGAATCGCCCCTTCGCGTTGAGCACCTCGGAGAGGATCGCGATGACGGCGTAGAAGAAGACCTGCGGCAGGCACCAGTACGCGAATGCGATCGCCAGCTCGAGCTGGCCCGGTGCGAAGCCGCCGTCGGGGCCCGATCGGGCGTAGAGCTGGACGACGAGGGGCGCCGCGACGGTCATCGCGATCGCGACCACGGCGAAGACGGTGACGCCGAGCGTGACGAGCCGGTTGAGGAAGCGCTGCCCGCCGTCGCCATCGGCGACGGAGCGCACGATCGCGGGGACGATGACGGCGGTGAGGGTGCCGCCCGCGATGATCAGGTAGATGTTGTTCGGCAGGGTGTTCGCGAGCACGAACGCGTCGGCGCCCTGCCCGACCGCGCCGATCGTGTTGTAGAGCAGGAGGGCGTTGACGAAGCCGAGCATGCGCGAGACGAGCGTCCCGCTCGCCACGACGAGCCCCGAGCGGCCGAGAGAACGCGACGCGGGGGGCTCCGAGCCGGCTGCGGCGCCCTGCGCGGCGGGCTCAGTCATCGCTCGCCTCCGACCCCGCCTCGGCGGGCGATCCGCCGGCGTCCTCCCCCGCGGGCCCGGCCGACCCCGCCGTCGCTCCCGCACGGGTGCGGCGCACCCGGCGCACGGTGCGCACGATCCCGACGACGACGACGAGCAGGAGCACGGCGGCCGCGACCGCGGTGAGCGGCGTCTCCCAGCCGGCCTGCACGTTGATGCGCGCGAGCGCCGCCTGGCCGATCGGCGTGCCGTCGGGGGCGCTCAGCCGCGCGGTCACCGCGACCGTCCCGTTGGAGACGGCGGTCGCGCCGAAGGCGACGGAGGTGCGCGAGGCCGGCGCGATCTCGACGGTCACGGGGGTGCGGTCCACGTCGAGCCGGCCGTTGGACGAGCGCGCCGTCACGACGACGGTGATCGTGCGGTCGAGGTCGTTGACGATCGAGATCGGGATGCTCGAACGGTCGGCGAGGAAGAGCGAGTCCGACTCCTCGATCCGCACTCCCGAGCGCAGCACGCCCGACGCGTCGACGGCGTCGGCGACCGCGGTCGCCCACGCGGAGCCCGCTGCCGCGCCGGCCGAGGCCCAGCCGACGCCGGCGAGCGCGTGGCTGCGCAGCCGGCGTTCCGCCCGGAACGCATCGGCGTCGAACATGATCGAGGCGAACGCGGCGTCGGCCTGCTCGGCGGCGACGAGCGCGCGGAACGGCTCGAGGCGGTCCTCGGGCTGCGCGCCGTCGGCGATCGCGACGTCGACGGTCTCGCCGTCGAGCGCGTCGAGTCCGACGAGCTCGAGGCCGAGGTCGCTGTGCAGCGCGTCGAGCGCGGCATCGAGCCCCGACCAGCCGTCGCCGGTGCGCTCGAGCCCGACGATGATCGACGCCCGCTCGCCGTCGCCCGAGATCTCCGCCCGCAGTGCGCCGAGGCTCGCCGCCGACGGCGCGTCGGCGGCCGCCTGGAGCGCCGCGCTCGCGGTCGTGTCGACGACGCGCAGGCCGATCCCGTCCGCCGCGGCGAGCGCGACGGGGGGAGCGTCGTCGGGCCGCTCGCCGCCATCGGGCCCCGCCAGGTCGACGTCGGCGACGAGGATGCGGCTCGCGCCCGCGGCGGCGAAGGCCGCGACGTCCGGCATCGAGACGGTCCCGGGCGAGGTCCAGACGGTGCCGAGCGCCGGGAGCGGCTCGCCCGCCTGACGCAGCAGCGTCGGATCGGCGTCGGCGGTGAGCAGCAGGAAGCGGTCCTGCGGCGTGCGGTCGAGGCGCTGCACCCAGGCGATGGCATCCGGGGGGGCCTCGGCCCCGAGCGCGTTGATCGACGCGGCGATGAGCGGGTCGACCGCGAGCGTCACCTGCTCGCCCTGGACCGCGTCGAGCGCCCGGCTCAGGGCACCGTCCGCGGCGGTCAGCTCCGCGAGCTCCTCGGTCGGGATGAGTCCGGCGACCCGCGGGGGGGCGACGAGGGGGACGATGATCGCGACCTCGGTCGGCGCGAGCGTCTCGGCCGGCGCGGCCGCCGTCGCCGCCGCGACCGGCGCGCCCAGGAGCACGACGGATGCGAGCGCTGCCGCGATGGGCCGCGCCGCTCGTCCGTCAGCGCGGTGTGCCGGCATGACGGGCAGTCTATTTCTCGTGGCCGGGAGCGCCGTCCGCCCGCGCCGCGTGACAGGCTTGACGGGTGGTGAGCGTGGCGCAGGCGATCGAGCGACTCGGGGCGCTCGCGGCCGAGCCGCCCCTCGCGCGCCTCGCGATCGCGTTCCGCGCCGCCGGTCACGAGCTCGCGCTCGTCGGAGGTCCGGTGCGCGACGCGTTCCTCGGCCGCCCGATCACCGACTTCGACCTGACGACCGACGCGCGACCCGAGCGCACCCTCGAGATCGTCGGCCCGCTCGCCGCGACGACGTGGGACGTCGGCCGCGAGTTCGGCACGATCGGGGCGCTCGTCGACGGCGAGCGCGTCGAGATCACGACCTACCGGGCCGACGCCTACGACGGGGCGACGCGCAAGCCCGTCGTCGCGTTCGGGGAGGATCTCGACGGCGACCTGCGCAGGCGCGACTTCACCGTCAACGCGATGGCGCTGCGCCTGCCGGACCTCGTCCTCGTCGACCCGCACGGCGGCCTCGACGACCTGCTGGGCGGCGTGCTCGACACCCCGAGCGATCCCGAGGTGTCGTTCGGGGACGACCCGCTGCGGATGATGCGCGCGGCGCGCTTCGTCGCCCAGCTCGGCTTCCGGGTCTCCGACCGGGTGGAGAACGCGATGAGCGCGCTCGCGACCACGCTCGAGATCGTCAGCGCGGAGCGGATCGCCGACGAGCTCGCGAAGCTGCTGCGCGCCGCCGATCCCGTCGACGGCGTCCGGCTGCTCGTCGAGACGGGCCTCGCCGATCTCGTGCTGCCCGAGGTCCCGGCGCTGCGGCTCGAGACCGACGAGCACGCGCACCACAAGGACGTCTACGAGCACTCCCTCACGGTGCTGCGCCAGGCGATCGAGCTCGAGAACGCGAGAGACCTGCCGGGTGCGCCCGATCTCGTGCTGCGGCTCGCGGCCCTGCTGCACGACATCGGCAAGCCGGCGACGAAGCGGGTCGAGGGCCGGACGGTCTCGTTCCACCACCACGACGTCGTCGGCGCGAAGCTCGCGGCGAAGCGACTGCGCGCGCTGCGCTTCGACAACGGCACGATCGCCTCGGTGAGCCGGCTCATCGAGCTGCATCTGCGGTTCTTCGGCTACAGCGATCAGCCCTGGACCGACTCCGCGGTCCGCCGCTACGTCCGCGACGCCGGCGAGGAGCTTCAGCGGCTGCACATCCTGACCCGGGCCGACGTCACGACGCGCAACCGGCGCAAGGCGGAGCGGCTCGAGTTCGCCTACGACGACCTCGAGGCCCGGATCGCCGAGATCGCCGCCGCCGAGGATCTCGCTGCGGTGCGTCCCGACCTCGACGGCGGGGACATCATGCGGATCCTCGGGCTGAAGCCCGGCCCCGAGGTCGGCGCGGCCTATCGGTTCCTCCTCGACCTGCGGCTCGACGAGGGCGCTCTCGGTCCCGAGGAGGCAGAACGCCGGCTTCAGGCCTGGTGGGCCGCGCGCGCGGGCTGAGAAATCGCCTCCGGGCTGAGGGATCCAGCCGCATATCTCAGCCCCGGTCGCAGAAGTCAGCCCGGATCGCGTTCTGCTAGCATTGAGGGTCGCTTTCACGGGCGGCACGTTCACGACCTCCTGCTCCCGGCACACGGCCGGGGGCCACTAGTCCGAAGGAGGTGGGTTTGTGACGCATCAGTACGAACTCATGGTCATCCTCGACCCCGAGCTGGACGAGCGCACCGTCGCTCCGAGCCTCGACAAGTTCCTCAACGTCATCCGCGCAGAGGGTGGCACCGTCGACTCGGTCGACATCTGGGGACGCCGTCGCCTCGCCTACGAGATCGCGAAGAAGTCCGAGGGCATCTACGCCGTCGTCGACTTCACGTCGACCCCCGAGGCGTCGATCGAGCTCGACCGTCAGCTCGGCCTCAACGAGGCCGTCCTGCGCACCAAGGTGCTGCGCAAGGAGCACGCGGTCGCGGTCGCGTCCCACGCCAAGGCGACCGTCGCGAAGCGCGCCGCCAAGGCCGCCGCGAAGGCGACCGCGGCAGCGGAGTGAGCCATGCCTGACACGATCATCACCGTCGTGGGGAACCTCACGGCCGACCCTGAGCTGCGGTACACGCAGTCGGGGCTCGCGGTCGCGAACTTCACGATCGCGTCGACGCCTCGCACGTTCGACCGCGCGTCGAACGAGTGGAAGGACGGGGAGGCGCTCTTCCTGCGCGCCTCGTGCTGGCGCGAGTTCGCCGAGCATGTCGCCGGCAGCCTGACGAAGGGCAGCCGCGTCATCGCGACCGGCAAGCTCAAGTCGCGCTCCTACGAGACCCGCGAGGGCGAGAAGCGCACCTCGATCGAGCTCGAGGTCGACGAGATCGGCCCCTCGCTGCGCTACGCGACGGCCGCGGTGACGCGTGCCGCCGGCGGCGAGCGCGGCGCCCAGGGCGGCGGCGGGCGTGCCCAGGTCGACGAGCCGTGGGGCAGCCCCTCCTCGTCCTCAGGCGGCGATGCGTGGAACGCGCCCGGCGCGTACACGGACGACACCCCGTTCTGATCCCCGAACCACACAGACTCCCAAGACGTAAGGACAACTGACCATGGCTGGTAAGAGCAGCGGCGGCGACCGCCGCAAGCCGCGAAAGGGCAAGGACGGCAAGAACGCCGCCCCGCCGAAGTCGATCACCGTCGGCGTGATCGACTACAAGGACGTCGCGACCCTCCGCAAGTTCATCTCCGAGCGCGGGAAGATCCGCGCCCGCCGGATCACCGGCGTCTCCGTCCAGGAGCAGCGGCTCATCGCGACGGCGGTCAAGAACGCCCGCGAGATGGCGCTCCTCCCCTACGCCGGCGCCGGCCGCTGATCGGAGGCTGACACATGTCGAAGCTCATTCTCACGAACGAGGTCACCGGTCTCGGTGCCCCCGGCGACGTCGTCGAGGTCAAGAACGGCTACGCGCGCAACTACCTGATCCCGCAGGGCCACGCGGTCGCGTGGTCGCGCGGCGCCGAGAAGCAGATCGATCAGATCAAGGCCGCCCGCGCCGCGCGCGAGCACGCGACCCTCGAGGAGGCGCAGACCTTCAAGGCGGCGCTCGAGGCCGCGAAGGTCAAGGTCTCCGCGAAGGCGGGCAAGGAGGGCCGGCTGTTCGGCTCCGTGACCGCCGCCGACATCGCCGCCGCGGTCGAGGCCGCGGGCATCGGCTCGGTCGACAAGCGCAAGATCGAGGTCGTCTCGGCGATCAAGTCGGTCGGCGACCACGAGGCGACCGTGCGGCTGCGCGAGGACCTCGTCGCGGTCATCGCGCTCCAGGTGGTCGCTGCGAAGTAGGCCCTGGTCAGCGACCGGATCCGGTCATCGAGAAGGACGGCTCCCGCTCGGGAGCCGTCCTTCTTTGTGCACAGGGTTTCACTATTCAGGCAACTCTCAACCTCGCCTCTAAGCTACTTTCCACACACAGGCCGGCGTTTGATAAATACCTGGTCAGAATGAGGAAACAGTCGAGTTTCCGCACGTTGTCCACAGCTCGATGCACAGCCAGCCCACAGCGCTCCCGGCGTTTCGCGCAATTCATCCACATGGTTGTCCACAGGGTGCGAGCATCCCGTCTTGCGGTCGGGTTGACGCCTCCCTAGGGTGAACCGGACGCCGCCGCGCAGAGCCCGAAGGGCTCCGTCGCCGGCCGATGTCGGCGGTGCCGACGAGACTGGCCTCGAGGCCCAAGACCGCTGAATCACCCCCCGCGCGAGCATGCCCGCGCGCCGAGCCCCGGAGTCGCCCGTGTCGATCGCCGTCCTTCCCGCTCCCGACGGCCGGGGCGATGGTCGGGTCGACAGCTGGGGCGACGCGCGCGGCGAACGCGTGCCGCCGCACGACCTGCTCGCCGAGCAGTCCGCCATCGGCGGCATGATGCTCTCCAAGGACGCGACCGCGGATGTGCTCGAGACGGTCCGGCCGGCGGACTTCTACATCCCGAAGCACGAGCTGATCTTCGAGGCGATCCTCTCGCTCTACTCGCGGGGCGAGCCGACCGACGTCATCGCCGTCACGGACGAGCTCACCAAGCAGGGCGAGCTCGGCCGCGCCGGCGGGCCCGAGTACCTGCACACGCTCACCTCGATCGTGCCGACCGCGGCGAACGCCGGCTACTACGCCGGGATCGTGGCGGAGAAGGCGATCCTGCGCCGGCTCGTCGAGGCCGGCACCCGGATCGTCCAGATGGGCTACGCGAGCGAGGGCGAGGTCCTCGACCTGCTCAACGACGCGCAGGCCCAGATCTACGGCGTCCACGGCGGCGTGCAGGCGGAGGACTTCGTGCCCCTGTCGAACGCCGTCATGTCGGCGGTCGAGGAGATCGAGGCGGCGAGCAGCCGCGACGGCCTGATGGTCGGCGTCCCGACCGGCTTCCAGGGCCTCGACGACCTGACGAACGGTCTGCACCCCGGCCAGCTCGTCGTCGTCGCGGCCCGGCCCGCGATCGGCAAGTCGACGCTCGGCCTCGACATCGCGCGCGCCGCCGCCATCAAGCACGATCTGCCGAGCATCATCTTCTCGCTCGAGATGGGGCGCAGCGAGATCGCGATGCGCCTGCTGTCGGCCGAGGCGTCGATCCCGCTGCACCACATGCGCAAGGGCACCGTCAACCCGCAGGACTGGAACACGATCGCCTCGGTCCGCGGCCGGATCAACGACGCGCCGCTCTACATCGACGACAGCCCGAACATGACCCTCGTCGAGATCCGCGCCAAGTGCCGCCGCCTCAAGCAGCGCGCCGGCCTCAAGCTCGTCGTCATCGACTATCTGCAGCTCATGACGAGCGGCAAGCGCGTCGAGTCGCGTCAGCAGGAGGTCAGCGAGTTCTCACGCGCCCTCAAGCTGCTCGCGAAGGAGCTCGACGTCCCCGTGATCGCGATCTCCCAGCTGAACCGCGGGCCCGAGCAGCGCGTCGACAAGAAGCCGATGCTCTCGGACCTGCGCGAGTCGGGCTCGATCGAGCAGGACGCCGACATGGTCATCCTGCTCCACCGCGAGGACGCGTACGACCAGGGCTCGCCCCGGGCCGGCGAGGCGGACCTCATCGTCGCCAAGCACCGCAACGGACGCACCGACACCATCACCGTCGGCTTCCACGGGCACTTCTCCCGCTTCGCGGACCTCCCGCCCAACCGTTAGTCCTCATACACACCTGGCTGGCGCCCGTGCCGGCGACGGGGCGCGTCGCACTCTTCCGCCGGGACGCGAGTAGGCGTACGGTTACGCGCACGGGCGGGACCGCAGCGTCGCCGCCGGCGGAATCGCGAGGAGAGTGAGGCACCGCATGGCGGACACCATGACGGCCGGGGCGACCATCGTCCTCGACCTCGGCAAGCGCAGCCGCAAGAAGATCAAGCGCCTGAAGCGCGGCGAGGGCAGCCTCGCGGCGAAGGTCGACGCGACCGTCGCGCAGCTTCGCGCCGACGGGGAGCTCCAGGACGGGGACGTCGTCGTCGCCGTCGTCAAGCAGAAGCCCAGGTCGCGGTTCAAGCTCTTCTGAGGGGACTGATCATGACGACGACAGAACTCCCGCGCGCCTACTCGATCGCGCGCATCTCCAAGATCGAGCGCGCCGCGGACGGCACCGTCACCTCGCGTTCTCTCGCCGAGCCGAAGCGCAAGCGCGTCTCGAAGCGCTACAGGAAGGCGGACAAGACGCTGCGCCGACTCGCCCGCGCCCAGCAGGTCGCCGCTGACGAGTTCCTGGCCCGGCACGAGCGCTCGAACCGGAAGAAGAAGAACGGCGGCATCAAGAAGTTCGCGAGGAACGCGGCGAAGGCAGCGCGCAAGGGCGGCAAGAAGCTTCGCGTCTTCTGACGTGACGGGCTCCGTCACGCCATGGTGAAGGCCGCCCTCGCACCGACCCCGCTCGTCGATCCGGGCAGCATCCCGCCGATCGAGATCGCGCCGCAGGTGCGCCCGAAGCGCCAGAGCAGCTTCGTGCTGTTCTGGCGCCTGCTCGGCTTCGCGATGCGCCTGCGCTGGCGCCAGCGCGTTCGCAAGGTGCCCGAGGCGGAGCTCGCCGCGATGGCCCGCGACTTCCTCGAGGACCTCGGAGGGCTGTGGATCAAGGCCGGACAGCTGCTCTCGCTGCGCGTCGACCTCCTCTCGCCCGAGATGTCCGACCAGCTCGCGCAGCTGCAGTACCGCAGCTACGGCTTCGACCCCGCGGCGGCGCGCGCCGTCGTCGAGGAGGAGCTCGGCGCGACGATCCCGCAGGTGTTCTCCGAATGGTCGGAGCTGCCGTTCGCCGCCGCCTCCCTCTCGCAGCTGCATCGAGCGCGGCTGCGCAGCGGCGAGGAGGTCGCCGTCAAGATCCAGCGGCCCGGCATCGAGCAGCTCATGCGCCGCGACCTCGGGCTCATCGTCTGGGTGCTCAAGCGCATGAAGTCGGTCCCGAGCGTGTCGTACATCGGCTGGGACGCGATGATCCGCGAGCTCACCCGGATGCTGCAGGAGGAGGTCGACTACCGCTACGAGATCTCGAACATGCGCCGGATGCGCAAGATCCTCAAGGAGCACCGCATCCACGTGCCGCGCGTGCACCGCCGGCTCTCGACCCGCCGGCTCATCGTCATGGAGTTCGTGCACGGCGTCGTGATGTCGGAGTTCATGCGGGTGCGGCGCTCCGACCCCGCACGGCTCGACGCGTGGCTCGCCGAGAACCGGATCGACCCCCGCAAGGTCGGCAGACGGCTGATGATCTCGTTCTACCGGCAGCTCTACGAGGAGGAGATCTTCCACGGCGACCTGCACCCGGGCAACATCATGCTGCTGCGCGACAGCAAGATCGCCCTCATCGACTTCGGCGCGGTCGGCGGACTCGACCACCACTACGCGAAGATCTACGCCGAGATGGCGCGCGCGATCGCGATCGGCGACTACGGCGCCGCGATGGACCACTTCCTGCTGCTGTGCGACACCATCCCGCCGATCGACCTCTCGCGATTCCGCACCGAGGGCATCGAGGTGATCCGCGCCTGGGAGGCGCGCACCCACCTCGACGGCCTCACCTTCCAGGAGCGCTCGGTGTCCGGCGGCCTGTCCCTGCGGCTCGCCGACGTCTACCGGAAGTACCGGGTCAACCCGACCTGGCAGCTGCTGCGGGCGACCCGCTCGGTCGGCACGATGGACTCCAACCTCAGCGTCCTGCTCGAGGGCGAGAACCCGACGAAGATCATGCGCCGGTACTTCCGCGAGGCGCAGCGACGCCAGATCCGGGGGCTCGCGAAGAACGCGGTGTCGCGGATCTCCAACGCCGTCGCGAGCGCGTCGCGCACGGCGAGCCTCGTGACCGACACCATCCGCCGCCAGGCGATCCAGCTCGAGGGCGCGCAGGGCAAGGTCGCGCGGGTGTTCGCCGTCATCGTCGCGATGGTCCAGGTCGCGATCTTCGTGCTCTGGCTGTTCGTCGTCTACGACATGCTGCACGACTACGCGGCGCAGTGGCTCGGGCCGTTCGAGCGCGACATCGGCGGGATCGGCGAGATCGCCGACTCGACGCCGTGGCGACCCCTGTGGCTCCACATCGGGATCATCCTCGCCGTGACGATCGCGTTCTTCCTCGCGGGCCGGATCCGCCGGATCCTGCTGAAGCGCGACCTGCGCCGTCCCGACGGCCGCATCGACCGGTAGGCGCATCGAGCCCCCGCGTCCCCATCCAGGAACCCCGGGTAGCCTGATTGCCGTGGCCCAGCAGTCTCTCGCGACCGTCGTCCGGTGGCCGGTCCCGATCGCGCTCGCGATCCCGGCGCTCGCGGCGACCCTCGTCATCACCTTCACTCCCGGGCACACCGTCTGGTTCGGCTACCTCGCGTTCGCCGCGTTCGCGCTGCTGACCGCGGGCGCGTCGGGTGTCGGGATCGCTGCGCTGCCGTCCGGCACCGCCCGCGGGGGCTCGATCGCGAAGACGGTCCTCGCGGCCCTCGCGGCGCTCGTCGCCGTCGTGCTCTTCGCGTTCAGCCTCGTCACGCCCGTCGACTCGGCGAGCGGCGACGGCGTCTGGGCCGGCTACGCGCTCGGCCTCTCGCTGACGATCGCGATCGCCTTCGCGGCCTTCGCCGTCGTCGATCTCGTCGTCGGCGTCCGGCAGCGCCGCGCCGACCGCTTCGCCCGCGACTGGATCACGGTCGGCGTCGTCGAAGCCGTCGCCGCGGTCGCGATCCTCGCCGTCCCGCCCACCTTCCACCAGGCGTTCTCGTTCACCGAGAAGACGGGCGAGCTGATCTCCGGCGCGGTCACGTCGTCCACGATGGTCGTCGGCCTGCTCGGCGGGGCCACCGCGATCCTCGGCGTGCTCTACGCGATCGCCGGGGTCGGCCTCGTGCCGGAGCGCTCACGACGCGAGCGGGCGGCGGCATGAGCGCGCCCGGCCAGTCGCCGACGGGCGACGCTCGGAAGGACGACGCCCCCGTGCAGCCGAGCCTTCGCGAGCGCTGGCGCCCGCTCGAGATGCTCGGCCTCTCGGCCGTCTTCGCCGTCTTCGCCGGCGTCGTCACGGTCATCGTCATGCACCCGTGGGGCGAGTTCGCCGACCAGGCGGCGCATGGCTGGCTCATCACCTTCATCGCCTTCGGGGCGACGTTCGTCGTGTCGCTCGTCGTCCTCGCGATGCTCGCGCTCGGCGGCTACGAGCCGCCGAAGGAGCCGCCGTCGAGCGTCCTCGACCGCGACCCGCACTAGGGTCTCGAACCGCACCTGCGGCGCTACTCGATCGCCAGTCGACGCAGAACGCGAGGCGCTACGACCCGGTCGCGAGGCGCTCGGCGATGCCCGTGTAGCTCGCGGGGGTGAGCGCGCGAAGGCGGGCCTTCGCGGCGTCGCCGATGTCGAGCCCGTCGATGAACTCGCCGATCTCCGCAAGCGTGACGCGGTGACCGCGGGTGAGCTCCTTGAGCACGGCGTAGGGATCGGCGATCGTCGAGCGTCCGGCCGCGACCTCGGCGCGGATGACGGTCTGGATCGCCTCGGCGAGCACCTCGGGGTTCTGCTCGAGGTCGGAGGCGAGCCGGTCGCGGTCGAGCTCGAGCTCGCCGAGCCCGCGCGTCACGTTGTCGAGGGCGAGGAGCGAGTGGCCGAACGCGACGCCGACGTTGCGCTGCGTCGTCGAGTCGGTGAGGTCGCGCTGCAGCCGGCTCTCGACGAGGGTCGCGGCGAGCGAGTCGAGCAGTGCGCTCGCGAGCTCGAGGTTCGCCTCCGCGTTCTCGAAGCGGATCGGGTTGACCTTGTGGGGCATCGTCGAGGAGCCGGTCGCGCCCGCGACGGGGATCTGGCGGAAGTAGCCGAGCGAGATGTACGTCCAGACGTCGACGCAGAAGCCGTGCAGCACGCGGCCCGCGAGCGAGACCGCCTGGTAGAGCTCCGCCTGCCAGTCGTGCGACTCGATCTGCGTCGTCAGCGGATTCCAGCTCAGGCCGAGCGAGGTGACGAACCGGTCGGAGAGCGCCGGCCAATCGAGTTCTGGCGCTGCGGCCAGGTGCGCCGCGTAGGTGCCGGTCGCGCCGTTGAACTTGCCGAGCGGTGCGACCGAGGCGACCCGCTCGCGCTGGCGGCGAAGGCGCGCGACCGTGACCGCGAGCTCCTTGCCCATCGTCGTCGGGGTGGCCGGCTGGCCGTGCGTGCGGGCGAGCATCGCGTCGGCCGCGGTCGCGCCCGCGAGCCCCGCGAGCTTCGTCAGGAGCGCGTCGAGCCGCGGCAGCCAGACGTCCTGCACGGCGTCGCGGATCGTGATCGCGTAGGCGAGGTTGTTGATGTCCTCGCTCGTCGCGGCGAAGTGCACGAGCTCGGCGACCCGGTCGAGCCCGAGCTCGCCGAGCTTCGCGCGGACGAGGTACTCGACCGCCTTGACGTCGTGCCGGGTCACCGCCTCCTTGGCGGCGAGCCAGTCGATCTCCGCCTGACCGAAGCCGGCCGCCCACTCGCGCAGTGCCGCGCGCTGCGCGGGCGCGAGCGGCTCGACGCCGAACGCGCGCTCGTCGGCGAGCAGCAGCAGCCACTCGACCTCGACGTGCACACGGGCGCGGTTGAGCCCGGCCTCCGAGAGGTGGTCGCCGAGGGCGGTCACGACGGGCGCGTATCGGCCGTCGAGGGGACTGAGCGGCTGCGGGGGGAGGCCCATCAGTGGTTGCGCCCCTCCTTCTTGACGAGGGGTCGGAAGATGATGCCGAGCAGCCAGCTGATGATGCCGACGACGAGTGCGCCGAGGATGCCCCACCAGAAGCCGTCCGGCCAGCCGGGCACGACCGTGAGCCCGAAGCCGACGAGCGTCGAGAGCCAGTGGACGAGCCAGAGCAGCAGGCCGTTGACGATGATCGAGACGAGTCCGAGTGTGAGGATGTAGATCGGGAACGCGACGATCTTCACGATCGTCCCGACGACGGCGTTCACGATCCCGAAGACGAGCGCGACGAGCAGATAGGTGAGCACGAGCTGCCACCACTCCGGCCCGAACGAGACGATCTGGACGTGCCCCGCCACGATGAGCGTCATGAGCCAGAGGGCGAACGCGTTGAGGATGACCTTCACGATGAATCGCACGCAGCCATCCTCCCATCTCGAGCCGTTCTAGTCTTGGTGGGATGTCCGAAGCACGCGTGCACCTGCGCCCCGACGTCGCCAGCATCGCCCCGTATCGTCAGGGGCGGATGGCCGATGCGGACGCGTTCAAGCTGTCGTCGAATGAGAACCCGTACCCGCCGCTGACGGGCGTCGCGAGCTCGATCGCGGCGATCGCGTTCAACCGCTATCCCGAGGCGACGTCCGCGGCGCTGCGTGGGCGACTCGGAGAGCGCTGGTCGGTCCCGCCCGAACAGGTCGTGATCGGGCCGGGCTCCGTCGCGCTCATCGCCTACCTGATCTGGGCGACCTGCACTCACGAGGACGCGGTCCTCTACTCCTGGCGCTCCTTCGAGGGCTACCCGATGCTCGTCGGATCGGCCGGCGTCCGGGCGATCGAGGTCCCGAACCGCGCCGACGGCGGGCACGACCTCGACGCGATGGCCGCGGCGCTCACCCCGACGACGCGGCTCATCCTGCTGTGCTCGCCGAACAACCCGACGGGTCCCATCATCACGCGCGACGAGTTCGCGCGGTTCATGGCGGCGGTCCCGAGCACGACCCTCGTCGCGCTCGACGAGGCGTACGGCGAGTTCGTCACCGACCCCGAGGCGGTGCGCGGCGAGGAGGAGCTGCCCCGGCACCCGAACCTCGTCGTGCTCAGGACGTTCTCCAAGGCCTATGGCCTGGCGGGCCTCAGGATCGGCTACGCGATCGCCGCGGAGTACATCGCCGACGCGCTGCGCGCCGTCGGACTCCCGATGGCGGTCACCGAGGTCGCGCAGACGGCGGCGCTCGCGAGCCTCGACCACGAGTCGGCGCTGCTCGAGCGCGTCGCGCACATCGTCGAGCGCCGCGACCGGATCCGCGCGGGACTGCTCGGCCAGGGCTGGCGCGTCCCGGAGGCGCAGGGCAACTTCGTGTGGCTCCCGACGGGCGAGCGCACGGCCGAGATCGCGGAGCGGTTCGGCCGCGCGGGGCTCGTCGTCCGCGCCCTCGGGGACGGCATCCGGGTCTCCATCGGGGAAGAGGAATCTGTGGAGAAGCTACTGCGATCTTCCGGAGAGGTTGTCGCCCACCTCTCGTAACGGGGGTTTCGGCGCGGATAGGTTTGGTCCATGGCGAATGACGCGATCCGTCTGCTGGCGCCCGACGGGACCCTGATCGAGCGCGACGAGACCGCCCACTGGCGACAGGTCGTCGACTCCCTCACCGAGGAGCAGCTGCTCGACTTCCACCGGCAGATGGTCGTCATCCGCCGCTTCGACATCGAGGCGGGCAACCTCCAGCGTCAGGGCCAGCTCGCGCTGTGGATCCCGAGCGTCGGCCAGGAGGGCGCCCAGGTCGGCTCCGGCTACGCCGCGCGACCGCAGGACCACATCTTCCCCGCCTACCGCGAGCACGTCGTCGCGCGCATCCGCGGCGTCGACCCGATGCGCATCATCGAGATCCTCCGCGGCCTCGACCATGGCGGCTGGGACCCCAAGGAGAACGGCAACTTCCACCTCTACACGCTCGTCATCGCATCCCAGACGCTGCACGCGACCGGCTACGCGCTCGGCGTCGCACTCGACGGGGCGACCGGCACGGGCGACGCGCAGCGCGACGAGGCCGTCATCGTCTACTTCGGCGACGGCGCGACGTCGCAAGGCGACGCGAGCGAGTCCTTCGTCTTCGCGGCGAGCTATCAGACCCCCGAGGTCTTCTTCCTGCAGAACAACCACTGGGCGATCTCGGTGCCGGTGAGCACCCAGTCGCGCACTCCGCTGTACCGGCGCGCGGCCGGCTTCGGCATCCCGAGCGTGCAGATCGACGGCAACGACGTGCTCGCCGCGTACGCCGTCACCCGCACCGCGCTCGACGAGGCGCGCGCCGGCGGCGGCCCGAGGTTCATCGAGGCGCTCACCTACCGGATCGGCGCGCACACCTCGAGCGACGATCCGACGAAGTACCGCGACGACTCCGAGCTCGAGTACTGGCAGGCGCGCGACCCGATCACCCGCTTCGAGGCGTTCCTGCGAGGCCGGGGCGTCTCCGACGCCTTCTTCGCGGACGTCCACGAGGAGGCCGAGGCGGTCGCGGCCGACGCCCGCCGTCGCACTCTCGCGCTCGTCCCCCCGCCCGCGACGAAGATGTTCGACCACGTCTATACGGACCCGCATCCCGACATCGAGGAGCAGCGGTCCTGGTTCCTCGCCTACGAGGCGTCGTTCGGAGGCGGCCAGTGACACTCCAGGAGACGCGCGCCGGCGTCACGACGATGACGATGGCGAAGGCCATCAACGAAGGATTGCGGGCAGCGCTCGCCCGGGACGATCGCGTTGTGCTGCTCGGGGAGGACATCGGGACGCTCGGCGGCGTCTTCCGCGTCACCGAAGGGCTCAAGGCGCAGTTCGGAGAACGCCGGGTGCTCGACACCCCGCTCGCCGAATCCGGCATCGTCGGCAGCGCGATCGGACTCGCGATGCGCGGCTACCGCCCCGTCGTGGAGATCCAGTTCGACGGCTTCGTCTACCCGGCGTTCGATCAGATCACCTCGCAGCTCGCGAAGCAGACCTATCGCCACGGCGGCGCCCAGTCGTTCCCCGTCGTCATCCGCATCCCCTACGGCGGGCACATCGGCGCGGTCGAGCACCACCAGGAGTCGCCCGAGGCGTACTTCGCGCACACCGCCGGGCTGCGCGTCGTCAGCCCCGCGACCCCGCACGACGCGTACTGGATGATCCAGGAGGCGATCGCCGGCAACGACCCCGTCGTCTTCCTCGAGCCGAAGTCGCGCTACTGGCCCAAGGGCGAGGTCGACCTCGACTCGGCGAAGGCGCCGCTGCACGCGTCGCGCATCGTGCGAGCCGGATCCGACGTCACGCTCATCGGACACGGCGCCATGGTCGCCACGCTGCTGGACGCGGCGGAGCTCTCCGCGTCGGAGGGGGTCTCGGCGGAGGTCATCGACCTGCGCTCCCTCTCGCCCGTCGACTACGGGCCGATCCTCGACTCGGTGCGCCGGACGGGCCGCGCGGTCATCGCCCAGGAGGCCCCGCAGCGCGCGTCGGTCGGGTCCGAGATCGCGGCGACGATCGCCGAGAAGGCGTTCTACTCGCTCCAGTCGCCCGTCCTGCGGGTGTCGGGCTACGACACGCCGTTCCCGCCCGCGAAGCTCGAGGGCGTCTACCTGCCCGACGTGGATCGCATTCTCGAGGCGGTCGACCGCGCGCTCGCCTACTAGGCGAAGCGCTCGGGCAGTCGAGGCAACGAGACCGAGGAGGACCAGATGACACTCGCGCAGTTCCCGCTCCCCGACGTCGGCGAGGGCCTCACCGAGGCCGAGATCGTCGAATGGAAGGTCGCGCCGGGCGACCGGGTCGAGATCAACCAGATCCTCGTCGAGATCGAGACGGCGAAGTCGCTCGTCGAGCTGCCGTCGCCCTTCCAGGGGGTCGTCGCCGAGCTCCTCGTCGGCGTGGGCCAGACCGTCGAGGTCGGCACTCCGATCATCCGCGTCGACACGCCCGAGCCGGCGGAGCCCGCCGCCCCCGTCCCGCCGGCCGTCGCCGAGACCGCCGAGATCGCGCTCGACACGGCGGCGACGGTCGCCGAGGAGGGCTCCGGCGCGGTGCTCGTCGGCTACGGATCGAGCGGTCACGTGCACTCGCGGCGACGCTCGGTCGAGCGGGTCATCCCGGCCACGGGCGCGGCCTCCGTCATCGCGAAGCCGCCGATCCGCGCGCTCGCGCGCGAGCTCGGCGTCGACCTCGCGACCGTCATGCCGACGGGCCTCGCGGGCGAGATCGTCCGCGACGACGTCATCCGGCACGCCGACCAGGCGAAGGTGTTCCACAACCTCGAGACGCCTGCGGCGCCGACAGAACGCGAGGAGCGGATCCCCGTGAAGGGCGTCCGCAAGGCGATCGCGGCGGCGATGGTCGCGTCGAAGTTCACGGCGCCGCACACGAGCGTGCTCACCGACGTCAACGCGACTCGGACGATGGAGTTCGTCAAGCGCCTCAAGGCCTCGCCCGAGTTCACGGGCGTGCGCGTCTCGCCGCTGCTCGTCATGGCGAAGGCGATCATGTGGGCGGTGCGCCGCAACCCGATCGTCAACTCGACGTGGACGGACCAGGAGATCGTCGTCCACCACTTCGTGAACCTCGGCATCGCGGCGGCGACGCCGCGGGGGCTGATCGTGCCGAACATCAAGGACGCGCAGGACCTCTCGCTGCTGGACCTCGCCCGCGCGCTCGAGCAGCTCACGCTGACCGCGCGCGAGGGCCGCACGACGTCGCAGGACATGCAGGGCGGCACGATCACGATCACGAACCTCGGCTCGTACGGGATCGACACCGGCATCCCGATCCTGAACCCCGGCGAGGTCTCGATCATCGTGCTCGGCGCGATCCGGCACAAGCCGTGGGTCGTCGACGGCGAGGTGCGCCCGGCGTACGTGACGACGATCGGCGGGTCGTTCGACCACCGCGTCGTCGACGGCGACGTGATCAGCCGCTTCGTGCAGGACATCGCGAGCGTCATCGAGGAGCCCGCCCTCCTCCTGGACTGATCCCTCCGTCTAACCCCCTTTTTCAGGAGAATCGGGGCCGCGCGTGCGTATTGCACGTCCGGCCCCGATTCTCCTGAAAAGCGGAGGGTGCTGCCGGGGATTTGCGAGTGAGAATCAATCTCAATAAGGTGGGGACATGAACGCGGTGTCCCGACTCCTGCCCGCCCTCGCGATCGCCGGGGCGGGCGCCCTCGCCCTCGCGGGGTGCGGCGCCGCAGCGCCGAGTCCCGACGCGGGGGACGACGGCCGGGTGCGCGTCGTCGCGGTGACCGACGTCTACGGCGACATCGCGCAGCAGATCGGCGGCGAGCGCGTCGAGGTCGCGTCGATCGTCTCCGGCCCGGCGGTCGACCCGCACGAGTACGAGGCGAGCACGCGCGACCAGCTCTCGATCGCCGAGGCCGACCTCGTGATCGTCAACGGCGGCGGATTCGACGACTTCATGGACCGGCTCATCGAGGGCTCGGGGACGACCGCGGTCGTCATCGAGGCGGTCGAGGCGTCGGGGCTGCTCCCGGCCGACAGCGAGGACGCCGACGCGCACGACCACGAGGAGGATGCCGACGCGCATCACCACATCGAGGGCTTCAACGAGCACGTCTGGTACTCCCTGCACGGCGTCCGGCACATCGCCGAGGCGATCGAGGCCGCGCTCATCGCACTCGACCCCGAGGGCGCATCCGAGATCGAGGCGAGCGCCGCCGAGTTCCTCGACGGGCTGGATGCGATCCACACCCGTGCGCACGAGGTCGAGGCGCAGATCGGCGGCGGCGACGTCGTCGCGACCGAACCCGTCTCCGGCTACCTGCTCGCCGACCTCGGCCTCACCGACGTGACGCCCGAGGCGTTCCTCGCGGCGGTCGAGGAGGGCACCGGCGTCGGCGTCGGCCTCCTCGACGAGGTGCTCTCCCTGTTCGACGGCCACGACATCCGGATGCTCGCCGAGAACGCCCAGTCCGGTGGCCTGGAGGCCGAGCGGATCCGCGCCGCCGCGGTCGCCGCAAGGGTGCCGGTCATCGCGTTCTCCGAGACCCTGCCGAGTGGGGAAGACTACCTCTCGTGGATGTCGGCGAACGTCGAGGCGGTCGCGAGCGCGCTCTCGTGACCGACCCAGGCCGCGCGCCCGGCACCGGGCCCACCCCCGTCCTCTCGCTCGAGGGGGCCGCGCTGCGCGTCCGCGGCCGCACCCTCTTCGCGGGCCTCGACCTTGAGGTCGCGCCGGGCGAGCTCGTCGCGATCCTCGGGCCGAACGGCGCCGGGAAGACGAGCCTGTTCCGCGCGATCCTCGGCCTCGAGCGGCTCGCGACCGGACGGATCGCGGTCCTCGGCCAGCCCGCGCATCGCGGCGACCGGCGCATCGGCTACGTCCCGCAGCAGCGGGTGTGGGGGCGAGGGACGCCGATGCTCGGCCGCGACCTCGTGACGCTCGGGCGCACCGGCTCGCGCTGGGGCCTGCCCATGACGAGTCGCGAGGACCGCGAGGCGGTCGCCCGCGCGATCTGGGCGGTGCGCGCCGAGTCGCTCGCCGCGCGGCCCATCGGCGACCTCTCGGGCGGCGAGCAGCAGCGGCTGCGGATCGCGCAGGCGATCGTCGACGAGCCGAGCCTGCTCCTCCTCGACGAGCCGCTGTCGAGCCTCGACCTCGCGCATCAGGCGGAGATCGTCGGCCTCGCCGACCGGGAGCGCGAGCGCGGCGCCGCGGTCCTCTTCATCGCGCACGACGTGAACCCCGTGCTCGACCGGGTCGATCGCGTCCTCTACCTCGCGCAGGGCCGTCACCGGGTCGGCACCCCCGACGAGGTCCTGACGACGGAGGCGCTCAGCGAGCTCTACGGCACGCGCGTCGACGTGCTGCGTTTCCCCGACCCCGCGACGGGCGTCGATCGCGTCTTCGTCGCGGGCGTCGGCAACGGGCACGAGCACCACCTCGAGCAGCATGCCGACGAGGTCGAGCGGCTGGAGCGCAGCGAATGAGCTGGGACCGGTTCTTCGACTACAGCGACTACGGCCACCTGCTCGCCCTCGTCGCGAACTCCGTCGTCGCCTGCGCGATCCTCGGCATCGTCGGCGGGCTGATCGGCGTCTTCGTCGTGCAGCGGGACATGGCGTTCGCCGTCCACGGCATCTCGGAGCTGTCGTTCGCGGGCGCGGCGGCGGCGCTGCTGATCGGCGTCGACGTGCTCCTCGGCTCGATCCTCGGCTCCGTCCTCGCGGCGGCGATCATCGGGCTGCTCGGCGCGCGGGCGCGCGACCGGAACTCGATCGTCGGAGTCCTGATGCCCTTCGGCCTCGGTCTCGGAATCCTCTTCCTCGCCCTCTATCAGGGCCGCAGCGCGAACAAGTTCGGTCTGCTCACCGGCCAGATCGTCTCGGTCGGCGGCGATCAGCTGTGGTCGCTCGCGAGCGTGTCCGCGATCGTCTTCGTCGCGCTGCTCGTCGTCTGGCGGCCGCTGACCTTCGACAGCCTCGACCCGGAGGCGGCGGCCGCGCGGGGCGTGCCGGCGCGGCGGCTCAGCCTCGTCTTCATGCTGCTGCTCGGCCTCATGGTCGCGGTCGCGGTGCAGATCATCGGCGCGCTGCTCGTGCTCGCGCTGCTCGTCACGCCGGCCGCGGCGGCGAGCCGGGTGACGCACTCGGCGACGCTCATGCCGATCCTCAGCATGGCGTTCGGCCTCATCTCGGCGCTCGGCGGGATCCTCATCGCGATCGGCTCGACCCTGCCGGTGAGCCCCTTCATCACGACCATCTCGTTCGTGATCTGGCTCGTGTGCCGGGACGTGGGCCGCACCCGCGACATCCGCCGCTTCCGGCGGGCGGCCGAGGCCCGGGCATTGGAGTCGGCATGAGTGGCGGCGGCGCGGACGGAGTCGGCATGGGCGACGACGGCGCGCTCGAGAACGCGACGGAGCAGAACGCGACGGGCGGCACGCCGCGGCGGCGGACCTGGCAGCGCGACGCGGTGCGCGACGCGCTCGACGGGCGGGACGGCTTCGTCTCGGCGCAGGTGCTGCATGCGGGGCTGCGCGAGGCGGGCTCGCCGATCGGGCTCGCGACGGTCTACCGAGCGCTCGCGGATCTCGCGGCGGACGGCGCGGCCGATCACCTCCAGCACGACGGCGAGTCGCTCTACCGGGCGTGCGGCAGCCGGGGCCACCACCATCACCTCATCTGCCGCTCGTGCGGGCGCACGGTCGAGATCAGCGCGGGACCGGTCGAGGCATGGGCGCGCTCGGTCGCCGCCGACAACGGCTTCCGCGACGCGGAGCACATCGTCGACGTCTTCGGCCTCTGCTCGGACTGCTGAGCCGACGCGTCCACCGGCCGCCGCTCAGTCGAGGGCGCACCAGTCGGCGCGGGCTCCCGCGACCGTGCGGATCGTGCTGCCCGTGCGGCTGTCGACGATGTAGCTGAGCGGCGCCGCGTCCGAGACCTGCGGGTCGATGACCGTGAGGGCGAGCAGCTGGGCGTTCGGCGAGACGCACATCCCCGTGATCGTGCCGGCCGGCGGGCGGAACAGCTCGCTCGCGCCGTCCGCGCCGGCGCGCCACAGCACGGAGCTGCTCCAGCGCGGCTGCGGGTCGCCGACGAAGACGTGCACGAGACGCGCGTACTCGCCCCCGCCGAGCGCCGCGAAGTCGCCGACGACCTCGCGCGTGTCGACCTCGCCGCCGCCATCGACCGCTCCACCACCGGCTTCGGCGACCGGCACCCGAGCAATCGCCACGAGCGTCGTCTCACCGGTCGTCAGCTCCGTCGCGTTCGTGTCGGGCCAGTGGTCGCTGAGCACCGTCGTCGTCCCGGGGACGAAGCCGCGCAGCAGGCCGAGCGTGCCGAGCGGCACGGGGTCTCCACCCGTCGTGTCGACGAGGTAGCCCTGCTGGTCGGCCGAGCGCACCAGGATCGAGCTCGTGCCGCGCACGTACGACCAGTCGGCGACCGGGATCGGCGTCCCGTCGAAGCCGAGCACCTCGGTCGCTATCCCGGTGGCCGCGTCGACGAGGAAGAGCACGCTGTCGTAGACGGTGTGCTCCGGGCCGACGTCGGGGCTCGTCATGACGTAGCCGAAGCCGCGACCGTCGGGCGCAGAGTGCAGCGCCCGGTAGGAGGCCTCGGCCGGTCCGCCGAGGACGAACGCGGCCGCGTCCGGCGCGAGCTGGCGCACGGCGGGCCCGTCCCCCTCGTCCGAGATGACGGCGATGCCGTCGCCGACGCGGACGGCCTCCGCGATCCGCAGCGCCCGGTAGAGCACCTCGGGGGAGGCGCCGCTCGTCGCCGACGCGCGCACGACCTGCTCGCCCGCCGCATCCCCGGCGATGAGCAGCACCGACTCGTCGGGCGTCGTGAACGACGCCTCGACCCGGCCGGCCGCGCCCGTCGCGGTGCCGCGCACCCCGTCGAGGACGATCCGGTAGTCCGTCGCGTAGTCGAGCATCCCGTCGAACCGCACCGTGACGACGGCGCCCTCGGCGGACAGCTCGGTGGGGACGTCCGGCGAGATCGTGAGCCGCAGCTCATCGGCGGCGACCGGCTGGTTGAGCGTCAGGACGACGCGCTGCCCGGACCGCGACACGAGCGCGTCGGGCGCGACCGCGACGGAGCTGACCCGCGGCGGCGCGGCCGCTCCCGCCGCGCCGAGCCCGACGGCGCCGAGTGCGAGCGCACCGATCACGATCCCGACGAGTCCGCCGAAGCCGAGTCGGCGTGGGGCCGAGCCGGGCCCGGCGCCGTCGGGTCCCGGCCGCGCGGCGTCGCCGACGCCGAGCCGCGCTCGCGCCTCGTCATCGGCCGGCACGCGGTCGGCGGGCAGGTCCTCAGTAGACATACGGCTCCGCCGGCTGCTCGATCGGCTCGGCCGAATCCGCGTGCAGCACCCAGCCGGCGTCGTCCTCGACGAAGCGGCCCCGCACCTCGATCCAGGCGCCGTCGCCGAAGCGCTCCTGCCAGCCCGGCAGCTCGACCCGCACGCCGACCGGCTGCGCGTCGACCGCGCAGCACGTCATCACGTAGCGCGCGAGCGCGAACGCCGACTCCGGCTCGTCGGGGTCCGCGATCACGAAGCCGACGATCTGCGGTCGCGCGCCCTGCAGCGTGCTGCCCGACGCGCCGTCCGCGATGAGCACCGCCCAGTCCTTGACCGTGAACGACGCGGGGTCCGCGCTCGCGAGCTCGATCGCGTTCTCCCCGACGATGCCCGACGCGCTCAGGTCGCGGCCGTCCGCGAGGGAGGTCGAGAGCGTCGCCGGCGGCAGCGCGAGGAGCGCCGCGGTCGTCGCGACGACGAGGATCGCGCTCGCGACGGCGGCGAGCCGGAGACGCCAGGGCGCGCGGCTCGCGTCGTGCCGATCGGGGGCGTGCTCGTGCTCGTGCTCGTCGTCGCGCTGACGCGGCAGCACGAGCGCCACGACCACGACGACCGCCGCGATCACCGCCATGACCGCCGTGAACGCGAAGTAGCGGGGGTGGATGTAGAGCCCGAGCTGGCCGGAGAACGCGAGCCAGAGCGTCGCGACCGCGCCGATGCCGGCGAGCAGGATGCCCCGCCAGTACCTGAGGAAGGCGTCACGCAAGGAGGTTCACCCCCAGCCCGAGGACGAGCGAGGCGAGTCCCACGATCGCCGTGATCTGCACGATCGTCGCCGTGCGGAACGTCGTGCGCATGAGCGCGACCATCTTGATGTCGACCATCGCCCCGAAGGTGAGGAACGCGACGATCCCGCCGGGCAGGAAGACGGACCCGAAGGCGAGCATGAAGAACGCGTCCACGTTCGAGCAGATCGACACGACGAACGCGAGCGCCATGAGCGCGAGGACCGACCACAGCGGGTTCGCGCCGAGCGCCTCGAGCCACTCCCGCGGGATGCCCACCTGGATGAGCCCCGCGATCGCGCAGCCGACGAGGAGCGCCGGCAGCAGCGTGCTCATCTCCTCCGCGAAGCGCGCGATCGAGCGGCTCCAGCGGCGCCCGCCGGACTCGCCGTGGTGCGCCGAGCAGCTCGCCGCGAACGAGGGAGTGAGCACCGCGTGCTGGTCGGGGTGGCGGCTGAAGACCCAGCCGACGAGGTTCGCGATGACGAAGCCGCCGACGATGCGGGCGACGAGGATGCCGTGGTCCCAGCCGAACGCCTGGTACGTCGTGATGATCGTGACGGGGTTCAGGATGGGCGCCGCGAGGAGGAACGTGATCGACTCGGCCGGCGAGAGTCCCCGCGACACGAGGCCGCGGGCGAGCGGCACGTTCCCGCACTCGCAGACCGGCAGGAGGATGCCGAGCAGCGACAGCAGCATCCGGCGCAGCCACGGCGTCTTCGGCAGCGCCCGGTCGATCCAGCGCGCGGGCAGCCAGACCTGGACGACGACGGACAGCAGCACGCCGAGCACGATGAACGGCAGCGACTCGATGAAGACGCTGACCGCGAGCGTGACGCCGTCCTGGAGCGCGGTCGGCAGCGTGGCGCCGCCCTGGGTCGCGAGCCGCACGCCGATGCCGCCGAGGATGAGGGCCGCGGCGATGCCGAGCCAGAGCGAGCGGCCGCGGGCGCGCTCGCGGTGCTCGTGGGCCGGGGCCGGCGCACGACTCCCTCCCACCCCGGTAGGGTACCCGCGAGGACTCATGAGGACCCTGACCGCGCAGGACGAGAACTACCTGAAGGCCGTCTGGTCCGACGGGGAGTGGGGTCGCGCGACGACGAACGGGACGCTCGCGACGACGCTCGGGCTCGCGCCCTCGAGCGTCACGGAGGCGGTCCGCAAGCTCGCCGACGCGGGACTCCTCGCGCACGCGCCGTACGGGGCGGTCTCGCTCACCGAGGCCGGCCGGCTGATCGCCGTCGCGATCGTGCGCAAGCACCGGGTCATCGAGACGTTCCTCGTCGCCGAGCTCGGCTACGGGTGGGGCGACGTGCACGACGAGGCGGAGGTGCTCGAGCACGCGGTCAGCGACCGGTTCATCGACGCGCTCGACGAGCGGCTCGGACGCCCGGCGCGCGACCCGCACGGCGACCCGATCCCGCGCCCGGACGGGACGATCCCGGCGGGCGACGAGGTGCCGCTCGAGGAGGTCGCGGCCGGGACGTCCGTGCGCATCGTCCGTGTCTCCGACGCAGTGCCCGGGCTCCTCGCCGCGCTCGATGCGGCAGGGCTCGGGATCGGGTCGGAGCTGGTCGCCGGCGCCATCGCGTTCTCCCAGGGCGTCCGCGTCCTCCCCGCCTGAGCACTCGCTTTTCAGGAGAATCGGGGCCGCGCGTGCAATACGCACGCCCGCGCCCGATTCTCCTGAAAAGCGCGAGTGAGCGGGGTGATCGGGGATCCGCTACACTTGTTCGGTCGCTCCCGCGGGAGGGACTTCGGGTGGGCCGGGCGACCGGCCTGCAGACATGTGATCATGGGTCCGGCCCTCGTCAGCTGCCAAGCGGAGAGCCGGGCGGTAGACGGAAGAAGGAAACCATGGCAGCCGTATGCCAGGTGACCGGAGCCACCCCCGGCTTCGGGCACAGCATCTCGCACTCGCACCGCCGCACGAAGCGCCGGTTCGACCCCAACATCCAGAAGAAGACGTACTACGTCCCCTCGCTCAAGCGCAACGTCACGCTGACGCTCTCGGCGAAGGGCATCAAGGTCATCGACGCCCGGGGCATCGACTCCGTCGTCGCCGACCTCCTCAAGCGCGGAGAGAAGATCTGACATGGCGAAGAAGGGCCAGGACATCCGTCCGATCATCAAGATGCGCTCCACGGCGGGCACGGGCTACACGTACGTGACCAAGAAGAACCGCCGCAACAACCCCGACCGCCTCGTGCTCAAGAAGTACGACCCGGTGATCCGCAAGCACGTCGAATTCCGAGAGGAGCGCTGACCCATGGCGAAGAAGTCCAAGATCGCGCGCAACGAGCAGCGCAAGGTCGTCGTCGCGCGCTACGCGGCGCAGCGCGCCGAGCTCAAGAAGACGCTCATCGACCCGAACGCGACCGACGAGGCCCGCGAGGCCGCGCGCGTCGGGCTACAGAAGCTGCCGCGCAACGCGTCGCCCGTCCGAGTCCGCTCGCGCGACTCGATCGACGGCCGCCCGCGCGGAGTGCTCTCGAAGTTCGGCATCAGCCGTGTGCGCTTCCGCGACATGGCGCACCGGGGCGAGCTGCCCGGCATCACGAAGTCCTCGTGGTGACCGAGCGCTGAGAATGCGATGAGAGGGGTCGGGGCCTGCGGGTCCCGGCCCCTCTCGTGCGTCCCCGGGGATCGGACGGCCGCGCAGCGGCGTATCGCGGGGATCGAGCAGCCGCGCAGCGGCGTATCGAGATCTCAACCCCAACTTGAACCCAAATCGCCGACAGCCCTGCAAATACGGGGAGAAACGCCGCCCCGCTGGTAACGTCGCGTGCGATTCGGGGCCATCCCCGGAGCACCCAATGCACAACAGTTCGAAGTCCGAGGAGGACATCATGGCGGACAGCCTGAACAAGGGCGACCTCGTCGCCGCAATCGCCGGCGAGACCGGTCTCACCCAGACCGCGGTCGCCGGTGTGCTCGACGCGTTCTTCGGCGTCGTGTCGAAGTCCGTCGCCAGCGGCACCAAGGTCGCGATCCCGGGTTGGATCTCGTTCGAGCGCACCGCGCGCGCGGCGCGCACCGGCCGCAACCCCGCGACGGGCGCGACCATCCAGATCCCCGCGTCGAAGAGCGTCAAGGTCTCGGCCGGCAGCAAGCTCAAGGCCGCGGTCAAGTAGTTCCAGACCGCAGCGCGTCGGAGGCGTCGGACCTGGGTCCGGCGCCTCCTTCGTTTCCGTAGGCTGGATGCCGTGCCCGCGCGCGCCATCGCACCGCTCGCCGCCGCCGTCCTCGCCGTAGCCGGGGTCGCCGCGGTGCTCGTCGGACTCGCGATCACGGGGGCGGCCGAGACGCCGCTCCTGCTCGACCCCGGCCCCTTCGTCCGCTACGGCATCCCCATCGCGTCGCTCATCACGAATGTCGCCGCCGCGGTGACGATCGGCCCGCTCGTGCTCGCCCTGTTCGCCGTGCCGGTCGGCTCGGCCGCCGGGGAGCGGCTGCTGCGCCTCGCGGGTGTCGCCGGCGCCGTCTGGACGCTCGCCGAGCTGCTGTCGACGCTGCTCGCGTTCGCGGAGGCGATCGGCAAGCCGCTGCGCCTCGACGAGACGTTCAGCGCCGGGCTCTGGCAGTACCTCACCGAGACGGAGTCCGGGCAGGCGCGGCTGTGGGCCGTCGCGCTCACCGCGCTCGTGACCGTCGTCATCGCGTTCTCCAGCCGGCCGTGGATCCTCGCGGGCGCCGTCGTGCTGTCGGGTGCCGCCCTCGTCGCCGTCTCCCAGCTCGGGCACCAGGGCGGGACCGCCGACCACGACATCGCCTGGGGCGGGCTCTTCCTCCACATGGCGTTCGCCGCGGCCTGGCTCGGCGGGCTCGTCGGGCTTCTCATCGCGCGGGACAGGGCGGTCGTAGAACGCTATTCCTCGGTCGCGCTCGTCAGCTTCCTGGTCGTCGCCGGCTCCGGCATCGTCAGCGCGTGGGTGCGCATCGGCGGGGTCGAGGGGCTGTGGACCTCGTACGGGGCGGTCGTCGTCGTCAAGGCCGTCGCGCTGCTCGCCCTCGGCGGCATCGGCGTCGTACATCGGGCGTGGGCGATCCGGCGGCTGCCGAAGCGCGGCGCGTTCTGGTCGATCGTCGTCGGCGAGCTCGCGCTCATGGGCATCGCGAGCGGGATGGCCGCGGCGCTCGCGTCGAGCGCGCCGCCGGTCGACCCGACGCCGAGCGGCACGAGCCCCGCCGAGCTCCTCACCGGTGCGCCGCTGCCGCCCGATCCATCGTTCGAGCGCTACCTGTTCGGCATCTCGCTCGACCCGATCTGGGTCGCGCTCGTCCTCGCCGCCGCCGCGTTCTACCTCGCGGGCGTGATCCGGCTCGCTCGGCGCGGCGACCGCTGGCCGGTGCTGCGGACGGTGTCCTGGTTCGCGGGCCTCGTCGTGCTGCTGTGGGCGACGAACGGCGGCATCGGCGCCTACGTCGACACCCTGTTCAGCGCGCACATGCTCGTCCACATGGTGCTCGGCATGCTCGTGCCGGTGCTGCTCGTCCCGGGAGCGCCGGTCACGCTGCTGCTGCGCGCGGTCGCGCCGCGCAAGGACGGCAGCCTGGGCGCGCGGGAGTGGGTGCTCGCGGGAGTGCACTCGTGGTTCGGCCGCACCGTCGCGAACCCGTTCGTCGCGGCGGCGATCTTCGTCCTCAGCCTCTGGGTGTTCTACTACACGCCGCTCTTCCGCTGGGCGGCGACGACGCACATCGGCCACGAGTGGATGGTCGTCCACTTCCTGATCAGCGGGTACCTGTTCGCGCAGTCGCTCATCGGCGTCGATCCGGGTCCGTCCCGACCGCCGTATCCGGTCCGGCTCATCATCCTGCTCGCGACGATGGCGGTGCACGCGTTCTTCGGCCTCGCGATCATGAGCAGCACGGGGGTGCTGCTGGCCGACTGGTTCGGCGCGATGGGCTGGGACACGGGGGTCAGCGCGCTGCAGGACCAGCAGCGGGCGGGGGGCGTCGCCTGGTCGGTCGGCGAGATCCCGACGCTCGCGCTCGCGATCGCCGTGGCGATCCAGTGGGCGCGCAGCGACACCCGCGAGCAGCGCAGGATCGACCGGAAGGCCGACCGCGACGGCGGCGCCGAGCTCGAGGCGTACAACGCGATGCTCGAGCGCGCCGCGGCGCGGGACCGCACCCAGCCCCCCGCCTGACACTTCCGCTTTTCAGGAGAATCCGGGGCGCGCGTGCGTATTGCACTCCCGCGCCCGATTCTCCTGAAAAGCGGAAGTGACGTCAGGGGGAGAGTTCGGGGGTGACGACGATCTCGCGGGCGCCGACGAAGGTCACCGCGAAGCTCATCGAGAACTCCATCTGGGTGTCGAACTGCGAGACCTCGCCATCCGCGATCGAGCGGACGTCGACCTGCAGCCGCGCGGTGCCGTTCGCGGCCGGGACGTGCCACTCGCCCGGGACCGTCGTCGGCTGGACCGAGATGACCGGATAGGCCGCGATCGACCAGACCGGGGGCGAGTCGAGCCGGTCGTTGATGACCTGGCCGAAGGGGCAGCCGACGGGGAAGAGCCGCTCCTGCGCGGCGCACGCATCGAGGTACTCGCGCACCTGCTCGTCGACGATCCGCACGAACTCGGAGTTCGCCTGCGCGTCGATGCCGATCGAGCGCTGCGAGCGGGGGGAGCCGAGCACGACCGTCTGGACGGGGGCGGTCAGGAACTCGGACTTGTGGGCGAACGCGATGACCCCGGGAGTGAACGCGAGGTAGGTGCTCGCGACGTCCTGGACCGGCGCGACGAAGCGCACCCCGTTCGCGGTGAAGTCGCGCGCGTGCTGCACCGTCACCTCGAGCTCGGCGAGGGGCGACGACGCGAACCCCCACGTCGGGAACATGCCGAGGATCGACCCGGTCTGCTCGACGCGGAACGCCGCGCGTCCCTCGCGGCCGTCCGCGCGGTAGTCGACGCCGACCGAGTGCACCCCCGCGCTGCTGCCCGTCTCGGCGACGTCGTACGACTCGAGCTCCCCGAGCATCTCGCGGACGAGCAGATCGTCCTCGGCGCTCGAGCTCGGCAGCGGGCCGGCGAGCGCGAGCGCGGCGCTCACGTCGTGTCGCGCGAGCGCGTCGACGTAGCCGCGCACGAAGCCGGCCGGCGTGTAGACGGTCTGGTTCAGCACCGCGACCGCGACGACGAACGCGATGACCAGGAGCCCCCCGGCGATCCCGAGCTTGATCCACAGGCCGCGCACCTGCCCAGTCTAGGTTTCGGCCGCCCCCGGTAGCCTGGCTCGGTGTCCGACACTCCCGAGCTGACGGCCGAGCAGCAGGCGGTCGTCGACGCGATCGAGCTGTCGATGGACAACGTCTTCGTCACGGGTCGGGCGGGGACCGGCAAGTCGACGCTGCTGCAGCACCTCGCGACGACGACGAGCAAGCAGCTCGCGATCGCGGCGCCGACGGGCGTCGCCGCGCTGAACGTCGGCGGGCAGACGATCCACTCCCTGCTTCGGCTGCCGATCGGCGTCATCGCCGACCAGCCGCTGCCGCACCCCGCCGAGCTGCGGACGCTGCTGCGCGGCATCGAGACCCTCGTCATCGACGAGGTCTCGATGGTCAACGCGGACCTCATGGATGCGATCGACCGGACGCTGCGCGAGGCGCGGGGGTACCGGCGCGAGCCGTTCGGCGGCGTCCAGATCGTGCTCTTCGGCGACCCGTACCAGCTCGCGCCGGTCCCGCCGCGCGACCCGCACGAGCGCGCCTACTTCAAGGACCGCTATCGCTCGCCGTGGTTCTTCGACGCGCACGTCTGGGCGCAGGCCCCGATCGAGGTCCGCGTGCTCGAGGAGATCCATCGCCAGCGCGACCCAGAGTTCACCCGGATCCTCAACGCGGTGCGCTTCGACGAGGTGACGCAGGAGATGGCCGACGTGCTCAACGCGGCGGGTGCCCGTCCCATCCCGGACGGCGAGGAGGCGATCACGCTCGCGACGACGAACGCGACCGTCTCGGCGATCAACGCCCGCGGACTCGCCGCGCTCGCCGGCGAGCCGCAGACGAGCGTCGCCGAGATCGAGGGCGAGTTCGGCCGTGGCGCGTTCCCCGCGGACGAGTCGCTCGACCTCAAGCTCGGCGCGCGCGTCATGTTCCTGCGCAACGACACGTCGGGCGACGCGCGCTGGGTCAACGGCACGACGGGCACCGTCGTCGGCATCGGCTCGAGCGTCGAGGTCGAGGTGGAGGGCACCGTCCACGAGGTCGCGCCGGCGACGTGGGAGCGCTTCCGCTACGAGTACGACGGCGTCACGAAGCAGCTCAAGAAGGAGGTCGTCGCGGAGTTCACGCAGTTCCCGCTCCGGCTCGCCTGGGCGGTCACGATCCACAAGTCGCAGGGTCAGACCTATGATCGCGCGCGGATCGACCTCGGCTCGGGGGCGTTCGCACCGGGTCAGACGTATGTCGCGCTGAGCCGCCTGCGCTCGCTCGACGGCCTCCACCTGTCGCGCCCGCTGCGTCGCCGCGACGTGATCGCGGACGCGGACGTCCGCCGATTCATGGGCACGACGCGGGTCGAGTAGCGCGCAGCGCGGGTCGCGTAGCGCGCAGCGCGTACCGAGACCTCGCGACCTCGCGACCTCGAACGCCCCTCCCGGCTTGCCCCGCTCGCATTCGTCGGGCAGGGTGTTTGCGAGCGGGCGATGCGAGAGGAACGCGATGAGCGATGCAGGCAGCGGGGGCGCCCCCGCCGGTTGGTACGAGGACGGCGTGACCGCCGGCCAGGAGCGCTACTGGGACGGCACGCAGTGGACGGATCAGTTCCGTCCGATCGCTGCGCCCGCAGCCCCCGCTCCCGCCCCGGAGCCCGTCGCACCGCCCGTGGCCGCCGAGGCCCCCGCGATGCCGCCCTACCCGGGTCCGGCTGCGGCTGCGACGACGGCGCAGCCTGCCGCGGCTGCGACCGCCTACCCCGCCTATCAGCCGGCTCAGGCCGCGCCGCGCCCCCCGGGCAAGGGGCTTTCGAAGGGCGCGATCATCGGGATCGTCGCCGGTGCCGCGGCGGTCGTCGTCGCGATCATCCTCATCCTCGGCTTCACCGTCTGGGGCTGGGCGGGCGGCGGTGGCGGCGGTGCCTCGAACACGCAGCAGCAGCAGTTCCTGAGCAACGTGAAGGGCTCGACGAGCACGTCGGCGTCCGACGCGGCCCTCCTCGACACGGGGAACAAGCTCTGCGACGCGGGCCGCACCATCGTCTCCGGCGACTACCTCGGCGGCATGACGAAGTACCTCGACGTGTTCGACACGGAGCTCGACCTGCTCGAGCTCGGCACGGTCACGCAGTACGCGATGCAGGACCTGTGCCCGGAGGTGCAGTCCCAGCTCGAGGAGCTCGGCGAGTCCTTCCTGCCCTGATCCCGGAGAGAACGTGATCGGGCCGGGTGTGCGGGCGGCCTACTCCGCCCGCACGTCGTCCGGCCGCTTGTCGGGGCGCAGTCCTCGCCAGCTCGGGTGGCGCAGGCGGCCGTCCCGGGTCCGCTCCGTGTACTGCACCTCGCCGACGAGCGTCGGGGAGACCCAGTGCGCGTCGGCTCGGTCGGCCGCGGGCACGTCGACGAGCGGACTCGTCTTGCGCGCGAGGGGCTTGAGCCGCCGCGCGAGCTCCGCGAGGGCGTCGTCGCTGAAGCCGGTGCCGACGCGGCCCGCGTAGCGCAGCGTCCCGCGTTCTGGGATGCCCATGAGGAGCGAGCCGATCGTGCCCGCGCGAGAGCCCTTCCCCGGGCGCCAGCCGGCGACGACGATCTCCTGGGTGCGATGCAGCTTGATCTTCGTCCAGGAGGTCGAACGACGTCCGGGCAGGTAGGGCGCATCGCGTTCCTTCACGACGATCCCCTCCAGGTGGGATCCGGCCGCGTGCTCCAGGGCCTCGGCGATGGTGCCCGTGAACTCGGGCGGCACTCCGACACTGCTCGAGGCTCGCACCGTCGCCTCGAGCAGCCGGCGGCGCTCGCGGGCGGGCAGGCCGGTGAGGTCCTTCCCGTCGAGGGCGAGCAGGTCGAAGAGCAGGAACCGGACTGGCGCTCGCGCCATCGCGGCGGCGACCTCGGATGCCCGGCTCAAGCCCATGCGCTGCTGGAGCAGGCCGAAGCTGGGATGCCCGTGCGCGTCGAGCGCCACCACCTCCCCGTCGAGCACGGCCTGGTGCGCGTCGACCCGCTCGTGCAGGTCGGCGAGCTCCGGGTAGCCGGCGGTGATGTCGACGCCGTTGCGACTGACCAGCCGGGTCGTGTCGTCCTCGGTGTAGCCGAGCACCCGGATCCCGTCCCACTTCATCTCGATCGCGAGGTCGTCGGCGTCGGCGTCGGGCAGGCGCTGCCTCGAACCGAGCACCGCGAGCATGGGCGAGTACTCGCGCCTCGCGTCGCTCGCGCGGCTGGCTGGGGCGTCGACGCGCATGCGGTGGATGAGCCAGCTCGCGTCGCCGTCGCGGCCGGTGCGGATGAGCGCGACTCTCGCCGCATCGCCGCCGAGGCCGCCGTCGGGCTGTCCGCGGAGGGTCGCGATGACCTCGTCGTCGCGCCACTTCTCGACCGTGTAGGTGCCATGGTCCCAGATGTCGACGTGGCCGGCGCCGTACTCGCCGCGGGGGATGTCGCCGGCGAACGTCGCGTACTCGAGGGGATGGTCCTCGACGTGGACGGCGAGATGGTCGCGCTCGCCGATGCCCGGCAGGCCCTTGGGCAGCGCCCAGCTGACGAGCACTCCATCGCGTTCGAGTCGGAAGTCGTAGTGCACTCGGCGAGCCTCGTGCCGCTGGATGACGAACGTCATGGCGCCGCCTCCTGCCTCGGGCGGCTCGGCCGGGACGGGCTCGGGCGTCCGGCTGGCGTCCCGTCTGCTCCGGTACGCGGCGAGGCGGTCTCCAGCGGGGGTCGACCCGAGCAGCGGCCGAGCGGCGTCGCCGCGCCGACGCAGGATGCCGAGGACCTCGGTGTACTCGACCTGACGCAGACGTCCCGAGGTGATCTCGCGCCAGGTGCGCGGCATCGCGACCGTGGGCCGGTCGCGTCCGCGCAGCGAGTACGGCGTGATCGTCGTCTTCGCCGCGTTGTTCTGGCTCCAGTCCACGAGGACCCTCCCCCGGCGGTCGGCTCTGCGCAGTGTGGAGACGACGAGATCCGGATGGTCGGCTGCCAGCGAGCGGGCGAGCTCGTGCGCGAGCCGATTGACCTGCTCCGAGGTGCGCGTGCCGTCGAGTGCCGCGTAGACGTGGATCCCCTTGCTCCCGCTCGTCACCGGAACGCTGACGAGCTCCATGCCGTCGAGGATCTCGCGCACGAGCCGGGCGACCGCGACGCATCCGCTCAGGCCGGCCCCCTCCCCCGGGTCCAGGTCGAAGACCATCCGGTCGGGCCTGCCCGGGGCGCCGTCGTCGGCGAAGCGCCACTGCGGCACGTGCAGCTCGAGGGCGGCGACCTGCGCGAACCACGCGAGCGTCGCCGGTCCGCGCTGCGAGTCGAGGACGGGATAGTCGTTGTCGTGATCCTTGTGGTGGATGACTCGCCTGGGCACCCAGTCGGGAGCCGAGTCCTCGAGGTCCTTCTGGAAGAACACGGGGCCGTCGACCCCGTCGACCCACCGCTTGCGCGTGACGGCCCGGCCCTGCGCGTACGGCAGGAGGTGGTCGGCGATGTCGGCGTAGTAGCGCATCACGTCCGACTTCGTCGTCCCGGTCTGCGGGTACATGACCTTGTCGAGGTTCGTGATCCTGAGCCGCTGTCCGGCGACCGACACGAACTGCTCGTCGTTGCCACTCATGGCCCGCACCGTACGACATCCGGGAGCGGAGGTCGACGGGGTTGACTCGGCGGGCGCGACGCGTGAGAACGGAGGCATGCGAGCAATCGGAAAGCGGTCCATCGCGTTCGGTCTGGTCAGCGTCCCGGTGAAGATCTACACCGCGACGCAGGATCACGACATCGCCCTCCACCAGGTCCACGACAAGGACGGCGGGCGCATCCACTACCAGCGTCGCTGCGAGATCTGCGGGAAGGTCGTGCCCTACGAGCACATCGACCGCGCCTACGACGCCGGCGAGCGCCGTGTCATCCTCGACGAGGACGACCTCCGCGCGCTGCCGGCCGCGAGTCGCGACGAGATCGAGGTCGTCGAGTTCGTGCCGAGCGATCAGGTCGATCCGATCACCTTCGAGCGCAGCTACTACCTCGAGCCCGAGAACGGCGGCGTCAAGGCGTATCTCCTGCTGCGTGCCGCCCTGCAGCGCACCGCCCGCACCGCGATCGTCCGGTTCGCGCTGCGCGACAAGACGCACCTGGGCGCGCTGCGAGTCCACGACGACGCGCTCGTGCTGCAGGCGCTGCTGTGGGGCGACGAGCTGCGCGAGGCCGAGTTCCCGGTGCTGGACAGCAAGCCGCGGATCACGGCGCGGGAGCGCGAGCTCGCCGACGCGCTCGTCAAGAGTCTGGAGAGCGACTTCCATCCCGACGACTATCGCGACGAGTATCAGGACCAGCTCCGCGTGCTCATCGACGCCAAGCTCGAGCGCGGCGACAGCGTCGAGGTCGCCGACGTGATCGACGCCGCGGCGCCGACGGAGGGCGGCGAGGTGATCGACCTCATGGAGGCGCTCAAGCGGAGCGTCGATCGGGCCCGCGGGAGCGCACGACGCACCACCGGGGCGAGCGCTCGGCCCCCGAAGCGCAAGCGCTCCGGCAAGCCCTCGCGCGCCTGACGCGTCGGGACCGCGCCCGAGGCCTGCCGAGTGCGGCGCTCAGGACCCCGCGTGGTGGGTGCGCCGCGTCGCCGCGGCCCGAGCGTCGAGGAGATCGATCACATAGCCCGATGCGAGCGCGCCGACCGCGAGCGTCAGGATCACCAGCCCCAGCCAGGCGAGCTCGGCCAGGGAGAACGCGATCATCGCCAGCACGGTGGAGACGAGGAACAGCCCGACTGCGATCTTGACCATGCGTGCACGGTATGAGTCGCCGGTCGCGGCCCCGAGGGGATTGCACGAGGGTGCGCGATCGTGCTATCGCGCGAGGTCGATCGGTGGTGGGAGCCGGTTAGGAGCAGCGGAGCGGAGGATGGTATCTGGGCTCGCCCCATGGGTTCAGCATGACCCGATCGCGGTTTCGCGGAGCCAGGCCCCGACGCGGGTTCACCCGGAAACGATGCCTCGACACATCGCCTGGAGGGGATGACGGGAATCGAACCCGCGCTACCAGCTTGGGAAGCTGGAGTTCTGCCATTGAACTACATCCCCGAGCACTTCGCAGTGCCGTACCACCATACCGGCTCGGCCCGTGGAGAGGCCGGCGTACCCCCCGTTCGGCCAGAATCCTGTCCCCCGTTTTGATGAATTTGTGCCCCATTCGGGGTACACATTCCGAGTTTTTCGTGCATACTCGTGAGTAGAGCCGCGGGCCGCGACACAGGATCCCCGCCCCGTGTCGCGGCCCCGCTCGGTTCCTCGGACGGGTCGCCGACTGCGCGCCGCGCCGCCTACGCTTACGACATGCTGCTCTCCGACCGCGACATCCGCACCGAGCTGACGTCCGGAAGGATCGGGCTCGAGCCGCTCGACCTCGGGATGGTCCAGCCGTCGAGCGTCGACGTGCGGCTCGACCGGTGGTTCCGGCTGTTCGACAACCACAAGTACGCGCACATCGACCCCTCCGAGGAGCAGGCGGAGCTCACCCGCCTCGTCGAGGTCGCCGCGGACGAGCCGTTCATCCTGCACCCGGGCGAGTTCGTGCTCGGCTCGACCTACGAGCTCGTGACGCTGCCGGACGACGTGGCGGCGCGGCTCGAGGGCAAGTCGTCGCTCGGCCGGCTCGGGCTCATGACGCATTCGACGGCGGGGTTCATCGACCCGGGCTTCTCGGGGCACGTGACGCTCGAGCTCGCGAACGTCGCGACGCTGCCGGTCAAGCTCTGGCCCGGGATGAAGATCGGCCAGCTGTGCTTCTTCCGCACCAGCTCGCCCGTCGAGAACGCCTACGGCTCCGGGCCGTACGGCAACCGCTATCAGGGCCAGCGCGGTCCCACGGCCTCCCGCTCCTGGCAGGGCTTCCACCGCACCCGCATCGAGCCCTGACCTGTACGCCGTGTGCCGAGATGGGTGCGCTGGGAAGTGCATCTCGGCACACGAGGTACATCTGGGTGCACGGGGTGCACGAGTAGGTGCCCGGCGCGGGCGGCCGCGCCGGCGGGGGAGGCTCAGACGGGCGTGCGCACGTGCTTCGGGAGGCGCACCAGGAGCAGCAGCACGAGGCCGATGAGCAGGATGAGGCCGATCCCGAGCACGCCGTAGACGATCCCGCCGAACCACGCGAGGAAGAGCGACCACGCGAGCGGCGAGAGGAAGGACGCGACCCGCCCCGTCGTCGCGTAGAGGCCGAAGATCTCGCCCTGCTGACTCGGGGGCGTCAGGCGCGTGAGCAGCCCGCGGCTCGCCGCCTGCGCCGGCCCGACGAAGGCGCACAGCAGCAGTCCGCAGATCCAGAAGACGATGGCGCCGAAGTCCTTGAGGAGAAACACGACGAAGGCCATCGCGACGAGGCCCACGAGCGAGATGACGATGAGGTTGCGGCCGCCGATGATGTCGTCGAGACGCCCCGCGATGATCGTCGAGATGCCGGCGACGAGGTTCGCCGCGAGGCCGAAGACGATGACCTCGAGGAAGGAGAAGCCGAAGCCCTGCGCCGCGAGCACGGCGCCGAAGGCGAAGACGCCCGCGAGCCCGTCGCGGTAGACGGCGGCCGCGAGCAGGAACCAGAACGTCGGGCGGTGCTGCCGGAAGAGCCGCGCGAGGTTCTTGCCGAGCAGGACGTACGACCGGAAGAAGCCGACCTTCTCCTGGTCGGCCCAGGCGGGCGACTCGGGCACGTTGCGGAACATCGGGATGGAGAACGCGATGGTCCAGACCCCGCAGACGACGGCGACGAGCTTGTAGGCGAGCGGATTGTCCTGTCCGAGCCCGAACAGCACCGGGATGCAGATGATGAGGGCGACGACGCCGCCGATGTAGCCGAGGCCCCAGCCGAGCCCCGAGATGCGCCCGACGGTGCCGGGCGTGGAGACCTCGCCGAGCATCGCGTAGTAGCTGACGTTGCCGATCTCGGCGACGACGGCGCCGATCGCGACGGCGAGCGCGCCGAACCAGAAGTACTTGGGGTCGGCTTCGACGAAGAAGAGCGCGAACTGGATGAGCGCGATGACGATCGTCGCGCCGACCAGCCACTTCTTCTTGTTGCCGCGTGCGTCGGCCTGCTGCCCGAGGACGGGCGCGAGCACGAGGATGAGGATGCCCGCGGCGAAGTTGGCCCAGCCCCACCACTCGGACAGGTCGGTGAGGCCCTGGCAGTAGGCGCTGCCGATGTACTGCGTCTCGTTGCAGTTCATGTACTTGCCGTCGCCGACGAGTCCCGAGGCACGGACGGCGGGGTCGAGGAACATGTTCGAGGTGAGATAGAGCGCGATCCACACGAAGGTGAGGATGACGGTGTTGAAGGGCTGCATCGCCCAGTCCCACATCGCCCACGAGACGACGACCTTGCGCGGCGCGGGCTCCCCCGGTGCGACGCCGCGGCCGATCGGGCCGAGCGCGCCGGTGCGGGCGGGGACCAGGTTCGGGAGCTCGGCGTCGTCGCCGGGGCGGTCGGTCATGTGGTCAACCTAAGCACGCGCGGTGAACGCGAGGTAGCGCGGCGCGCGAAGTCGGGGGCTCGCGTTCTGCCCGGGTATCGCCCTCGCTGCCGGACTTGAGTCAACTTGACTCAAGTTTGACTTGACACTCGGATCACTCCCGCTAGGATTGATACAGCGCGACTCAGGTTTGTCGGATGGATGATCCGGACGATGACCGGGACCGTGCAGAGACTTCCCGGAACCAGCACGAAAGATCAGGAGAACCACCCCATGGCACGAGCAGTCGGCATCGACCTCGGCACCACCAACTCGGTCGTCAGCGTCCTCGAGGGCGGCGAGCCCGCCGTCATCGCGAACGCGGAGGGCTTCCGCACGACCCCGTCCGTCGTCGCGTTCACCAAGGACGGCGAGGTGCTCGTCGGCGAGACCGCGAAGCGCCAGGCCGTCACGAACGTCGACCGCACGATCGCCTCCGTCAAGCGCCACATGGGCACCGGCTGGAAGGTCGACGTCGACGGGAAGAGCTACACGGCGCAGGAGATCTCCGCGCGCACGCTCGCGAAGCTCAAGCGCGACGCCGAGCAGTACCTCGGCGAGCCCGTCACGGACGCCGTCATCACCGTCCCCGCCTACTTCAACGACGCCGAGCGCCAGGCGACCAAGGAGGCCGGCGAGATCGCGGGTCTCAACGTGCTGCGGATCATCAACGAGCCGACCGCGGCCGCGCTCGCCTACGGCCTCGACAAGGGCAAGGAGGACGAGCTCATCCTCGTCTTCGACCTCGGCGGCGGCACCTTCGACGTCTCGCTCCTCGAGATCGGCAAGGACGACGACTTCTCCACCATCCAGGTCCGCTCGACCGCCGGCGACAACCGCCTCGGCGGCGACGACTGGGACCAGCGGATCGTCGACCACCTCGTCAAGAAGTTCAAGGAGACGACCGGCGTCGACGTGTCGAACGACAAGATCGCGCTGCAGCGGCTCAAGGAGGCCGCCGAGCAGGCGAAGAAGGAGCTCTCCTCGCAGACCACGGTCAGCATCCAGCTGCCCTACCTCTCGCTCACCGAGAACGGTCCGGCGAACCTCGACGAGACGCTCTCCCGCGCCCAGTTCGAGCAGATGACCTCCGACCTCCTCGAGCGCACCCGCAAGCCGTTCGAGGACGTCATCCGCGAGGCCGGCGTCTCCGTCGGCGACATCGCGCACGTCGTCCTCGTCGGCGGCTCGACCCGCATGCCCGCCGTCGCGGAGCTCGTCAAGAAGCTCACGGGCGGCAAGGAGGCGAACAAGGGCGTCAACCCGGACGAGGTCGTCGCCGTCGGCGCGGCCATCCAGGCCGGCGTCCTCAAGGGCGAGCGCAAGGACGTCCTGCTCATCGACGTGACCCCCCTCTCGCTCGGCATCGAGACGAAGGGCGGGATCATGACGAAGCTCATCGAGCGCAACACCGCGATCCCGACCAAGCGCTCCGAGACCTTCACGACGGCCGACGACAACCAGCCGTCCGTCGCGATCCAGGTCTTCCAGGGAGAACGCGAGTTCACGCGCGACAACAAGAACCTCGGCACCTTCGAGCTGACCGGCATCGCGCCGGCGCCGCGCGGCGTGCCGCAGGTCGAGGTCACCTTCGACATCGACGCGAACGGCATCGTGCACGTCTCCGCGAAGGACAAGGGCACCGGCAAGGAGCAGTCGATGACGATCACCGGCGGCTCGTCCCTGTCCAAGGAGGACATCGACCGGATGGTCAAGGAGGGCGAGGAGCACGCTGCGGAGGACAAGCGCCGCCGCGAGGCCGCCGAGGTGCGCAACAACGCCGAGCAGCTCGTCTACAACGTCGAGAAGCTCGTCGCCGACAACTCGGACAAGCTCAGCGACGGTGTCAAGAGCGAGATCGAGCAGGACGTCGCCGCGCTGAAGACGGCGCTCGCGGGCAGCGACGAGGACGCGGTCAAGGCGGAGTACGAGAAGCTCGCGCAGTCGCAGACGAAGATCGGCGAGGAGATCTACCAGGCGAACCAGGCCGCGCCCGCGGGCGAGGCCGGCGGCGAGCCGGGTGCCTCCGGCGGCCAGGGTGACGACCAGGGCGACGACATCGTCGACGCCGAGGTCGTCGAGGACGACAAGTAGTCGCGATGGCGGACCAGGAGCACACCACCCCTGAGGGCCAGGACGGCGCCGAGGAGCCGATCGTTCCTCCCGTCGACGCAGGGGAGCCGGCGCAGGCCGACCTCCCTGCGGATGGCGTTCTGAGCGAGGAGGATCTCCAGATCCTCGACGAGGCAGAACGCGATCTCGTCGCCGAGATGCGCGAGGACATGCTCCGCGCGCAGGCCGAGCTGGTCAACTTCCGCAATCGGGTCGAGCGGGACCGGCAGGTCAACCGCGAGGCGACGATCGCCGAGGTGCTGCGGGCGCTCCTGCCCGCGCTCGACGACCTCGACCGTGCCGAGGCGCATGGCGACGCCGCCGAGGGCTCACCGCTCGGGCTCATCACGACGAAGCTGCGGACGGCGTTCGAGCGCCTGGGCCTGACCCGCTTCGGCGAGGTCGGCGAGGTCTTCGACCCGGCGTTCCACGAGGCGATGTTCCAGCAGCCCACCCCGGGCGCCGAGTCGGAGACCATTCTCGACGTGATCGAGCGCGGCTACCGATTCGGCGACCGCGTCGTCCGCGCGGCCAAGGTCGCCGTGGCGGTCCCCGAGCGCGACTGAGGCAGCGATGGCGAGCCAGGACTGGTTTGAGAAGGACTTCTACGCGTCCCTCGGCGTCGCCAAGGACGTCTCGGACGCGGAGCTGAAGAAGGTCTACCGCAAGCTCGCTCGCAAGCATCATCCCGACTCCAACGCCGGCGATGCCGCGGCGGAGGCGAGGTTCAAGGAGATCAGCGAGGCGTACGCCGTGCTGTCCGATCCCGAGCAGCGCAGGGAGTACGACCAGATGCGCGCGCTCGGGGCCGGTGGCGCGCGCTTCTCGCCCGGCGCCGGCGGCGACTTCGAGGATCTGCTCGGCGGCATGTTCGGCGGCCGCGGCGGCTTCCAGCAGGGCGGCTTCCAGGCGGGCGGCTACGAGGACATCCTCGGCGGGCTGTTCGGCGGCGGCCGGGGCCGGGCGCCGCGCGGACCCATGAAGGGGCGCGACCAGCGCGCCTCGGTCGCGCTCGACTTCGCGACCGCGGTCCGCGGCGACACGATGACGCTGCAGACCGCGGACGGCCGCTCGGTGAAGGTCCGCATCCCCGCCGGCGTCGCCGATCAGCAGAAGATCAAGCTGCGCGGGAAGGGCGAGGCGAGCCCGAACGGCGGCGAACCGGGCGACCTCATCCTCGAGGTCACCGTGCGGCCGCACCCGGTCTTCACGAGGGACGGGCTGAACCTGCGGGTCGTGCTGCCCGTGACGTTCGTCGAGGCGACCCTCGGCGCGACGGTGCAGGTGCCGACGCTCGGCGGCGACCCCGTCAAGGTCAAGGTGCCCGCGGGCACTCCGAGCGGGCGCGTGCTGCGCGTCAAGGGCAAGGGCGTCTCCTCGCCGAAGGGCCAGGGCGACCTGCTCGTCGAGGTGCAGGTCGTCGTGCCCGACCGGCTCGACGGCGACGCGAGGTCGGCGCTCGAGGCGTTCGCGGCGGCGATGCCCGAGGGCGACCCGCGCGAGGACCTCTACCTGAAGGCGCGGCTGTGATGGACGAGCGCTCCCCCGTCTTCCCGATCCAGGCGGCGGCCGACCTGGCCGGCATGCACCCGCAGACGCTGCGCCAGTACGACCGGCTCGGCCTCGTGTCGCCGACCCGCACGCCGGGTCAGTCGCGTCGCTACTCGCTGCGGGACGTCGCCCGGCTCAAGGAGGTCGCGCGGCTGTCGGGCGAGGGGCTCAACCTCGAGGGCATCCGCCGCATCCTCGAGCTGGAGAACCAGGTCATCGCGCTCGCGCAGCGCGTGCGGGAGCTCGAGGGGGCGCTCGCCGACGAGCTGCTCAATCGCCCGGGTCGCCGCGTCTTCGCGGCGGGTGCCGAGGGCGAGGTCGTGACCGTGCGCTCCGGCACCCGTGTCAAGCGATCGAACGCGGTCGTCCTCTGGAGCCCGCGCGGGCGGTAGTACCTCGCGGGTCGGGCAGCCCCGCACCACTCCGCGGGTCGAGCAGGCGCGCAGCGCCGTATCGAGACCCGAGGCCCGAGCGAGCCCTCAAACCTCGCATTCGACGTCAACGAAGGTCGCATACGCGGGCATGGTTTGCGGGTGTCCGGTGACGACGAGTTTTGGAACGCCTCGGATGAGCTCCGTGGTACGCACTTGAGTCTCCTGCTCCGCCGGGCCGCTCGCGCTGCTCGACCACCAGACCGTGACGAGCGCTCGCGCGCAGTCGGATCGGGTCGTCAGATAGACACCTCGGCAGTCGATTGCCGACACGGAGCATCCTCGCTCGAGCGCGGCATCGTCGGCGGGGGACACGGAGAACTCGATAGCCGTATACCGCGTGACTTCCGGGGACGTTTGACCCGCGGGCCCATTGAACCCGCCATTCACTCCGGCGATCGTCAGAATGATCGCGACGAGCAGCAGGATCCCGACGGTCCACCCGACGTAGTAGCGGCCCGATGGTTTCCGGGTAGCAGCGGTACCTGTGGTCGGCGATGGCATGGGATGGGGCTGCGGTCTCGACTCGGCTCCGGCGGCCCACGCAGAGGTCTCCTCCGGAATGATCCGCACGGTCACGTAGAGATCCCCAGGTGGGCTCCCAGCTTCGCCCCGCCCACGAATCCGAAGTCGTGTCCCGTCGGAGAGGCCCGCCGGGACTCGCACCGAAACCGGATGGCCCGCGCCATCCATGACCGAGCGCACACCGCCGAAGTGCGCGAAGTTCTCGGAGACGCGTAGCTCTCGATGCAGCCCAGCGCCTGGCCTTGTCGTCCGAGGGCCATCCTCGGGCTGTCCGCCGCGATGCGGGCCGTGGCTGGGACCTTTGTCTGCGTTCAGGAGGAGCAAGCGTCGCGCCTCGTCGAGCTGCACGTACTCGTCATGCGCGGCCCGCTGGTCCGACTCCGGAAGTCCCGCGTACCGATCGGGGTGCATCATTCGGCGGCGCTGGCGGTATGCCTTCTGGATCGTCTCAGCATCGGCGGCGGCATCCACCCGGAGGAGGCTCCGTGCGTGTTCGGGCGTCAAATCTGCGCCTCGAACGAGGATGCGGGCGAGAAGGGCACGAGTTCGCGCCACTTGGCTCGTCCCTGCATGTGCTTCACGCTAGCGCGCCGAAGCGCCTCAGACCTCGACGACGTCGATCAGTCCTTCGAGCCCGGCGAAGCCGGTGCGGTCGCGCGTCACGACGGTGAGGTCGTGCGCAAGCGCGGTCGCGGCAATGCGTCGGTCCATGCGATGCGAGGTGACGTCCCGCCGCTGAGCGGCGAGATGACGCAGAACGCGGTCGTACGCGTGCACGCACGCGTCGTCGAATGGGATGCCTGGACCGAAGTCGTCGCGCTGGCGTTCGTAGCGGAGCGAGCGCTCCTTGTAGTCCGCAAGCTCGCGGGCTTTGTGCAGACCGAGCAGGATCTCGGTCCAGGTGAGCGCGCTCACGGTGGTCAGGGTCGCCATCGAGAGATCGGGGGTCGGCTCGCTGTCGCTGTGGAGCGCGATGACGACGTTCGTGTCGGCGAGTACGTTCACGCCTACTGCTCCCGCTCAGTCAGTTGCGCCTGCTCAGCACGCTGGCGGCGGCGAATCTCCTCGCGCTCGAACACGTCCGGCTCGGCGTCCTCGAGGGCCCGATCCGCCTTGATCTCCTCCCACCAGGAGTCGTCCCGCAGCGGGGTCTCCCGAATGATCTCCTGCATTCGGCCCCACGTGACGAACCGAATCGGCTTCGCCGGCACGAGCCGCCCGATGACCTTGCGGTGCCGAGTGATCTCGAACTCCTCGCCGCGTTCGAGCGCGTCGAATGCCGCGGTCGGGTTCTGCCGGAGCTGGCCGACGGAGATCGTCTTCATGGACGCAGTCTAGCAAATGTAGACAATTGTCTACATGGGTCGAGGTCTGGAGTTCTGCCCCCGAACGGAGTAAACTTGAGCCAAGGCAACTCAACTTTACGAAAGCTAGAAAGAGACCAGCAACATGGCGAACATGCAGGGCGCGCCCTCGACTGACGAGGACGCCAAGACCGCCCTCGAGCAGTACGGCGTGAACCTCACCGAGATCGCGCGCAGCGGCAAGCTCGACCCCGTCATCGGACGCGACGCGGAGATCCGACGCGTCTCCCAGGTGCTCACGCGCCGGACGAAGAACAACCCCGTCCTCATCGGCGAGCCCGGCGTCGGCAAGACCGCTGTCGTCGAAGGCCTCGCCCAGCGCATCGTCGCGGGCGACGTCGCCGACTCGCTCAAGGACAAGGAGCTCATCTCGCTCGACCTCGCCGCACTCGTCGCGGGAGCGAAGTACCGCGGCGAGTTCGAGGAGCGGCTCAAGGCCGTCCTCAAGGAGATCGACGAGTCCGACGGGCGCATCATCACGTTCATCGACGAGCTCCACACCCTCATGGGCGCGGGCGGCGGGGACGGCTCCGTCGCCGCGTCGAACATGCTCAAGCCCATGCTCGCCCGCGGCGAGCTCCGGCTCATCGGCGCGACGACCCTGGACGAATACCGTCAGTACATCGAGAAGGACGCGGCGCTGGAGCGGCGCTTCCAGCAGGTCTACGTCGGCGAGCCGAGCGTCGAGGACACCATCGCGATCCTGCGCGGGCTCAAAGAGCGCTACGAGGCGCACCACCGCGTCGCGATCGCCGACTCCGCGCTCGTCGCCGCGGCGACCCTCTCGAACCGCTACATCTCCGGGCGCAAGCTGCCCGACAAGGCGATCGACCTCATCGACGAGGCCGCCTCCCGGCTCAAGATGGAGATCGACTCCTCGCCGATGGAGATCGACCAGCTCAAGCGCGCCGTCGATCGGCTGCGGATCGAGGAGCTCGCGCTCAAGAAGGAGAAGGACGACGCCTCCAAGGAGCGGCTCGCGAAGCTGCGCGAGGACCTCGCGGCGCGCAGCGCCGAGCTCGATGGCCTCCAGGCCAGGTGGGATGCGGAGAAGGCATCGCTGCACGGCGTCGGCGATCTCAAGACCCGGCTCAACGACGCCCGCATCGAGCTCGACCGCGCGATGCGCGAAGGCGACTACGCGAAGGCCTCGAAGCTCAACTACGAGGTGATCCCCGGCATCGAGCAGCAGCTCTCCGCCGCCGAGCAGTCCGCGCCCGCGGACGACGCCCCCCGGATGGTCGGCGAGCAGGTGACCGACGAGGATGTCGCGGCCGTCGTGGCGCAGTGGACCGGCGTGCCGGTCGACAAGCTGACCCAGGGCGAGACCGAGAAGCTCGTCGCCCTCGAGGCGGAGCTCGGCAAGCGCGTCATCGGCCAGAAGGAGGCCGTGCAGTCGGTCGCCGAGGCCGTGCGCCGCACCCGCGCCGGCATCTCCGATCCCGACCGGCCGACCGGCTCGTTCCTATTCCTCGGGCCGACCGGTGTCGGCAAGACCGAGCTCGCGAAGGCGCTCGCGGAGTACCTGTTCGACGACGAGAAGGCGCTCGTGCGCATCGACATGAGCGAGTACGGCGAGAAGTTCTCGGTCTCGCGACTCGTCGGCGCCCCTCCCGGCTACGTCGGCTACGAGCAGGGCGGCCAGCTCACGGAGGCGGTCCGCCGTCGCCCGTACTCGGTCATCCTGCTCGACGAGGTCGAGAAGGCGCACCCCGAGGTCTTCGACGTGCTGCTCCAGGTGCTCGACGACGGCCGACTCACCGACGGTCAGGGCCGCACGGTCGACTTCCGCAACACGATCCTGATCCTCACCTCCAACCTCGGGTCGAGCTACCTCGTCGACCAGGAGCTGCCGTGGGCGGAGCGGGAGAACGCGGTGCTCGAGCTCGTCCGCAAGGCGTTCAAGCCCGAGTTCGTCAACCGGCTCGACGACATCGTCATCTTCGCGCCGCTGTCGCGCGAGGAGCTCGGTCAGATCGTCTCCCTCTACGTCGACCGGCTCGAGCGCCGGCTCGGCCAGCGCCGGCTCCAGCTCGCCGTCACGCCGGAGGCCAGGTCGTGGCTCGCCGAGCGCGGCTACGACCCGATGTACGGGGCGAGGCCGCTGCGTCGGCTCATGCAGCGCCAGATCGACGACGCGCTCGCGAAGGCGCTGCTCACGGGCGAGGTCCGCGACGGCGACATCGTGCGCGTCGACGTCGCGTCGGACGGTGAGGCGCTCTCGGTCGCCCGCGGGTAGCGCGCCTCGAGCCCGTGTGCACGGTGCGCGGCGCCGGCGGGAGAATGAGCGCATGCAGATCTCGATCGGGCTCGCGGGGGCGACGCCTGCGGCGACCGTCGCCGACGTCGCGTCCGCGGCGGAGAACGCCGGCCTCCGCGCCCTCTGGCTGAACGAGACCCCCGGCGTCGACTCGCTCGCAACGCTCGCCGCGGCCGCCGCCGCGACGGAGCGACTGCTGCTCGGCGTCGGCGTCATCCCGCTCGATCGCGCTTCCCCGGAGTCGATCGCCGAGCGGGTCGAGCGCGCGGCCCTCCCCCTCGAGCGTCTGATCCTCGGGGTCGGCTCGGGCGGCGCATCCCACGCCGCCGCCGTCGTCGAGGCGGGCGTGCGCTCGCTGCGCGACCTCGTCGCCGCGCCGATCGTCGTCGGGGGGCTCGGGCCGCGCGTGCGCCGCGTCGGCGCGGAGCTCGGCGACGGCGTTCTGCTGAACTGGCTGCCGCCGTCCGCGGCGGCCGAGGCTCGGGATGAAGCGCTCGCGCAGGCGGAGAGCGCCGGTCGCCCCCGACCTCGTGTCGCGCTCTACGCCAGGACCGCGGTCGACGCCGCCGCGCACCCAGCGCTCGTCGCCGAGGCCGAGCGCTACGCCGCGTTCCCCGGCTATGCCGCGAACTTCGCGCGCATCGGGCACGGCCCCCTCGACGGGTCGATCCTGGCGACCGACGCCGCGAGTCTGCGCGCTCGGATCGCCGAGTACGACGGCGCCGTCGACGAGCTCGTGCTGCGCGCCGTGACGACCACCAACGCTCCGGCGGAGATCCGCCGCATCATCACCCCGCTCGCCCCCTGACGACTCACCCAAGGTGCACGTTCGCACCCAGAGTGCGCGCAATAGCGCGAACACTGGGTGCGAACGTGCACCTTGAACGCGGGTCAGCTTGCTAGGGCCGTGCCGAGCGACTCCCGCAGGACCGGTGCGAGGGTCGAGATCCACGTCGCGGTGAGGTGGTCCCGGTCGCGGTAGACGTTCGCGCCCGCGATGACCGACCGGCATTCGCCGTCGGGGCAGTAGAACGCGGTGAGGTCGATCACGGCGGCGACGCCCGACGCCGCGCCCGCCGCGGCGACCGCGATCGGATCGGGATCGACGAGCGCCTCGTCGGCGGCGATCGTGCAGCCGGCCGCGTCGCCGACCTGGCGCAGGCACTTGTTCGGGTCCTCCGGCCAGGACGGGTTGTCGACGATCGCGACGACGGGTGCGCCGGCCGCGCTCCATGCCGCGACGAGGCCCGCCACCGCCGAATCCGTGCCACCCGCGTAGCTCGTCTCCGCGAAGCCGGTCGTCACGATCGCGTCGAACGGCTCGCCACCGGTGAGCTCGTCCGCCAGCCGCGCCTGGAACTGCGCGCACCCGGCCCCGAAGACGCCGCCCTCTGCGAGCGGCGTCGCGTTCCACGGGCACGCCCCCTTGAGATACGTCGTGAGCGCCCAGCCCTCCGACTCGGCGAGCGCGATCATCGTGCCGAGGTACTGGTACGCGTGGCTGTCGCCGATGAGCGCGACGCGCGGCGCCGTCGGGTCCTCCGAGCCGAACTCGCAGGGCCGCAGCGTCGCATCGTTGAGCTGCGAGAGGCACTCGGGGTGGTCGGGCGAGTCGGCGCCCGCGAAGCCCCAGCTCGGCGTCACGGTGCCGTCCAGCATCGCGTTCTCGCAGTCCGCGAGGAACGATGCCGCCCCGAAGCACTCGGGCGGCGACGCCTGCACGGCCGCGAGCTCGGTCGCCTCCGCCCGGTACTGCGGGTCGCGCACGAGCCAGAGCCCGCCGGCCGCGAGCGCGCCGGCGGCCATGAGCGCGACCGAGGCGAGCGCGGTGCGCCGAGCCCGGTGCTCGGTGAGGAAGCGCCAGCTGCGCGCCGGATCCTCGACGAAGCGCTTCGTCAGCCAGGCCAGCAGGATCGACACGACGAGGAGGATGACGCGGTTCCACCACTCGAGCGGCCAGCCGGGGATGAACGGCGCGACGATGATGAGCGGCCAGTGCCACAGGTAGAGCGAGTAGGAGACGTCGCCGAGGAAGCGCAGCGGTCGGATCGACAGCACGCGGCCCGGCAGGTACCAGGCGTCGGAGCGTCCCGCGGCGATCGCGAGCGCGGTGCCGACGACGGGGATGATCGCGATCCAGCCGGGGAACGCGGTCTGCCGGTCGAAGTACCAGCCCGCCCCGAGGACGAGGACGCCGCCGCCCCAGCCGACGATCGCGGACAGCCAGCGCGCGTTCGGGCGGATCGCGGGCAGCAGCGCGACGAGGGCGCCGAGCGCGAACTCCCACATGCGCGTGTACGTCGTGAAGTAGGCGGGCGGCCCGAGCACCTCGGTGAGGACGATGCTCGCGGCGTAGCTCGCGATCGCGACCGCGACGACGACCCAGAGGATCGCTCGCCGCTGCGCGATCTGCGGCCGCCCGGCGACGTATGCGAAGTCCCCCTGGCGTCGCCGCCCGCTGGCGCGCAGCGAGATCCATGCCGCGAGCAGCAGCAGGAGCGGCCAGATGACGTAGAACTGCTCCTCGAGCGAGAGCGACCAGTAGTGCTGCGCGATCGACTCGGTGCCGCCCGCGAGGTAGTCGCTCGCCGAGGCGACGAGCGCCCAGTTCTCGACGTAGAACGTCGACGCGAGCAGCTCCCGCACGTTCATCGGCAGCGAGGAGATCGGCATGAGGGTCAGGCACAGCACCGCCGAGACGATGACGACGAGGATCGAGGCGGGCAGCAGGCGCCTCGCGCGCTTCGCCCAGAACGTCCCGAGCCGCACCCTCCCGGTCGTGGAGATCTCGCGCACGAGCTGGCCCGTGATGAGGAAGCCCGAGATGACGAAGAAGACGTCGACGCCGACGTAGCCGCCCGTGAGGCGTCCTGGCCAGATGTGGAAGACGACGACGAGCAGGACTGCGATGGCCCGCAGGCCCTGGATGTGCGGCTCGAAGTGGTCGGGCCGCCGCGTCGTCACGCTAGCGAGGGTACCTGCCGGCCCGGCACGGCCTCAGAACACCATCGGCCGGTCGGCGTCCTCGTCCGCCTCGCCGAGGTCGACGACGACGGGCACGTGGTCGCTGGGCGCCTCGCCCTTGCGCTCGTCCCGGTGGATCGCGGCATCGGTCACCGCGTCGGCGAGCGCGGGCGAGCCGAGGATGAAGTCGATGCGCAATCCTTCGTTCCGCGGGAACCGCAGCTGCTGGTAGTCCCAGTACGTGTAGCCGCTCGGCACGAGCGGGCGCACGACGTCGGTCAGGCCCGCGTCGAGCAGGCGGGAGAACGCGATGCGCTCCGGCTCCGACACGTGCGTCGAGACCCCTGGCACGATCGTCGGGTCGCCGTTGTCGGCGTCGGTCGGGGCGATGTTGAAGTCGCCCGTGAGCGCGAGGGCGAGGTCGGGCTCGGCGGCGAGCCAGGCGGCCGTCGAGGCGCGAAGCGCCGCGAGCCAGTCGAGCTTGTAGCGGTAGTGCGGGTCCTGCAGGCTCCGGCCGTTCGGGACGTAGAGGCTCCAGAGCCGGACGTCGCCGACGGTCGCGCCGAGCGCGCGGGCCTCGAGCGGCTGGTCGGGCCCCTCCATGCCCTTCGCGAAGCCGGGCATCCCGTCGAACGCGGTCGCGACGTCGTCGATGCCGATCCGGCTCGCGATCGCGACGCCGTTCCACTGGTTCAGTCCGTGCACGGCGACCTCGTAGCCCGCGTTCTGGAAGGCCTCGTGGGGGAACTGGTCGTCGCGGCACTTGATCTCCTGCATCGCGAGCGCGTCGACGTCCTCGCGCACGAGCCAGTCGACGATGCGTCCGACGCGGGTCCGCACGGAGTTCACGTTCCAGGTCCCGATCCGCACCCCCCAACGCTAGCTCCCCCTCCGCTTTTCAGGAGTTTCGGCGTCGCGCGTGCGTATTGCACGCGCGACGCCGAAACTCCTGAAAAGCGGGAGGTAGCGTTGGGGTGTGAGCGACCGCGACGACCTCATCGAGTTCATCGAGCGCGAGGCCGTGTTCCACGGCGACTTCACGCTGACGAGCGGGAAGACGGCGACGTACTACGTCGACCTGCGCCGGGTCTCGCTCGACCACCGGGTCGCGCCGCTCATCGGCCGGGTCATGCTCGACCTCATCCGCGACATCCCCGACATCGACGCGGTCGGCGGGCTCACGATGGGCGCGGACCCGATCGCTTCGGCGGTGCTCCACCAGGCGGCGGCGCAGGGCGTCGCGCTCGACGCGTTCGTCGTGCGCAAGGAGCCGAAGGACCATGGCCGCGGCAGGCAGGTCGAGGGCCCCGACGTCGCCGGCAAGCGGGTCGTCGTGCTCGAGGACACCTCGACGACGGGCGGCTCGCCGATCAAGGCGGCCGAGGCCCTCGAGCGCGCGGGCGCGACCGTCGTCGCGGTCGCGACCGTCGTCGACCGCTCGACGGGCGCCGCGGACGTCATCCGCGCCGCCGGCTACGAGTACCGCTCGGCGATCGGCCTCGCCGACCTCGGCCTCGAGCCCCAGTAGCGCCCGCGGGCGGTTGCCATCCGCACGCGGGCTCCGCTGGCGCACCGCGGATGCCGCGGGTGGAACGATGGTGCCGAGGTGGATTCATGGTGCAGACGCCGGAGCGCGACAGCGAGCGGGAGAACGCGGTCGGGGTGGGCCCCTGGGAAGGGGACCGGCCCGAGGACGCCCGATACGACCGGGAGCTGCTCGAGCACGGCGACCGCCGCAACGTCGTCGACCGCTACCGCTACTGGACGCTCGATGCGATCGTCGCCGACCTCGACGCCCGCCGCCACCCGTTCCACGTCGCGATCGAGAACTGGCAGCACGACCTCAACATCGGCTCGATCGTGCGCACCGCGAACGCGTTCCTCGCGAAGACGGTTCGGGTCGTCGGTCGGCGCCGGTGGAACCGTCGCGGCGCGATGGTGACCGACCGCTACCAGCACGTCGCGCACCACGACGCGGTCGCCGACCTCGTGGCCTGGGCGGCCGCCGAGGGACTCCCGATCGTCGCCGTCGACAACCTGCCCGGGGCGGTCCCCGTCGAGCTCGCGCCGATCCCGAAGCGCTGTGTGCTGCTCTTCGGCCAGGAGGGCCCCGGGTTGAGTCCCGAGGCGCTCGCGGCGGCGCAGCTGCGCGTCGAGATCCGGCAGTTCGGCTCGACCCGTTCGATCAACGCGGCCGCGGCCGCGGCGATCGTCATGCACGAGTGGGTCCGCAGGCACGCCTGACCTCGCCGTCGCACGGTGCCCTGGGCGCCCTCCCGAGCGTCCCCGGTCGCGAACGAGGGTGATATCAGGGGTGATTCCCCCGAACGCGGGGCCGCGGGCACCGGCCCCGAGCGGCCAGACTGGAGGCATCCCGCGAAGCAGTACCCCCGCATCACCACGTATCCGATCGAAAGACCCCGATACCCAGATGAATCAGGATTCGCGCGCGCTCTCCGAGGAGCTCGCCGGCGCTGTCGAGCGCCGCGACGTCGACCGGATCGGGGAGCTCGTCGAGGCGAATCTCTGGGCGCTCGTGCAGGGCCACTGGCCATTGCTGATGACCTCGCTCCAGCAGCTCCCGGCGGAGTTCTTCGAGGCGAACCCGACGGTCGCGCTCGTCAAGCGCTTCGGGACCTCGGTGTTCCTCGAGGGCGGCGGAGTCAACGAGCGGGCGATGACGGTCCCCGCGGGCGAGGACGCCGCGACGATGCCGGACGGGCTGGTCGACGCGATGCTGCTGCAGGAGATGCTCGCGCACCGTCTGCGCGGCGAGTTCTCGCGCGCGACGGAGATCGCCGAGCGGCTGCGGACGCGTGTCGAGCGGGCCGACGATCAGGGCCGCCGGCCGATCCACGACATGGTCGCGTTCTACCTCCTGCACGTCGGCATCACGGAGGCGCTCGCGGGCAATCTCGACCAGGCGCTGCGCGACATGGGCAACGTCCGCAGCCTGCGCCCCAAGGCCGGCTACGAGCTCGGCGAGTACGACGCGGGCCTCAAGCGGGCTGTCATGCAGGCAGCCCTCGGCCGGCTCGGCGAGGCGGAGCGGCTGCTGCGCCGCTCCGGCGAGCCGCCCGAGCTGAGCGACCCGTTCGCCTCCCAGCTCGCCGCGACCGAGACCGCGGCGCGCGCGCTGATCGCGGTCGACCGGCTCAGCCCCGACGCGCCGGAGCTCGTCCGGCTCGCCCTCGAGCAGAACGCCGACGCCGAGATGTGGCCGTTCGCGCTGCTCGCCTCGACCCGCTGGTCCATCGCGACGGGCGATCTCGTCGGCGTGCTCGACCAGGTCGACGAGGCCGCGGCGACGCGGCCGGCGCCGAGCGACTCGCTGCTCGGCCGCGTCATCGTGCTCGCCCGGGCGCAGTCGCTCGCGCTGCTCGGCGAGTTCGGCGACGCGCTGCGGGCGCTCGACGGCCTCGCGGACGACGGCGAGGAGCAGCCGAACGCGGCGGTGATCCGGATCCGGATCGCGTTCTACATGGAGGGCCCCGAGGCGGCGCTGATGGCCGCGAGGCGCCTCGTCGTGCGTGCCGGCATCGGCCCCTCGGCCCGCGCCGAGACGATGCTGCTCGCGGCGTGGGCGCAGACCATGATCCTCGGCGTGCCCGACGGCGCGACGGCCGGGCCGCTCGGCGCGCTCGTCGCGCGCGAGGGGCTCTGGCGCATGCTCCAGCTCGTCCCGGATCGCGTCGCGGAGGCGATCCCCGGGCTCGAGGCGGCCCCCAGGCCCGAGCGCCGACTGCTGCTGCGCGACCCGTCGGACGGCGTCCGGCTGACCGCGAACGAGCTCGAGATCGTGCAGCTGCTCGCCGGCTCCGAGTCGCTCGCGGCGATCGCGAAGCGGCGCTTCGTGAGCCAGAACACGATCAAGACGCAGGTCCAGTCGATCTATCGCCGGCTCGGCGTCCACGGGCGGCGCGAGGCCGTCGTCGAGGCGACCCGGCGGGGGCTGCTGCGCCGACGGCGAGGCTGAGCGCGCTCCGACGACCCCCGGGCGGGTGACACAAAGGGTGAATCGCAGGGTGAAGATGCGCGGAATCGCGTCATCGCCTTCGCGGCCCTTGGTTACCTCGTACGACGTCACATCCCGCCCGAAGCGATGTGACCGGCGGGGACCGCGCTCCGAGCAAGCTCGGAGCGCTCGTTCGCGCGTCGAAGTCGAAGCACCAACGACAGGGATGTGTTCATGCGGGAATCTCGTGCCGTTCGATCTCGTCGCCGCGGACGGCACGCGAAGCCCACCGAGCGCTCCCCGCTGTCGCGCGTCCTCGCGCTCGTGCTCGCTCCGACCCTCGTGCTCACGACGATCGGCACGGGCGTGCTGCTCACCGCATCGGGTGCGGCGGCCGACGACGGGACGACCCCGACGACCTCGGTGACGAGCGCCGGTGCGGCCGGCAAGGACTTCATCCTCGCCGGCGAGAACGCGACCTACGACATCTCGGTGACCAACGAATCCGGCGACGACAAGTTCAACCTCTCGGCGACCGCGCTCGTGCCCGCGGGTGTCGAGTTCGTCTCGGCCTCCTTCCTCGGCACGCCGAAGCGCTACCTTCCCGCGACGCCGCTTCCGAACGCGAGTCGGACGGGTGGGGCGATGCCCGCGACCGACTGCGTCGCGCCGCTCGAGCCTGTCGGCCCGACGAGCCCCCTGTGCACGGTCCCGACCGGCTACGAGCTGTGGGTCTGGCAGAACGTCTCCGACCTCCCCGACACCGCGACGGTCAGCGCCTCGCTCGTCGTGATGCCGCAGGCGAGCGCGTTCCCGGTCGGCACCGACGACCTCGAGATCACGATCACGAGCTACACCTCGAACGACCCCACCCTGCTGCCCGCCTTCGACGGCTCGACGACCGTCGCGACGGGCACGACGCACACCTCGGCGCCGGGCGTCTCCTCCGCGTCGACCGACGTGCGCGCGCTGCGCGTCACGAAGTCGGAGCCGAGCCCCGAGCAGGAGCTGCTGCGCGGTGTCCACAACAACACGACGACGTACACCATCGTCGTGGAGCACACGGGCGAGGGCGCGACCGGCGGCGTCACCGTCACCGACTACCTCCCGGCCGGTCTCGAGTACCTCGGCGTCGGCGGCGAGGACAACACCGACCCGGCCCCGTATCTCTACCCCGAGGGCGGCAGCGGCACCCTGGAGTACCCCGGCGCCGCGTCGCTCGCCGGCACCCCAGCGCCGACCGGCGGGACCGGCGCCCCCGCGGGCTGGGACGGCACCGGCGAGAGCGTCGAGACGGTCGAGCTCACCGACGGCGAAGCGGCGGCGCTCGGTCTCGGGACCGATGCCGGCGGCGTCTACACGAAGGTGACGTGGACGCTCGGGACGCTCACGGGCGGCACCGCGCAGAGCTTCTCGACGACCGAGGGCACGCCGGGCGAGTACACGATCCGCTACCGCGCCGCCGTCCCGCTCTTCGAGAACACGATGGACTGGCCGGGCGCGACCCCGCCGCTCACGGGCGAGCAGGGCTCGAACCTCGCCAACAACACGGGCGCCTCGACCCGGCACGGTCTCGACTCCGGCTCCTACGACTACGCCCAGTCGATGACGAACGCGGTCGGCGTCGCGGGCAGCTACCAAGGCCTCGTGGTCGACGCCGGCGACCGTTCCTCCGCCGACGACGACACCGTCACGATCGAGGCCGTCGACCTGCGGGTGCTCAAGAGCGTCGACATCAACGCCTTCTCGACGGGCGACCTCGCGACCTACCGGCTCGACCTCGCGACGAGCGAGTACACGAGCGCCGCCGGCATCACCCTGACCGACGAGATCGCGAACGGCCTGTGCCCCGCGTTCCCGCTCCAGCCGAGCACCCCGCAGCTCCTCGTCGACGGCGTGCCCGCGGCGAGCACCGGTGCCTGGAACACGGCCGTCGGCGCCGACTGCACCTACCCGAGCGCGGCCGGCACCGCGATGCTGACGGGCGCGAGCGTCGACTCGATCGCGTTCACCTCGAGCGACGGCTCGTTCACCGTCGAGCTCGTCGCCGACCCGATGACGGCGCAGGACACCGCGGTCGTCGAGTACACGGCGATGCAGCGCCAGGTCTACATCCCGAACACCCCGGACGCCCCGCGCAACGGCGCGACGAGCTCCGGCGACGTCATGGTCAACCACGTCGAGGTCGAGGGCACCACGACCGCGATCGCGGCGCTCACGGGCGTCGAGTCCGCGAGCGGCGCCCCGGCCGACGGCGACCAGACCGTCGCGGACGACTCGTCGGCGGAGATCCTGTCGGACTTCTCCGGCCTGACGAAGAAGGTCCTCGCGCGCGACGAGACCCCGGCCACCGCGGACGACGGCGACTGGGGGGCCGCGGTCCCCGACTACGGCGACTGGGTCGACCACGCGAGCACGCCGTTCGCGCTCGGCGACACCGTCTGGTACCGCGTGCGGCTCGAGTTCGCGGAGAACATCGAGACGCGACAGCCGAAGCTCACCGACTTCCTCCCGCAGGGCGTCGCCTACCGCGGCGTGACGTACGAGGCCGACCTCGGCTCGGCCGGCTCGACGGCGAACTCCGACGACCTGAGCGCCTACATCCCCGGGCCGACGGTCAGCGCTCCGCCGACGGGCGGCGGCGTGCTCACCTGGTTGCTCGGCGACGAGACCTACGCGGACTCGTCCGACCGCTTCATCCCGATGAACAGCTGGATCGAGTTCACGATCGAGGGCCGGGTCGTCGGCCAGTCGGCGTCCTCCGACGAGGTCGACAAGCCGGAGAACCAGGCCAAGTTCCAGCAGCAGAACGTCGACGGCGACGTCTTCTTCCTCCGCGACGAGGCCGCGATCGACCTCGACTACGCGGCGAGCATGGTCGCCAAGGGCATCCGCGACATCGACGGCGTGCCCGCCGCGGGCAACGCGTTCGGCTCGGACGTCGACGGGCTCGACGTCGTCCAGGGCGACGTCGTCACCTACCGGATCGACGTCGGGACGCCGCAGACGGATCTCACCGACATCGTCGTCTGGGACGCGCTGCCGCCCGGCATCCTCGCCGCCGATGTGAGCAACTTCACCGCCGCGAGCGCGCAGCGCGTCGGCACGGGCGCGTGGACGGAGTCGGCCCTGCCGGGCACGGACTTCACCGCGATCGCCTACGACTGGGACGACCTCGACTCGACGGAGCAGGGTCAGATCAACCCGGCGATGACTGGCCGCTCGGTCGTCAAGTGGCTCATCGAGTCCGATATCGCGGGCTCGGTGCTCGACGCGGACCCGGCGCTCGCGATCGCCCGCGGCGTCACGCTCGGCTACGACGTCACGATCCCCGACGGCACCAGCCTGACGGGCGGCCCCGAAGCGGAGATCACGCAGGACTACGTCAACGACGCCTCGATCACGAGCTATGCGGTCCTCAACAACGACGTCGGGATGAACGCCGACGGCACGTCGACGCTCGTCCCGGTCCCGGAGGAGCCCGGCCAGGTCTCGACGATCACCCCGACCGCGACGCAGTTCGAGGTCCCCTCCGAGGGCACCTTCGATCCGTCCGACGTGCAGGTGCCCGGCGCGACGATCGTCAAGGACCGGATCACGACGGAGATCCTCCCGGCGAGCGACCCGAACAACAGTGCGAGCCAGATCGCGCAGGGCGAGACGGTCACGTTCCAGTACCGTGCGACGATCCCCGCGCACACGAGCATCGGCGGCGCGGTCCTCGCCGACGACGGGGTCCTGAGCTGGACGGGCAACCCGGCGAACCCGTCGTCCCGTGAGGTCGCGTACCACGTCGTCTCCTCGACCGCCCCGGTCCCCGGCTTTCTGACCGGGACATGGGCCGACAACGGCTTCACGTTCGACGCGCTGACCGGGACGCTCACCTTCCCCGCGACGTATCAGAACGCGACCGCCACGGATCAGGTGTTCGCGGTCGACATCGAGGTCTGGATCGAGGACCGCGACGAGTCGACACCGGGCTACAACCCCGACTTCCCGAACAACAAGACGCTGACGAACAACGCGACCCTTCAGTTCGACGACCCGGACGCCGCCGGGCGGCTCACGATCGGCGACACCGCGGACGTCGTCTACATCGAGCCGTCCCCGACGCTCACGAAGACGGTCACGAATCCGGTCAGCGGCGTCGTCGGTGCGGACGGGAATGTGACGTTCCGACTCACCGCGGGCAACGCCTCGGGCCGCCCGACGCTCTACGACGCGGTCGTCGTCGACTGCCTCCCGGCCGGATTCTCCATCACCACGCCGGCCTTCGCCGCCTCGCAGGGCACGCCGACGATCCCCGGCATCGACTGCACGTTCACCGGCACGGGCGCGGGCCAGCGCATCGTCCAGGGCTCCGGCACGGGCGAGCTCATCCAGTGGGCGGTCGGCGACCTCGCGGGCGGTGCGACGGCGACGCTCGACTTCACCGCGAAGGTCGATTCGACCGCCGGCGGCGGCGCGAGCTACATCAACCGCGCGCACATCGTCGGCTACACGCTGCCGTCGACGCTGCCCGACGCGACGACCCGTCGCGGCGACCGCGCGACCGGCGCCGAGCGCGAGGTCACGCTCTCCCAGGCGACGATCGACAAGTCGGTCGACCTTGCCTCGGCGCCCGTCGGCGAGACGGTGCGCTACACCCTCGTGGCGACGCTTCCGGCGAACGCGAACTTCTACGACGTGACGCTGACCGACACGCTGCCCGCGGGCGTGACCTTCGCGGGGGACCAGGTCATCACCTACGACGGCTGGCCCGCGAACCCCGTGGTGGCCGGCCCGGTCGACCCGAACGTGCAGAACCTGAGCTGGACGATCACCCCGGTCGACATCCCGCTGCACACCGCGGAGCGGACCATCACGATCGAGTTCGACGCGCTCATCAGCTCGAGCGTCGGGTCCTCGGTGACCTCGGTGACGAACAGCGCCGAGCTCGCGTGGAACACGACGAACGACACCCCGTCGACCCGCCTCGACGACGACGACACGGCCGTCGTGACGATCCTGAACCCGCTGCTCGGCATCGTGAAGGACGTCAAGTTCAGCGAGCAGGCGGACTCGCAGTACCGCCAGCAGGCGCAGGGCGGCCCCGACCGCGACCTCACCTACCGGGTGCGGGTCACGAACACGGGCAACACCCCCGCGTACCACGCGACCGTGACCGACACGGTGCCGACCGGCGTCGTCGTCGATGAGGCGACCATCACCGGCGGCGGCGTGCTGACGGGCGAGAACGCGACGACCGGCGGCGGCACGATCACCTGGACGATCGACGGCCCGCTCGAGGTCGGTGCCGGCAACGCCGTGACGTTCACCTACGACGCGGACTTCGCGCCGTCGGCGAACCTCAACTCGACGACGAACGGCCAGGGCGACCTGCTCACGAACACGGCGCGGGTGACCCACTACGAGTCCTTCCCGCGCGATCCGCTCGCGCCGAGCGTCGTCACGGGGCGCGAGTACAACCCGACGACGGTGCAGGACACCGCCGAGGCGCGCGCGCTCTTCCCGCGCGTCACCCTCACCAAGGCGGTCGCCGACACGAGCCACACGGCGTACGTCGGCGAGCCCTTCGGCTGGGTGCTCACCGCGACGAACAACGGCCAGGGCGACGCGCAGAAGGTCGTGCTGACCGACACGCTTCCCCCGAACTGGACGTTCACCGCGGTGACGAGCATCACGATCGCCGGCACGACGGTCGCCTCGACGAACCCGACCGGCCCCGACGGCGGGCCGCTCGTGTGGACCTTCGGCGCCGACGCGGTCGCGGGTTCCCCCGTCGCGATCCTCGCCCCCGGGCAGAGCATCGTGATCCGGTACACGGCGACGCCGACCGACCCGGACGCGATCACGACGCCCGGCGTCGGCTCGTCGAACCCGCACACGAACACGCTGAGCGCGGTCACGACGGACCGGCAGAACGCGACGTCGAACGCGACGCGCTCGCACACCGGCCCGAACGCGACGGACGACGCGTTCCTGCGCGAGGCCGACCTGCTCCTCCTCAAGGAGGCGATCGGCGGCATCGTCGACAGCGGCACGGGCCAGGCGGACAACCTGCACGGTCTGCCGACCGGCTCGTGGGTGCCCGGCCAGGCGGTCGTCTCGGGCGACTACGCGCAGCCGCAGTGGCGGATCACGGTGACGAACCAGGGTCCCGACGCGAGCTTCGGACCGTTCACGTTCGAGGACACGACGACGCTGCCGACGGGTGTCACGACCGGCGCGTTCAGCGCGCGGTACTACAGCAGCTCGGGCGACACGACCGGCACCGCGCTGACCCTGACGGGCACCGGCACGGGCGCCGACCCGTTCGTCGTCGGCTCGACGACGACGAGTCTCGCGGCGACCGGCACCGACCGGATCGTGCTCATCGCGAACGTCACGATCGCGGCGGACGCGACGGCGGACGCGACCGAGCTGAGCAACATCGCCGAAGTGCGCGGCCGCACCTACGAGGACCCGACCAACTTCGACGACAACGAGGACGAGGTCGGCAAGCCGTTGACCCCCGTCGCGGACCTCTCGATCGACAAGGTCATCACGAGCCCCGTGCCCCCGGTCGTGCCGATCGTCGATTCGACGATCACCTGGCAGATCACGGCGCGCAACCTCGGGCCGTCGGTCTCGGTGAGCACGCTCGCCGACCCGATCACGATCACCGACACCGTCCCTGCCGGAATGACCGGCGTGACGGCGACGAGCAATGGCGACTGGGTGCCGACCGTGACCCGCGGGGGTCTGCCCATCGCGTTCCCCGCAGAGGCCGGCGACGTCATCACCTGGACCTACCAGGGCGTCGACGAGATGCCGGTCGGCACGACCTCCGCGGTGAGCCTGACGGGCACGATCCTCGCCTCGCACACCGGTGCGCTGACGAACTCGGCGACGGTGGTCCCGGGTGACACCCCCGACCCCGTCACGCCGAACAACACCGACGAGGTCACCGTCACCCCCGACGACTCGACGACCATGACGATCGTCAAGACGCGCGTCGTGCCGGACGGCCTCGGCGGCTGGCGGCAGGCCGACCCGCTCACCGACCCCGACGACGCGTTCGTCGCGGGCGACCCCGTCCACTACCAGATCACGGTGACGAACGCCGGCCCCGCCGACGCGCGCGGCGTGACGGTCGTCGACGAGGTGCCGACGGGTCTGACGTACCAGACGAAGGACGACCTCGTCGGGACCTGGGCCTACGCGGCCGGTGGCACGACGAGCACCGGCACGAACGCGAGCTGGAACACGTTCACGCTGAGCGGCACGCAGGAGGCGGGCGCGGCGAACGAGACGTCGTTCGTCATCACCTACGACACCGAGTCGACGATCACCGGCTCCGTCGTCAACTGGGTCGAGGTCACCGCGGACAACTGGAACCCGACCGACCCGACCGGCCCCTACGACCGCGACCGCGACGACACCGGCTCGACCCGGATCGTCGACCTCGGGATCGTCAAGACGCACACCGGCACCGGGCCGTTCACGCCCGGCACCGAGGTCGAGTACACGCTCACCGTGACGAACCACGGCCCGAGCGCGACGAACGGCGTCATCGCCATCGAGGACAGCCTGCCCGTCGGCCTCTCCTACGTCGCGACCTCCGGGCGCGTCACGCTCCCCGGCGGCTCGGCGACCGCGGTCGAGCCCGTGCTGAGCGGCACGGGCAACCGGGTGCTGACCTGGAGTCAGCTCACCGCGGCCGACACCTTCGACGTCGGCGACCAGATCGTCGTCACCTTCCGGGCCCTCACCGACCCGGAGCTGCGCGAGAGCGCGACGCTCGTCAACCACGCGGAGGTCGACGGACCGGACAGCGAGCCCGATCCCGATCCGAACCCGAACGAGGACGACGACTCGATCACGACGACGGCGACCGACGCGACCATGACGATCGTCAAGACCGTCGCGGCCGGGCCGTGGCTCGCCGGGACGAACGTCACGTACACGTTGACGATGGAGAACGCCGGTCCTTCGGCGGTCCCCGCGAGCGTCACCGACACGCTGCCGACCGGCCTCACCCTCGTGTCGATGTCCGGCACGAACTGGGACTGCTCCGGCATCGTGGTCGGCGCGACGACCGGCACCTGCGAGTACCTCGATGCGACCGACGCGAGCCCCGTCACCCAGGTGCTGCACCCGGTCGGGACGACGACGATCACGGTCGTCGCGCACATCGCGCCGACGGTCCTCACCGGCAGCGCCCTCGTCAACGAGGCGGAGGTCAGCTGGACCGACGGCTCCGGCACGACGACCGACGACGACGACGAGTCGATCACGGTCACGACCGACGCCGACCTCGGCATCGTCAAGAGCGTCATCACGGGGTCGGGCGGCACGGTCGTCACCGAGCCGGCGCCGACGACCGCGGGCGAGACGACTTGGTACCGCCTCGAGGTCACGAACCACGGCCCGAGCGACGCGGTCGGCCCGATCACCGTGGCCGACGAGCTCCCGCTCGGCGTCACGGTCCCGGCGAGCCTGACCACGGTCGGCTCGTGGACCGTCGTCCCCGGCCCGATCGTGTCGGGCGTGCGCCAGACCGTGACGTTCACCCTGACGGGCGGCCTGCTCGCGAACACGGCGAGCGACACGACCCGCGGCGTCGCCCCGGTCATCGAGTTCGAGGTCGACATCGACCCGTCGGTCGCCGACGGCGCCGTGCTGACCAACGACGCGGACGTCTCCTCGGCGACGCCCGACTCGAACCCGACGAACGACGACGACTCGGCCGACATCCTCGTCGAGCGCTCGAGCGACCTCGCGATCGTCAAGTCGCACCCGACGGACGTCAACGGCCAGGTCGTCATCGACCAGCCGCTCGACTTCACGATCGACGTGACGAACGCGGGCCCGTCGATCGCGTCCGGGATCGTCGTCACGGAGGAGATCCCCGTCGGCCTCGAGGTGACGAGCACGGTCGGTCCGATCGCCGGCACCGGCTGGACGATCGACTCGATCGCGCTCGTCGACCCGCTCGACGTGACCGGCGGGACGGTCGTCGTCGCGAGCTACGGCCCGACGCTCGACGCCGCGGCACCCGGCGACGCGGCCGACCCGCTCGTGATCTCGACGATCGTGCGGGAGAACGCGGTCGGTACGAGTCCCAACCACGTCGAGGTCACCGGCGCGGAGGACGACCCGGACACGACCGACAACGAGTACGACGACCCGCTGGACGTACTGCCCCGGGTGACGCTCGTCGTCACGAAGACCGCGACGACCGCGTTCCAGGTCGGCAAGCAGGCCACCTACCGGATCGAGGTCGAGAACCTCGGGCCGCATGACGACCCGGGTCCGATCGTGGTCGAGGATGTGCTGCCCGCCGGCCTCACCTTCGCGTCGTCCCCGAGCCCCGGCCTCGCCGTGAGCGGCCAGACGGTGTCCTGGACGGTCCCGGGCCTCGACCTCGGCGACACGGTCGAGCTGACGCTCGTCGTCAACGTCCACGATGCCGCGTACCCGACGGTGACGAACGTCGTCACGGTGACGACGCCGAGCGAGCTCACGCCGCTCTCGGACACCGATGACGACGAGACGGTCACCGTCGCCGAGGCCGACCCGCTCGCCTGGACGGGCAGCCGCGACCAGTTCGTGCTCATGGCCGCGGGCCTCGTGCTCCTGCTCGTCGGCCTGGCCGTGCTCGCCGCGACGCTGCGCGCGCGACGGGCCCGCGCGATCGAGTAGCCGATTCCGATCCGGCGCGCGGACCGGCCCGTAGACTGGGCTGGCCGCGCGCCGTTCGGCGGCGGCGGATGCGGAGGACCCCGGTGCCAGCAGTCGTGATCGTCGGCGCCCAGTGGGGCGACGAGGGCAAGGGCAAGGCGACCGACCTCATCTCGAGTCGGATCGACGTCGTCGTCAAGTTCAACGGCGGGAACAACGCGGGCCACACGGTCGTCGTCGGCGACGAGAAGTACGCCCTGCACCTGCTGCCGTCCGGCATCCTCACGCCGGGCGTGACGCCCGTCATCGGCAACGGCGTCGTCATCGACCTCGGTGTGCTGTTCGACGAGCTCACCGCGCTCTCGGAGCGCGGCGTCGACGTGAGCCGGCTGCTCGTCAGCGCGAACGCGCACGTCATCACGAAGTACCACGTCACGATGGACAAGGTCACCGAGCGCTTCCTCGGCAAGCGCCAGATCGGCACGACCGGCCGCGGCATCGGCCCGACCTATGCCGACAAGATCAACCGGGTCGGCATCCGCATCCAGGACCTCTTCGACGAGTCCATCCTGCGGCAGAAGGTCGAGGCGGCGCTCGACGTCAAGAACCACCTGCTCGTCAAGATCTACAACCGGCGCGCGATCACGGTCGACGAGATCGTCGACGACCTGCTCTCGTACACGGAGCGGCTGCGGCCCATGGTCGCCGACACCGCGCTCGTCCTGCATCGGGCGCTGGAGGACGACAGGACGGTGCTCTTCGAGGCCGGCCAGGCGACGATGCTCGACGTCGATCACGGCACCTACCCGTTCGTCACCTCATCGAGCGCGACCTCGGGCGGCGCCGCGACCGGCTCGGGCGTCGCGCCGAACCGGATCGACCGGGTCATCGGCATCGCGAAGGCGTACGTCACGCGCGTCGGCGCGGGACCGTTCCCGACGGAGCTCCTCGACGAGGACGGGGCCGAGCCGGAGGGCCCCGGGGCGCGGCTGCGCCGAATCGGGTTCGAGTTCGGCACGACGACCGGCCGCCCGCGGCGCACCGGCTGGTACGACAGCCTCATCACCCGGTACGCGTCGCGGATCAACGGCATCACGGATCTCGTGCTCACCAAGCTCGACGTGCTCTCGGGGCTCGAGCGCATCCCTGTCTGCGTCGCCTACGACGTCGACGGGGAGCGCGTCGAGGAGATCCCCGTCAACCAGACCGACTTCCACCACGCGAGGCCGATCTACGAGGAGTTCCCCGGCTGGTCCGAGGACATCTCCGGCGCCCGCGAGTTCGGAGATCTCCCCGCGAACGCGCGCAGCTACGTCGAGGCGCTCGAGGCGATGAGCGGTACGCGCATCTCGGCGATCGGCGTCGGCGCGGACCGCGACGCGATCGTCGTGCGCCACGACCTGCTCGGCTGACCCCCGCTACCCTGAAGTGGTGACCGCCGACCCCGAGCTCGCGGAGCTCCGCCAGAGCATCGACAACATCGACGCCGCACTCATCCACCTCCTCGCCGAGCGCTTCGCCGCGACGCAGAAGGTCGGCCGGCTCAAGGCCCGGCACGGTCTGCCTCCCTCGGATCCAGAACGCGAGCGCTGGCAGGTCGCGCGCCTGCGCGCACTCGCCGAGGACGCTCGGCTCGACCCCGAGTTCGCCGAGAAGTACTTCAACTTCATCGTCGCCGAGGTCATCCGCCACCACTCCCGCATCGCCAACGGCGAGGCGTAGGGCGGGCGGCCCGACATCCGCGTACGCGGGTCGAGTAGCCGCACGGCCCCGCGGGTCGAGCAGTCGCGCGGGCGGGACGCGGGTCGAGTAGTCGCGCGGGCGGGACGCGGGTCGAGTAGCGCGCAGCGCGTATCGAGACCTCGGGACTCGCGCGGTGCCCGCTCAGAGTCCCGCGACGAAGTCCCGCACGTCGGCCTCGCGCACCGGCAGCTCGAGCACGACGAGCCCGTCGAGCTCGACGCCCTCGATCCGGTCGATCGCGCGGCGGGTGTAGGCGAGGTTCGCGTCGTGCGCGTCGGCGACCGGCACGATCGCCGCGATGCGCCAGTCGCCGAGACCCACGGGCGTCTCCGCTCCGGGGAAGGATCGAGCGAGCTCGCTCGCGATTCGCGTCGAGCGCAGCAGCGCCGAGAAGCGCGCCGTCGCGCGGTCGACGCAGCGCACGAGCACGAGCCGGCGGCCGGCGTGCTCGCCCGTGCGAGCGAGGTCGCGCAGCCGCGTCGCGAGGAACTCGATCGTCGCGAGCCCCGTGCGATGGTCGATCGCACCGCGGCCGAGGAGCACCGTGACCGCGGCTTCCGCCCAGGCGTCCGCGAAGACCCGCACGATCGCCGCCGTCGGGTCGGAGCTCGTGACGATCCGGTGGACGACCTCGAGGTCGTCCAGGGCCTGGCCGAGCGCGATCCCGTGCTCGCCGCGCTCGCGTCCGAGCGCGGTCGCCGCCGCCGCCGTGTCCCCCGACTCGGTCGCCGCGGCGAGGCGCGCGACCGCCAGGTCGAGGCTCCGATCGGCGTTCTCCATCATGTGAGAAGGGACGGCCGAGGCCTCCGGTCGTGACGCGATTTGCGCCCCGAACCGGGGATACTCGCGTTCTGCCCGCCTGCCTAGAATTGTCCTGCCGGACCCGAACGGCAGTCGCATCGTGCTCTGTCGTCGTGCCCGGAGACGACCCGAGAACTGGACCGATGACACCCGAGCAGGTCAGCGACGCGGAGCTCATCATCCGCGTCCGAAGCGGCGACGCGAACGCGATGGGCGACCTCTACGAGCGCCATCGCGAGGCCGCGCTGCGCGTCGCGCGCGCGACCTGCCGCGACCCGCACCTCGCCGACGACCTCGTGAGCGCCGCGTTCGAGCGGGTGCACGGCGCGATCAGCCGCGGCGCCGGGCCCGACGACTCGTTCCGCGCGTACCTCTACACGGTCATCCGGCGGCTCGCCTCCGACGCCGGCGTGCTCAAGTCCCGCGAGCGCGACACCGACGACTGGTCGCCGTACGAGGCGCAGACGGCGGTCGGCGACGACTCCGAGCGCACGCTCGAGGCGCAGCTCGTCGCGAAGGCGTTCGCGACGCTCCCCGAGCGGCAGCAGTCCGTTCTCTGGTACCTCGAGGTCGAAGGACTGACCCCGCTCCAGGCGGCGCCGCTCTTCGGGTTGACGCCGAACGCGACGAGCGCGCTCGCGGTGCGCGCCCGCGACGCCCTGCGGGTCGCCTACATCCAGGCGCACGTCTCCGACAACCCCGTCCACGTCAACTGCGAGCCCGCCCGCCGGCTCATGGGCGGCTACCTGCGCTCGACGCTCTCGCAGCGCGACGCCGCCCGCATCGAGGCGCACCTCGTCGAATGCGACGAGTGCCCGCTCGTGCTCGAGGAGATCAAGGACGTCGGCTACGGGCTCAAGTCGGTGTTCGGGCCGGTGCTCCTGGGTGGCGGCGTCCTCGGCGGCGCGCTCAGCGTGCTCGGCAGCGGCGGCGAGGGCGCGATGGCGGCTGCGGGCGTCGCCGGCGCGGGAGCGGTCGGTGCGGGAGCCGGCTCCGGCGGCTGGGGCTCGCGGGCCGCCGGGCAGTCTAAGCAGGGCATGAACATCGCGGTCGCGGCGGCGAGCGTGCTCGCCGTGCTCGCGGTCGCCACCGTGGTGTCGGCCGCCGTCTCCGCGGGGTCCGCGGCTCCCGTCGAAGCCCCGCCCGCGGCGATCTCCGAGCCTGCGCCGGTGCGGACTCCTGCCCCAGCGACCCCGACCCCGACCCCGACGTCCACTCCGACCCCGACCCCGACGGCTCCACCCGCGGCCCCGGTCCAGCCGGTCGCCGACCCGGTCGCGCCGCCGCCCGCCCCGCAGGACCTCCCGTCGGTCGCGGCGCTGACGATCGACTTCACCGAGGACTCGCAGCAGCCCGACCTCAGCTGGCTCGGCCGCGTCCTCGTCACCGCGACGAACTCGAACACGTGGGCGATCGACGCGTCGCTGCGCGTCGCACTGCCCGCGGGCGTCGCCGTGGACACCTCGCAGCCGCTCGACGGCATCGCCGACTGGAGCTGCAGCGACCTCACGACGAGCCCGATCGTCTGCACCTCGAGCGACATCCCCGCCGCCGGCACCGTGCACCTGACCATTCCGGTCACGATCGAGGCGGCCGCGCTCGGCTCGCGCCCGACCGCGAACGTCGCGGTGAGCAGGTCGTAGGCTTGATGGCGTGACCTCGCCGACTGCCCAGCCGCCAGTCGACACGGTGACGAACGCCGCCGCGACGCCCGAGCGCACGCAGCCGTTCGCCGCCCTCGGCCTCAAGCCCGACGAGTACGACCGGATCCGCGAGATCCTCGGCCGCCGCCCCACCTCGGGCGAGCTCGCCATGTACTCCGTGATGTGGTCCGAGCACTGCTCGTACAAGTCCTCGAAGGTGCACCTGCGGCAGTTCGGCCAGAAGGTCACCGACGAGATGCGCTCCCGCCTCATGGTCGGCATGGGGGAGAACGCCGGCGTCATCGACGCGGGCGAGGGCTGGGCGGTCACGTTCAAGATCGAGTCGCACAACCACCCGTCGTTCGTCGAGCCCTTCCAGGGCGCCGCGACCGGTGTCGGTGGAATCGTCCGCGACATCATCTCGATGGGCGCCCGCCCGGTCGCCGTCATGGACGCGCTGCGCTTCGGCCGGGTCGGAGACCCCGACACCGCCCGCGTCGTGCACGGCGTCGTCGGCGGCATCTCGTTCTACGGCAACTGCCTCGGTCTGCCGAACATCGGCGGGGAGACCCGCTTCGATGCGACCTACCAGGCGAACCCGCTCGTCAACGCGCTCGCGGTCGGCGTCCTGCGCCACGAGGACCTGCACCTCGCGAACGCGCGGGGCGCGGGGAACAAGGTCGTGCTGTTCGGCGCCAGAACCGGCGGCGACGGGATCGGCGGCGCGTCGATCCTCGCCTCGGAGTCGTTCGAGGAGGGCGCGGGCAAGAAGCGCCCCTCCGTGCAGGTCGGCGACCCGTTCGCGGAGAAGGTGCTCATCGAGTGCTGCCTCGAGCTGTTCGCCGCCGACCTCGTCGAGGGCATCCAGGACCTCGGCGCCGCCGGCATCTCCTGCGCGACCTCCGAGCTCGCGTCCAACGGCGACGGCGGCATGCACGTCGAGCTCGACAAGGTGCTGCTGCGCGACCCGAGCCTGACTCCCGAGGAGATCCTCATGTCGGAGTCGCAGGAGCGGATGATGGCGATCGTGGCGCCGTCGAAGCTCGAGGGCTTCCTCGCGGTGACCGCGAAGTGGGAGGTCGAGACCTCCGTCCTCGGCGAGGTCACCGACACCGGCCGGCTCGTCATCGACTGGCACGGCGAGACGATCGTCGACGTCGACCCGCGCACCGTCGCCGTCGACGGGCCCGTCTACGAGCGGCCCATCGCCTACCCGGCCTGGATCGACGCGCTCCAGCTCGACAGCGCGGCCGCGCTATCGCGTTCTGACGACCCCGCGGACCTACGCGCCCAGCTCCTCCAGATCCTCGCCCACCCGAACCAGGCCGACGCGAGCTGGATCACCGCGCAGTACGACCACTACGTCATGGGCAACACCGCGCTCGGCACCCCCGACGACGCCGGCATGGTGCGCATCGACGAGGAGTCGGGCCTCGGCTTCGCCGTCGCGACCGACTCGAACGGCCGCTACTGCCAGCTCGACCCGTACCTCGGCGCGCAGCTCGCGCTCGCCGAGGCGTACCGGAACGTCGCGGCGACCGGCGCGACGCCCGTCGCCGTCTCCGACTGCCTCAACTTCGGCTCGCCCGAGGACCCCGAGGTGATGTGGCAGTTCTCCCAGGCCGTCACGGGGATCGCCGACGGGTGCGTAGAACTCGGTGTGCCCGTGACCGGCGGGAACGTGTCGTTCTACAACCAGACCGGCTCGACGCCGATCCACCCGACCCCGATGATCGCCGTGCTCGGCCTCATCGACGACGTCGCGCGGCGCATCCCGTCCGGCTGGCAGGACGACGGACACAACCTCTACCTGCTCGGCACGACCCGGCTCGAGCTCGACGGCTCCGCCTGGGCGGGCGTCGTGCACGACCACCTCGGCGGTCGTCCGCCGGCCGTCGACCTCGCGTTCGAGCGCCGGCTCGCCGAGACCGTCTCGGCCGCCGCGCTCGAGGCGCTCGTCGACTCCGCGCACGATCTCGCCGACGGCGGTCTCGCGCAGGCGCTCGTCGACGGAGTGCTGCGCTTCGGCATCGGCGCGCGGGTCTGGCTCGAGGAGATCATGGAGCGCGATGGCGTCGACGCGGCGACCGCGCTCTTCTCCGAGTCGGCCGGCCGGATGATCGTGACGGTGCCGCGCGAGGACGACGTGAAGTTCCTCGGGCTGTGCCGCGGCCGCGACATCCCCGTGCTGCGCATCGGCGTCACCTCCGCGACGGGCGAGCTCGACGTCCAGGGCCGCTTCGCACTCGGCGTCGACGAGCTCGCCGCCGCCTCCCGCGCGACCCTTCCCGCCGCGTTCTCCTGACAAGCGGAAGCACGCAAGCAGGAGAGGGCCGCCGGGAGGCGCGAGACTCGGGTTGCAGATCTCGCGCCCCCGCAGTGGCGGGCCGCGCGGGCTACCGCGCGGGACCCAGGCCTCCGCGCCGCACGGATGACCGGACATGCCGGAGTCCCGCGACTCCGGTGAGCCCCGTGCGTCCGGGCCGCCTGCGCGTTTCGTCGACGTGGGGGACGTCCAAACGTGCACGCGATCCGCGCGGGGAGCCGGCCGCGTGCGACGCGGAGGCGGATCGGGGCCCGGGAGTCGGGCAAGTCGACGCCCGGGCGAGGGCGGCCGGCAGCGAGCCAGCGACGATGCGTCGGACCACGGCAGAACCTCCTTCTGCAGGAAGAGACGGCGGCGCTCGGCGATCGTGACGCGGTTGTGCGGGGAGACGTCCCGACGTCGCGGCGGTCGTCCGCGCGGCTAGCATCCAAGGGTGGCGGGCACCGCGATCGACTTCGGCGGACCGAGGCCCGCCTGGTCCCCTGGGCTCATCCCCGCGCTGCTGCTCGGCGGCTCCGCCGTGCTGCTCTTCCCGCTGCGCATCCTCGTACCCGGCTGGATCGTGCTCGCGGCCGCCGTCGGGCTCGCGTGGTGGCTCGACCGCGCCGGCCGTACGACGCGGCTTGGGCCCGACCTCACCGTGATCGCCTCGGGTCTCGTCATCGTGAGCTCCGTGTCGGTCGCCGCCGACATCGGCTGGGCGAACTTCTTCCTCCTCGGCCTCGTCTTCACCGCCTCGGTCGCGGTGCCCTACCTGCTGTCCCGACTCGTGTTCCACGACCGGATGACCCGGTTCCCGTGGCGCGGCGGATGGCCGTGGGCGCCGTGGCAATGGGGCTACCTCGTCGCCGTGCTCGTCATCGGCTGGCTCGTCCTGCCGTTCTACTTCATCACCTCCGGCGTCTACGCGAACTGGCCGGCCGTGCACGAGTGGCACGAGATCGGGCGTCTCTTCGTCGGCGTCAACGCGGTCGGCGCGTGGGACGAGCTGTTCTTCATCTGCACCGTCTACGCGCTGCTGCGCCGGCACTTCCCGAACTGGCAGGCGAACGCGTTGCAGGCGATCGTCTTCGTCGCGTTCCTCTGGGAGCTCGGCTACCAGTCGTGGGGGCCGGCGCTGACGATCCCGTTCGCGCTGCTGCAGGGCTGGCTCTTCGGTCGGACCCGGTCGCTCGCCTACGTCCTGACCGTGCACCTGCTCTTCGACCTCATCGTCTTCCTCGTCATCGTGCACGCGAGGAACGACGGGGCGGTGCCGATCTTCCTGCTCTGACGTCAGAGCACGAGCCACCCGATGAGCCCCGCCGCGATCACGACCGCCCACGGCGGCGCCTGCCACGCGTGGAGCGCGATGAACGCGGCGGCGGCGAGGCAGAACGCCGGTACCGAGGTGACGCCGGCGGTGAACACGGGGTCGTAGAGCGCGGCGGCGAGGATGCCGACGACGCCCGCGCCGATGCCCATGAGCGCTCGGCGGGCGAGGCGGCTGCCACGCAGGCGGGTCCAGAACGGCAGCACCCCGACGACGAGGAGCGCGGACGGGAGGAAGATCGCGACGAGGGCGATGGCGGCGCCGAGCACGCCGCTCGGCCCGCTCTCCATGAGGGCGCCGAGGTACGCGGCGAAGGTGAAGAGCGGTCCGGGCACCGCCTGCGCGGCGCCGTAGCCGGCGAGGAAGGCGTCCTGCCCGACGAGCCCGGCCGGCACCGTCTCGGCCTCGAGCAGTGGCAGCACGACGTGCCCGCCGCCGAAGACGAGCGAGCCCGCGCGGGTGAAGATGTCGACGAGCCGCACGGTCGGGTCCTGGGTCACCGCGACGAGCAGCGGGATGCCGACGAGCAGCACGGCGAAGGCGGCGAGGCAGGCGATCGCCGTGCCGCGGCCGACCCGCACGGTCAGCGGGGCGTCGTCGCCGAGCGTCGGCTCGCGGAGCCAGACCAGCCCGATGAGTCCGGCGAGGACGATCGCCACGACCTGGACGAGCGGGTGCGGGACGAGCAGCACGGCGACGAGGGCGAGTCCCGCGATCGTCGCGCGCCGTGGGTCGGGCGCGAGCGTGCGCGCCATCCCGATGACCGCGAGCGCGACGACGGCGACCGCTGCCGCCTTGAACCCCTCGATCCACCCCGTCCCCGCGATGTCGGCGAGCGGGGCCGCCCCGAAGGCGAAGCCGACGAGCAGTACCGCGGACGGCATCGTGAAGGCGAACCAGGCGGCGAGCAGCCCGAGCCAGCCCGCCCGCTGCAGACCGATCGCCATGCCGACCTGGCTCGATGCCGGGCCCGGCAGGAACTGGCAGAGCGCGACGAGCTCGGCGTACGCGGACTCGGACAACCAGCGCCGGCGCGCGACGAACGCATCGCGGAAGTACGCGAGGTGCGCGACCGGCCCGCCGAAGGATGTCACGCCGAGGCGCAGGAACGCGAGGAACACCTCGCCCGCGTCCCCCGGATGTCGCCGCGCCACGGCCCGGAGGCTACTCGGTCCGGGTGAACGGCTTCGGGTGCCGCGAGGCTAGGTGCGGGCGAGCAGCGACGCGAGCGCGCTGCGGAACAGTCGCAGCCCGTCGACGCCCGAGCGCATCGCGGCGTCGGTGTCGGGGCCGAAGCCCGGCTCGACGGCGTGCTCGGGGTGCGGCATCAGCCCGACGACGTTGCCGCGGGCGTTCGTGACCCCGGCGATGTCGTTCATCGAGCCGTTCGGGTTCACGTCGACGTAGCGGAACACGACACGACCCTCGCCCTCGAGCTCGCGCAGCGTCTCATCGGACGCGATGTAGCCGCCCTCGCCGTTCTTGAGCGGGACAACGAGCTCGTCGCCGACCGCGAAGTCGTTCGTCCATGCGGTGTCGGCGTTCTCGACCCGCAGCCGCTGGTCGCGGCATACGAAGCTGCCGTGGTCGTTGCGGATCAGCCCGCCCGGCAGCAGGTGCGACTCGACGAGGATCTGGAAGCCGTTGCAGATGCCGAGGACGGGCATGCCGGCGTTCGCCGCGTCGATGACCTCGTGCATGATCCGCGCCTGCGCGGCGATCGCGCCGCAGCGCAGGTAGTCCCCGTAGGAGAATCCACCGGGCAGCACGACGGCATCGACACCCTGCAGGTCGTGGTCGGCGTGCCAGAGCGGCACCGCCTCGGCGCCTGCGATCCGGATCGCGCGCTGCGCGTCCCGGTCGTCGAGCGAGCCGGGGAAGGTGACGACTCCGATCCTGCTCATGCGGCGTCCCGCAGGCCGTGGTTCATCGCGCGTCCCGCGGGTCGCGACCGATCGAGTTCTGCATCAGCGGGTCTCCCCCGACGCGCCCTCGTCGAGCTCGTCGAGCAGGTCCTCGCTCGTCGCGAGGTGCACCGAGACGACGTCCTCGATGACCGCGTTTGAGAGCAGGTCCTCGGCGAGCGTGCGCACCTCGGCGAGGACGGCGTCCGTCGCCGCGCCCTCCACGGTGAGCTCGAAGCGCTTGCCGATCCGCACGCCGGTGATCGCGGTCGGCCCGAGACGGTTGATCGCGCCGAGCGTCGCCTTGCCCGCGGGGTCGAGCAGCTCGGGCTTCGGCATCACTTCCACCACGATCACAGCCACCCCCCCATCCTATTCGCCGCTCATTGCACGCTACCCCCGCCGTTCCGGTGTCACTCGTGGCTGCTCTGGCGAGATCAAACCAGCCACAACTGACACCGGAGCGGCTGAGGCGGGTGGTGGCGAGGATGGGCATCGTGGGCCGCGACGCCGTGGGCGGCGAGCGCCTCCTTCGCATCGGCGTCGGGGAGACCGAATCGGCCATGCGATGGGCGGGCGGGGTAGGAGGTCAGGCGGTGAGGCGGGCGATGAGCTCGGCGTAGCGGGCGGCGGTCGCGGCGACGATCTCGTCGTCGAGGCGCGGGGGCTCCCCCGTGCCGTCCCACCGCGCGCTCAGCCAGTCGCGCACGCCCTGCTTGTCCCAGCTGACCCCGCGCCGGCCCGCGTCGTAGGCAGCCCGATCCCAGTAGCGGCTCGAGTCGCTCGTCAGCACCTCGTCGGCCAGGACGACGTCCTCGTCGCCGTCGGCGCCGAACTCGAACTTCGTGTCGGCGAGGATGACGCCCCTCGACTCGGCGATCTCGGACGCGCGCCGGAAGATCGACAGGCTCGTCGCGCGCAGTCGCTCCGCCACGTCGGCGCCGACGAGCTCGACGACGCGGGAGAACGCGATGTTCTCGTCGTGCTCGCCGAGCGGCGCCTTCCACGCGGGTGTGAAGATCGGCTCGGGCAGTCGGTCGCCGTCCCGCAGGCCGCCGGGCAGCTCGACGCCGCAGATCGCTCCCGTCGCCTGGTACTCCTTCCAGCCGCTGCCGGAGAGGTAGCCGCGGACGACGCATTCCACAGGATGCATATGCAGGGCGCGCACGAGCATCGCCCGGTCGGCGACCTCGGCGGGGATCGGCGACTCGTCGGCCGCGAGGTGGTTCGGCACGTCGGCGAGGGCGGCGAACCACCAGCGCGAGAGCCGGGTCAGCAGCGCGCCCTTGCCGGGGATCGCCGGCTCGAGGACGTGGTCGTAGGCGCTGACCCGGTCGCTCGCGACGAGGAGCATCCGTCCGGGCAGGTCCTCGCGGGTGTAGAGGTCGCGGACCTTGCCCGAGTAGACACGGGTCCAGTCGGCCAGGTCCGACATCAGCCGACGACCCCGGCCGCGATGTCCCGCCGGTAGTGGCCGCCCTCGAGCCCGATCGTCTCGAGCGCCGCGTACGCCTTCGCTCGTGCGCCTGCGAAGTCGCGCGCGGTCGCGACGACCGAGAGCACCCGGCCGCCGGTCGCGACCGTGCCGCCGTCCGGCGTTCTCGCGGTCGCCGCGTGCGCGATCGAGACGTCCCGGACCGCCTCGAGGCCCGTGATCGCCCGTCCCGTGACCGGTGCCTCCGGATAGCCCTCGCTCGCCAGCACGACCGTGATCGCAGCCTCGTCGGTGAATGCCGGCGGCGGAATATGCTCGAGCCGGCCGGTCGCCGCGGCGAGCAGGAGCTCCGAGAGCGGCGAGGCGAGGCGGGCGAGGACGACCTGCGTCTCGGGGTCGCCGAAGCGGGCGTTGAACTCGATGACCTTCACTCCGCTCGGCGTGATGACGAGGCCGCAGTACAGCAGGCCGACGAACGGCGTGCGCTCGGCGGCGAGCTGCCGGACGGTCGGCAGCGCGACGCGCTCGGTCACCTCCTCGACGAAGCCGGCCGGGAGCCAGGGCAGCGGCGAGTACGCGCCCATGCCACCCGTGTTCGGACCCTCGTCGCCGTCGTAGGCGCGCTTGAAGTCCTGCGCGGGCGTCAGCGGCACGACACGGGTGCCGTCGCTGACGAAGAACAGCGACACCTCCGGGCCGGTCAGGAACTCCTCGACGAGCACCTCGCCGTGCTGCAGCCAGAACGCGGCGTGCGCGACCGCCTCCGCACGGTCGGGCGTCACGAGGACGCCCTTGCCGGCCGCGAGGCCGTCCGCCTTCACGACATAGGGGGCGCCGATCTCGTCGAGCGCCGCCTGCGCCTCGTCGAGCGTCCCCGCCCGCACCGCGGCGCCGGTCGGGACGCCGGCCGACTCCATGATCCGCTTGGCGAACGACTTGCTGCCCTCGATCGCCGCCGCCGCCCGGCCGGGGCCGAAGACGGGGACTCCGCGGACCCGCAGCGCGTCGGCGACGCCGGCGACGAGCGGGGCCTCGGGGCCGATCACGACGAGATCGACCGCGTTGCCGAGCGCGTAGTCGGCGACGACGACCGGATCGGTCGGATTCAGCGCGACGGTCTCGACCTCCGCCGCGATGCCGGCGTTGCCCGGAGCGGCGACGATCTCGTGGTCGCCCTCCCGCAGGAGCGCCGTGACGATCGCGTGCTCCCTGGCGCCGGAGCCGAGGACGAGGATTCGCATGCGCACCAGCCTAGGAGGCCCCGCGGCCGCTCGCGCCCGGAGCGATCCGGGACGGCCGGCGCCCGCGTCCGGGGCGATCGGCGGAGGTGGACGTGAACGGTCGCTACCGTGCTCGCGCCGGGACCCTTCGCGTCCACCGCGCGGTCGCCTGACTAGCGTGGACGCGTGTCCGTGAAGCCCAGGCCCGTCATCGCCGGGATCCTCATCACGGCCGTCATCGCCGCCGTAGTGTGGGTGACCGTGTGGGGCACGCGCACTGGATCGGGGCCGGAGTCGACGTCGGAGCCGGCGAGCCGGTCGGCGCCGGGCCAGGCGGCGCCGGCCGGTGCGGCGCCCGATGGCAGGGCGCCGGGCGAGACGGCGTCGCACGGCGACGCGCTCATCGAGCGGCTCTACGCGTCCGAGCTCAGCGGCGTGCAAGTCCGTGGCGCCGGCCGGGTCGTGCGCGTGCTCAGCGACGACGTCGACGGCGACCGCCACCAGCGCTTCATCCTCGAGCTCGACAACGGCATCACCCTCCTCGTCGCGCACAACATCGACGACTTCCCGCGGCTCGACGGTCTCGCGGTCGGCGATGCGGTCGCGTTCCACGGGGAGTACGAGTGGGGTGAGCAGGGCGGCACGATCCACTGGACGCACCGCGACCGCTACGGCGACCACCCCGACGGCTGGCTCGAGTGGCAGGGGCGGCGCTACTGGTGAGGCGGATCGACGACGAGGTCGGGCTCGCGGCGCTGGCCGCGGTGCAGGACGCCGTGCTCGACGCGACGCTCGACGCGGGGCGGGCAGCCGGCGGGGGCTCGACCGCCGGCAGGCCCGGCGCTCCCGACGTCCCCCGCGAGCTGCTCGCGACCGCGGTGCGCTACACGCTGCAGCGCCTCGCCGAGCAGGCGCCCGGACACGCGCTCGAGGTGCGCGTGCCGCCCTACGGCGCCGTGCAGGCGGTCGAGGGTCCCCGGCACACCCGCGGCACCCCGCCGAACGTCGTCGAGACCGACGCCGTGACCTGGCTCGCCCTCGCGACCGGGCGAATCGCGTTCTCCGATGCGATCGAGACCGGCCGCGTGCAGGCGTCCGGCGCACGCGCCGACCTCGCCCCCGTCCTGCCGGTCGTCTGACCCGCGCGGTCGGCTCCCGACGAACCCGCATCCGAGACGCGCGAGAATAGACCTATGGCAGAACGCGATGAGACCCGGTCCGCGATGGTGCGGCGGGCCCCGAGGTTCGGGGCGTTCATCGGCGTCGGCGTCATCGTCGGCATCATCGTCACGGTCGCCGTCACGACGTCGTTCCCCGCGGACCCGTCGGTCGGCATGTGGGCGACCGTCGCGTACATGAGCCTCTACGGCGTCACGGCGGGCGCCGTCCTCGGTGCCGTCGCCGCGCTCATCGCCGACCGGGTCAGCCGTCGGCGCGCGAAGCCCGTCTCGGTCGAGCGCGGCCGGGTCAGCGGGTCGGCAGAGCCGCAGACGCAGCCGGCGCAGCAGCCGCAGGAAGGCGCCACCGCGACACCCACCGACGCCGACCCGACCCCGCCGACGGCCGAGTAGCCGCGCTCAGCTGAGCTGGTTCGCCTCGACCCAGGCGAGGTACTCCTCGGTCACCGTCCCGGTGACGTACTCGCCCGTGAAGCAGGACATCTCGAGCGCCGTCACGTCGGAGCCCTCGAGGATCGCGGCCTCCATGTCGGCGACCTCCTGGTAGACGAGGTGGTCGGTGCCGAGCTCACGGGCGATCTCGGGGATCGAGCGGCCGGCCGCGACGAGCTCCGCGCGCGACGGCATGGCGATCCCGTAGACGTGCGGGTAGCGCACGGGCGGCGCCGCCGAGGTGAACGTGACCGAGTTCGCGCCCGCCGCCCGCGTCATCTCGACGATCTCGCGGGACGTCGTGCCCCGCACGATCGAGTCGTCGACGATGAGCACGTTCTTTCCCTTGAACTCGCTGCCCATCGCGTTGAGCTTCTGCTTGACGGAGCGGCGGCGCTGCTCCTGCCCCGGCATGATGAAGGTCCGGCCGACGTAGCGGTTCTTGTAGAAGCCCTCGCGGTACTCCAGCCCGAGCCGCTGCGCGACCTGCATCGCCGCGGGGCGCGAGGAGTCGGGGATCGGCATGACGACGTCGATCGCGCCCGACGGGGTGTGCTGCGCGATCGTCGCGGCGAGCCGGTCGCCGAGGCGCAGCCGCGCCTCGTAGACGGAGATGCCGTTCATGATCGAGTCGGGCCGCGCGAGGTAGACGTACTCGAACGAGCACGGGATGAGCCGCGGCTCCTTCGCGCACTGGCGCGAGTAGAGCTCGCCGCTGCGGGTGATGAAGATCGCCTCGCCGGGCGCGACGTCGCGGACGATCTCGTAGTCGGAGTTCTCGAGCACGAGCGACTCGGAGGCGACGATCCACTCGGTGCCGACGAGGCCCTCGGACTTCCTGCCGAGGATGAGCGGGCGGATCCCGAACGGGTCGCGGAACGCGAGCAGACCCTCGCCGCCGATGAGCGCGATGCACGCGTAGGAGCCCTCGACCCGCTCGTGCAGCGACTCGATCGCGTCGAAGACCTGGTCGGGGTCGAGGGACGTGCCGCGGACCTGCTGCTGCAGCTCGTTCGCGAGGACGTTGACGAGCAGCTCGGTGTCGGAGCTCGTGTTCAGGTGGCGGCGGTCCTTGTGGAACAGGTCGTCGGTGAGCTCGCGGACGTTCGTCAGGTTCCCGTTGTGGACGAGCACGATGCCGTACGGCGCGTTGACGTAGAACGGCTGCGACTCCTGCTCCTTCTTCGAGTCGCCGCGGGTCGTGTATCGCACGTGCCCGAGGCCCGTCGTGCCGAGCAGGCCGCGCATGTCGCGCGTCCGATACGCCTCGCGCACCTGGCCGCTCGCCTTGTGCATGTGGATCGTCGAGCCGTCGGCGGTCGCGATGCCGGTGGAGTCCTGGCCCCGGTGCTGGAGCAGGCCGAGCGAGTCGTAGATCTGCTGCGCGACCGGGCTGGACGAGACGATGCCGACGATGCCGCACATGCGCGCAGAGGCTCCCTGGAGTTCAGCGGGACGTTACGGTCCATCCTCCCACAGGGACCTGCGCGCCTGTCTCGGTCTAGGCTCGCCGCATGAGCGCCCTGCCTCCCCCCGACCGGGAGGCGGCGGCCGAGCTGTGGGCCGCGTTCCTCGCGACGCGTCCGGAGACGGCGACGCTCGCGCCCGAGTACGCCGTCGAGTTCTACGGGGACAGCCCCCAGATGGCGGACCAGCTGCTCGAGCTCGTCCTGATCGGGCAGAAGAGAGCGACCGCGGGCCTCGTCGCCGACTTCCTGCACGAGGGCGAGGCGCTGCCGCGCATCGGCGGCTACTGGATCGCGTGCGACGGCCGCGGCGTGCCTCGGATCGTGCAGCAGTCGGTCGACCTGCGGATCGGTCCGCTGGAGAGCGTCGACGACGCGTTCGCGTGGGACGAGGGGGAGGGCGACAGAACGCGAGCGGACTGGCTCGACGGGCATCGTCGCTTCTTCACGAGGTCGCTCGCGGCCCGCGGCGTCGAGTTCGACGAGGCGCAGCCGGTCGTGTTCGAGCGGATCCGGGTGGTCTGGCCGCCCGAGTTCGCGGACTGAGCTCAGCCGCGGGTCTGGTCGAGGAGCGGGAAGACCTCGGCGATCCGCTCGAAGTCCGAATCGTGGTGGAGCACCGTCGCACGGTGATGGATCGCGATGCCGGCGACGAGGCAGTCCAGGAGCGATCGAACGGTCCTGCCTCGTCGCCGCGAGACCCGTCGGATGGTCGCGGCGTGCTCCCAATCGGCGAACACGGTGGGGATGAGCGGCAGTGCCCCGAACATGCGCTCGAGACGGCTCTGCTCCCGGTCGTCCCTGGCGCCCGCGATCACTTCGGCCCACACCGGTTCGCAGGTCGCGAGGATCCCGTCGTCCAATGCCGCTTCGAGGGCTTCGACGCATGCGGACTGTCGGCCGCGGGTGTACTCGATCCACGCGGACGAGTCGGCGATGATCACCGTGTCGATCCGGCCTGCGCGTCTCGGACACTCGCGGCGTACCCGTCGTCGAACTCCTCGGCCTCGACATCGATGAGATCGGGGATGGCGCCTCGCATCGCCTTGATCTCATCGATGGTCATCGGCACGATCACCGCGCGTCGGAGGGCGTAGTTGACCGCCTCGCGCTTCGTGGTGAGGCCGCGCTGCCGCATGACCAGCGAGCACGCCTCCTCGTCGATGTCGATGTTGGTCCGACCCATGCACCGACGATACACCTTCAAGGTGTATCGTCGGTATGCGGGTAGCCTGGACTCGTGAGCGACTCCTCGGCGAGCTATCGTGCGGCCGGCGTCGACACGGCGGCCGGAGACCTCGCGGTCGAGCTGATGCGGCAGTCGGTGACGCGCACGCACGGGCCGGAGGTGCTCGGCGGCGTCGGCGGCTTCGCGGGGCTGTGGGACGCGAGCGCGCTGCAGGGCTACCGCCAGCCGCTGCTCGCGACGTCGACGGACGGCGTCGGGACGAAGGTCGCGATCGCGCAGGCGCTCGACATCCACGACACGATCGGCCAGGACCTCGTCGCGATGATCGTCGACGACATCGTCGTGGTCGGCGCGAAGCCGCTCTTCATGACCGACTACATCGCCTGCGGGCGCGTCGTGCCCGACCGGATCGCGGCGATCGTGCGCGGCATCGCGGAGGCCTGCGAGGCGACCGGCACGGCGCTCGTCGGCGGCGAGACGGCGGAGCACCCCGGCCTCCTCGGGCCCGACGAGTACGACGTCGCGGGCGCCGCGGTCGGTGCGGTCGAGGCCGATCGGGTGCTCGGACCCGAGCGCGTCGAGGACGGCGACGTCGTGCTCGCGCTCGCGAGCTCCGGCCTGCACTCGAACGGCTTCTCCCTCGTCCGGCACATCCTCGCCGAGGCGCGGATCGGCCTGACGGAGGAGCTGCCCGAGCTCGGCGGGGTCGTCGGGAGCGTGCTGCTGACGCCGACGCGGCTCTACACCGCGCCGCTCGTCGCGATCCTCAAGGACCCCGAGGTCGGCCCCGCGGTGCACGCGCTCAGCCACGTGACCGGCGGGGGCATCGCCGCGAACCTCGCCCGCGTGCTGCCGAAGGGCGCCTCGGTCGAGCTCGACCGCTCGACCTGGTCGCCTCCCCCGGTCTTCCGCGTGCTCTCGGACATCGCCGGGACGTCGCTCGAGTCGGCGGAGGGCACCTGGAACCTCGGCGTCGGCTTCCTCGCCGTCGTGGCAGAACGCGATGTCGACCGGGTCGTCGCGGCGCTCGCGGCGGCCGGCATCCCGGCCTGGCAGGCGGGGACCGTGGCGCTCCCGTCCGCCGACTCGGCCGCGGCCCGCACGGCGAGCGCCGATGGCGGCGAGGGCTGGGTCGTCGGAGCGAAGGGCGTCGACGGCGGCGCGGTCAGGCTCGTCGGCGACTACGCCGTCTGAATCGCGTCCGAGTCCTCTTCGTCGTCCTCGAGGTCGTCGTCCTCGTCGTCGAGGTCGGCGTACTTCGCGGCGATCGCGTCGTAGTCCGCCGCGTGCCCGCCGGACTCGGCGAGCTCGCGCTCGAGCGCGCTGTAATTGGTGTCGGGACTGAAGTACTTCAGCTCTCGGGCGACCTTGGTGTGCTTCGCCTTCTGACGGCCGCGGCCCATCTGGCCACCCCTTTGCATGACAGGAAAGACTGGCCGACAGTCTATCACTGAGCGGCGCGCTCCTCGTCCGTCACGGCCGGTCGCGCGTCGCCGTCGACTCCTAGGCTGGAGCGCATGCAGGAGCCGACCGCGCACGCCCCGGTGGTCGTGATCGGTGCGGGTCAGGCGGGGCTCTGCGTCGCGTTCTATCTGCGTCGGCTCGGGCTCGACCCGGGCAACGACTTCGTCGTCCTCGACCGCGGTCCCGGTCCCGGCGGCGCGTGGCAGCACCGCTGGCCGGGCCTGCGGATCGGCACCGCGCACCGGATCGCGGACCTGCCCGGGATGGAGGAGCTCGGCCTCAGCTTCACGACCGCCGACCGCACCGCGCCGGCCCGCGACATCGTCGCCGACTACTACGCGCGCTACGAGGCGCACTACGGCCTGCAGGTCGTCCGGCCGGCGGAGGCGCTCGGCGTCACGAACCACGGCACCGACCTCGTCACGCGCTTGCGCGACGCCGACGGCGACGAGCTCGCGGTCGGCTCCGAGATCGTCGTGAACGCCTCGGGGACGTGGGGCGCGCCGTTCGTCCCCTGGTATCCGGGACGCGACGACTTCCGCGGCCGCCAGCTGCACACCGCGGACTTCACCGGAGCGGAGGGCTTCGCCGACCAGCGGGTCGTCGTCGTGGGCGGCGGGACGTCGGCGATGGGGTTCGTCCTCGACCTCGAGCCGCACGCGACCGAGATCGTCTGGGTGAGCCGCCGGCCGATCGACTGGATCGACGAGACGTCCGACGCGAACCTGGAGGGTCGCCTCGACGCCGTCGCGCGGCAGGACGAGGCGGCTCGGGCCGGTCGCGCGCTGCCGAGCATCGTGAGCGGCACGGGGATCCCCCGCTCACGGCGAGTGCAGCAGGGGATCGATCGCGGCGTGCTCGTCGCCCAGCCGATGTTCGCGGCGATCGAGCCGGACGGCGTGCGCTGGGCGCCCGGCGCGCGGGTCGACGGAGTCGAGTTCGCGCAGGCCGACGCGATCATCTGGGCGACGGGCTTCCGTCCGGAGCTGCGCCACCTCGCGCCGCTGCGTCTGCGCGAGCAGGCGGGCGGGGTCGTCGTCGCGCAGGGGACGTCGTGGCGTGATCCGCGGGTGTTCTTCGCCGGCTACGGCCCGCAGGCATCCACGATCGGCGCGAACCGGGCGGGGCGCTTCGTCGCCCGCCAGGTCGTCGCCTCGCTGAGCCGGATCCGGGCGGCCCGCACGGGCTGAAGACGCGCGACAGGGCGTGTCGCGCGCGGCGGGCATCGCCGTCCGGGCCGGATCCCCGGCATGCGCGTCACACCGCGGCGAGCGCGATCGCGGCGCCGAGCGCGGCGCACCCGAGGCCGAGGGCGAGGCTGCCGGTCAGGTTCCCGACCGCGGCCCAGCCGCGTCCTTCCAGCGCGAGCCGCACGGTGTCGACCGTGAACGTGCTGAAGGTCGTCAGCGCGCCGCACAGGCCCGTCGTCGCGACGAGCAGCCAGTCGGCCGGGATGACCGAGGCGAGGCCGAGGAGGACCCCGACCACGAGGCTGCCGATCGCGTTCACGACGAGGATGACGACGGGGAAGCGCTCGCGCTTGCCGAAGAGGACGACCGAGCCGTGCCGCACGAGCGCGCCGACGACGCCCGCCGCGAGGACGAGGCCGAGGAGGACGCCGGCGCTCACGCGTCCTCCTCGTCGTCGACCGTCGGGCGCGGACGGAGGCTGAGCCCCGCGAGCCGGCGGCCGACCAGGATCCCGATGAGCGCGGCGAGCAGGCCGACGAAGGCCGAGCCGACGATGACCATCGCGGCCTGCGCGACCGAGCCCGGCTCGACCGAGCCGGGACCGTGGGCGAGCGGTCCGCCCTGCGCGATCGCGACCGCAGCGATCATGAGGGTGGAGAACGTCGTGAACGAGCCGAGCACGCCCGCCCCGAGTCCTGCGCGCAGCCAGGGGGGCACGACGCCCCAGGTGCCCGCGGCGAGGAGACCGAGTGCGAAGGAGCCGAGCGTGTTCGCGATGATCGTCGACCACGGCACGGCGTCGAGGCTGTGCGGCAGGAGCAGGTCGAGGCCGTAGCGCATCGACGTGCCGAGGGCCGCACCGACCGCGACCGCGACCCACGGCAGCGCGCCCCGACCGTACGTCACGCGTCAACGATAGAGCGGTCCCGGCACGCGAGCGCGCGCCGTGTCGGGGCTAAACTCGCGGTTCGTGGCGGTGTCCAGGGCTCGACGACTGTGGTGGCTGTGGCTGCTGCTCGCCGTGGTCGCGGCGATCGTCGTCGTCGGGCTCGTCGTCGCGATCCCGATCCTCACGCACCGCGACCAGGGGCTCGCCGAGCAGCTGCCCTCCGGCGACGAGTCGACCGCGACGGCGGTCGGGGACGACGGGCGCACCCGGACGATCTCGGTGACGGGGGCGGACGGCGCTCTCCTCGACCCGTCGGCGCTCGTCCCGGGCGAGCGACTCGTCGTGACCGGCTCCGGATTCGATGCGACGCGCGGCATATACGTCGCGATCTGCGTCGTCCCCGACTCCGCGGAGGTGAAGCCAGGGCCGTGCATCGGCGGGGCGCCGCAGCAGACGCAGGATCCGGAGGCGAACGCGGGCGCCCAGCAGTACGCGGCGAGCAACTGGATCAACGACGACTGGGCGTGGAAGCTCTTCGGCGCGCGCGGCTACGACTCGCCCGACGGCGACTTCACCGCGTACCTGCTCGTCGGCGATCCGGCCGGCGACGGCTTCGACTGCCGCGTCGAGCGCTGCGGCATCGTGACGCGCAACGACCACACGGCCGCATCGGACCGCGTCCAGGACGTCTACCTCCCGGTCGCGTTCAGCTCGTGACGCCGCCGCGGGTCCAGTCCGTCGGGACCGGCCGGTAGCCGTCGCGGGCGACGACGCTCGCCGACGCGAGCACGGCCCAGACGGCGATGCCGCCGAGGGCGATGAGGAGCGCCACCATCTCGGTCACCGTTCCTCCGGAGCGAGGGCGGCGAGCCCCGAGGCGCGCGCCGCGCGCTCGGCGTCGATGCGGGCGCGCAGCGAGAACCACGGCATCGTGACATGCACCATGGGGCCGATGAGGAGGGCGAACGCGAGCGTCCCCACCCCGACGTTGCCGCCGAGCGCCCAGCCGATCGCGACGACGGTGATCTCGATCCCCGTGCGCACGACCCACACCGGCCAGCCGGTGCGCCGTACGAGTCCCGTCATGAGTCCGTCGCGCGGGCCCGGGCCGAGCTCGGCGCCGATGTAGAGGCCGGTCGCGACGGCGACGATCGCGAGCCCGCCCGCGAAGACGAGCGCGCGCACCCAGAGCTCCTCGGGGGCGGGGACGAACCACAGCACGAGCTGGGCGACGGCGCCGACCATGATCGCGTTCGCGAGGGTGCCGATGCCGGGGCGCTGGCGGATCGGGATCCAGAGCAGGAGGACCACGCCGCTGAGCAGGATCGTGACGAGCCCGAAGTCGAGCGTCGTGATGCGGGCGATGCCCTGTGCGAGGACGTCCCACGGGGAGACGCCGACGCCGGCGATGACCATGAGCCCGACGCCGACGCCGTACGCGACGAGGCCCAGGAGGAGCTGGACGGTGCGACGGAGGCTGAGCCGGGACATACTTCAATCCAATTCCACGATTGGCATTCCTACAACGGTCCAATCTGGATAATCTGGCCTGGTGATCACCCTCGGAGCGCGAGCACTGGCCACCCGATTGCCGGACTGGCGGACGACTGCGCCAGCCTACCGATCGCTCGCCGACCGCATCCGACTGCTCATCCTCGACGGCGTCATCGCACCCGGGACGCGGCTGCCCGCGGAGCGCGAGCTCGCCCTCGAGCTCGGGGTGAGCCGTACGACGATCGCGACCGCCTACGCGGCGCTGCGCGAGGACGGCGCGATCGAGAGCCTCCGGGGCTCCGGCAGCGTCGCCCGGCTCTCCGGCCGCCCCGTCGCGATCCCCGACCTCGCGAGCGGACCGCTCGACCTCAGCAAGGCCGCCATGCCGGCCTATCCGGGGCTCGCCGCCGCGATGCGCGCGACCGTCGAGCAGGTGCCCGCGATGCTCGCCGACTCCGGCTTCGACCCGCTCGGGCGCGACGAGCTGCGTGCGGCGATCGCGGAGCGCTACACGGCGCGCGGGCTCGCGACGACGCCCGAGCAGATCATGGTGACCGTCGGCGCGCAGCACGCGATCACGCTCATCGCCCGCGCCGTCCTGCGCCGGGGCGATCGCGTCCTCATCGAGAACCCGACCTACCCCCACGCGATGGACTCGATCGTCGCGGCCGGCGGGCGGCTCGTCCCGGTCCCCGTCGACGCCGTGCACGGCTGGGACGCCGCCGCGCTCGAGCAGATCATCGAGCGCGGCAGCCCGGCCCTCGCGTACCTCATGCCCGACAACCACAACCCGACCGGCGCGACGATGCCGACGCCGCTGCTCGAGCGCGCCCTCGAGCTCGCCGCCGCCCAGGGCACCGTCGTCGTCGTCGACGAGACGATGGGCGAGCTCACGATCGACGGGCCGACCCGCCTGCCCGCCGCCGCGTACGGGCCCGCGGTCATGCTCGGCTCGGTCGGCAAGACCCTGTGGGGCGGGCTGCGCGTCGGCTGGGTGCGGGCGGACCCGGCGTTCATCCGCACGCTCGCGCGCGCGCGGTTCGCGAGCGACCTCGGCACGCCGGCCTTCGAGCAGCTCGTCGTGGCGGGCCTGCTGCCCGGCTTCGACACGGTGCTCGCCGAGCGTCGCGCGTGGCTGCGCGCCGGCCGCGACCACCTCGTCGCCGAGCTCGCGAGTCGCTTCCCGGAGTGGCGCGTGCCGTCGCCGGCCGGCGGGCTCACCGCCTGGGTCGGCCTCGGCCGGCCGATGAGCTCGCAGCTCGTGCTCGCGGCGCGCGGCGCGGGTCTCGTCATCACACCCGGTCCGTGCTTCGCCGCCGACGGCGCGTTCGAGCGCTTCATCCGCATCCCGTTCTCGCTCCCGCGGGAGACGACCGACCTCGCGCTCGACGTCCTCGAGCGGACCTGGGCGGGGCTCGGCGGCAGCGGCTCCGCGGTCGGGGTCGACGACGACCTCGCCGAGGTGGTGTAGCCCTCAACGGTGCGATCTCGGGCTCGATTCGCCCGAATCGGGCCCGCGTCGCGCCGGAAACGGCACCGTCGACCGAGCCCGGCCGGCCAGGCGCTCGGGCCTCCCAGGTGACGGTTGTCACCCGTCAACTACCATCGTCGCGGAAAGGGGGTCCGGTGCATCGGCTCTCGGTATTCAGCTTGCGCAATCGCGCGCTCATCGCGCTCGTCACGATCGTCGTCGCCGTCTTCGGCGGGATCACCCTGACGCAGCTCAAGCAGGAGCTCATCCCCTCGCTCTCCCTGCCCCAGCTCTTCATCGTCACGACCTACCCCGGCGCCTCGCCGGAGGTCGTCGAGAACGACGTGTCGACGCCGATCGAGGACGCGATCCAGACGATCCCCGGACTCGAGTCGACGACCGCGACGTCGAACGCGAACTTCTCGAACATCACCGCGGCGTTCGCCTTCGGCACCGACCTCGCGACCGCCGAGCAGAAGGTCACGACCGCGATCAACCGGATCCGCGGCGCCCTCCCCGACGACGTCGAGCCGAACGTCATCCAGTTCAACCTCTCGGACTTCCCGATCGTCCAGCTCGCCGTCTCGAGCGACCTCGACGCGGTCGAGCTCTCCGACCGCCTCGACCGCATCGTCATCCCCGAGCTCTCCCGGCTCGAGGGCGTCGCGAGCGTCTCGCTCCAGGGCGCGTCCGCGCAGCAGGTCCGGATCACCCCCGACGTCGACGCGCTCGCCAAGAACGGGCTGACGAGCCAGTCGATCACGCAGCTGCTCCAGGCGAGCGGCGTGCTGCTGCCCGCCGGGCAGATCACGCAGGACGGCGAGACGCTCACCGTCCAGGCGGGCGCGAAGCTGACGAGCGCCGACCAGATCGGGGCGCTCGCGTTCCCCGCCCCCGCATCCGCCTTCCAGCCGAGCTTCGACCCCGCGACCGGCGAGATCACGGTCCCGACGCCCGAGGTCGTGACGATCGCCGAGGTCGCCGACGTCGAGGTCGTCGAGGAGGCGCCGGCCGGCTACTCCAGGGTCAACGGCCGCGACGCGCTCACGGTCGCCGTCACGAAGACGTCCGCGGGCAACACGGTCGCCGTCTCGCACGAGGTCGCCGCGGCGCTGCCCGGTCTCGCCGCAGCGGTCGGCGGCGCGACGACGTTCACGCCCGTCTTCGACCAGGCGCCGTTCATCGAGCGATCGATCGAGGCGCTCACGCAGGAGGGCCTCCTCGGCCTCGCGTTCGCCGTCATCGTCATCCTGATCTTCCTGCTGTCGATCCGCTCGACGCTCGTGACGGCGGTCTCGATCCCGACGTCGGTGCTGCTCACGTTCGTCGGCATGTGGGCGTTCGGCTACTCGCTCAACATCATCACGCTCGGCGGGCTCACGATCGCGATCGGCCGAGTCGTCGACGACTCGATCGTCGTCGTGGAGAACATCAAGCGGCACATCGAGTCGGGGCAGGAGAAGCGCCAGGCGATCCTCGACGCCGTCAAGGAGGTCGCGGGCGCCGTCACCGCCTCGACGATCACGACCGTCGCGGTCTTCCTCCCGCTCGGCCTCGTCGGCAACGAGGTCGGAGAGCTGTTCCGGCCGTTCGCCGTCACCGTCGGCATCGCGCTCATCGCGAGCCTCGTCGTCTCGCTGACGATCGTCCCGGTGCTGTCGTACTGGTTCCTCGGCAAGGGCGGCCGGTCGCGCCGCGGCCGTCACTCGGCGCAGGCCGTCCCGGGCGAGGCCCGCGGCGAGGTCGTCTCGGTGACGGGATCCGTGCGGACCCAGGGCCGCGGCGACATCCTCCAGCGCGCCTACCTCCCGGTCATCCGCTGGACGCTCAGGTACCCCTTCGTCGTGCTGCTGCTCGCCGTGCTCACGCTCGGCGGCTCGGTCGCGCTCGCGCCCATGCTCAAGCTCAACTTCGTCGGCGACTCCGGGCAGAACACGCTCACCGTCACGCAGCGTCTCGACCCGGCCGCGAGCCTCGACGTGAAGAACGAGAAGGCCCAGATCGTCGAGCAGGCGCTCATGGACACCCTCGGCGTCGAGACCGTCCACGCCTCCGTCGGCTCGGGCTCCGGCAGCAGCATCCGGGCCGCCTTCGGGGGCGGGTCGACGACGTTCTCCCTCGTCACCGACGCGCAGGCCGACCAGGCCGAGGTCAAGGAGGCGGTCGAGGCGACCCTCGCCGGCATCGCCGATGCGGGGACGCTCGGCCTCTCCTCGCAGAGCGGGTTCGGCGGCTCGACCGTCGACGTGACGGTGCGCGCCGCGACGCAGGCGGACCTCGAGCGCGGGGTCGAGATCGTGACGCGCGGCGTGGAGTCGCTCGACTCGGTCGCCCAGGTGACCGACAACGTCTCCGCGTCGAGCCCCTACATCGCGGTCGTCGTCGACCGCGACGCCGCGGCGCGGCACGGACTCAACGAGGTCCAGGTCGGCGGGCTCGTGATGGCCGCGATGAACCCGAGCTCGATCGGCTCGGTCACGATCGACGAGCGCAGCATGTCGATCTACCTCACGCCGGCGGACGCCCCGCAGACGCTCCAGGAGCTGCGCGACTTCCAGATCCCCACGTATCTCGGCGCCGTGGCGCTCTCCGAGCTCGCGACCGTCGAGCGCGACCTCGGCCCGGCGTCGATCACGACGCAGCAGGGCGTGCGCACCGCGACGGTCTCGATCACGCCCGCGTCCGAGGATGTCGGCTCGACGACGTTCGGCGTCCAGTCCGCGCTCGCCGACCTCGAGCTGCCGGCCGGGACGACCGTCGAGATGGGCGGCGTCGCGTCGCAGATGCTCGACTCCTTCTCGAACCTCGGGCTCGCGCTGCTCGCGGCGGTGCTCATCGTCTACGTCGTCATGGTCGCGACGTTCCGCTCGCTGCGCCAGCCGCTGCTGCTGCTCGTCTCGATCCCGTTCGCGGCGACCGGGGCGATCATCCTCCAGGTGGCATCGGGCATCCCGCTCGGCGTCTCCTCGCTGATCGGCGTCCTGATGCTCGTCGGAATCGTCGTCACGAACGCCATCGTCCTCGTCGACCTCATCAACCAGTACCGGGGGAGGGGTCTCGACACGAGGACGGCCGTCGAGCAGGGCGCCGTGCGACGGCTCAGGCCGATCGTGATGACTGCGGCGGCGACGATCTTCGCGCTCATCCCGCTCGCGATCGGGATCACGGGCCACGGCGGCTTCATCTCGCAGCCACTCGCGCTCATCGTGATCGGCGGCCTCGTCTCCTCGACGATCCTGACGCTCATCGTCCTGCCGGTCATCTACTACCTCGTCGAGGGGCGCAAGGAGCGGCGCGCGCCGATCCTCGCGGCGCGGCAGGCGAAGCGGGAGGCGGAACGCCAGGCGGCGGGTCCCGTGCGCACGCGCCGCGGCTCGGGTGGCGGTTCCGGCGAGGGCTCGGGCTCGGGCTCGGACTGACACTGGCCGGGACCGGCTGCGTCCGCTAGACTCGAACGTCGGCTTTTCGATCGTGCCCGTGGGCACACCCTGTATGTCGAATCGGCCGAGTCGCGCGGAGTCCCGCGCGGACCATCACCTACATGTGACGGCCCCGATCGACGAACGCCCGGGATCACCAGCGCTTCCGCCTGCCTATGGCGCGCGCACGCATGCAGCACGCATCGAAGGAACCGGGAACCATGCCCAAGCAGCACACCCCTCGCCCCGAGGGCAGGTCCGGCGGCAAGCCCGCCGGAACGTCGACCCGAGCGTCCGGCGGCAAGGACCGCTGGACCGGCGCCGACCGCCGCAAGCGCGACGAACGCGGCGCGGCTCGCGGCGACCGCCCCGCGGCAGCCGACCGCCGTCCGGCCCGCCCCTACCAGGAGCGTCCGGCGCAGGACCGCTCAGCGCAGGGTCGTCCGTACCAGGACCGCCCCGCTCGCGGTGAGCGCCCCGACTGGTCGCCGCGCGAGGCGCGTCCGGCCCGTCCGGCTCGGGGCGAGCGTCCGGACTGGTCGCCGCGCGAGGCGCGCCCCGCCCGTCCGGCTCGGGGTGAGCGCCCCGACTGGTCGCCGCGTCCTGCCCGCGACGGCTCGCCCCGTCCCGCCCGCGGCTCCGAGCGCCCGCGGACCGAGGGCCGCGCGACGCACCGCGACTGGCAGCCGCGCGAGGACCGCGCTCCGCGCTCCGCGTGGCGCGAGCGGCCCGACCGCACCGACCGCACCGACCGCTTCGAGCGCGCCGAACGTCCGGCTCGCGCCGAGCGCCCGCGCTCCGAGGACCGCGCCGCCCGCGAGGCCCGCGCGCCCCGGCCCATCGTCGAGGACGTCGTCCTCGACCGGCTCGACGCCGAGACGATCGCCGCCGACGCGGGCTCGGGCATGACGTTCTCCGACATCGGACTCGGTGACAACATCGTCCGCCAGCTCGCCGCGATGGGCGCGGCCGAGCCGTTCCCGATCCAGGCGGCGACGATCCCCGAGGTGCTCGCGGGTCGCGACGTCCTCGGCCGCGGCCGCACCGGCTCGGGCAAGACCATCGCGTTCGGCGCCCCCATCGTCGAGCGCCTGCTGCGTCTCCACCGCGAGGCGAACCCGAACGGCGCGAAGGGCCGCAGCATGGGTCGCAGGCCCCGCGCCATGATCCTCGCGCCGACCCGTGAGCTCGCGCAGCAGATCGACCGCACCGTGCAGCCGATCGCGCGCTCCGTCGGGCTCTTCACGATCGCGATCGTCGGCGGCGTGCCGTATCAGAAGCAGCTCACCGGGCTGCAGCGCGGCGTCGACATCGTCATCGGCACGCCGGGACGCATCGAGGACCTCGTCGACCGGGGCGATCTCGACCTGTCCGGCATCGCGATCTGCGTGCTCGACGAGGCGGACCACATGTGCGACCTCGGGTTCCTCGAGCCCGTGCAGCGCATCTTCCGCCTCACCCCCGACGGCTCGCAGCGCCTGCTCTTCTCGGCGACGCTCGACACGGCGGTCGAGTCGCTCGTGACCGAGTTCCTGCACGACCCGTCCGTGCACGAGGTGGCTGGCGAGGACCAGGCGAGCTCGACGATCACACACCGGGTGCTCATGATCGACGCCTCCGCGAAGCGCGACGTCGTCCGCGACCTCGTCGACTCCGCCGAGCGCTCGATCGTCTTCACCCGCACGCGGGCCTTCGCCGAGGACGTCGCCGAGGGCCTGATGATCTCCGGCATCCCGGCCTCGAGCCTGCACGGCGACCTCAACCAGGCGCGCCGCAACCGCAACCTCCAGCTGCTCGCGCGCGGCGACGTCCGCTCGCTCGTCGCGACCGACGTCGCGGCGCGCGGCATCCACGTCGACGACGTCGACCTCGTGATCCAGGCCGACATGGCCGAGGACCACAAGACCTACCTGCACCGTTCGGGGCGCACCGGTCGCGCGGGCGCGCACGGCACGGTCATCACGGTCATCTCGCCGTCGCGCCGGCGGCGGATGGAGGAGCTGCTCAAGCACTCGGGCATCGAGGCCGAGTGGGAGGACCGCGCGTCGCGCCCGTCCCGTCCGGCGGGTCGCCCGTTGCGCGAGGACCGGCCGTACCGCGGCGCACGGCGTAACACTGCCGAGGGCGCGCCGCAGGATTCGTAGGCTGGAGCGGTGAGGGTGCGGGAGGACATCGCGGCGGTCAAGCGCCGCGATCCCGCCGCGCGCTCGTCGTTCGAGATCTGGCTGCTCTACTCGGGCATGCACGCGGTGTGGGGCCACCGCTTCGCGCACTGGCTGTGGACGCATCGGGCGAAGTTCCTCGGGCGTCTCGTCTCGCAGGTCACCCGCTTCCTGACCGGGGTCGAGATCCATCCGGGCGCGACGATCGGCCGACGCCTCATCATCGACCACGGCATGGGCATCGTGATCGGCGAGACGGCTGAGGTCGGCGACGACGTGCTGCTGTACCACGGCGTCACGCTCGGCAATGCGAAGGCGGTCCCCGGCAAGCGTCACCCGACGATCGGCAGCCGGGTCACGATCGGTGCGGGCGCGAAGATCTTCGGTCCCGTCGTGATCGGCGATGACACCGTGATCGGCGGCAACGCCGCCGTCACCAAGTCGTTCCCCGCCCGCTCGGTCCTCGTCGGCGTCCCCGCGAAGGACGTCTCGAAGAAGGCCGACGAGGCCGACCTCTGGACCATCTGACGCTCGCTCCTCGGCCCCGGCGTTCTCCACCCCTCCGACACTCTCGTTTCTCAGGAGAATCCGGCCTGGGAGTGCAATACGCACGCGCGGCGTCGATCCTCCTGAAAAGCGCAAGCAGCAGCAGAACGCCGGCGGCGCCGGCCCCGAGCGGGGACCGGCGCCGCGGACGGGCGGGTCGGCCGGGACGATCCCGGCATGCGAGACGTCAGCCCTGGTCGCCGCCCCACAGGCCCGAGAAGCCGCCGGACGCCTCGAGCGTCGGGTTCTCGACGGGCGTGCCGACCGAGTTGCCCCACTCCGTCCACGAGCCGTCGTAGACCTTCGCGTCGTAGCCGAGCAGCTGCGTCAGCGCGAACCACGTGTGCGAGGCCCGCTCGCCGATCCGGCAGTAGACGTAGATCGGCTTGGAGCCGTCGATGCCCTGCGCGGCGTAGCGCTCGCGGATCGCCTCGACGTCCTTGAACGTGCCGTCGCCACCGTCCGCCGGCACCTTGACGTTGCCGCCCCACGGGAAGTTGTGCGCTCCGGGGATGTGACCCCACTTGGCCGCGGCCTCGCCGCCGAAGCCGGGCGCGACGCCGATCTCGCCCTGGAACTCGGGGACGCCCCGGATGTCGACGATGACGCCCTCGCGCTCCCCGAGCGCGACCGCGAGGACCTCGTCCTTGAACGCGCGGATCTCGTTGTGCGGCTCGTCCGCCACCCAGGTGCCCCGCGCCGGCGTCGGCACGGCGGTCGTCAGCTCGCGCCCGTCCGCCTTCTCCCACTTGTAGCGGCCGCCGTCGAGCAGTCGCACGTCGGCGAGGCCGTAGTACTTGAGCACCCAGGCGCCGTAGGCCGCGAACCAGTTGTTCCCGTCGCCGTAGAGCACGACGGTCGAGTCCGGGTCGATGCCCGCGGACTGCGCGAGCTCGGTGATCTGCTCGCGGGTGGCGAGGTCGCGGCTGAGCCGCTGGACGAAGTCGCGGTACCAGAGGAACTCGAGCGCTCCTGGGATGTGCCCGTCCCGGTACTTGGTGACGCCGCTGTCCGAGCGTCCCTCGCTGACCTCGATGACGACGACGCTCGGGTCGTCGAGGTGCTCGGCGAGCCATTCGGCCGAAACGACGGCGGAGGCCGTGGTCGTGCTCATATCCCTGCCTTTCTGGTGAGCGCCGTCGCAATCCGGGCGCGCTCACGATTCTTCGCCTCTCGCCCGGTTTCTTCCTGTTTGTGACGAATGTGACCGAGTACGCGATGTCAACCCCCTGCGGCCGGCGGCCTTCGCGTTCTAGCGTGGCGGCATGGCAGAGCTCATCGCCCCGCAGCGCTTCCGCGATGCTCCGGGCCTCGGCGACTGGAGCGCCGGGCCCGGGGCGGCCAGCGTGCGCTACCGCACTCCGGACTTCTCGGCGGGCGCGCGCTTCGTCTCGGAGATCGCGCAGCTCGCCGACGAGCTCGACCACCACCCCGACGTCGAGCTGCGCTACGGCTCGGTCGGCGTGCGCACGACGACCCACAGCGCCGGGGGCCTGACAGAACGCGATGTCGCGCTCGCCCAGCGGATCGCGGCCGCGGCGGACGCGCTCGGCTTCGTCGTCGAGCCCGCGGCCGACTGAGCCGCCGCGCGTCGGGGCTGCGGTCTGCCGGACGCAGGCGGGTCACGCGGACGCAGGCGCTTCGGGCTCCGATCCGCCTGCTTCGGGCGGCGGAGCCTTCATTCGGCGTGGCGCCCGACCGCGCGCGATGCCCCGGCCACCACCCGGCGCGGGTGCGTGTACACGCAGAAGCCGCCGCCGCGCGAGAAGCCGACGAGCGTCAGGCCGGAGGACTCCGCGAGGTCGCGGGACAGCGAGCTCGGCGCCCCGACCGCCGCGAGCATGGGGATCCCCGCGAGCCGCGCCTTCTGCACGAGCTCGAACGACGCGCGCCCCGAGACCTGCAGCACCGTGCCGCGCAGCGGCAGCATCCCCTCGCGCAGCGCCCAGCCCACGACCTTGTCGACAGCGTTGTGCCGACCGACGTCCTCGCGCACGCAGAGCACGTCGCCGGCCGCGGTGAAGAGGCCCGCCGCGTGGACGCCGCCCGTCGAGTCGAAGAGGGTCTGGGCCTCCCGCAGCCGGTCGGGGAGCGCCGCGAGAACGCCGGCGGCGACGACGGTCTCGTCGTCGTCGAGCGACCAGCGCGCCCGCTTCTGGATCGCGTCGATCGACTCGGTGCCGCAGATGCCGCAGGCGGAGGTCATCACGGAGTGCCGGGCCGCGGCGTCCGCGGGCGGGGTCGCTCCGGCCGCGAGCCGCGCATCGACGGTGTTCCCGAGGACGGCGTCGCCGACGTGGCCGAGTGCCGCGAGGTGGCGTGCGTGCGTGATGACGCCCTCGCCGACGAGGAAGCCGGCGACGAGGTCGAGGTCGTCTCCCGGCGTGCGCATCGTGATCGACCAGGGGGCGCCGTCGATGCGGATCTCGAGCGGGTCCTCGACCGCGATCAGGTCGTCGCGTTCGGCGGACTCGACCTGCTCGCCGACCCGGAAGCGCGTCACCCGCTCCCGGCGGACGCCCGGGGAGGAGACCACTTCCGCCATAGGGGTGACACCTCCGTTTCCGTATCATGGTCGCACAGAGCACGGCAGCGGAGCCGGGTGAGGAGCGCGGCATGGCCAGGAAGGCACCGGCGCGCGGGATCGACGAGTCGAGGCTGCGGGTCGGCCACCCGAAGACGCACGCGGTCGGCATCCCGGCCGTCGTCAACGCCCTTGTGATCGCCGAGCAGCAGATGGGCGTCGCCCGCTCCGCGCGGACGCTGCTGACCGTCAACCAGAAGGACGGCTTCGACTGCCCCGGCTGCGCCTGGCCGGAGGAGGACAGGCGCAAGCACCTGGAGTTCTGCGAGAACGGCGCGAAGGCGGTCGCCGAGGAGGCGACGCTGCGCCGGGTCGGCCCCGAGTTCTTCGCGGCGCACTCGATCGCCGATCTCGCGGAGCGCGACGAGTACTGGCTCGGCCAGCAGGGCCGGCTGACGACCCCGATGCTGCTCGAGGAGGGCGCGACCCACTACCGGCCGATCGGCTGGGACGACGCGCTCGGCCTCGTCGCCGACGCGATCCGCGGCCTCGAGGATCCGGACCGCGCGGTGTTCTACACCTCCGGCCGGACCTCCAACGAGGCGGCGTTCCTCTACCAGCTGCTCGTGCGCGGCATCGGCACGAACAACCTGCCCGACTGCTCGAACATGTGCCACGAGTCGTCCGGCTCGGCGCTCACCGAGACGCTCGGCATCGGCAAGGGCACCGTCTCGCTCGAGGACGTCCAGGAGGCGGACCTCATCATCGTCGCGGGCCAGAATCCGGGCACGAACCATCCTCGGATGCTCACCGCGCTCGAGAAGGCGAAGCAGCGCGGCGCGACGATCGTCGCGGTCAACCCGCTGCCGGAGGCCGGACTGATCCGCTACGAGAACCCGCAGACGGTCAAGGGCATGCTGCTCGGCGGCACGGCGATGAGCGACCAGTTCCTGCAGGTGCGGCTCGGCGGCGATCAGGCGCTCTTCCAGGCGCTCGGACATCTGCTGCTCGACAGCGAGGAGCGGATCGGGGGCGTGCTCGACCACGAGTTCATCGCGGCGCACACGGACGGCTTCGAGGCGTACGCGGCGGCCGTCCGCGACCTCGACTGGTCGGAGGTGCTCGAGGCGACGGGCCTCGAGCGCGCGCAGATCGAGGAGCTCGCCGCGAAGCTCCTCGTCTCGAAGCGCACCGTGGTGTGCTGGGCGATGGGGCTCACGCAGCACAAGCACTCGGTCGCGACGCTCCGCGACATCGTCAACGTGCTGCTGCTCCAGGGCAACGTCGGCCGGCCGGGCGCCGGCGTCTGCCCCGTCCGCGGCCACTCGAACGTGCAGGGCGACCGCACGATGGGCATCTACGAGAAGCCCGCCGAGGCGTTCCTCGCGGCGCTCGACCGCGAGTTCTCGTTCACGGCGCCGCGCGAGCACGGCCACGACGTCGTCGAGGCGATCGGCGCGATGCGCGACGGCCGCGTCGACGTCTTCATGGCGATGGGCGGCAACTTCGTCTCCGCGACGCCCGACACCGAGGTCGTGGAGAACGCGATGCGCGAGGTCGGGCTGAGCGTCCAGGTCTCGACGAAGCTCAACCGCTCGCATGTCGTGACGGGCCGCCGCGCGCTCATCATCCCGACGCTCGGGCGCACCGACCGCGACCGGCGCGGCGGGCCTGGCAGCCGCGACGAGCAGCGCGTCACGGTCGAGGACTCGATGGGCGCCGTGCACACGTCGCGAGGCCGGCTCGCGCCCCCCGCCGAGGACCTGCTCTCCGAGGTCGCGATCATCGCGCGGATCTGCGCGCTCCTCTTCGGCACCGAGCACGGTTCCGCCATCGACACCCGCGGGTCGAGTGGCGCGGCCGATCATCGCGGGTCGAGTGCCGGCGAAGCCGGTGTATCGAGACCCGCCACCCCGAACTTCCCGAAGGCCGACTGGTCCGCCCTCGAGCGCGACTATGCGGGCATCCGCACCCACATCGAGCACGTGATCCCGGGCTTCGCGGACTTCGAGGCCCGCGTCGACAAGGGCCGCACCTTGACGCTGCCGAACGGCCCGCGCGACTCGCGGACCTTCCCGACCGCGACGGGCCGGGCCCGGTTCACGGTCAACGAGCTCGAGTACCCGCGGATCCCGGACGGCCGCGTCCTGCTCCAGACGCTGCGCTCGCACGATCAGTACAACACGACGATCTACGGCAAGGACGACCGCTATCGCGGCATCAGGGGCGGCCGCCGCGTCGTCATGATGCACGCGGACGACATCGCCGCTGCGGGCTTCGCGGACGGCGACCTCGTCGACCTCGTCTCGGAGTGGACGGCCCGCGACGGGCATGTCGAGGAACGTCGTGCGCGCGCCTTCCGCATCGTCGGGTACGACACGCCGCGGCGCAACGCGGCGGCGTACTACCCGGAGACGAACGTCCTCGTCCCGCTCGACTCGGTCGCCGACACCTCGAACACCCCCGTCTCCAAGGCGATCGTCATCCGCCTCGAGCGCCGCCCGTGAGCGGGTGGGGCATGAGAGCGACCGTGATCACGGTGTCGAACCGGTCCTCGCGGGGGGAGCGGGCCGACACGAGCGGGCCGGTCGCGGTCGCGCGGCTCGAGGCCGAGGGCTGGGACGTCGCGACGATGCTCGTCCCCGACGGCGTCGTCGAGGTCGAGGCGGCGATCCGCGCCGCGCTCGCGGCGGGCGCCCGCCTCGTCGTGACCTCCGGCGGCACGGGCGTGACGCCGCAGGACCTCACCCCGGAGGGCACCGCGCGGGTCATCGCGACGGCGCTGCCGGGGATCGCGGAGGAGATCCGCCGCAGGGGTGCCGCGGCGGTGCCGACCGCGATACTCTCCAGGGGACTCGCCGGGATGGCCGAGTCGGCCGCGGGCGGCGCGCTCGTCGTCAACCTGCCGGGCTCGCCCGGCGGCGTGCGCGACGGCATCGAGGTCGTGCTCGCCGTCGCGCGGCACGCGATCGAGCAGCACGCGGGGGGCGACCATTGACCGGATCCAGTGACTCGACCGGATCCGGCGGGTCCGACGCAGGCGCCCCGAGCGTCCGCATCGCGCGTATCACGAGCGAGCCGATCGAGCTCGCCGAGCACGTCGCGGCCGTCTCGGACGCCACCGCTGGGGCCGTCTCGATCTTCCTCGGCACCGTCCGCGACTCGGATCCCGATGCCGCGGGGCAGGTCGTCGCGCTCGAGTACACGGCCCACCCCGACGCCGAGGTGACGCTCGCGCGGCTCGCCGCGCAGGCGGGCGGCCCCGACCTCGCGGTCGCGGTCTCGCACCGGATCGGGCGGCTCGTCGTCGGCGACGCGGCGGTCGTGATCGCGGTCGCCTCGGGCCACCGCGACGAGGCCTTCGTCGCCTGCCGCAGGCTCATCGAGTCGATCAAGGCGCAGCTCCCGGTCTGGAAACGCCAGGTCGAGGCGGACGGCTCGACCGCCTGGAAGGGCCTCGGCGGCTGACGTTTGCCCTCGGGCCGGGCTGAATCGAGCCCGGCTGAACCGGCTTCGACTGGATCGGTGCCGCTCAGCCGCGCGAATCGGCGTCCGCCGCCCAGGCGACCCCGAGGGCGAAGAGCGTCGAGACGCCGTAGTGGCGCATGGCCTGGGCGACCCGGCGGCGGCCCGTCCGCGGGTTCACGCCGATCATGCGCGACGCCGTCTCGAGCGTGATGCCGGTGCGCATGAGCGTGAGCAGCGGCGTCCAGGCGTTCGCCGCCGGTGACGGCGGGGAGGCGGCCCGCCAGAGCGTCGCGAAGTAGGCGGAGACCATGCCGGCGAGCGCGGGGTTGCGCACGCTCATCACGCTCGTCGGGCGGCCCTCGCCCCACTCGAAGGGGAGCGCGAGCTGGTCGCCGTCGACCCAGAACCAGCTCGGCGGCTCGTCGAGGAACCGGTACTCGATGCCGGCGGCGAGGAACGCGACGAGGAGCTCGGGCACGCCGGGCTCCTCGACCGTCGCGGTCGGGATGATGAGGCGCACGGCGTCCTTGCTGCGCATCATCCCGGACGCGCGGGCGATCCGGTCGTCCGAGCTCGTCAGGAAGCGGCTGATGTCGGGCAGCACGGCGTCGAGCACGCCGGAGCCGCGGCTGCCGATCTCGTACCAGAGGTCCTCGGCGGCTCGCGGTCCGTGCCGGGTGACGACGGGCATGGGCTGCGAGGAGGCCTCGCCGACGGACCAGTGCGCGATGAGCCGGGGCAGCTCGGTCGTGATCCGCTCGATCTCGTCGAGGAGGTCGCGAGTCTCGCGCCGAAGCGTCGTCGTACGCGTCGCGACCGATTCGGCGGCCCAGCTCGCCGGGTTCGGGTACCCGAGTCGCTCGCCGCGCCCGCCGAGCCGGCCACTGCCGCGCAGGCGCCTGACCGCCGCGTGCGCCTCCTCGGCCGGCGTGTGCGAGAGCGTCGCGAGCTCGGCGATCGTGGCCGGGCGCCCGCGGTAGGCGACGGCGAGCAGGTTCTCGTCATCCACCACGTCACAGTGCCCGCTTCCGGCCATGTCCGCAAGCGGTTCTTGTCCCGGTTTGGACGATTCAGGACACTGAGGAGCGACCTGTGCCGACCCGTGGGAGGACCGCGATGACCGAGCGTGCTGCCCGACCCTGGTGGTCTCGTCCGATCCCGAGGTGGCTCGGCGCCCTGGTCGTCGCCGCGGTCCTCGGCCTGGCCGGCGCCGTCGTCGGCATCGCCCTGTCCACGCCGGGCGCGAGCAGCGCGCGGCCGAACGCGATCGGCCCCGACCAGGACGTCGAGCTCGTCAGCGGCGACGTGACGTTCCACGCGAGCTTCCGCGGTCCCGTCGACACCGCCCAGCCGGTCCCCGCGGTCGTCATCGTCGTCGGCACGGGCGCCGTCGACCGCAACGGCGACGCCTCGACGCTCGCCACCCGGGCATACGAGTGGCTCGCCGACGTGATGAGCGCGAACGGCATCGCGTCGCTGCGCTACGACAAGCTCGGCACCGGCGAGACCGGCCTCGGTCCGTACACCGACGACCCGGATGCGCTGCTCGCGCTCGGCTACGACGAGCTCCGGCTGCAGCCCATCCGCGACGCGCTGTCCTTCGTCGCCGCCCAGCCCGGCATCGACCCCGAGCGCATCCTGCTGCTCGGCCACAGCGAGGGCGGTGCCGACTCGCTCTTCGTCGCGACGAACCTCAAGACCGCGCCCGAGCTCGCGGGACTGCTGCTGATCGAGCCCGCGTACGCGCAGATCCTCGACATCGTCACCTCGCAGTTCGCGCAGCAGATCGAGGGCGCCGTCGCCGGGGGCGCGATGACCGCGGAGGACGCCGCGACGCTCATCGACTGGATGGCGGACGGGGTTGATGAGATCCGGTCGGGGACGCCGCCGTACGCGGCGCCGGGCCCGGTCCCGCTCCCCGACGCGACCGACATCACCGCGGTCTACCAGACGACGATCGCCTCGAACATCTACGGGTCCGACCCCGCGCAGATGGTCGTGACGCACGCGTACCGGACGCTCTACGGCAAGCAGTTCGACGAGATCGTCCCCGACGCGCTCTCGCCGCTCGTCCGGGTCCCCACGCTCATCACCTGCGGCTCGAAGGACTTCAACACCCCGTGCGGCGACGGCTCGCCCGGCTCGGGCGTGATCGCGGTCGCGGCCGGGTTCGTCGACGACGTCGCCGACTTCGTGATCATTCCCGACATGGTGCACATCCTGCGCGACACGGGCAGCTCCGACGTGTTCCAGCCCGCCGACCAGGTCGCCTACCCGTTCTCGCTCGCGCTCGAGTCGGTCATCGGCGAGTTCGTCGCGCAGTTCACGACGCGCTAGCGCGCGCTCAGCCGCCGGCGAACGGCGGCAGCACGTCGACGAGCGTCTCGGCGCCGAGGACCGTCTCGGGGTCCTCGGCACGCGACCCGTCGACGAGCACCGAGCAGCGCGGCAGGATGCGCGCGAGTCGCGGGTGGTCGGCGGCGAGGCCGGCGCGCAGCGCCCCGAGCGTCGCTTCGTCGCGCCGCTCCTCAGGGGTGCCCGCGGCCTCCTCGGCCGCGGCGAAGTACCGCAGCTGCGCCATCAGTCGCCGTCCTCGTCCCGATCGGCGACGAGCGACTCGATCGAGGCGATCGCGTCCTCGATCTCCTCGGGGCTGCCGCCGAGCTGTCCCGCGACGAGTCCCGCGACGAAGGCGGACAGCGGCGCGGCCGGTCGGGTCACCCCGTGGGCCGCGACGGCCGCGAGCCTGAGGATCCGGTCGACGGGCACCTGCGCGGCCTCGAGACCGAACTCGTGGACGAGCGTCTCGGCCCACTCCGCCAGCCCTGGCGGGGTCCCCTGTGCGTCAGTCATCGACCTGCCCCTTCGCCGTCTCGTAATCCTGCCACGAGTCGACGTCGGCGACGACCGCGCCGTCGGTGCGCGCGCGACACAGGTCGAGCCCGTCGACGAGCGCGCGCAGCGACGCGCCGCGGGGCCCGTCGGGCAGGGCCTTCAGCCGCGCGAGGAGCGCCTCGACCCGGTAGCGCGCTGCGAGCCACTGCTCGCGTCCCTCGGGGTCCACGAGGACGGTGCCGTCTGGCGCGGAGCCGTCCGATGCGGCGCCGTCGTCCCCGGGACCGCCGAGGCCGTCCGCGAGCAGCGCGGCGACGACGAGGTCGGGACGCACGAGGTCCCCGGCGAGGACGACCACGTCGTAAACGACGGCGAGGTCGAGGCGCGCGATCCCCGCGGCGAGCGCCGCGACAGGCCCGCCGTCGGTCTCGGGGCCCACGTGGACGACCGGCTCGAGCCGGGCGTCCCGGGCGGCCGCGAGCGCGCGTTCGCGCAGCGTCGAGCCCGCGAGCTCGAGGCCGGGCTTGTCGATCCCGCCCATTCGCGTCCCGCGTCCGCCGGCGACGACGATCGCGGCGGTACGGCGCCGGACCTCACCCATCACTCATCAGGCCGGACCCAGTCGCCCGACTTGCCCCCCGTCTTCGCGACGATCCGGGCGGATTCGAGCGACGTCGCCTTGTCGAGACCCTTGACCATGTCGACGACCGCGAGGCCCGCGACGGCGACGGCGGTGATCGCCTCCATCTCGACGCCCGTGCGATCGGCGGTGCGCACGGTCGCCTCGATCGACACTCCGCCGTCCTCGACGTCCAGGTCGACGACGACGCCGTGCACGCCGATGACGTGGGCGAGCGGGAGCAGATCGGGCACGCGCTTGGCGGCCGCGATCCCTGCGATCCGCGCGACCGCGAGCACGTCGCCCTTCGGCACCGTCCCGTCGCGAAGGGCCGCGACGACGCGCTGCGAGCAGCGCACGAAGCCTCGGGCGGTCGCGGAGCGCACGGTCGGCTGCTTCGCCGTGACGTCGACCATGCGCGCGTGTCCGGCGTCGTCGAGGTGCGTGAATCGGTCGCGGGCTGCCTCGGTCACGCGACCAGCATGTCACCGCCGTGCCGGTCGCGCGCGCGTCACGACATGACGAAGTAGGAGACGGCCATCCCGGCCGCGATCGCGGCGCCGACGACGAGCTCGACCCGTGCGGGCAGCGCCTCGCCGCGGCGCGTGCCGCGCGGGGCGCTGTGCAGCTGCGCGAGGAACCAGATCGCCGCGATCGCGAACATCGCCGCGACGAGGTAGGTCAGGCCGATCGCCCACAGGGGCAGGTGCCAGAGCGGCGGCACCTCGAGCGTGCCCGAGCCGTCCGGGGCACGCACGCCGTGGTCGTGGCCGGCGCTCGCCCCGGCCCCGAGCGGCGTGACGACCTGCGTCCCGGCGGCCTCGAGGAGCTCCATGAGCGCGATCATCCAGACCATGCCGAGCATCATCGCGACGTGGTACCAGGCGACGAGGCGGCTCGCGTGATGCCCCGCGCCGGGCCCGACGACGACGCCCGGGCGGCCCAGCGCGAGGACGGCGTAGCCGGCCGCGGCGACGCAGAAGACGACGATCCAGACGACGCCCGGCACGACCATGAACCAGTGCCACGGCATGATCGCCATGACCGCGAGCATGACGACGTGCGCGGCGTACGAGACCCGGTCGGCCGCGTTCTGCGCCCGGATCGCGCCGATCGCTGACGCGATCGCGAGGGCCGAGAACCACGCGCTGAACACCCAGGCGAGGCCCTCGTCGGCGATCACGGCCGCAGTCTAGCTTCGCGACAGCGGCCGACGAGTGCCTGTTAGGGTGCACGCATGAGCACGATCGCTCTGGGTGTGCCGCGGCTGCGGCGCGCGCCGACCGACGCGCCGCCGGTCGACGGCCGACCCGAGGTGCCGGGGCTCGTCGACCGCTTCGGGCGGGTCGCGCGGGACCTGCGCGTGTCCGTCACGGAGAAGTGCTCGCTGCGCTGCACCTACTGCATGCCGGCCGAGGGACTGCCCGCGATCGCCCGCGAGGACCTCCTCACGCCGGGCGAGATCGGTCGGATCGTCGGCATCGCGGTGGGCGCGCTCGGGGTGCGCGACGTGCGGTTCACCGGCGGCGAGCCGCTCATGCGCGCCGACCTCGCCGAGATCGTCCGCGAGAGCCGCGCCGCGGCCCCGGGGGCGTCGTTCGCGATGACGACGAACGGCATCGGCCTCGATCGCCGGCTTCCCGGCCTCCTCGCGGCGGGGCTCGACCGCGTCAACATCTCGCTCGACACGGTCAACCCCGTCCACTTCGCGCGGCTCACGCGCCGCGATCGACTGGAGAGCGTCCTCGACGGGATCCGGGCGGCGCGCGCGGCGGGGATCGCCCCGCTCAAGCTCAACGCCGTCATGATGCGCGAGACGCTGCAGGACGCCCCGCAGCTGCTGCGCTGGGCGCTCGACCACGGCGCGCAGCTGCGCTTCATCGAGGAGATGCCGCTCGACGCGGATCACGCATGGGCGCGCGAGCACATGGTGCCGGCGGCCGAACTGCTCGAGACGCTGCGCACCGCCTTCGAGCTCACCGAGGCGGGCCGCGAGGACCCGTCGGCGCCCGCCGAGGAGTGGCTCGTCGACGGCGGGCCGGCGACCGTCGGGATCATCGCGTCGGTGACGCGATCGTTCTGCGGCGCGTGCGATCGGACCCGGATCACGGCGGAGGGGACGATCCGCTCGTGCCTGTTCAGCGACGACGAGACGGACCTGCGCCACCTGCTGCGCGGCGGCGCGAGCGACGCCGAGATCGCAGAACGCTGGCGTGCGGCGATGTGGAACAAGCCGGCCGGGCACGGCATGGAGCTGCCGGAGTTCGCGCCGCCGGAGCGCTCGATGGGCGCGATCGGCGGCTGAGCCGAGCGCTCGCGCTCACTCCGAAGGCGGCGGCCCGAGGCCGCGCGACCAGAGCGCGGCGCGGAGCTTGTTGCCGCGCATCGAGAGCCCGCGCGAGCCGCTCGGCGAGATCATCGCGCTCGTCGCCTCGGGGGTGCGCGCGGCGCGCTGCAGGGCGCGGGCCGGCTCGCTCGCGGCGTCGCGGTCGAGCGTCGTCGCCGACCAGAGCCCCGTGACGGGCGTGCCGGCGACGTGCAGTCGCACGAGGTCCTGGCCCGGCCCGGCGGCCTGCCCGCGGGCCCCGCCGACGAGGCGCGGCGCGATGACGTGGCTGAGCGCGAGCATGACGCCCTCGCCGCTCGCGACGGCGGCGAGCGCGTCGTTCTCGCTCGTCAGCTCGATCGCGTCGGGCAGGGTCGAGAGTCCGCCGAACCAGCGGCCCTCCTCGGTCTCGGGCTCGAAGGTGCCGGGTCCGCAGAACCACGGCACGGCGAGCAGCTCCTGCTTCGCGATGCGCTCGGCCCGCTGCGCGAGCGGGTGGCGCACGGAGGCGACGACGATCCGCTGGTACTTGAGGAACGGCACGACGCTGAGGCCCCGGCTGCGCGCGGGCGCCGGCTGCGCGCCGAGCGCGATGTCGTAGACGCGCTCGCCGAGCAGTCTCGGGATGTCGACGGCGCTCTCGACGATGACGTCGACCTCGGTCGGCGGCACGGACGCCGCGAACAGGTCGACGAGGCGTCCCGCGGCATGCTCGGCGAACGACGCGGTCGCGAGCACGCGCAGCTCTCTGGCGCTCGCGGCCGCGTGCTTGACGTCGCGCGGGACCTCCTGCGCGAGCCCGGTGATCCGCTCGGCGCGGTCGGCGAGGATCCGGCCGCCGGGGGTCAGGATCACGCCGGCCCGGCCGCGCACGATGAGCTCGTCGCCGAGCTCGTCGCGCAGCGCCGAGACCGTCTGCGACACCGCGGCCTCGCTCACGCCGAGCGCGCTCGCGGCCGCGCGCAGCGAGCCGAGCTTCGCGACGAGCGCGAAGGTGCTGAGCTGCCGGAGCGTGAACGCCATCGTCCTTAACCGTTTGCTTAAGTCCTCGTTGACACCCTACGCAGACCCGGCGATGGTTGCGAGATCACCACAATGCCGTGGTGCCTCCTCTCGTGTGGAAGGGGTAGACGTGCAGATCTCTGCGCCATTCGACTACGCGAGGGCGACGAGCGTCGATGACGCCATCGCCCTGCTCGACCGGCTCGGGGAGGAGTCGCGGCTCATCGCCGGCGGGCACAGCCTCCTGCCGATGATGAAGCTGCGGCTCGCGCGCCCCGAAGCGCTCGTCGACATCAACGAGCTCACCGAGCTCAGCTACGTCGCCGAGGACGCCGACCAGGTACGGATCGGGGCGATGACCCGCCACGTCGAGCTCATCGCCTCGCCGATCCTGCAGCGCCGGTTCCCGATCTTCGCCGACGCGGGCAAGGTCATCGCGGACCCGCTCGTGCGCAACCGCGGAACGATCGGCGGCTCGCTCTGCCAGGCCGACCCGGGCGAGGACCTCACCGCGGTCTGCGTCGTCCTCGACACGACGGTCGTGCTGCGCGGGCCGAACGGCGAGCGGACGCTGACCATGGCCGAGTTCCACCGCGGACCGTACGAGACCGCAGCCGAGCACAACGAGATCCTCACGGAGCTGCGCGTCCCGCTGCGGCCCCGGTCCGGCAGCGCCTACGAGAAGGTGGAACGCCGGGTCGGCGACTACGCGGTCGCGGCGTCGGGTGCGGCGGTATCGCTCGCGGCCGACGGCACGATCGCCGAGATCGGCATCGGTCTCGCGGCCGTCGGACTCGACGAGCGCCCCGCCGAGGCCGAGGCGGTGCTGCGCGGGAAGGCGCCGACCGACGAGCTCATCGCGTCCGCCGCGAAGCTCACGGCGCTCGCCGTCGACCCCATCGACGACCTCCGCGGGACGGCGGAGTACAAGCGGCATCTCGCCGAGGAGCTGACGAAGCGGGTCATCGCCCTCGCGATCGCCCGGGCGAAGGGAGCGCAGTCATGACGCACATCTCGGTCGAGATCAACGGCGAGCGGGTCGAGCGGGACATCGATCCTCGGGTGCTGCTCGTGCACTTCCTGCGCGACGACCTGGGGATGACGGGCACCCACTGGGGCTGCGACACGACGAACTGCGGCACCTGCGCGGTCCTGCTGGACGGACAGCCCGTCAAGTCGTGCACCGTCCTGGCGGTCATGGCCGACGGCCACGCGGTGCGCACCGTCGAGGGGCTCGAGGTCGGCGGCGAGCTCGACCCGATCCAGCAGGGCTTCATGGAGGAGCACGGCCTGCAGTGCGGATTCTGCACCCCGGGGATGCTCGTCACGGGGCGGGCGCTCCTCGACGCGAACCCGCACCCGACCGAAGGCGAGATCCGCGAGGCGATCTCCGGTCAGATCTGCCGGTGCACCGGCTACTCGACGATCGTCCGCTCGATCCAGTGGGCGGCCGATCACCCCGCGGGCATCACGAACGGTCAGGCGGAGAAGGAAGAGGTGTCGGCATGACCATCATCGACGAGCCGCGCGCGCATCGACGCCACGGCGCCGGCGAGGACTTCGGGTCCGAGCACGGACGCGAGCACGACCCGAACCCGGCCGCCGGCGACCCGAGCCGCCCCGTCGGCTTCGGCCGCATCCAGCGCAAGGAGGACCCGAGGTTCGTCCGAGGGCAGGGCAACTACACCGACGACATCCAGCTCACGGGGATGCTGCACGGCGCGATCCTGCGCGCCCCCGTCGCGCACGCGCGGATCAACTCGATCGACACGAGCGCGGCGCAGGCGCACCCGGGCGTCGTCGCGGTCATCACCGCGAAGGATCTCGAGCCGCTCAAGCTCGCGTGGATGCCGACGCTCTCCTACGACGTGCAGGCGGTGCTCGCGAGCGACAAGGTGCGCTTCCAGGGCCAGGAGGTCGCGTTCGTCATCGCGGAGGACCGCTACGCGGCGCGCGACGCGCTCGAGCTCATCGACGTCGACTACGATATGCTCCCCGTCGTCCACGACGCGCGCAAGGCGCTCGACGCCGACGCGCCCATCATCCGCGACGACCTCGAGGGTCGCACCGACAACCGCATCGCCGACTGGGACTGCGGCGACGAGGCCGCCTGGGAGGCCGCCAAGGCGAAGGCCGACCTCGTCGTCAAGGCCGAGATCGTCTACCCGCGCGTCCACCCGGCACCCATGGAGACCTGCGGCGCCGTCGCGGACTTCAACCGGGTCTCGGGAGAGCTGACGCTCTACGTCACCTCGCAGGCGCCGCACGCCCACCGCACGGTCTTCGCGCTCGTCGCGGGGCTCCCGGAGCACAAGATCAACCTCATCTCCCCGGACGTCGGCGGCGGCTTCGGAAACAAGGTGCCCGTCTACCCCGGCTACGTCCTCGCGACGGTCGGCTCGATCGTGACCGGCAAGCCCGTCAAGTGGATGGAGGATCGCAGCGAGAACCTCATGTCCACGGGCTTCGCGCGGGACTACATCATGCAGGGCGAGCTCGCGGTGACGAAGGACGGCAAGCTGCTCGGGCTGCGCGCCGACGTGCTCGCCGACCACGGCGCGTTCAACGCGACCGCGCAGCCGACGAAGTACCCCGCGGGGTTCTTCAACCTCTTCCCCGGCAGCTACACGTGGGAGGCGGTCTACGGGAAGGTCACCTCGGTCTACACGAACAAGGCGCCGGGCGGCGTCGCGTACGCGTGCTCCTTCCGCGTCACCGAGGCGTCCTACTTCGTCGAGCGCATGGTCGACCGGGCGGCGATCGAGCTCGGGATGGACCCGGCCGAGCTACGGATCAAGAACTTCATCAAGCCCGAGCAGTTCCCGTACGACAACAAGGCGGGCTTCGAGTACGACTCCGGTCGCTACGAGGAGACGATGCGGCACGCGATGCGGCTCCTGGGCTACGACGAGCTGCGCAAGGAGCAGGAGGAGAAGCGGGCCAGAGGCGAGCTCATGGGCATCGGCATCTCGTTCTTCACCGAGGGCGTCGGCGCGGGGCCGCGCAAGCACATGGACATCCTCGGACTCGGGATGGCCGATGGCGCGGAGCTGCGCGTCCACCCGACGGGAAAGGCGATCCTGCGCATCTCCGTCCAGACGCAGGGCCAGGCGCACGAGACGACGTTCGCGCAGATCGTCGCGGAGGAGCTCGGGATCCCGCCGGAGGACATCGACGTGATCCACGGCGACACGCGCAACACGCCGTACGGGCTCGGCACCTACGGCAGCCGCTCGACGCCCGTCTCGGGCGCCGCGACCGCGCTCGTCGCCCGCAAGATCCGCGACAAGGCGAAGCTCGTCGCGGCGGCGATGCTCGAGGTGAGCCCCGACGACCTCGAATGGGAGAAGGGCCGCTGGTACGTCAAGGGCGACCCGAGCGCGGGCAAGACGATCCAGGAGATCGCGTTCGCTGTCCATGGCACGATGACCCTGCCCGACGGCGTCGACGGCAATCTCGACGCCGAGGTCACCTACGACCCGCCGAACCTCACCTATCCCTACGGCGCCTACTTCTGCGTCACCGACATCGACCCCGGGACCGGCAAGGTCACGGTGCGCCGCTTCGTCGCGGTCGACGACTGCGGCACGCGCATCAACCCCATGGTCATCGAGGGCCAGGTGCACGGGGGCCTCACCGACGGCGTCGGGATGGCGCTCATGGAGTTCATCGGCTTCGACGAGCAGGGCAACTGCCTCGGCGGGTCGTTCATGGACTACCTCATCCCGTCCGCGATGGAGGTCCCCGACTGGGAGACCGGCTTCACCGTCACGCCCTCGCCGCACCATCCGATCGGCGCGAAGGGGATCGGCGAGTCGGCGACGGTCGGATCGCCCGCGGCGATCATCAACTCGGTCATTGACGCGCTGCGCCCGCACGGGGTCACGTCGATCGACATGCCCGCGACCCCCAACCGGGTCTGGGACGCCATGAACGGCCGAGCGACCCCGCCCGTGTGAGCCAGGACCGATACCCGTCAGCACACGGATCGGAGTCGATGCAGGGAGGCAAGCCGTGGTCGCGAACGCAGCCGTCGTCGCGCGCGAGCAGGAGCTCGAGCGCCAGCAGCAGGCGTTCGTCCGCGCGACCGTCGTGCGAACCGAGCGGCCGACGAGCGCCCGCGCCGGCGACACCGCGGTCATCGACGCGCTCGGGGCCATGACGGGCTTCGTCGGCGGCACCTGCGTCGAGTCCTCGGTCCGCGAGCACAGCCTGAGGGTCCTCGATCGGGGCGAGGCGCTGCTCCTGCAGGTGCGTCCGGGGGAGCCGGGCGAGCGGCAGCTCGAGGGCGCGATCGAAGTGCACAATCCGTGTCTGTCGGGAGGTTCCGTGGACGTATTCCTCGAGCCGGTCGTCCCGGCGCCGCATGTCGTCGTCGTCGGCGAGCACCCCGTCGCCCGGGCGCTCGAGCGCCTCGGCGCCGCGCTCGGCTACCGGATGGAGGTCGTCGACGGGGACGACTGGGCACCCGGCGAGGACGTGGCCGCGGTCATCGTCGCCGGCCACGGCAGAGGCGAGGAGCCCGCGCTCGAGCGCGCGCTCGTCGCGGGCGTCGGCTACGTCGGGCTCGTCGCGAGCGACAAGCGGGGACCGGCGGTCGTCGCCTCCCTCGACGTCGACGAGTCGCTCAAGTCCCGGGTGCGCACGCCCGCGGGACTCAAGCTCGGCGGCGATCGACCCGAGGAGATCGCGCTCGGAGTGCTCGCGGAGCTCGTCCAGGTGCGCGCGGGACGCGGCGCGGCGACCGCGAAGCACTCGTCGCACGCCGAGCACGCGGGTCACGTCGAGCACGCGGGACATGACGCCCCGCACGAGTACCGCGGCGAGCAGCACGTCGACGGACCCGTCACGGCGATCGACCCCGTGTGCCGCATGACGGTCGTCGCGGCACCGCCGACGCCGCATGCCGAGCACGCGGGCCGGGCGTACTGGTTCTGCGGCGAGGGCTGTCGACGCGCGTTCGAGAAGGACCCGAAGGCCTATGCCGACGCCGGGTGAGCCGAGGTACGCGGCGGTCGTCCTCGCGGCCGGGGGGTCGAGCCGGCTCGGCCGGCCGAAGCAGCTGCTGCCGTTCGGCGACGGAGTGCTCCTCGACGTCGTCCTCGACCTCGTCCGCGACCTCCGCTTCGCGCAGCGCATCGTCACGCTCGGGGGCTCGGCCGACGAGGTCCGCGCGGCGGTCGACCTCAGCGGCTTCGACGTCGTGCTCAACGACGACTTCCGCTCGGGGTGCTCGTCGTCGATCGGCGCCGCGATCGGCGCGGTCGATCCCGACGCGGCCGGGATCGTGCTGCTGCTCGGCGACCAGCCCCGGATGCGGCCGGAGTCGATCGAGGCCGTCGTGCGCGGCCGCGGCGATGCCCCGATCGCCGTCGCGCGCTATCGCGACGGAATCGGCCACCCCTTCGTCCTCAGCCGCGCGACGTTCCCCGCGCTCCGCGCGCTGCACGGCGACCGCGGCGTCTGGAAGCTCATCGAGCGCCTCGGCACCGCGGTCGCGCGTGTCGACGTCGCAGGCCCCATGCCCGCCGACGTCGACACCGAGGCGGACTACCAGGCGCTGCTCGCGACCACCCCGGAGCAGTCGTGAGCGGCGGCTCGGAGGAGGTCGAGCGGCTCGTCCCCGATGCCGCGACGCTCGCCGCCGCCCTCGACGGCATCGACTATCTCGTCGACGGCTCGCTCGCGACCGCGCTCTTCCTCGCCATCCGGCTGCGACGGCCCCTCCTGCTCGAGGGCGAGGCCGGCGTGGGGAAGACGTCGGCGGCGAAGGCGATCGCGAGCCTCCTCGACACCCCGCTCATGCGGCTCCAGTGCTACGAGGGCATCGACGCCGGCGAGGCCATCTACGAGTGGAACTACCAGCGCCAGCTCCTCGCGATCCGGCTCGCCGACGCGCGCGACGAGCGGATCACCGAGGCGGACCTGTTCTCGCCGGAGTACCTGCTGCGCCGACCGATCCTGCAGGCGATCGAGCATCCCGGTCCGCGGCCCGCCGTGCTGCTGCTCGACGAGATCGATCGCGCCGATGCCGAGTTCGAGGCCTTCACCTTCGAGGCGCTCGCGGAGGCGTCCGTGACGATCCCCGAGCTCGGGACGATCGCCGCCGGCATCCCGCCGATCGTCGTCCTCACCTCCAACCGCACCCGCGACCTCCACGACGCGCTGACCCGCCGCTGCATCTATCACTGGATCGACTTCCCCGCGCCCGAGCAGGTGCTGCGCATCGTGCGCCGCCGGGTCGCCGATGCGGCCGAGCCGCTCGTCCTGCAGGCGACCGAGACCGTGAGCCGGCTGCGCGAGCTCGTCCTCGTCAAGCCGCCGGGCGTCGCGGAGCTCATCGACTGGGTCGGGGCGCTCACGATGCTCGGCATCAACCGGATCGACGCCGAGTCCGCGACCCTGACCTGGGGGGCCGTCGTCAAGAACCGCGAGGACCTCGACCTCGTCGCGGCGAAGGACGCGGGAGCGCTGGTGGGTGCGGATGCCTGACACCCTCGACCGGCGGTACCGGGTCGAACCGGCCGCGTTCGCCACGGCGCTCGCGAACGCCCTGCGGCTCGGCGGCGTGCCGACCGCGCCCGAGCGGGCGGTGTGGTTCGTCGACGCCGTCCGCCTCGTGCCGCCGACGTCCCGAGTCGAGCTGTACTGGAGCGCCCGCGCCGTCTTCGTGACGGATCGGCAGCAGATCGCGTCCTTCGACCGCGTCTTCGCGGCCGTGTTCGACGGCGACGCCGACTGGGCCGACTTCCGCGGCGATGCGCCCTCGCAGGATCTCGACGCGGCGCGTCGCAGGACTCCTGCCGACCAGTCCGGTCCGCGTCCGCCGGCCGGGGAGGGCTCGGACCGACCGGCGGTGCCGCGGCCGGCGGGGCCGGGAGGGCACGATGCGCAGGAGCCCGCGGACGACGAGGCACTCATGATGGCGGCGAGCCGCCAGGAGCGAGTCCACGACACGGCGTTCTCCGAGCTCACGGACGAGGAGCTCGCCGAGATCCGCGCGCTCGTCCTCGAGCTCGCCGTCCGCCCGCCGCAGCGCCCCGCCCGCCGCAACCGCGTCTCGCCGAGCGGCCGCCGGATCGACCTGCGCCGGACCATCCGGATCGCCCGCCGCTCGGGCGGCGACGCGATCCGTCCCGTCCGCACGACCCCGGCGCGGCGCTCCCGCCGGATCGTGCTCCTCGCCGACGTGTCGGCCTCGATGGAGCCGTACACGCGCGTCTTCCTCTCGCTCATGCAGGGGCTCGTCGCCGCGCACCGGGCCGAGGCCTTCGTCTTCGCGACAGGACTCACCCGCTTGACGCGGCAGCTCGCGGGCGGCGACGCGGACCGCGCGCTCGCGGCGGCGGCGGCCGAGTCGGCCGAGTGGTCGAGCGGGACGCGGATCGCGGGCGGCATCCGCACGTTCATCGACGAGCACGGCCGCCGAGGGCTCGCCCGCGGCGCAGTCGTCGTCGTGCTCTCCGACGGCTGGTCGCAGGACGAGCCCGCGGACATCGCCGCCCAGATGGCCCGGCTCTCGCGCCTCGCGCACCGCATCGTCTGGGTCAACCCGCGCAAGGCCGCCGAAGGCTTCCGGCCGCTCGCGGGCGGCATGGCGGCGGCGCTGCCCTACGCGGACGCGTTCGTGAGCGGACACAGCTACTCGGCGCTGCAGGACCTCGTCCGCGCGCTCGGCGACGACCACCGGACATCGGGCAGGAGCAAAGGAGACGACTCATGGAACTGAACGCGGACTTCGAGGTGCAGGCGCCGATCGACGTCGTGTGGAGCACGGTCATGGACGACCTCGCCCGGACGGCGACGATCATCCCGGGCGCGGAGGTCACCGAGCAGATCTCGGACACCGTCTTCAACGGGGTCGTCAAGATCAAGGTCGGACCGCTCTCGATGCAGTACAAGGGCCAGGTCGAGCTCGTCTCGCGCGACGACACCAACCACGTCGCAGTGCTCAAGGGCAAGGCGCTCGAGAAGGCGGGCCAGGGCTCCGCCGACGGGACCGCGACCATATCGCTGAGCGCCGACGGCGACACCACCCGCGGCAGCCTCAAGGCCGACATCGGGCTCTCGGGCCGGGTCGCGGCGATGGGCAAGGGCGTCATCGACTCCGTCACGAAGCAGATGGTGCCGGTCGTCGTCCAGAACATCGAGACGCTGATCGCGGGCGGGGACACCTCCGGCGCGGCGGAGACCGCGGGCGGTGCGATCGACGGGCTCGCGATCGCGCGAGGGGTCATCGGCTCCATGTTCCACCGGGACAAGAAGGACAAGAAGAGCGACGACGCGGCCGACGCGGCGACCGGCGACGCGGCGCCCGCGGAGTAGCGATGCGGGACGTCCTCGATGCGCTCGTGCGGGCCTGGCGATCGGGGCAGACCGTCGGGCTCGGGACGGTCGTGCGCACCTTCCGGTCCGCGCCGCGCGACCCCGGCGCGGCGATGCTCGTCACCGTCGACGGCGCGAGCACGGGCTCGGTCTCGGGCGGATGCGTCGAGGGGGCGGTCTACGAGCTCGCGAACGAGGCGATCGGCGGCGCGCACCCCGTGCTCGAGCGCTTCGGGATCAGCGACGACGACGCCTTCGCCGTCGGTCTCACCTGCGGCGGGATCCTCGACGTCTTCGTCGAGCCCGTCAATCGCGAGACGTTCCCCGAGCTCGAGCAGGTCGCCGACGACATCGAGGCGGGCCGGCCCGTCGCGGTCGCGACCGTGATCGAGCACGTCGATCCCGCACGGATCGGGCGACGCCTCGTCGTCTGGCCCGCGCGAGCGGCCGGCTCGCTCGGCAGCGAGGACGCCGATCGCCGCGTCGGCGAGGACGTCCGCGGGCTGCTCTCGCAGGGCGAGACGGGGACGCTCCACTACGGACCCGACGGCGAGCGTCTCGGCGAGGGGATGCGCGTCTTCGTCAGCAGCTTCGCGCCGCGGCCGCGCCTCGTCGTCTTCGGCGCGATCGACTTCGCCTCGGCGCTCGCGCGCCTCGGCGGCTACCTCGGCTATCACGTGACCGTCTGCGATGCCAGGCCGGTGTTCGTGACGTCCGAGCGCTTCCCCGGCGTCGACGAGCTCGTCGTGCGCTGGCCGCACGAGTATCTCGCCGAGGAGATCGACGCGGGCCGGATCGGGCCGCGCACCGTGATCTGCGTCCTCACGCACGACCCCAAGTTCGACGTGCCGACGCTGCTCGCGGCGCTGCGCGGACCTCCCATCGCGTATCTCGGGGCGATGGGTTCGCGCCGGACGCACGAGGACCGCGTTCTGCGACTGCGCGAGGCTGGGCTCACCGACGCCGAGCTCGCTCGCGTGGAGAGCCCGATCGGCCTCTCGATCGGCGCGCGCACGCCCGAGGAGACGGCGGTGTCGATCATGGCGCAGGTCATCCAGCGGCATCGCGGCGGCACGGGTGCGGGGCTCGCGCAGGAGACCGGCCCGATCCATCGGGACTCCGACCCCGGCGAGGAGGTCGTCCCGCTCGTCGGCTAGAGGAGCATGACCTCGACGCGGTCGCCCACCGCGACCCGCTCGACCTCGGCCGGCACGATCGCGAACGCCTCCGCGAGCGCGAGACCGCCCGCGCGGTTCGAGATCGAGCCGCCGGGATGCGCGGGTGCGACGCTCCAGCGCGCCGGGTCCGAGCGGTCGATCCGGGCCGGCAGGTACTGCCGTCGGCCGCGCGGCGGGGTCCAGGCCCTCGCGGCCGGGAGGGCGATGCGCTCGCGCTCGAGCTGCGCGCGAGACTGCATCGCGAGCAGCGCGGGCCGGACGAAGACCTCGAAGGAGACGGCGACCGAGACGGGGTTGCCCGGTAGCCCGAAGAGCAGAACGCCGTCGGGCGTGACCCCGAAGCCCTGCGGCTTCCCGGGCTGCATCGCGACCGCCTCGAACGCCATCGCGCCGCTCGGTCCGAGCGCCAGCTTGACCGGCTCGTAGGCGCCCGCGCTCACGCCGCCCGACATGATGACGGCGTCGACGCCGAACTCGAACGCCTCGCGGAGTGCGGCTGCGAGCTCGGCCGGCTCGTCGCCGACCGACGTGCGCCGCACGAGCGCGCCGCCCGCCTCGCTCACGCGGGCGGCGAGGACGAAGGAGTTCGACTCGGGGATCTGGCCGCGCCGGAGCGCCGCGCCCGGCGGCACGAGCTCGGCGCCGGTCGAGATGACGGCGACCCGGGGCCGCGCGGCGACCCGCAGCGTGCCCACCCCCGCCGCGGCGATCGCCGAGAGCTGGAGCGCGCCGATCTCGACGCCGGCCGGGAGCACGGTGTCTCCGACCCGCGCGTCCGCCCCCGCGACGCGGACGTCTCCGCCCGGTCGCGGCGGGGCGACGACGCGCACCGTGCCGCCGACCCGCGCGTCGAAGCCCTCGAGGGTGTCCTCGACGGGCACGACCGCGTCGGCGTCCGAGGGCATCGGCGCGCCCGTCATGATCCGCACCGCCTGACCGCTCGCCAGCGCGGGATCGGCCGAGGAGCCCGCGGCGACCTCGCCGACGACCGCGAGCGCGACGGGCCTGTCGGCGGCCGCGGCGACGAGGTCGGCGCCGCGGACCGCGAAGCCGTCCATCGCCGAGTTGTCGAAGACGGGGATCGGGACGGCGGCGGCGAGCGGCTCGGCCAGCGTACGGCCGAGCGCGTGCTCGAGCGCGACCTCCTCGCTCGCGAGCGCGCGGACCGCCGCGAGGACGGCGCCCTGCTGCGCCTCGACCGACCTCATGCGTGCGCGGGGGATGCGGGGTGCAGCGCGACCTCGCGCTGACGGGCGCCGAGGCCGTCGATGAGCAGTACCCGGCCGAGGAGCGGGCTGCCGGCGCCCGTCACGAGCTTGATCGCCTCGGTCGCCATGAGCGCGCCGACCTGGACCGTGAGCGCGCCGAGCACGCCGACCGCCGAGCACGTCGGCGGCTCGCCCGTCGCCGCGGGGTCGAAGAGATCGCGGAGCACGATCGGCTCGACGCCGTCGGGCGGCGCGCTCCAGAAGACGGTGAGCTGCGCGTTCCATTCCTGCACGGTCCCCCACACGAGCGGGATCCCGAGCGACTCGCACGCGTCCGCGACCGCGGTCCTCGTCGCCATGGTGTCCGAGCCGTCGAGGACGACGTCGCAGCCGCGCAGCAGCGCGATCGCGTTCTCGTCATCGAGACGGGCCGCGTGCGGGACGACGACCGTCTCGGGCGAGACGGCCCGGATCGACTCGATCGCCGAGTCGAGCTTCGGGCGGCCGACGTCGCCGACGCCGTGGATGATCTGCCGGTGGAGGTTGCTGAGATCGACCTCGTCGTCGTCGATCAGGACGATCGTGCCGATCCCCGCGGCGGCGAGCGAGAGCAGCGCGCCGGAGCCGAGGCCGCCCGCGCCGACGACGCCGACGGTCGCGGCCGCGAGGCGGCGCTGCCCGACCGGGCCGAAGCCCGCGAGCGCGGCGTGCCTGGCGGTGCGCGCGAGCTCCGAGTCGCTCAGCGCATCGACCGGCTCGACGATCGGCGGGAGTCCCATGTCGGCAGTCTAGCTTCGGCGAGTTGCCGCAGGTGCGGAGAAAAATCCAGTTCAGATCCGTGAATGCGTCGATAGACTGCCGAGATGCACCGCTACCGCATCGCCGAGGCCGCACAGCTCCTCGGTGTCAGCGACGACACCGTCCGGCGCCGCGTCGACGCCGGCGAGCTCCCCACGACCGGTGCGACGCCCGCGGAGATCCCGGGCGAGGCGCTCGCCGACTGGGCGCGCGAGCGGGCCGACGCGGCCGCCGACCCGACCGACCGGCTCTCGAGCGCCCGGAACCGCTTCGTCGGGCTCGTCACCCGCGTCGTCGTCGACGGCGTCATGGCCCAGGTCGACATCCAGGCCGGCCCGCATCGCGTCGTCTCGCTCATGTCGGCCGAGGCCGTGCGCGAGCTCGGGCTCGAGCCGGGTGCGCTCGCCGTCGCGGTCGTCAAGGCGACGAACGTCATCGTCGAGACACCGAGGAGCTGACCGTGCCGACGACGCGCGGACGTCGCGTCCTCCCCTCGCTCGCCGCCCTCGGCCTCGCCGCGGCACTCGCCGCCTGCGCGTCGCCCGCGCCCGCACCGAGCCCGACGCCGAGCGAGACCCACCCCACCCCCGAGACGCCCGCGATCAGCGGCGAGCTCGCCATCTCGGCCGCCGCGTCGCTGACGAAGGCCTTCGACGAGATCGCCGCGGCCTTCGAGGTCGAGTACCCCGACGTCGACGTGCTGCCGATCGAGTACGACGGCTCGAGCACGCTCGCGACCCAGATCATCGAGGGCAAGCCCGTCGACGTCTTCGCCTCCGCCGACGAGGCGAACCTGCAGAAGGTCACCGACGCGGGCCTCATCACGGGCGGCGGCACGCGCTTCGCGACGAACACCCTCGTCGTCGTCGTGCCCGCCGGGAACCCCGGCGGCGTCGCGTCGATCGCCGACCTCGCCGACCCCGCGGTGCGGGTCGTGCTCTGCGACGCCGAGGTCCCGTGCGGCAAGGCCTCGATCAAGCTCATCGACCTCAACGGCATCGCCGTGACGCCCGTGAGCCTCGAGCAGAACGTCAGCGCGGTGCTCACGAAGGTCGGTGCCGGCGAGGCGGACGCGGGCCTCGTCTACGCGACCGACGTCGCGCGGGGCGCCGACGTCGAGTCCTTCGTGCCCGACCACGCGGGTGAGGTCATCAACAAGTACCCGATCGCGGCGCTCGACGGCGCCGCGAACCCGGCGGCGGCCGCCGCGTTCGTCGCGTTCGTCACGGGTCCGGCGGGCCAGGCGATCCTCGCGGAGCTCGGGTTCGGGAAGCCCGGGGCCTGATATGCGACGGGGAGCGCGATGAGCGCGGTCGTCGCGGGAGCGCGTTCCGCCCGGGGTGGGGGCGCGGGTGGAGGCTCCGGCGGGGGTGCCGGAGCGCGTGCTCGCGCGGGCGCCGGCGGCGTGCCGGTCTGGCTCGTCGTCCCCGCCTTCGTCGGCATCGCGTTCCTCGTCCTGCCGCTCACCGCGCTCGTCGGCCGGGCCGACTGGTCGACGCTGTGGACCGACGTGCTCTCGCCCGCGACCCTCGAGGCGCTCTGGCTCTCGCTCTGGACGGCGCTCGTCGCGACCGCGATCTGCGCCGCGCTCGGCATCCCGCTCGCGGTCTGCATCGCGCGCGCCCGCCCCGGCGTCGCCGCGCTGCTGCGCGCCGTCACGACGATTCCGCTCATCCTGCCGCCCATGGTCGGCGGCGTCGCGCTGCTCTACCTCGCGGGCCGCAACGGCTGGCTCGGGCAGTGGCTCGCGGGCGCGGGCATCCAGCTCCCGTTCACGAGCGCCGCGGTCGTCATCGCGCAGGTGTTCGTCGCGTTCCCGTTCCTCGTGCTCGCGGTCGAGGGCGCCGTGCGCGGACTCGATCCCGAGCTGCCGCTCGTCGCCGCCGACCTCGGGGCGACGCCGTGGCAGGCCTTCCTGCGGGTGACCGTGCCGCTCGCCGGGCCGGGGGTCGCGGCGGGGCTGACGCTGTGCTTCGCGCGCGCCGTCGGCGAGTTCGGCGCGACGGCGCTCTTCGCCGGCAACGCGCCCGGCACGACCCGCACCATGCCGCTCGCGATCTACACCGCGTTCAACGGCGCCGGCGTCTCGCAGGGCACCGCCGTCGCCCTCGCGCTCGTCCTGCTCGTCGTCGCGGTCGCGGTCCTCCTCCTCGCCCGAGCCTGGCGCCCCTCCTCCTGACCGCGCCTCCTGACCGCGCGCAGAACTCGATGCGGGGGCCGGGCGGGTGGGGCATGCTTGACGCGTGAGCGCGATCGACGACGTGTTCGACCTCGACGCGCTGCTGCGTCCCGAGGAGCTTGAGTGGCGGGATCGGGCGCGAGCCTTCGCGGCCGAGCGGATCCTGCCGGTCATCGACGCCGACTTCGAGGCCGCGCGCTTCCGCCGCGAGCTCGTCCCCGAGCTCGGCGCCGCCGGCTTCCTCGGCATGCACCTCGATGGGCACGGCTGCGCCGGCGCCGGGGCCGTCTCCTACGGCCTCGTCTGCCACGAGATCGAGTCGGCGGACAGCGCCTGGCGGACCCTCGTGTCGGTCCAGGGCTCGCTCGCGATGACCGCGATCGCGAAGCACGGCTCGCAGGCCCAGCGCGCCGAGTGGCTCCCGCGGATGGCGGCGGGGGAGCTCATCGGCTGCTTCGCGCTCACCGAGCCGCAGGGCGGCAGCGACCCCGCCGGGATGACGACGACGGCGCGGCTCGATGGCGGCGAGTGGGTCATCGACGGCGCGAAGCGCTGGATCGGGCTCGCCTCCGAGGCCGACGTCGCGGTCGTCTGGGCGCGGGCCTGGGGCGGGGACCGCGAGGGCGAGGTGAGCGGCTTCCTCGTGCCGACCTCGACCCCGGGCTTCGTCGCGACGCCGATCGGCGGCAAGCTCTCGATGCGCGCGAGCGTCCAGTGCGACGTCGCGTTCTCCTCGGTGCGCGTCCCGCAGGACGCGATCCTGCCGGGCGCCCGCGGTCTCTCCGGCCCGTTCGCCTGCCTGACCGAGGCGCGCTACGGGATCGTCTGGGGCGCGCTCGGCGCGGCCCGTGCGTGCCTCGACGCGGCGGTCGGCCGGGCGCGCAGCCGCGAGGTGTTCGGACGCCCGATCGGGGCGACGCAGCTCGTGCAGGCGAAGCTCGCCGACGCCCTCGTCGAGTACGAGAAGGGCATGCTGCTCGCGCTGCACCTCGGACGGCTCGCCGAGCGCGGTGCGCTGACCCCCGCCCAGGTGAGCGTCGGGAAGCTCAACTCGGTGCGCGAGGCGATCGGGATCGCGGCGGCGTCGCGCGCGATCCTCGCCGGGGATGGCGTGACGGACGAGTTCCCCGTCATGCGCCACCTCGCGAACCTCGAGTCGGTGCGCACCTACGAGGGCACCGACGAGATCCACCAGCTCATCCTCGGTCGCGCCCTCACCGGGCTGCCGGCGTTCTGACCCCGTTCTCCGGAGCGGAACGGCTGCCGGGGACGGCGCCCTCGACCCGCCGGCAGCTCCTGAGAACGGGAGGGGCGGGGCGGGTCAGTCGAGGGCGAGGAGCGCGCTCGCGGCGATCGCGAGCGCGAGCCCGACGTACTGGATGGGCGCGATGCGCTCCTTGAGGACGACGCGCGCGAGCACGATCGTGCCGATCGGGTAGAGCGCCGTGAGCACCGCCATGACCGAGAGGTCGCCGATGCGCACCCCCCAGAGCAGCCCGCCGTTCGCGACCGCGTCGACGACGCCGCAGGCGACGACGAGCCAGATGCCGGCGCGCAGGCCGCGGCCGGTGCGGCCGGCGTCCCGCTGCGGCGCCGGCGGCGGCAGGTCTCGATGCACCGCCTGCGGCGGCACTCGGCCCGCGCTCGACTGACCCGCGCTCGACTCGGCGCGAGAACGCCGGAGCGCCGCGACGACTCCGATGACGGCCGCGATCGTGAGCATGATCGCCGCGTTCGTCGTACGGTTCGCGAGCATGGGGAGCACCCCGGAGTCGTCCGGCGCGAGGTCCATGACGATGAGGAACGCGCCGATCGCGGCGCCCGAGCCGATCGCCATGACGATCCCGCGGGTGCTCGGGCGCACGGCGCCCTTCTCCGGCACGAAGCCGACGAAGACGATCGCGACGAGCCCGACGCCGAGCCCGAGCCAGCCGAGCAGGCCGATCGCGTCGCCCGCGGTCACCGCCACGACGAGCGGCACGACGGCGGACACGAGCGCGGTCAGCGGCGACAGGATGCTCATCGGGCCGATCGCGAGGCAGGCGTAGAGCAGGCCGATCGCGATCGCGCCGAACACGCCGGAGAGCGCGCCGTAGCCGACGGCCTCCCAGCTCCAGCGGCCGGGGACGACGAAGCCGATGAGGGTGAAGACGCCGATGCCGACGGCCGCCGCGAGGCCGGTCGCGAGCACCGCGCCGAGCCGCCTCGTCGCGAGCCCGCCGAGGAAGTCGGCTGCGCCGAAGACGAGCGCGCTGGTCAGACCGACGACGACCGTGAGCACCGATCGAGCCTAGTGGCGAGGCAGCGCTCAGGCTCCGTCGGGCAGCGCCGTGTGCTCGCCGGCGCGGCGGGAGGCGTGCCGCGGGATGAACGCGGCGACCGAGGCGCTCAGCAGGGCGACGACGAGGCCGATGACGAAGGTGAGTCGGAACGCCGACTCGGTCGGCACCTCCGCGCCCTGATACGTGAGCGTGATGGTCGCGAGCAGCGTGCCGATGAGGGCGGCCGCGATGGTCGTGCCGATCGAGCGCATGAGGCTGTTCAGCCCGTTCGCGGCGGCGGACTCGGTCGCGGGCACCGAGCGCATGATGAGGGTCGGCGTGGCCGCGAACGACACGCTCACGCCGATGCCCGCGACGGTGCTCGCGATGATCGCCGACCAGATCGTCGAGAAGTCGATGAGGATGACGCCGTAGCCGATCGCGACGACGATCCCGCCGGCGACGAGCATCGCCTTCGGTCCGACGACGACGATGAGGCGCCCCGCGACCGGCGCGAGGATGAGCATCATGAGGCCGAACGGCAGCATCCCGAGGCTCGCGACGAGGAGCGAGTAGCCGAGTCCGACCCCCGAGCCGCTCGGCAGCTCGAGGTACTGCGGGATGAGGATGTTGAACGAGAACATCCCGAACGACAGCAGCATCGAGGCGAGGTTGGTGAGGAGCACGGGCCGCCTGGCGGCGACGCGGAGGTCGACGAGGGGATTGCGATCGCGCAGCTCGTACCAGCCCCATGCGAGCAGGACGACGATCCCGCCGAGACCGCAGCCGAGCGTCGCGGGCGAGGCCCACCCCCACTCGTTGCCGCGCGAGAGCGCGAGGAGGAGCCCGACGACGCCGGCCGCGAGGCCGAACGCGCCGAGCCAGTCGAATCGGCCCGGGGTGCGCAGCACGCTGACGGGCACGACCGCGAGGATGAAGGCGAAGCACGTCACGCCGAGCGCGCCCGACATCCAGAAGAGCAGGTGCCAGTCGAGGTGCTCGGCGACGATGGCGCTGAGCGGGAGGCCGATCGCGCCGCCGATCCCCATCGTCGCGCTCATGAGCGCGATGCCGCCGGGCAGTCGGCGCTCGGGGAGGACGTCGCGCATGATCGAGATGCCGAGTGGCAGGATGCCCATGCCGACGCCCTGCAGCCCCCGGCCGATGATGACGCCGGTGATGTCGGGCATGACCGCGGCGATGACGCTGCCGAGGGTCATGATGGCGAGCGTCGCGAGCGCGACGCGTCGCTTGCCGAACATGTCGCCGAGCCGTCCGGCGATCGGGGTCGCGACGGCGGCGGTGAGGAGCGTGATCGTGACGACCCATGCGGTGTCGGCGCGCGAGGCGTCGAGCAGCTCCGGCAGCTCGGCCTGGATGGGCACGATGACCGTCTGCATGAACGACGCGGTGAGCCCGCCGAGGGAGAGCGCGGCGGTGATCGCGCCGGGACTCGGCGAGCGTCGTAGTCGAGCTCGCTCGCGTTCCTCGTCCACAGCCCCAGTCCGTTCCGTCCGAGGTCAACCCTAGACTCGCGGCATGGCCGATCCCGCCGCGCGCCCCGATCCCCTTCAGACGCTCCAACGCGTCTGGGGATACCCGGCATTCCGCGGCGACCAGGCGGAGATCATCGAGACGGTGGTCGGCGGCGGCGACGCGCTCGTCCTGATGCCGACGGGCGGCGGCAAGTCGCTGTGCTACCAGGTCCCCGCGCTCGTGCGGGAGGGGACGGGGGTCGTCGTCTCGCCGCTCATCGCGCTCATGCAGGATCAGGTCGACGCCCTCGCGGTCCTCGGCGTGCGCGCCGCCTACCTGAACTCGACCCAGGGACCGGATGAACGCCGGGCGGTCGAGCGGGCGTACCGCGCGGGCGAGCTCGACCTCCTCTACCTCGCCCCCGAGCGGCTCGCGGTCCAGGGGACGATGGAGCTCCTCGACTCGGCGCCGATCGCCGTCTTCGCGATCGACGAGGCGCACTGCGTCGCGCAGTGGGGGCATGACTTCCGGCCCGACTACCTCGGGCTCTCGGTGCTGCACGAGCGCTGGCCGGGGGTCCCGCGCGTCGCGCTCACGGCGACCGCGACGGCCGCGACACGGGCCGAGATCGTCGAGCGGCTCGCGCTGACCGAGGCGCGGCAGTTCGTCGCGAGCTTCGACCGGCCGAACATCACCTACCGGATCGAGCCGAAGGACCAGCCGATCCAGCAGGTGCTGCGGCTGATCCGCGAGGAGCACGCGCGCGACGCGGGCATCGTCTACTGCCTGTCGCGCAACTCGGTCGAGCGGACCGCGGAGGCGCTCGCGGCTGCCGGGATCGACGCGATCCCGTACCACGCGGGCCTCGATCAGACCACGCGCCGGCGCAACCAGGAGCGCTTCCTGCGCGAGGACGGGGTCGTCATCGTCGCGACCATCGCGTTCGGGATGGGCATCGACAAGCCGGACGTGCGCTTCGTCGCGCACCTCGACCTGCCGAAGTCGGTCGAGGGCTACTACCAGGAGACGGGCCGCGCCGGCCGCGACGGGCTGCCGTCGACGGCGTGGATGGCGTACGGGCTCGCGGATGTCGTGCAGCAGCGCCGGATGATCGAGCAGTCGGAGGGGAGCCTCGCGCACCGGCGCAGCCTCTCGGCGCACCTGGACGCGATGCTCGCGCTCTGCGAGACGGTCGAGTGCCGCCGGGCGCGGCTCCTGCACTACTTCGGAGAGGACTACGTCCCGGTCTCGCGCGGGTCGGTCGAGCGCGGTTCGGCCGAGCGCGGGTCGGCCGAGCGCGGGTCGGCCGAGCGCGGGTCGAGTGCCGGCGAAGCCGGTGTATCGAGACCTGCCGGCGCAGCCGGTGTATCGAGCCCGCTGCTGCAGGGCTGCGGCTCTTGCGACACCTGCCTCAGCCCGCCCGAGGCCTGGGACGGCACGCTCGCCGCTCAGAAGCTGCTCTCGACCGTCGTCCGGCTCGACCGGGAGCGCGGGCAGCGCTACGGCGCCGGCCAGCTCATCGACATCCTGCTCGGACGGCACACGGATCGAGTGCGCCAGCTCGACCACGCCTCGCTCGCGACATTCGGCATCGGGACGGAGCTCTCCGAGGCGGAGTGGCGGGGGGTCGTGCGCCAGCTGCTCGCGCAGGGCATCCTCGCGGTGCGCGACGCCTACGGCACGCTCCAGCTCGCCGACGAGGGTGCGGCGGTGCTGCGCGGCGAGCGGCCGGTCATGCTCCGCAAGGACGTCGCGGCCGCACGGCGCTCGGGCGGTCGCGGCGGCGCACGGCCCGCGCCGGCCGACGTGCCGCCCGAGGCGCTCGGGCTCTTCGAGGCGCTGCGCACCTGGCGTTCCGCGGTCGCGAAGGAGCAGAACGTGCCGGCGTACGTCGTGTTCGCGGACGCGACGCTGCGCGGCATCGCGGCGACGCGGCCGGGGTCGCTCGACGATCTCGCGCTCGTCTCGGGGGTCGGCGCGAAGAAGCTCGAGACCTACGGCGAGGCGGTCCTCGAGCTGGTCGCGGCGGCCGCCTGAGAGTTACCCATCCGTTATCGAATGCCGTGGCGTCGGTGGCGGCGATGGGCATAGTCTGCAATGCTGCCCAGCCGGGCAGACAGCCTGATCGAGAAAGGAGGGCTCCGCGGTGATGAAGATCCCAGCTCCGGCCACAGCAGTCCGTGACGCATTCGTCCGCCGAGCCTCCCGTCTCCCGCTCGCAGGCGTGCGCGTCGCGTGACGCGCTGACGCTCTGACCGTCGCCACGCCGCGGTGCGCCGCGCGCGTGCACCGGTACGGTCCGGCAATCCCGGGCGCCGACGGCGTCCGCTTCTCGGCGCGCTCGGCGCGCCATCGACCTGTCCAACGCAAAGGAACAGCCATGTCCACGACCCTCCTCAATCACCCGCCCGATACCCGGCGGCGCGAGCTCGAGCGACTCGAGACCGCGCTGCCGCGGCTCGGCCTCCTCGAACGGATCGCGCTGCGCATCGCCGTGCGTGCCGTGCTCCGGCTCGAACGAGTCGACCGGGAGGCCGCCATCCGCCGTCACGAGCTCGTGCTCGACAACGAGCGGCGGATGATGGCGGCCGAGCGCGCCGCGCTCATGCAGCAGCCGCTGCGATGAGTCCGCGCCCTCGGGGCTCCGGTGACCCGCGACGAGCGGGATCGCGTTCTGGACCCGCATCCAGACGTGCGTCCGAGACAATGCGGGTCACCGGAACCTCGAGCAACTTGTCCACCGAATACAGCGAACAGGACGTTCCACTGTTCAATGCCTACGATGAGCCCATGACGACGCAGACGGCACCCCAGGCGATGACCGCACCGACCGCATCGCGCGAGACGCGCAGCGCCGCCGAGGGCATCGACGTCGCGGGCCTCGGCGAGCTCCTGCTCGGCCGCTGGGCCGACGTCCGGCGCGAGGCCAGGCGGATCTGCGTCGATCCGGTCATCCGGCGAGTGCCCGGCGAGCCGCTGCGCGAGCATCGCGATCGCGTCCTCACGGCGCTGCACCGGCTCGTCGAGCTCGGCGTCACGGGGCGCGCGTTCCCGAAGCGGATCGGCGGCGCGGAGGACCCGGGGGCGAACATCTCGGGCTTCGAGGAGCTCGTTCTCGGCGACCCGAGCGTCGCGATCAAGGGCGGCGTCCAGTGGGGCCTCTTCGGCTCCGCGATCCTGCTGCTCGGCACCGATCGGCACCACGACGCCTGGCTCGCGGATGTCATGACGCTGCGCGTGCCCGGCGCGTTCGCCATGACCGAGACGGGCCACGGCTCCGACGTCGCCTCGATCGGCACGACCGCGACATACGACCCGGACACCGAGGAGTTCGTCATCCACACCCCCTTCCGCGGTGCATGGAAGGAGTACCTCGGCAACGCCGGGGAGAGCGGCGTCGCGGCCGTCGTCTTCGCGCAGCTCATCACGCAGGGCGTCAACCACGGCGTGCACGCGTTCTACGTCCCCATCCGCGATCCGCAGACGATGCGGTTCCTGCCGGGCGTCGGGGGCGAGGACGACGGCGTCAAGGGCGGGCTCAACGGCGTCGACAACGGGCGACTGCACTTCGACCAGGTCCGGATCCCGCGCTTCAACCTGCTCGACCGCTACGGCGCGGTCGCCTCCGACGGCGAGTACTCCTCGCCGATCGCGAGCCCGGGTCGCCGCTTCTTCACGATGCTCGGCGCGCTCGTCCAGGGCCGGGTCTCGCTCGACGGCTCGGCGACCGCCGTCGCGAAGCTCGCGCTGACGATCGCGATCAGGTACGGGGACGTCCGCCGGCAGTTCGCGCCCGATCGGGACAGCGCCGAGACGGTCCTCCTGGACTTCGGCCGCCACCAGCGCCGGCTGCTGCCCCGGCTCGCCGAGGTGTACGCGATGAACTTCGCCCACGAGGGCCTCATGCGCAAGTACCACGAGGTGTTCAGCGGCGAGGCCGACACCGACGAGGACCGCCAGGATCTCGAGACGCTCGCCGCGGCCCTCAAGCCGCTCAGCACCTGGGCGGCCCTCGACATCCTGCAGGAGAGCCGCGAGGCGTGCGGCGGCCAGGGCTTCATGGCGACCAACCGGATCGCGCCGCTGCGCGCCGACATGGACATCTGGGTCACGTTCGAGGGCGACAACAACGTGCTGCTCCAGCTCGTCGGCAAGCGCCTGCTGACCGAGTACGCGAGGCGGATGTCGAAGCCCGACGCCGCGACGATCCGCGCCTACGTCGCCGACCAGGTCGGCGAGGTCGTCGTCGGTCGCACAGGGCTGCGCCAGCTCGGCCAGGACATCCGCGACTTCGGCTCGACCGCTCGCCGGGTCGGCTGGGTCCGCGACACCGACTCCCAGCGCCAGCTGCTCACCGACCGCGTCGAGACGATGGTCGCCGAGCTCGCCCAGGCCCTGCGCGCCGGTAAGCGGATGAGCGCGCAGGACGCGGCCGAGCTCTTCAACCGCCACCAGAACGACCTCATCCTCGCGGCGCGCGCGCATGCCGAGCTCCTCCAGTGGGAGGCGTTCACCGAGGCGCTCGACGCCGACCTCGACGCCCAGACGACGCAGGTGCTGACCTGGCTGCGCGATCTCTTCGGGCTCGGCCTCATCGAGCGCAACATCGGCTGGTACCTGCTCAACGGCAAGATCTCCGGCAATCGTGCCCGCGCGATCACCGAGTACATCGACACCCGACTGCTGCCGCGCATCCGCGCCCACGCCGTCGACCTCGTCGACGCGTTCGCGTTCTCCGACGAGCTCATCGGCGCGGGGATCGCGACGGGCGAGGAGCGGGCGCGCCAGGACGAGGCCCGCGCGTACTACGCGGCGCACGCGTCCGACCCGCGCGAGTAGTCGCGGCGCCGCGCGCGAGGGGCGCGGGAGCCGCTAGCGTGGGCGGCATGACCGCACCTCAGTATTCGACCGATCCGTTCGACGCGCCCGTCCGCGGGGTGTCGTTCGGCGGCGCGCTCGTGCGCTACTTCCAGAAGTACGCGCGCTTCAGCGGGCGGGCGAGCCTCTCGGAGTTCTGGTGGATGTTCCTGTGGAGCGCGATCCTCGCCCTCGTCATCTCGGTCGTCCTCATCGCGGTCATGGTCCCGCAGATCACCGAGCTGCTGCGCTCCGACATGTTCAACACGGAGACGGTCGAGGCGTCGGCGGCGGCGAGCGCCGCGATGTGGGGCATGATCGGGCGCTTCGCGGTCGTCTGGGTGATCGCGCTCGTCATCGAGCTCGCCCTCGTCGTGCCGTCGCTCGCGATCATCGTGCGGCGCCTGCACGACTCCGACAAGTCCGGCCACCTCGCCTGGCTGCTGCTCATCCCCTCGGTCGGGCATCTCATCGTCTGGATCCTCTGCCTCATGCCGAGCGAGGCCGGCGGGCAGCGCTTCGACCGCCGGCTCGCGTAGGACGCGCGCGGGGTCGCCTCGTACGGCCTTCGCCTGCTCGATCTAGGAGATCCGCCGACGGCGGGAGAACGCGATGGTCGCGACTCCCGCGAGCAGCAGCAGTGCGCCGATCGCGGCCGCGGGCGTCGCGTTCGCCCCGGTGTCGGGCAGCCCGGTCACGTCGATCGCCGCGGACGCGAGCACGTTCCCGGCGAGCGTCGCCGTGACGGTGTGCGCGCCGGGCGAGACGCTCGCCGGGACGTTGAACACGAAGGCGAGCCCGCCGCTCGCGTCCGACGTCGCGGTCCCGAGCGTGACCGGCGTCGAGTTGAAGACCAGGGTGAACTCGGTGCTCGCGGGGAAGCCCGCGCCCGTCAGCGTGACCTGTTCGCCGACGGCCGTCGTCGTGCGACTGAGCACGAGGCTCGGCGTGAACTGGACCTCGACGGACCCGATGTCGACGATGCCGCCGGAGATGCGCGCCGCGCCGCGCTGATCGGTCGCAGGCGGCGGGGCGAATGCCGGGTCGCCCGCGTTGATGAGGGGGCTCGTCGCGTCCGGCAGGTGATTGAGCGTGCTGCCGCCGTTGAGCGCGAGCGGACCGAGCTCGGGGTCGATCGGGGTCGTCACGTCGAAGAGGTTGTGCCCGGCGGGGTCCTCGATGAGGGCGAGGGTGACCGCGTCGGTGGGGTCGACCGCGCCGATCAGGCTCCGTGACACCGAGCTCGCGGAGTCGAGGTCGGTGTCGATGACGAGGTCGGGGAGGCCGACGCCGGTGCCGGGGTTCCCGGCGACGACGGTGTGGTCGAGGATGATCGCGCCCGTGCCGCCGCAGCCGCATGGCCCGCCGGCGTAGAGGATCGGGGAGATGGACGTCGCGTTGTCCGTCACGGTCGAGTGCGCGAGGACGACGTCGCCGTCCTCGACCTCAGCGCTGATCGCGGGGAAGCCGGTGTCGAGGCCGCCGCTGATGGTCGCGTTCGTGATGCGCGTGGTCCCGCTGAAGCCGAAGAGCGCGAGCTGCTCCTCCCCCGTGCTGCCGCTGATCGTCGAGTCGGCGATCTCGACCGTGCCGGTGCTGAGGTTCTGGACGGCGATGCCGCCGAAGTTGTCGGCGAACCGCGACTGCGCGATCGTCGCCGTCGCGTCGTCGACCGCCGCGATCGCGAGCGCGGTGCACCCGGAGCGTTCGATGGCGAGCCATTCGACGTCGAGGTGCGCGTCGTCGGTGAGATAGACGGTGGCGCCGCAGTCGACGCTGTCGAGGATCGTGACGTCGGCGAGCGAGGTCGTGCCGAACGTGAAGACGCCCTCGATGGCGCTCTCGCTGTCGTGGATCGTCGTCGTCGAGAGGGAGAACGCGGTGTCCTGGATCACGAAGGCGACGTCGAATGCGCCCGCGGTCGCGACCACGCCGCTGATCGTCACGGTCGGGCTGTTCGCCGGGTCGGCGCTCGAACCGAGGGCGGTCACGACGGCGCCGCTCTCGTAGAAGTCGAAGGTGACCCCGTCGATCGAGAGCGACGAGTCCCCGGTCGCTACGAACCCGGCGGCCGACACCGAGCCCGCGGAGATCGTGTGGCCGTTGCCGTGGACCGTGAGGGAGCCGTCCGTGAGCGGCGCGATGCCCGAGGCGATCGAGAAGTCGCCGCTGATGTCGACGACGACCGGGTCGCCGGGGTTCGTGACGGCGTGAACGATCGCGGCGTTGAGCTCGGTCTCGCTGTCGACGTCGGGGAAGTCCGTGGCATGCGCGGGAGCGGTCGCGACGAGCGCGCCCCCGAGCGCGAGCATCGCCCCGGCGAGCGCGAGCGTCGTCGCCCGCGCAGCAGAGCCACTTCGGCGCATGCCGACCCCCGATCGTGTGCCCGACAGTCTAGGAGGCCCGGCGGCCGAGCGGGAGGCCGGGGCGCGAAGTCGTCCGGGGTGCGCTCGCGTCGCGACGCAGCTCGGGGCGCGTCGCCGTGCGCTCACTTGACGGCGGTCGCGTTCGCCGGCGAGCCGATGCCGCGCGGGACCGGCAGCGGCGCCGCGGTGAGCAGGAACTCGTGGACGCCGTCCGCGGCGCAGTCGCGCGCGAGCGGGCCGGTGCGCCAGAGCTCGCCGAGCATCATGCCGAGCCCGCCGATGAGCACCTGGTGCATGAACCCGAACGGCGATGCCTCCGGCTCGATCGGCCAGACCTCCGCCGCGACGCCGTCGCTCGCGATCGCGGCGACGCCGAGGTCCCAGAGGTACTCGGCGACCGCCTCGTCGTGGGCGAGTCCCGTCGTCGTGATCCGCTCGCCGTCGGCCTGCCGCTCGCGCACCTCGCGCGACTGCTCGGCGTACCACTCGAGGTAGCCGGTGTGGAGGACGAGGATGTCTCCCGGGCGGATCTCGACGCCCGCGCGCACCCGCGCCGCCTCGAGGTCGGCCGCCGTGATCGGCACCGCCTCGCCCGGGCCGCCCTGCTCGGCGACCCGCTCGGAGACGTCGAGCAGGACGCCGCGGGTCACGATGCCGCGGGCGGCGACGTGGTCGATCGTGTTGCGCCCGCCGCGGACCTCCCGGGTCGTGCGGCCGTTCCAGTAGCGGTCGAACGCGACGCCGACATGGCCGAGCGAGTCCCACTGGCTCGCGGACTGGAGGTAGTAGTTGTCGAGCTTGTCGTCGAGGCCGAGGCTCGGCTCCTCCTCGGTCGCGCCGAGGTGGCCCTCCGTGACGTGCTCGGTGCGCCCTCGACCGAAGAACGCGGGGTCGATCGTGCCGAGCGGGATGTCGAGGGGGAAGACGGCGCCGCGGCGCACCGCACGAGCGCCCTCGACCGCCTTCTCGGGCGTGACGAGGTTCATCAGCCCGAGGTCGTCGTCGTCCCCCCACAGCCCCCAGGCGAGCGGGGCGCCCTCGGCGCTGCGCGGCAGGTCGCGATATCGCGGCAGTCCGTTCATCGCGTTCTCCCCCGTCTCACTCTCTCCCTCATCTCCCCAGCGCGCGCCCAACCTACGCCACATGGGCGCCGTGTGCCGAGATGGGTGTGCGTGCCAGCCCATCTCGGCACACGGCGCCCATCTCGCGTCGGGGCTAGGCGAGGCGGGCGCGGAGGCGGGGGAGGATCTCCTCGCCGTAGTGGCGCAGGAAGCGCTCCTGGTCGTCGCCGGGACCGTGGAAGACGAGGTGGCTAAAGCCCATGTCGGCGTACTGCACGATGCGCTCGACGTGCTCGTCGGGGTCGTCGCTGACGATGAAGCGCGATGCCGCGCGCTCGATCGGCAGTGCGCGGCCAAGGCGCTGCATCTCGATCGGGTCCTCGACGCCCATCTTCTCCTCGGGGCTGAGGGCGAGCGGCGCCCAGAACCGGGTGTCCTCGAGCGCGCGCTGCCGGTCGTGGTCGAAGGAGACCTTGACCTCGATGAGGGTGTCGACGGCGTCGGCGGGGCGCCCCTCCTTGTCGAGGCCCTCCGCGAGGGCGGGCAGCAGCGTCTCGGTGTAGAGCTCGCGCGCCTTGCCGCTCGTCGTGATGAAGCCGTCGGCGACGCGACCGGCGAGCCGCGTCGCGGCGGGGCCCGCTGCGCCGATGTAGACGGGGACGCGCGTCGCGGGCCGGTCGTAGATGGTCGCGTTGTGCGTGCGGTAGTACTGCCCGTCGAAGCTCACCCGCTCCTCGGACCAGAGCCGGTCGATGAGCTCGAGCGACTCCTTGAGCCGCGCGAAGCGCTCCTTCTGCTCGGGCCACGGGAGGCCGAGGGTCGCCTCGTTGAGCGCCTCACCGGTGCCGACGCCGAGGATCACGCGGCCGTCGTAGAGCTCGCCGAGGGTCGCGAACGCCTGCGCGATGACGCCGGGGTGGTAGCGGAGGGTCGGCGTGAGCACGCTCGTGCCCATGAGGATCCGCGTCGTGCGGGCGCCGAGCGCGCCGAGCCAGGGCAGGCTCGCGGGGGCGTGTCCGCCGTCGTGGTTCCACGGCTGGAGGTGGTCGGAGACGAAGACGGAGTCGAAGCCGACCTCCTCCGCGAGCACCGCGTAGTCGAGCAGCCGGCTCGGCCCGAACTGCTCGGCGCTCGCCTTGTATCCGAACCGGAATGGAATGCTCATCGCGCTCTCCTGTCTCATACGCTCAATGTCCATGTTTGCACCCAGGCACGCCGTTCAAACACGGCGCATGGGTGCGAACGGGGTATCGCAACGCTCCGGGACCAGGAAGTCGGCTGGGTCGAAGCGGGCACCGCGCTCGCGGAAGGCCGGGACGGAGTCCGGCCAGAGCAGCGTCAGCCGCCCCGAGCGCTCGTCGACGTACCAGCTGCGGCATCCGCCGGTCAGCCAGACCGTCCCCGCCGCTGCCGCGTCGATCCGGGCGGTGTACTCGGCCTCGGCCTCGGCCGTCGGATGCAGCGGCGCGCCGCCCAGGGCGTCGCGGTGGCCGAGCGCTTCCAGCAGGTAGTCGAGCTGGGCCTCGATCATGAGGATCGAGGAGTTGTGGCCGAGGCTCGCGTTCGGTCCGTCGAGGACGAAGAGGCTCGGGAAGCCGCTCACCATCGTCGAGGCGACGCTGGTCATGCCCGTCGCCCAGTGCTCGTCGAGCGTCTCCCCGTGCTCGCCGGCGACGAGCCGCGCGTAGGGCTGGCGGCCTGCGTGGAAGCCGGTCGCGAGCACGATCGCGTCGACCTCGTGCTCCATCCCGCTCGCGCCGACGAGCACGCCGCCGCCGTCGCCGCGCGACGGCCGCACCTCGACGAGCGCGCTCGCCTCGAGCTCGATCGCACCGCTCGCGAGCGCCGGGTACCACTCGTCGGAGAAGACCGCGCGCTTGCAGCCGATCTCGTACGCCGGCATGAGCGCGGCCCGCAGCGCGGGATCCGGCACCTGAGCATAGAGGTGCGCGAGTGCCCTCGCCTGCGCCCAGTCGAGCGCGTCGAGGTCCCCGAGCCGTTGCGGGATCATCGCCTCACCCGCGAGGTAGGCCTCCTGCCGGATGGCGTCGATGAGACTGCGGTCCGTCGCGAATCGCGCGCGCTCCTCGGGCTCGTAGGCCCGGTCGGCCCGCGGCAGCACCCAGGCGGGCGTGCGCTGGAAGGCGACGACCCGGGAGCGTCGAGCGAGCTCCGGCGCGAGCTGCACGGCCGAGGCTCCCGAGCCGACGACGGCGACCCGCTTCCCGCCGAGATCGAGCGCGTCGTCCCAGCGGGCCGAGTGGACGACGGGCCCCGAGAACGCCATGAGTCCGGGGACCTCCGGGATCCTCGGCTCGGTCAGACGCCCGGCGGCGAGGACGAGCGCGCGCGCCTCGATCGTCTCGGTGCGGCGCTGCCGGGGGGCCGCGTCGCCGGCGTCCTGTGCCGGCCCGCCTCGCGGGAGCGCCGAGCGACCCGTCGGCGCGATCGTCAGCCGCCAGACCGCCGCGTGCTCGTCCCAGACGGCCGCCTCGAGCGCCGAGCCGAGCCGGATCCGGTCCCGGACACTCGAGATCTCGACGGCGTGCTCGAGATACCCCCGGATCTCGGCGCCGGGGGCGAAGACCCGCGACCAGTCCGGGTTCGGCAGGAACGAGTACGAGTAGAGGTGGCTCGGGATGTCGCACGCGACGCCGGGATAGACGTTGTCCCGCCAGGTGCCGCCGATCGCATCCGCCCGCTCGAGCACGAGGAAGTCGTGGCGCCCGGCCCTCTCGAGGGCGATCGCCGCGCCGACCCCCGCGAAGCCCGCGCCGACGATCGCGATGTCGACGGTCGCGTGCTCGACGGTCGCGTGCTCGACCGTCGCGTCCTCGGGGGCCGCGTGCTCGACGGTCATGCGCGCGCCGCCGGTTCGGCCGCGCCGTGGTGCGCCGGGGTGACGCCGTAGCCGGTGGTGCGCTCGCGGAAGCCGCGCATGAGCCGCCGCGCGATCGCCTCGCCGTCGGCGAGCGGGAGCTCGAGCCCGTGCTCGATCCCCGCCTCCGGTCGCACCCGGCCGTCGAGGAGCGTCCCACCGAGGTCGTCGCCGCCGGCGCGCAGCAGCACCGCCGCGTCCTCGGTGCCGACCCGCGTCCACGGGATCTGCACGTGCCGGACGAGCGGGCCGAGCATGAGCCGGGTGACGGCGACCATCGCGCGGTGCTCGTCGATCGGCGAGCGGCCCTCGACGAGCGGGGTGCCCCACCCGGGCATCGGGATCGGCACGATCTCGTTGAAGCCGCCGGTCGCGCGCTGGATCTCGGCGAGTCGGCGCAGATGCGCGACTCGGTCGGCGGCGGTCTCGACGTGACCGTAGAAGATCACCGAGGTCGAGCGCAGGCCCGCGGCGTGCGCGGCGCGGACGATCTCCTCCCAGCGATCGACACCGAGGTCGGTCGGCGCGATGCGCTCGCGGACGGACTCGCTGAGGATCTTGACGCCCGTCCCGGGGAACGTGTCGACGCCGGCGTCGCGCATCGCGGCGAGCGCGCCGTCGAGGCCGAGGCCGCCGCGCACCGCGAGGTCGTTGATGTCCTGCGGCCGCAGCGCGTGGATGTGCAGTCCGGGGGCGGCGGCGCGGACGGCGCGGACGATGTCGAGGTAGGCGCTCGCGGGGACCTCGGCGGGCAGCAGGCCCTGGATGCACAGCTCGGTCGCGCCGAGCTCGGCCGCGTCGCGGGCGATGGCCGCGACGTCGTCGAGCCAGAACGCGGTGCCGTAGCCGGACGAGGTGAGGTTGCGGTTGACGACCATCGTCACGACCTCGCCGACGGTGTATCGGCGGGCGTCGTCGGCGCGGGCGGCGAGCGCGTCGAGCTGCGCACCCGTCGCGTGGAGGAGGCGCTCCCAGTCGTCGTCGGGGGCGTCCGGGGTCTCGGGGTCGCCGGGTCTCGATCCGCGCTGCGCGCTCGTCGACCCGGGTACGGATCGCGGCGCCACCCGAGCCGCGTGCGCGCCTGCGGCGCTACCCGACCCGCGCACGGGATGCGGCACCTGGCCCGCGATGGCGAGGCCGTCGGGGCCGGCGAGCGCGGCGACGGCCGAGTGCAGGGACGGGTCGATCCAGGTGTCGGGGTCATGCAGGTACTCGGGATGGGCCGTCAGGCGCTCGCGCAGCTCGAAGCCGGCCGCCGCGGTCAGCCGGGCGAGCTCGTCGATCTGCGGCCACGGCCGCTCGGGGTTCACGTGATCCGCGGTCAGCGGGGACACGCCGCCCCAGTCGTCGGCGCCCGCGCGCACGAGGAGGGCGAACTCCTCGGCGTCCGAGAGGTTCGGCGGGACCTGGATGCGCGCGTGCGCGCCGAGGACGACGCGGGCCGTCGCGACCGCCGCGAGATACTCCTCGAGCTCCGCGTCGGCGACGCCGCGCATCGGCGTGCGGGGCTTCGCGCGGAAGTTCTGCACGATCGTCTCCTGCAGATGCCCGCCCTCCGCCTGGATGTCCCGCAGCGCCAGGATCGACTCGGCGCGCTCCCGCAGCGTCTCGCCGATCCCGACGAGGATCCCGCTCGTGAACGGCACGCGCGCCGTGCCCGCGTCGCGCAGGACCTGCAGTCGCACCGCGGGCTCCTTGTCGGGGGACCCGAAGTGGACCTCCCCCGGCTCCGACCAGAGCCGCTTGGACGTGGTCTCGAGCATCATCCCCATCGAGGGCGCGACCGGCCGCAGTGCGCGCAGCTCGTCGAGCGACATGACGCCGGGGTTGAGGTGCGGCAGGAGTCCGGTCTCCTCGACCACGAGCCGTGCCATCGCTGCGACGTAGTCGAGCGTCGAGGCGTAGCCGTGCGCGTCGAGCCAGTCGCGCGCCTCGGGCCAGCGCGCCTCGGGCCGGTCGCCGAGGGTGAAGAGCGCCTCCTTGCAACCGAGCCGGGCGCCCTGCATCGCGAGCGCGAGGACCTGCTCGGGGGACATGTACGCGGGCTTGCCGAGCTTCGCGAGCTGGCCGGGGGTGTCGAAGAAGGTGCAGTAGTGGCAGCGGTCCTGGCACAGCGTCGTGAGCGGGATGAAGACCTTGCGCGAGTAGGTGATGACACCGGGCCGGCCCGCGACGGCGAGCCCCTCGTCGCGCAGCGCCGACGCCCGCTCGAGCAGTTCGTCGAGCGCGCCGCCGCGGGCTCCGAGGAGCGTCTCCACCTCATCGACGTCCATCGACTCACCCTAGTCCTGGGGCTCGGAGCGATGCCCGGCGCACCTGCGACGGACCGCCGCGCATCGGGAGGCCGGTCGGGTGATTTCTCGAAAAGGACTATTGATTGAATCAATAGGGCTTAGTAGGGTCATCGCAGCAGTTCGACGATGCCTGCCGGGGTTCTACATCCGTTCACAGGTGTCCTGAGTCCCCGGGAGGGATCATGACTGAAACCAAGCCCGACGCGCCGTCTGAGCGGACGCGGAACCGCTTGAAGCCGAACACGATCGGCCTCGCCGGCGTCGTGTTCATGGTCGTCGCGTTCTCGGCGCCCGTCACCGCGATGTCGGGCAACGTGCCGGTCGCCGTGGGCTACGGGAACGGCATCGGCGCCCCCGCCGGATTCATCGTCGCGACCGTCGTCCTGACGATCTTCAGCGTCGGGTTCGTCGCGCTGGCACGACACATCACCGCCGCCGGCGCCTTCTACACCTTCGTCTCGAGGGGTCTCGGCAAGCCGGCCGGCCTGGGTGCCGGGGTGCTCAGCACGATCAGCTACATGGCGATGGAGGCGGGGCTGGTCGGCATCTTCGCGACGTTCTCGCAGGCCACCTTCCTGAATCAGTTCGGGATCGACCTTCCCTGGGTCGTCTATGCGCTCATCGTGATCGTCATCATGAGCGTGCTGTCCTACCGCGACATCGGGCTTGCCTCGAAGGTGCTCGCGGTCGTGCTGATCGGCGAGGTGGCGCTCCTCGGCATCATGGCGTTCTCGGTGCTCTTCCACGGAGGCGGCCCGGACGGACTCATGCCCGAGGCGATCAACCCGGTCAACGCGTTCGGCACGAACGGCCTCGTCGCCGGCTCGGCCGGGATCGGTCTGCTCTTCGCGTTCTGGTCGTGGGTCGGCTTCGAGTCGACGGCGATCTACGGCGAGGAGTCGAAGAACCCGAAGAAGGTCGTGCCCCGCGCGACGCTCGTCGCGGTGATCGGCATCGGTGTCTTCTACACGTTCATCTCCTGGATGATGATCGCCGGCAATGGCGCGGAGAACTCGATCGCCCGCGCCTCCGGGAGCGACCCCTTCCAGCTCATCTACTACCCGATGCAGACGTATGTGGGCGAGTGGGGCATCTATGCCATGGAGTGGTTCATGATCCTCGGCTCCTTCGCGTGCGCGCTCGCGATCCACAACTCGGCGACGCGCTACCTCTACGCGTTCGGACGGGACAGGATCCTGCCGAGCTTCCTTGGCCGCTCGCACCCCAAGTACCAGTCGCCGTACACGGCGTCGGTGTTCCAGAGCTGCGTCGCGGCCCTCATCGTCATCGTCTGCTTCGCCGCGGGCGTCGACCCGTACGGCGAGCTGTACGTGCTGGTCGCGATCCTCGCGACGATCGCGCTGCTCGCGTCGCAGGTGCTGACGAGCGCCGCGGTCATCGGATACTTCCACGTCCAACGGCGTCATCCGGAGACTCGGAACTGGTGGCGGACGATGACGGCGCCCATCATCGGCGGGCTCGGCATGGCGGTCGTCATCTGGCTGCTGCTGACGAACCTGGACACGGCAGCTGGTGCCGCGTCGGAGACGTGGTTCGGCCGCGCTCTCGGTTGGATCGTCGCCGGTCTGTTCGTCGTCTCGGTCGTCGTGGCGCTCATCTGGCGCAGGGTGCGGCCTGACACCTATGAGCGCATCGGCATGACAGTGTTCACTGAACCGACCACGGATCCGGTGGCCGGCGCGGCCTCGACGGATGCAGGAGAGCGACGATGACGACGAATGGGGACGGCCTCGCGGGCCGCAGGGTGCTCGTCACCGGCGGTACTCGAGGTATCGGCCGGGGGATTGTGGAGCATCTCGCCAGGAAGGGCGCGTCCGTCGCCTTCACGGGACGGGATCGCGAGCGCGGTTCGGCGGTGGAGGGCGAGCTGCGTGCGGCGGGAGCGACGGTGTCGTTCGTGGACGCGGACCTGCGCGACATCGAGCGGATTCCCGAGCTCGTCGCTCGCGCTCGGGAGGCGCTCGGCGGCCTCGACGCGCTGTGCCATGCGGCCGGCATCTACCCCGAGCAGCCGCTCGCGGAGATGACTCTTGCGGCGTGGGACGAGGTGCTCACGACGAACCTGACGAGTGCGATGGTCCTGACCCGGGAGCTGATCCCCGACCTGAGCGAGAAGCCGGACGGACGGGTCGTGATGGTCAGCTCGATCACGGGCCCGCGCACGGGCATTGCGGGTCTGACCCACTATGCCGCTTCCAAGGGCGGTCTGGACGCGTTCATCCGGACCGCTGCGCTCGAGCTTGCGGCGAGCGGCGCAACCGTCAACGGCGTCGCGCCGGGGACGATCCTCACGGAGAGCCTCGAAGAGCTCTACTCGGCGGCGATGGTGGCCGAGGTGACCGCGCGCGTCCCGGTGGGACGGCTCGGGACGCCGACGGACATCGCGGCCGCGGTCGAGTTCCTGCTGAGCCCCGGGGCAGGCTTCATCACCGGCCAGATCATCACCGTCGACGGGGGTCAGACCATCCCGGAGGTGCAGAGCTAGGAGGCTCTCGCACCTCGTCGGCCGGCCCTGGGGTCGTGCTGCCGGGCCGTGTGCCCGCGAGCGGAGGCCCGGCTCGGCAGTGTGGTTTGACATTCCACCTATAGGACTAAATAATGGTCCAATAGTCCTTACCTTGGATCAAGGAGATCGAGTGTCCCGTCCGGTTCCGTCCTCACCCGCTCGGCAGACGCCGCGGGTCGCGATCATCGGTGCCGGCTTCAGCGGCATCGCGGCCGCGGTCGCGCTCCACAGGAAAGGGATCGACGACTACGTCGTCTTCGAGCAGGCCGACGGGGTGGGCGGGACCTGGTGGTACAACCGCTACCCGGGTGCCGAGGTGGACCTCGAGTCGCACATCTACTCCTTCTCCTTCGCCCGCGCCGACTGGACGCGCACGCACGCTCCCTGGCACGAGCTGCAGGCGTACCTGGACGGCGTGGCCGACACCTGGGACATCAAGCGGCACGTCAAGCTGGGCGAGAAGGTCGACTCGATCACCTGGGACGAAGAGGATCGCAGCTATCGCGTCGAGACGACCTCCGGTGCGGACCACGGCTCGTTCCACGCGGTCATCAGTGCGGTGGGCTTCCTCAACCTTCCCCTGCTGCCGCCGTTCGCCCGGGGCGAGACGGCGTTCGAGGGAGCCATCTGCCACACCTCGCGGTGGATCGAGGGCCTCGACATGACGGGCAAGTCGGTCGCGGTCGTCGGCACCGGGTCGTCCGCCGTGCAGATCGTCGCTGAGGCGGAGCGGGTCGCCTCCGACGTCACCATCTTCCAGCTGGAGCCGAACTGGGTGCTTCCGAAGGGCGACCGGGAGTTCAGCGCCGAGGAGCGCCGGCAGCTGCGCAATCCGATCCGCTACAAGCTGCGGCGCTGGAAGCTCTATGCCGACTACGACGCCCGTCAGGTCGGTGCGAGTCACGCGCGGCGCGACGGGCGCTTCAACCGCCGGCGTCATGCCCGGTCGCTCCAGTTCCTGCGCGAGTCGCTCGCAGACCGGCCGGACCTGCTCGAGCTCGTCACCCCCGACTTCGCGTTCGAAGGGCGGCGGACCGTGACGACCGACACCTACTATCCGGCGCTCAAGAGCCCGAAGGTCACACTCGTCCCGCGTGCGGTCAAGGAGATCACCCGGACCGGGGTGATCGATGCTGCCGGGGACTCCCACGACTTCGACGTGATCGTGATGGCCACGGGATTCGACGCGTCGAACTATCTCGGGAACTACCGCGTCGTCGGCGAGGGCGGACGGCTGCTCTCGGACGTCTGGCAGGGCGAGCCCGATGCGTTCCTCGGTCTGATGGTCCCGGGGTTCCCGAACTTCTTCATGATGTATGGACCGAACACCAACGGGATCCCCCTCGTCCACTTCTACGAGGCGCAGGGGGCCTTCGCCGCCGGACTGATCAACCGGTTGCGGGGCGGGAAGCGGCGGGTCGCCGTGCGCAAGGGCGCCTACGAGCGATACAACCGATGGCTTCAGAAGCGGCTGCGGCGCACGGTCTGGGCCGAGACGATGAGCTACTTCAAGTCGGGGACCGGCAAGGTGGTCTCGCAGTGGCCGGCGAGCCCGACGTCGTACATCCTGGCGACGAAGCTGCTGCGCCGGATCGCGACCAGGGTCGACTGAGTCCTCGCACCCGGCGATCGGTCGGCACGACTGTTCGGCACGACTATTTGGTCTGCGCGCTCCAGCCGCCGTCCACGATGAGATCGAGAGCCGTGATGAACGACGCGTCATCGGACAGCAGGAACTCGACCGCAGCGGCGACGTCCTCCGGTGTCCCGAGGCGTCGCAGCGGTGTGCGCGCGAGCATGTCGTCTCGGCGTGCCGGCGTCGCCTGGTAGAGAGGATCGATCATCGCGGTCGAGATGGCGCCGGGGCAGACCGTGTTGCAGCGGATGCCCTCCGGGCCGAGCTGGATCGCGATGGAACGCGAGAGCGACACGACCGCGGCCTTCGAGACCTGATATGCGTCGAGGGGGGAGTCCATGCCGCGCGTTCCGGCGATGCTCGCGATGTTCACGATCGACCGACCGCGCCCGCTGCGCAGCAGCGGCAGCGCCGCACGGGTGAGGCGGCGCATCCCGTCGAGGTTGACGCGCATCGTGTCGTCCCACGTGTCGTCCTCGACGTCGAAGACGGACCCGTCCCGTCCGAACATCGCGACGCCCGCGGCGTTGACCAGCCCGTCCAGGATGCCCTCCGGCACGGCGGCTGCCAGGCGAGCGGCGGCGGTCGGATCCCGAAGGTCCTCGGCGACGTAGATCGCGCCCTCGACTCGGTCCGCCGCGGCAGGCAGCCGCACGTCGGTGGCGATCACCCGCCGGCCGGCACCCCGCAGGCGTGCGACGATCGCGCTGCCGATTCCGCCCGCCGCCCCGGTGACCAGGACCGTCTGCGGGTTCATGCGAGTGCCGTGCGCAGCCGCCGTCCAGCGAATGCCATAGCCGCGCCGGCGGCAGGGAAGATCTCGTCGAGGCCGAAGAAGCCGTGCACCATTCCCGGCGTCCGATGCACCTCGACCGGGACGCCCGCTGCGCGCAGCGCGGCCGCGTAGAGCTCTCCCTGGGGGCGGACGGGATCGCACTCGGCGAGCACGATCGTGGCGTCGGGTGCGCCGGAGAGGTCGTCGTCGAGCACGCTGACGCGGACGTCGGTCAGGTCGGCGGCGGAGGCCAGGTAGTTGTCCTGGTGCCACTTCAGCTCGTCGCGCTCGAGCATGATCCCGTCGAACTCGGGGTCGAGGCCGCGCTGAAGGTCCAGCGTCGTGATCGGGTAGACGAGGAGCTGGTGACGGATCCGGGGCTCCTGCCCCCGCAGTGCGTTGGCGATCGCCGCCGCGAGGTTGCCCCCCGCGCTGTCGCCCGCGAGCGCGACCCGGTGCGGCTCCCTCACCGGGAGCAGATGATCGGGATCGGTCGCCCACAGCAGCGCGTCGACCCCGTCCTCGAATGCGACCGGGAAGCGATGCTCGGGTCCGCGCCGGTAGTCGACCGAGAGCACGGGGACTCCGGACGCGAGGGCGAGCGATCGAGTCGCCGTGTCGTGCGAGTCGATGCTGCCGAGCAACCAGCCGCCTCCGTGGAAGTAGAGGGCCAGGCCGGGTGCCGGCTCGGCGGCCGGGACATAGAGCCGGGCGCGGATCCGTTCCCCGTCCCGGGTCGGGATGGACAGCTCCCTGGTCTCGTGGACCTCGGGCTTGCGAAGAGCCGCGAGAGTCTCCTCGAAGCGCCGGCGCGCCGCCGCGACCGGCAGCAGGTGCGCGTTCGGTCGGCCGGATGCGCGGGTCTCGTCGATCATCCGCTGGGCGACAGGGTCGAGGGGCATGGGGGTCCTCCGTTTGCGTGGTGTCGATCGCTAGACGCGCTCGTAGTACCGGCGCAGCTCCCAGTCGGTGACCGTGCCGGAGTCGAACGCGACGAGCTCGCTCGTGGATGAGGCGAGGAGGTGCTCGAAGACCCCCTCGCCGAACGCCGTGCGGGCGAGTCGGCTCGCCGCGAATCGGTCGAGCGATTCGTGAAGCGAGGTGCTCATGAACGTCATCCCTTCGCCCTGCCACGCGTTCCCCTGGAACACGGCAGGCTTGGGCAGGTCTCGGGCAATGCCGTCGAGGCCTGCCGCGATCGTCGCGCTGTAGGCGTAGTACGGGTTCACATCGGCACCCGGGATCCGGTTCTCGACCCGGAAGGAGGGTCCCTCGCCGACGAGGCGGAACGCGCAGGAGCGGTTGTCGAGGCCGACCGCGATCGCGGTGCCGGCGAACTGGTCGGGCAGGAATCGCTTGTACGAGTTGATCGTCGGCGCGAAGAGCAGTCCGAGCTCGACGGCGTGCTCGAGCTGACCGGCGACGAAGCTGCCGAAGGCGCTCGACATGCCGCCGTCGCCCCAGCACAGCGGTTCCCCGGTCTCGGCCCCCCAGATGCTGACGTGCAGGTGGCACGACGAGCCGATCTCGTCGATGCCGGGCTTCGCCATGAAGGTCGGGGTCAGTCCGGCACGGTGGGCGAGCTCCTTCACGCCGTGCTTGAAGAGCACGTGCCGGTCGGCCATCTCGAGCGTCTCGCAGTAGTCGAGCGTCACCTCCTGCTGGCCGAGTCCCCACTCCGGCTTCGACGACTCGACGGCGACACCGAACTGCGGCATCTGAGTGCGGATCTGGCGGATGAACCACTCGTCGCGGCCCGACTGGAGCATCTGGTAGTCCGAGTGGTAGCTGGACAGCATTCTCAGATCCTTGTATCCGCGCGCCCACGCGTCCTGCGAGGTCTCGGCGGCGAGGAAGAACTCGAGCTCCGACGCGAACTTGAGCGCGATGCCGGCTTCGCGAGCGCGCTCGACCTGTCGCTTGAGGATGGTCCTCGGGGCGACGGAGAGCAGCTCGTCGCCGTGGGACTCGTAGACATCGCAGATCACGAACGCGGTGCTCGGCTCCCAGGGCACGCGGCGAAGCGTGGTCATGTCCGGTACGAGCCGGATGTCCGCCCAGCCGTTCGACGAGTTGGAGACGGCGAGCTCGAGAGGGTTCATCTCGACGTCGACCGCGAAGACGAAGCTGCTCGCGTGGACGCCGTCGCCCTCGAGGCACAGGGTGCGGAACGCGTCGGTCGTCAGCCGTTTGCCGACGAGCCGGCCGTAGGGGTCGGGGGTCGCGCACACGACGGTGTCGATCTCGCCGCCGCGCGCGAGGGCCTCGAACTGCTCGACGTCGAGTCGCCCGGTCAGGTGGGTCATGGTGTTCCTTTGCGGTGGTTCGGGTTGGCGGTGCGGCCGGAGTCGCTTCGATGCGACGCGGCGGCGCGGATCAGGTGAGTGCGAACCCTCCGTCGACGACGAGCTCCGCACCGGTGATGTAGGCCGCCTGATCGCTGAGGAGGAAGGCGATCGCCTCCGCGATCTGGCGCGGCTGAGCGAACCGCCCGAGCGGGACGCGGGAGCGCAGCGCGTCGGGCAGCTCGTCTCCCTCGCCGTGCGCGGCGGCCATCGGGGTCGCCACGAAACCCGGCGCGACGGAGTTCACGCGTGCGCCGCTCGCGGCGAATGCGCGCGCCGCGGTCCTCGTGAGCATCGCGAGCGCCGCTTTCGATGCCGCGTACGCCGGATGCGGATCGGGGTCGGACAGGGCAACGACTCGCGATGCCTCGACCGAGGTCACGTTCACGGCGGAGCGGAGCATCCCGGCGGCCCCCGCGATGTCGATCACCTGGTAGGCCCCGAGGAGGTTGACGTCGAGCACCCGCTGGAACGCCGCGTGAGTCACCCCGGCGAATCCCGTCCGATCGAGGATCCCCGCGCAGTTGACCACGTAGGCGGGCGCGCCCGGCAGGGCGCGGAAGGCGCGTTGGAGCTCCTCGCGATCCCGTACGTCCGCTGCGGCGGGGATCGAGGAGGCGCCGCCCGATGAGACGAGCTGCGGAGCGCGGAGGTCGATCGCGAGCACCTGGATGCCGCTCGCGACGAGGAGATCGACGGTGGCCCGCCCGATCCCCGAGGCCGCACCGGTGACGACCGCGCGCTCGCCGGCGAAGGTGAGCGCGAGCTCCCGGGCCGCGGTCGTCATGCGCCGTACCGGTCGTGCCACGCCGCCGCGGCCGACTCGAAGCAGTCCAGTGGTGCGCGGATGATCCCGGCGCCGATCTGGCCTCCGTCGCGCCCGGCGAGGCCCACGTCCATGACCGGCAGCACCCCCGTCTCGATCACCTTGAAGATGTCGATGCCGGTGGGCGTGCCCCGGAACGCGAAGAGCGGGATCCGGTAGCTGCCGTTGTCTCCCTGGACGATGTCGTACATGGTCCGGTTGCGCTCGATCATCGACTCGGCGGAGCCTCCCTGGTAGTTCTGCAGCGACAGCGCGCAGGCCTGTGCGAACCCGCCGAGACCGACCGTCTCCGTGATCGTGCTCTCCCCGCCCATCCAGGTGATCTCGTCCTCGCTGTGACCCGGGAAGAGCTTGCCCTCGTGCAGCGGCGGCGAGCCCTCGAACCAGCCGTCGAGGCCGGCGACCTTGATCGCGAAGCCGCGGCAGCTGAACGCCATCGCGCAGACGAGGCTCGACCCCTCCGTCACCATGGCGTCCGCGCTCGCCTTGGCGGCGGCCATCGACAGCCGCAGGAAGAAGTAGTCGTTCTCGGCGAGGTGGAGCATCGTCTCGCGGACCCCGGGGAAGCCCTCCTCGGTCATCGTGAGCACGCTCGGGAGGATCTCGCGAGCGAAGAGCACGGAGGCGGCGGCGTTGCGGCTGTGCGCCTCGTCCCCCATCCGCAGGGCCTTGGCGATGAGCGGCTTGAGCGCGATGCCGCCCTGCCGCCGGATCGCCTCGCCGACCACCGGTGCGAGGACGCTGTTCACGTGGTCGAGTCGCTCGTGGACCCCTTCGTCGTAGCAGCCGTAGTTGAGACGGCGGGGCTCCTTGCCCTCGTAGAAGTTGCAGAACGCGACGTTGCCGCGATCGCGATTCTCCACGACGAACACCGGCATCGACGCCGTGTAGATGCCTGCGAGCGATCCCACGGCGCCGTAGTCCTGGCAGGCGCCGACCTCGATCGCGCCGGACTCGAACCCCGCGATCGCCGATTCGCGATCAGCGGCGAGGCCCTCGAACCGGGCGCCCCCGATCAGCGCCTCTCGCTGGCCGCCCGTGTACTCGCCCCAGGGCATCGGCGCCCCGGAGGTGAGGACGAGCCGATCGTGGTAGCCCGGGATGACCTCGCGCGCGGGTCGCACGTCGACGACCCACGGATCGGCGGCGTCGAGCTGCGCGAAGCTCGTGGCGTTCGGCTCGAGCGCCGCTGTCGGCGTCACCATGCGACGACGCCTCCGTCGACGAGCAGTGTCTGGGCGGTGATGAACGATGCGCGGGGCGAGATGAGGAACTCGACCGCGTCCGCGACCTCGTGGGGCTCACCGAGCCGCTTGAGGAGGGCGTAGCCGGCAGAGACCTCCTCGCCGCCCGAGACGGCCGCCATCGACGGGCTCATCGGCGCGCGGATGATGCCCGGCGCGACGTTGTTCACTCGGATGCCTCGCGGGCTGAGCTCGACGGCGAGATAGCGCGTGTAGGCGGCGATCCCGGCTTTCGTCGCGCCGTAGACCGAGGCGCCGACGAACCTCCCGAAGTGCCCGGTGATGCTCCCGATGTTGACGATGGCGCCGGTGCCGTCCGCGATCCGCGGGGCGCAGACGTCGGTGACGCGAGCGGTCCCGGCGATGTTCACCTGGAACATCGCGTCCATCTTGTCCTCCGACAGATCGCCCAGGTAGGTGTCGCGCAGGATCCCGGCGCAGTTGACGAGGCCGGCGAGCTGCTCGCCCGGCTCGAGCGCCTCGGCGATCGCCCGCTCGACGCTGTCCCGCCGCGCGACGTCCATCTCGACGGCGGCGACGCCCTCGAGTCCCTCGCCGAGTCCTGCGGCGAGGGCAGGGCCGAGGTCGGCGGCGATCGGCGTGTAGCCGCTCTCGAGCAGGCGACGGCAGATGGCCCGGCCGATCACCCCCGCACCTCCGGTGACGACGATCTTCGAGCTCACGGGGTCCTCCATCCTGGTCGCGCCGCGACGTTGCGGACGGACCTCCCACATCCTCGGACACGATTGCCCTATCGGTCAAGTATTTAGACCTTATCGATCGGCGTCGCGGCCGGGCGGGATGCGGTGTCCGGGACCCCCCGAATCCCGCGCACTATGATTCCGGTGACGGCGTCCGGCTCGCAGCGATGCGCGGCGGGCGGGTCGAACGGAAGGTGGGATTCAGCGCGATGACGCAGAAGTCGACGCTCAAGCCGGTCCGTCAGATCGCGGCGCACGAACTGGTGCTCGACCAGATGCGGCGCTCGATGGAGTCGGGCCAGTTCCGTCCGGGTGATCGGCTTCCCGCCGAGCGCGACATGGCCGAGCAGCTCTCGGTGTCTCGTACGACGGTCCGCACCGCGATCTCGATCCTCGAGCGCGAGGGGCTCATCACCGTGCGGCGGGGCCGTCGGGGCGGGTTCATCGTGCAGGCGCCCGACTACGACACCGATGCGCATCGCGACGCGATGCGCCGCAACCGGCAGGCGATCCGCGACGCCTTCGACTTCCGGACCATCGTCGAGTCCGCTGCCGCCGAGCTCGCCGCCCAGCGCCGCACCCGATCCGACATCACCGCGCTGCGCCGGCTCCTCGGCGAGATGGAGGGCGCGCTGCGGACCAGCCTCGACGATCAGACCGCGCATCATGTGGCGCAGTTCCAGGCGCTCGACTCGGCGTTCCATCTCGGGATCGCGGAAGCCGCTCGGAACGCGCAGCTCGCGGCGGCTGTCGCCGACGCGCGATGGAACATGTGGATCCCGGTCGGCTCGCTGTTCGGCCGCCTCGAGCCGAACGCGAACGACCAGCACGAGGAGATCCTCGCGGCGATCGAGGCGAAGGACTCGGCCGGGGCCATGGCGAGGATGACGGAGCACATCGCGGGGACGCGCCGCACCATGGAGGCCTGGCTCAAGCGCTGAGCATCCGACACAAAAGGTCTATTTTTTAGATCTCAGTGCGATACTGTCCGAATGGACGACGACGGCGGGCGTCTGGCGCTGATCCTCGAGCGCGCCAGATCCAAGGGACTCGCCGCATCGGGGACCGGAACCGTCTCGAAGCAGGTGCCCGGACTCGACGCGGTCGCGAGCGAGCGGTTCGCGATCTCGGTCGCGCTGCACGACGGCCGGGTGCTCTCGTCCGGGGACGCCTCCGTCGCGTTCTCGCTGCAGAGCATCTCCAAGCTGTTCTCGCTCTGCGCGCTCCTCCAGGTCGAGCCCGGCGCCTGGGAGCACGTCGGGTGGGAGCCGAGCGACGCCGCGTATCGCTCGATCAGCGAGCTCGAGCATCGGGGCGGACGGCCACGGAATCCCTTCGTCAACGCCGGCGCGCTCGTCGCGACGGACCGGCTGCAGTCGCGCACCGGGGATGCGGTGCAGGCGACGCTCGAGCTCATCCGGGCGCAGTGCGGGAGCCGGCGGGTCCGATCGATCCCGGCCGTCGCCAGGGCGGAGCAGGAGAGCGATCACATCAACGCGGCGATCGCTCACGTGCTGGCCGAGCACGGCCGGCTCGCGAACCCGATCCCGGTGGTCCTGCGCCAGTACACGCGGCAGTGCGCGATCGCGGCGTCGACCGAGGAGGTCGCGCGCGCGGCGCTCTTCCTCGCGGGACCCGGCCGTACCGATGCGCCGCTCGACGCCGAGAGCCGGCGACGGGTGAACGCCGTGATGCTGACCGCCGGCACCTACGATGCGGCGGGCGACATCGCCTACCGCGTCGGGATCCCGGTCAAGAGCGGCATCGGCGGCGGCATCGTCGGCGTGATGCCGGGCGTCGGGAGCGTCTGCGTCTGGAGCCCGCCGCTCGACAGCCGCGGCAACTCCGTCGGGGGCATCGCGGCGCTCGAGGAGCTCTCGCGGCTCGGGGGCTGGTCGCTGTTCTGAGCGCGGTCGTCTCGACGCTAGCGGCGGTTCATCTCGGCGAAGAGCGCGACGGAGGCGTCGAGCGCCTCGTCGTAGCCCATCTCCGCGAAGCGGTAGAACGCCGGCCTGCCGGTCGCCGCGATCGCCCCGGCTCGGGCGGCCTTCGCGAGCCACGCCTCGGCAGCGGCGGTGACGGACTCGGCCGGCACGACCTCGTTGATGAGGCCGACCTCCCGGGCGCGCTCGGGGGTGAACGCCTCGCCGGAGCCGACGTTCTCCATCGCGAAGCGCGCGCCGATGCGCTGGATGATCGGGACCTGGGCGACCATCGGCCAGATGCCGAGGCTCACCTCGCGGGTGCCGATCAGGGCGTCCGGGCGCGAGACCGCGTAGTCGACGGCGGCGACGATCGAGGCGCCGGATGCGACGGCGTTGCCGTTGACGGCCGCGGCGACGGGTGTGCCGAGCGTCGGCAGCAGCTTGAGGAGTCCGGCGAGCGCGGTCGCGAACTCGACCGGGTCGCCGCCCGCCTGGATGGCGGGGATGTCCAGGCCGCTGCAGAAGACGTCGCCCGCGCCCGTGATGACGATCCCGGTGACCTCGGGATCGGCGTCGGCGGCGCGCAGCTCGGCGGCGATCGCGGCGATGACGTCGGGATTGAGGAGGTTGCCCTCCGAGCCGGAGGGGTTCGTGATGGTGACGGTCTCGATACGCCCTGACGGGCTACTCGACCCGCGGGTTGGTTCCACGCTCATGGGGTCACCGTAGTCGCAGCGAGGACCGAGGTGGCGACCGTCTCGAAGCGCTCCGCGAGCTGCGCGCGGTCGCGCGCGGTGAACGCGACGTAGAAGTCGGGCCGCACGAGCAGGTGAGCGACGCCGTGCCGAGCGAAGTAGTCGGCGTAGGTGCCCTCGATGTCGATGACGTCGGCGCCCTCGTCCTGGGATCCGATCGTCAGCGCGGTGCCGCCCATCGCCGCGAGCGCGGCGCGCTGCTCGTCGTCGACGTCTCCCGCGGCTCCGGGCGCGCTGAGCAGATACCAGGCATAGCGTCCGACGGCGTCGTCGAAGCGTCCGGTCCGGCCGGCGAACGCGACCCGACCCTGGATCGATGAGTGGCCGGCGAGCTCGTCGGCCTCGATCCAGGTGCCCGCGCCGAGACGGGCCTCGTGGGTCGGCAGGGGGCCGGTCTTCGACTGCGTCGCGTACTCCGCCATCATCCGGGCATCGCGTTCTGCCGCCTCCGCGGGGTCGGAGATGCAGATCACCTTGCCGAGGTTGACGGAGAAGTCGATGTAGTAGCGGGCGTGGTCGCGGCGCTCGTTCGACCACTCCTCGATGAGGTGCTCGCCGGCCTTGCCCTTCAGCAGCAGGTCGAGGCGCCAGATCAGGTTGACCACGTCGCGGAAGCCCGCGCACATGCCCTCGCCGGCGAAGGGCGGCATGAGGTGCGCCGCGTCGCCGACGATGAAGGCGCGGCCGGCGTGCCAGGTCTGAAGGTACTTCGCCTCGAAGCGGGTGACGGCGGCACGCTCGAGCACGGCGTTGTCCGGGCGGATGTCCCAGGGCTCGAGCAGCCGCCAGACGTTCTCCTCGGCCCCGAAGGTCGCGGGATCCTCGCCCGGGAGCAGCATCCACTCCCAGCGCCGGCGTCCGGGCCCGCCCGGGACGACGGTCGTCGGACGCTTCGGGTCGCAGACCTGGAAGTGAGCGGTGAGGTAGCTCGGGTAGACGTCGGGGATGGTGTCGACGATGAGCCAGGTGAAGAGGAATCCGAGGTCGGTGAGCTCGAGTCCGACGGACCTGCGGATGAAGCTGTTCGCGCCGTCCGCGCCGATCGCGTACTTCGCCCGGATGCGGCCGGTTTCGCCCCCCTCGGCGAACTCGACGACGAACTTGTCCTTGACGATCTCGCGGTAGGCGAGTGTCACGCCGGCGTCGTCCTGCTCGAACTCGACCGCCTCGCGCCCGAAGTGCAGGTGGACGTTGGGGAGGGTGCGGGCGATCGTGAGCAGTCGGCGCTCGAGCTCGGGCTGGTTGAACCAGTAGGTGTTGTGGAAGCCGTTCGGCGCCTTGGTGATCCAGTCCGGCTCGAGGAGGATCTCGTAGTCGGCATTGACCCAGTAGTAGTGGTCGGCGTGGTGCTCGATGCCGGGGTCGTCGTAGACGTTGATGCCGAGGATGCCGAGGACGCGGGCGATCTCGTAGTCGTGGGTGACGGCGCGCGGGCGGCCGTACTGCGTGTGCCAGCGCTCGACGCCGTGGACGGTGTAGCCCTGGCGGCCGAGCAGGATGGCGGCGAGGAGGCCGACGGGGCCGAGGCCGTTGATGACGACGTCGGCTTCGTGCGTGACGGTCGCCGTCGGGTCGTGCGTCATGGGAGGCTCCAGGGAAAAAATGAATGGTGGTTCATATTTGATTGCGCGTTCATACTTGAACACGATGACTACTTTGTCAAGCACGGAACACGTTCCGAGCCTGCGCGAGCGCAAGGCGGCGGCGACCCGGCGCCGACTCCTCGACGCCGCCCGGGACCTGATGGCCGAGGGCGGTCCGGAAGGGGTCACGATCGGCGGCCTCACGGCGCGCGCCGAGATCGGGCTCGGCACCTTCTACAACTACTTCGACTCGCGCGACGCGATCATCGACGCGGTCATCTTCGACATCGTCGAGTCGCTCGGCCAGCGGCTCGACCTCATGTCCGCGGGCATCGAGGACGCCGCGGAGGTCTACTCGTTCTCCGTCCGGCACATGATGAAGACCGCGTTCTCCGACCCCGTGTGGGGGTGGTTCCTGGTGCGCCTCGGCACCGCGCACGACGGACTCGTCGAGACGCTCGGGCCGCGCGCCTCGCGCGACATCCAGTACGGCGTCGACACCGGGCGCTTCGCGGTCGACGACGTCGCGCTCGCGAGCGCGATGACGTTCGGCTCGCTGCTGTCGGCGATGCGCATCCATCTCGAGGACGACGACCGCCTGAAGGACCCGAGCGGCCCGTACGCCGAGCATCTGCTGCGGATGGTCGGCATCCCCGTGGACGAGGCGCGCGAGATCGCCCATCGCGAGCTGCCGGCCCTGCCCGCGGTCCCGAAGGTCCCCATCCGCATCGCCCCCCGCACCACCTGACCCGCACCACCTGACCCGCGACCCGGGCGTCACTATCCGGGCGTCGTGTGCCGAGATGGGTGCGCCGGCGCACCCATCTCGGCACACGGGGTCCAGGAGGGTCAGCGGTAGCGGGCGATACGGCGGGCGATGCGCTCGTCGTCGGGGAGCGCGGCGAGCTCGGCGAGCGCGGCGGCGATCGCCGCGCCAACTCGGTGGCAGAACGCGATGGGCTCGTCGGCCGCGTCGTCGAACTCGGGGATGATCGCATCGGCGATGCCGTCCGCGAGCAGGTCGGTCGCCGTCATCCGCAGCGTCGCCGCCATCTCGGGCGCGCGCGACGCGTCCCGCCAGACGATCGCCGCCGCGCCCTCCGGGGGTAGCGGCGCGAGCCAGGCGCTGCGCGCGCAGAGCACCCGGTCGGCGGGGAGCGAGGCGAGCGCGCCGCCTCCCGTGCCCTGCCCGAGGATGACCGACACGGTCGGCGAGGCGAGCTGCATGAGTTGGGCGAGGCTGCGCGCGATCTCCGCCGGCAGGCCGCCCTCCTCCGCCTCGCGCGTGAGCTCCGCCCCGGGGGTGTCGATGATCGACACGAGCGGGAGGCCGAGGTCGACCGAAAGCCGGACGCCGCGCTGGAGCTGACGCAGCGCCGCGGGCCCGAACGCTCGCCCGGGCTGCCCCTCGCGCCGGTCGTGCCCGACGACGATGCACGCCGCCTCCTGAAAGCGCGCGAGCGCGAGCAGCAGGCCGTGGTCGGTCTCGCCGCGGCCGGTGCCGTTGAGCGGGAGGACGTCGGTCGCGGCGGCGTCGAGGAGTGCGCGCAGCCCCGGGCGCCGCGGGTCGCGCGAGCGCCGGACCGACTCGGGTGCCGGCAAGGCAGGCTGCGGTCGCCCGGGCGCGAAGTCGGGCACGGTGACCGGCGCAGTGACCGGCGCAGTGACCGGCGCGATGGCGTTCTCGCCGGCGGACTCCACCATCGCAGAATCTGCGACCGCAGACTCCGCACCGGCCGAATCCGCGCCGGTCGCTCGCGGCGCCGCGAGCACCGCGAGCGCGCGCTGCACGATCCGCGGCAGCGTGCGCGGCGGCACGACCGCGTCGATGAGGCCGCGCGCGTGGAGATGCTCGGCGCGCTGGACGCCTTCGGCGATCGCCGACCCCGTGATCGCCTCGGCCGCCCGCGGCCCGAGGAAGCCGAGGAGGGCCCCCGGCTCGGCGACGGTCAGGTGCCCGAGGGAGCCCCACGAGGACATGACTCCGCCGGTCGTCGGGTGGCGGAGGTAGACGAGGTACGGCAGGCCGGCCGACTTGTGTCGCGCGATCGCGGCGGAGATCCCCGCCATCGCGAGGAACGCGGGCGTCCCCTCCTGGATCCGCGTCCCGCCGGAGGCCGGGCCGGCGAGCAGCGGCAGCCGCTGCGCGGTCGCGCGCTCGATCGCGGCGATGAGCCGAGCGGCCGCGTCCCGTCCGATCGAGCCGCCGAGGAAGGCGAACTCGCTGACGACGAGGGCGACGCGGTGGCGGCCGACGCGCCCCTGTCCGGTGAGCACCGACTCGTCGACGCCGGAGCGCTCGCGCGCGCCGGCGAGCTCGCGCTCGTACTGCGTACTGCGTGGCCACGGCGTCAGCGGCTCGTCCCAGGACGAGAACGATCCGCCCTCGCAGATCAGCTCGATGAGGGCGCGGGCGCCGAGGTGCTCGCTCACGGTGCGGTGTTCGCGATCCATTCCCGGATCGCGTCGCCGTCGGCGCCGTACACGGGCGGTGCGCGGTGCGCGCGCTTGGTGATCTCGGTCTCCTCGGCATCGGCGGCGGCGAAGAAGCGCAGCGGCGGCCCGGGCAGCTCGACGTGGCCGAGCGTGGCGTGGTCGACGTCGATGACGAGCCCTTGGGAGCGCACCTGCTCCGAGGCGTAGACCTCCTCGAGTGTGCGCACGACGCCGCAGGGGATGCCTGCGGCCTCGAGTCGCGGTATCAGCTCGGCCGCCCCGAGGTCGGCGAACGCGGCCTCGACGAGCGCGATCGTCTCCTCACGGCGCTCGACGCGCTCGGGGTTCGTCGCGAAGCCCGCAAGCGCCGGGTCGATGCCGAACTCGCCGCAGAACCGGTGCCAGAGCCCCTCGCTGCCGACGCTGATCTGCACCGCCCCGCCCTTGCAGCGGAAGAGGCCGTACGGCGCGATCGACGGGTGGTGGTTGCCCTGCGGCTTCGGCACCTCGCCCGTGACGGTGTGACGCGTGCCCTGGAAGGCGTGCACGCCGACGATCGAGGACAGCAGCGAGGCGCGCACGACCTGCCCGCGGCCGGTCGCGTGGCGTTCGTTGAGGGCCGCGACGACGCCGAGCGCGCCGTGGATGCCGGCGAGCAGGTCGGCGATCGGCACGCCGGTCTTCTGCATGTCGTGCTCGCCCGAGCCGGTCAGCGACATGAGGCCGCCCTCGCCCTGCGCGATCTGGTCGTAGCCGGAGCGCCCGCCCTCGGGCCCGTCGTGGCCGAAGCCGGTCAGCGAGAGGACGACGAGTCGGGGGTTGCGCTCGGCGAGCGTCGTCGTGCCGAGGCCGAGCCGGTCCATGACGCCGGTGCGGAAGTTCTCCACCAGCACGTCGGCGCGGTCGATGAGGGCGAGCAGAACGTCGTGGTCGGCCGGATCCTTGAGGTCCAGCACGATCGATTCCTTGTTCCGGTTCGCGGACAGGAAGTAGGTCGACTCCTTCCGGCCTTCGGGCCCGACGAAGGGCGGCCCCCAGCCGCGGGTGTCGTCCCCGCCGCCGGGCGCCTCGACCTTGATGACCCGCGCGCCGAGGTCGCCGAGCATCATGGCGGCGTGCGGACCCGCCAGCGCACGCGAGAGGTCGACGACGACGGTGCCGGCGAGGGGGCCGGAGTTCGCGACGCCGAGCGGCTGGGTCATGGCCGTCGGGCCCGCAGCAGCGCCCGACCGTAGTCGTTGCCGTTCGGGGTGCGCATGACGGTGTGGATGTGGAACGGCTGGGGCTCGGTGTTGGAGAGGAAGACGCCCGTGTGGTGGTCGAGCTCGACGATCACGACGGGGCTCTGGATCCGCAGGTAGTACGGCTCGTCGGGCCCGGTGGCGCCCATCCAGGAGAACCAGGTGTCGGGCAGCTGCGCCCGGACCTCGGCCATCCGCAGCCGGGCGGGGCCGTCGGGGAGGATCGAGACGAAGTCGGCGACGAGATCCCAGACGGCCTCCTGCGCCGCGGGCGAGAGCTCCGCGACCCGGACCCCCTCGTACGGGATCACCCGGTTGTCCTGGAAGGCACCGGCCAGATGGCGTTCGTCGCCCGGATCGAGCCGGCCCTCCGGCAGGTCCTGGAGGTCGGGGTGGGTGATCGCGGCGGCGCGCTGCGCGTCGTCGAGCTCGGCCATGATCCGGCGGCCGAGGAGGATGCGCTCGACGAACGCGGTCGTCCCGGCCTCGGGGCCCGCGTCGATCTCGTTCGGCTCGGCGCCGAGGAAGACGGGCGAGACGACCATCCGGCCGTCGATGACGAAGCAGTTGACCGCGCAGTGGTGGCCGTAGAGCTGCCAGCCCCACGGCTCGGTGAGGCTCGGCTCGCCGTAGAGCGCCGCGTTGTACGAGTACTCGTTCATGATTCCGGGCAGGCCGACCTCGGCGCCGAGGAAGCCGTTGATCCGCATCATGGTGCGCACGTCCGCGTAGCCCCGGGGGCTCAGGCTCGCCTCGACGAGGGCGAGGAAGGCGCGGCGCACGCTCTCCGGCTCGAACTCGAGGCGCAGGCCCGTGTCGAACTGCATGAACTCGGGGTTCGCCCAGGTCTGCCACTCGGGGGCGTCGACGGGGTAGCTCATCCGCTTGCGCTGCTCGGGCGGGAGCACCGCGAGCAGCGCGGTCGCGGCCTCGACCATGGCGGCGACGGGGGCGGCGTCGGCCGGGTCGACCGGCTCGAGCGGGTAGAGCCCGTCGATGAGAACGCCGTCGGCGGTGACCCCGACGAACGGCTGCTTGTAGAGGGGGGTCCAGCCGGCGATGAGGCCGCCCGTGAACGGGTCGGCCTGTGCCGCGAGCCGGTACTCGTAGGCGTCGAGGCCGACGAGCCCGCTGATCCGCGGGTCGTCGGCGGGGAAGAGGTACTCGCGGTACTCACCGGACATGGAGCGCTCCTTCGCGGTCGGTCTCATCGGTGTTGTGCGCGGCGACGGCCGCGTGGATGCGGTGCGGGTCGTCGGCGATGATCGCCTCGACGAGCTCGACGTGGGCGGCCGCACGACGCGCCATGAAGGCGTCGATGCCTTCGTCGGCGTCGTAGCTCGCGTCCGTGTGGGCGACGTAGCCGAGGCAGCTGCGGTAGATCGCAGCCATCATCGCGTTCGGCGAGAGGCTCGCGATGAGCTCGTGCAGGCCCCAGTTGCGGCGCAGGAACTCGCCGTAGTCGGCGCAGCGCCCGAGCGCGGCCGCGGCGGCGCGCAGCAGCTTCGCGTCGGCCGGCCGGCACGCCTGCGCGGCGGCGAGCGCGAGGGGCTCCTCGAGCGCCTCGCGCACGCCGATCGCCTCGCGCACCTCGTCGGCGGAGCCGGCGGCGACGTCGAGCAGCGTGTGCCGGAGCCGGATGACGGGCGTCTGGTCGGCGACGAAGACGCCGCCGCCGCGCCCGGGGCGGATCTCGAGCACGCCGCGCTCGCGCAGGAGGCGCACCGCCTCGCTCACGGCCGGGCGTCCGAACCCGACCGCGGCGTGGATCTCGTCGATCGTGCCGACGCGCTCGCCGGGATGCAGCCGGCGCTCGCGGATGTGCGTCGAGAGCGCCTCGGCGAGGTGCTCGCCGCGGGAGCGCGGGGAGGCGACCCGGACTGATTCGAGTGCCGACGCGGATGCCATGGCCCTACTATAGGGACAAAACATTCATATGTTTAGTGAGCATGCGCCGATCCGGCACGGCTCGGACGAGCGGAGGAGGACGCATGCGCATCATCGGGATCGCCGGAGCCGACGACCGGGCGGGCCGCTTCGGTCGGGAGGTCCTCGTCGCGAGCACCGACTCCCTCGACGAGCCCGGCGCCGGCGTTCTGCGCCTCATCGCGCCGCTGCGCGAGTTCTGGGCGGACCCGACCGCGGCGATCGCGGCCCCCGACGGTCGTGCGATCGAGCTCGACGCCGACCGGGTCGTCGTCCCGCCCGTGCTGCCCGAGGCACGCGTGCTGTGCATCGGCCTCAACTACGCCGACCATGTCGCCGAGGGCTCGTACGCGAACGTCGAGCAGCCGCCCTACCCGACGATCTTCGCCCGCTGGACGCGCTCGCTCGCCGCCGGCGGCGTGCCCGTGCGCGTCCCGCTCGACGAGCCCGGCCTCGACTGGGAGGGCGAGATCGCCGCCTGGGTCGGGGCGCCGCTGCGAGACGCCGACGCGCAGACCGCGCGCGCGGCGATTCTCGGCTACTCGACATTCAACGACATCACCGCCCGGATCGCGCAGAAGCGCACCTCGCAGTGGATCCTCGGCAAGAACCCCGACGACTCCGGACCGATCGGCCCGCTCGTGACCGCCGACGAGGTCGGCGACCTGCGCGACGGCCTCCGCCTGACGACGCGGGTCAACGGCGAGGTGGTGCAGGACTCGACCACCGACCGGCAGATCTACGAGGCCGGCGAGACCCTCGCGCACATCTCGCGCACCCTCACCCTCGAGCCCGGCGACCTGCTGTGCACGGGCACGCCGTCCGGCGTCGGCTACGCTCGCGACCCCCAGTGGCTCCTCGGCCCTGGCGATATCGTCGAGGTCGAGGCGGAGCGCCTCGGCCGACTCCGGACCCCCATCGCAGCAAGCTGAGCCGCACGACGCGGCGCGAGACCAATCGAGGAGAGCGAACATGCAGGTCAACCGTGCCGCGTCGGCGGCCGCCTACCAGGCCCCCGGCCACTTCGGGGTCGAGTCGATCCGCCTTCAGGGCCGGGACGCCGGCGGCGCGCAGTTCTGCGCCGTGTCGGTCTCCGACTACCAGCCGGGCGCCGGGGTCGACGAGCTGCCCGTCGACTGCGACACCGTCTACGTCATCCTCTCGGGCGAGCTCGAGGTCACCTCGCACGACGACGACACGACCGTCCTGCTCGGGGAGCTCGACTCGGTCCACCTCGCCCGCGGCGAGCGCCGCTCGATCCGCAATCGCAGCGAGGGCGTGACCAAGATGCTCGTCGTGCTCGCTCCGGTCCCCGCGGCCTGAGCCGCGCAGTCGGCCGCCGACGGTCCTCAGCGCGTCTTGCGGGCCTCGCCCGGCAGACGCAGGTCGAGCCGGTAGCCGACCGGGAAGAGGTGGACGCGTCGACGACCGGTGATGAGGCCCCAGATGCCGTTCGGCGCCACGAGGACCATGACGACGGCGATCAGGCCGAGGCCGATCAGATAGACCTCGCCGTAGTCGGCGAGCAGCTCGCGGAAGACCCAGAACAGCACCGCTCCGATGATCGGGCCCTCGATCGACCCGATTCCGCCGATGACGACCATGAAGATCATGTAGGTCGTCCAGTTGACGCTGTAGATCGAGTTCGGCTGCACGGTGAGCGTCGTCACCGCGATGAGCGCGCCCGCCGCTCCGGCCGCAGCCGCGCTGATGATGAAGACGATGCGCTGGGAGCTCACGACGTTGACGCCGGAGGTGGCCGCCGCGACGGGCTCGTCGCGGACCGCGGTCAGCGCGAGGCCGAGCCGTGAGCGCACCAGCGCGACGACCGCGACGACGACGACGACCGCGATGACGAGCGCGGCCCAGTACCCGATCGCGATCCGCATGTCGCGGTCGACATCCGCCATGGGCGGGACCGAGTAGCCGGAGCCGGCGCCCACCTCCTTGAACCGGACGGTGATGAGCCGGAGCACCTCGGCGATCACCCAGGTGCCGATCGCGAAGTAGCCGCCGACGAGGCGGAACGCGAGATACGAGATGGGCAGCGCGATGATGCCGCAGACGACCGCCGCGAGCGGGATCGACAGGAGCTGGTTGAAGCCGGCGAGCCCGACGAGCACGACGATCGAGTAGGCGCCGACGCCGATGAAGGCCTGCTGGCCGATCGAGACCATGCCGCCGTAACCGGCGAGCAGGTTCCAGCTCGTCGCGAGCACGATGAAGATGAACAGGTCGGTCAGCTGCCGGGTCGAGCCGATCGGCACGATGTACGGCATCGCGGCCATGACGATGACGACGGCGACCGAGACGCCGACGCCGATAAACGACGCGGGCGAGAAGCGCCGGATGCGGGGCGCGAGCGGGATCGCTCGCGTCGGCGTCGTCGGGACGTGCCGCTGGCTCACGTTCTCACCTTCCTTCGAATGATGCCGTTCGGGAGGAAGACCAGGAAGACGAGGAAGACGACGTGTCCGGCCAGCTGGAAGAGCGACGTGTCGAAGGTCGCGGCGACCGTCTGGACGACCCCGAGGATGATCGACCCGATGAGCGTGCCCCAGAGGCTGCCGAGACCGCCGATGATGACCGCCTCGAAGGCGTAGATCAGGAGGATGTCGCCGGACGTCGGCTTGAAGGTCGTCTGGATGCCGTACCCGATGCCCGCGAACGCGACGAGGCCGAAGGCGATGGCCGCCGCGATCGCGTAGATGTGCTTCGGGTTGGCGCCGATGAGCCCCACGGTCGGCTCGTCGTCGCTGACCGCGCGCACGAGTCGGCCGAACTGGGTCCGCGCCATGACGAGCGAGAGCCCGCCGAGGACGAGGACGGAGAACGCGAGGACGATGAGCGGGAAGACGCCGATCGTGATCTCGCCGAACGAGATCGAGGCGGTCTCGATCGGACCGGCGTTGAGGCCCTGGTCGTTCGCCGACATCGTCACGAGCAGGAGGTTCGAGATGATGATCGCGATGCCGAAGGTCACGAGCACGGACGGCAGCGGCGACTCGGAGAGCGTGCGCTGCAGGACGAAGCGCTGCGCGACATAGCCGAGGATCGCCATCGCCGGCACGACGACGATCGCGGCGCTGAGCGGGTCGAAGACGCCCGTCTGGACGAGCCAGACCGCGCCGTAGGCGGCGAGGACCGCGAGTGCGCCATGGGCGAGGTTGACGAGTCGCATGACGCCGAACATGAAGGACAGGCCGGCGGCGAAGAGCGCGTAGAGGCCGCCGAGCAGGACGCCCTGGATGACTGCGGAGACGATCTGCACGCTCAGCCTCCGAAGTAGGCGCGGGTGATGTCCGCGAGGTCGAGGTCGCGGCCGGCGAGTGAGGTCCGGCCCTGGAGTAGGCAGTGCACGTCCTGGGAGGCCTTGGTCGCCTGCTGGACGTCCTGCTCGACGAGCAGGATCGAGGTGCCGTGCTCCCGGATGCGCGGGAGGAAGGAGTAGATCTGGGCGATGATCGCGGGGGCGAGTCCGAGGCTGACCTCGTCGAGGAGCAGCACCTCCGGGTTCGTCATGAGCGCGCGGGCGATCGACGTCGCCTGCTGCTCGCCGCCCGAGAGGTCGCCCGCGCGCCGGTTGCGCCGCTCGGCCACGAGCGGGAGGACCTCGTAGACGCTCTCGAGCGTCCAGGGTCCGCGGCGCTTGGAGGCCCTCGCGGTGAGCAGGTTCTCCTCGACCGTGAGCGTCTTGAAGAGGCGCCGTCCCTCGGGGACGAGCGCGATGCCGAGTCGCGTGCGCTGATACGCGGGCAGTCGCGTGACGTCCCGGCCGTCGAGGAGGACCTGCCCGCTGCGGATCGGGACCTGGCCCGCGATGGCCTTGAGCAGGGTCGACTTGCCGGCGCCGTTGGAGCCGATGACCGCGAGGATGCCGCCCGCGTCGAGGCGCAGCGACAGCTCGCGCACGGCGGGGAGCTGACCGTAGTAGACGTCGACGTCGTTGACCTCAAGCATCGTCGGCCACCTCCTCGATGTCGGGCTCGATGCCGAGGTAGATCGCCTTGACCTCGGGCGAGTTGAGGACGTCGTGGGGGGTGCCCTCCGCGAGCACCTTGCCATACGTGAGGCAGATCATGCGCGTCGCGACCGCAGTGAGGGCGTGGACGACGTGCTCGATCCACACGACCGTGACCCCGATCGACTGGACCGACTTGACGAGCTCGATGATCGGGGGGAGCTCCTGCTCGGTGAGCCCGCCGGCGACCTCGTCGAGCAGCAGCAGCTTGGGCTTGCCGGCGATCGCGCGAGCGACCTCGAGGCGCTTGCGGTCCAGGAGCCGCAACGAGCCCGCGAGGTCGTCGGCGCGGTCGGTCAGCGCCGTGCGCTCGAGGGCGTACCAGGCGGCGCCCGCCGCCTCCTTCTTGCCGAGTCCTGCACCGTACTCGGCCGAGACGAGCAGATTCTCCAGGACCGTCATGCCGAGGAAGGGCCGGGGGATCTGGTAGCTGGTCGCGATGCCGTGGCGGGCGCGCCAGTGGGCCTTGCGTCCGGTGATGTCCTCCCCCGCGTAGTCGATCCGGCCGGCCGAGGGCGCGAGCGAGCCGCCGAGGACCGAGAGCAGGGTCGACTTGCCGGCCCCGTTGGGGCCGATGATCCCGAGCACCTCTCCGGCCTGGACCGTGAGGTCCAGGCCGGAGAGCACCTCGAGCTTCCCGAACGAACGGCTCAGGCCGTGCGTCGTGAGGAGGGCGTCGTTCATGCAGTGATTACCAGGTGATCGGCTCGGGGGTGCCGCCGAGCGGGACCTCCGGGTACTCGGGGTTGACGACGATGACGAGCTCGTAGGTCCCGTCGCCGTTCGCGCGCCACTGACCGCCGGTCACCACCGTCTTGGCGACGTTCGCGACCGGACCCGTCGTCCAGTCGATGGGGCCGACGACGGTGTCCATCTTGAGCTTCGCGACGGTCGCCGCCATGTCCTCGGCCGACATCGAGGGCGACGTCTCGAGGACCTTCGTCGCGACCTCGAAGAGCGCCTCGACGAAGCCGATGGGCTGCGTCCACTGCTGGCCGGTCTCGGCCTCGAAGCCGTCCGCGACCTGCTGGGCGCTCTGACCGGTCAGCGAGCTCGAGAACGGCTCGCTCGGGTGCCACCAGACCTCGGTCGAGAGGTTGTGGCCGAGCTCCGGACCGAGCGCCTCGACGGAGGCCGGGAAGAGGATGGCCTTCGCGATCGTCGCGACGGTCGGGTGGAAGCCCTGCTGCGCGGACTGCGTCCAGAACGTCGTGAAGTCCGGAGGGATCGGCACGCCCGTGACGATCTCGTTGCCACCCGCCTTGAACGCGGCGATCTGCGACGAGAAGTCGGGGTTGATGTTCTCGTACATGCCGGGGAAGGTGACCGACTTGCCGATGCTCTCGATGTAGGGCGGGAACCCCGTCGCGGGGTCGGCCCAGGCGTTGCCGTCGGGGTCGTTCGGCAGCAGCAGGCCGACGCTCGCCGCGTCGGGCGCGACCGCGTCCCAGATGGCGGTGTAGTTCGCCTCGAGGTCCTCGAGGCCCCAGAAGAAGTGGTACGTGTACTTGAAGGGCGTGTCCGGCGTCGCGCCGCGGCCGAAGTAGTAGGCCTGCCACGGAGCGTTCGACGAGATGCAGAGCACCTGGTTCGCCTCGCAGGTGTTCGCCGCGGGGTTCGTCATATCGGGGGTGCCCTGCGCGAGGACGATGTCGACGCCGTCCTGGAGGATGAGCTCGCTCGTGACGCTCGCCGCGGTGTTGGAGTCCGACTGCGCGTCCTTGACGATGATCTCGACCGCGTGCGAGACGCCGTCGGAGGTCACGATCGGGTGCTCGGCGTAGTAGTCGTTCATGACGCCGATGACGTAGTCGTCCGCCGCGCCGAACTCGGCGAGCGCGCCGGTCTGGGGGCTCACGTAGCCGATCTTGATGGGGGCGCCTTCCGCGCCGCCCTCGGGAGCGGTCGGCTGGGTGCCGCCGCCACCGCCCAGGCCGCCAGCGCAGCCGCTCAGGACGAGGGCACCCGCCCCGAGAGCGGCGACTGCGCCGAGGCGCAACCGGTGCTTGATTGCCATCTTGGTCTCCTTTGACTCAGGCTCTGGTGCGAAAACTGAATGCTGATTCATATTCGATTGCGTGTTCATATTGGATGGTCCGGGCTTCACCTGTCAAGGTGAAGGACGCGCCGGAGGGCGTCGGCGATCGCGTTCTGCGGATCCTCGACCAGCGTCGGCGAACGCCATGCGACGATCTTGTCCGGACGGACCAGGATCGCGCCATCCTCCGGGATGCCCCGGATCCGCTGCCAGTCGAAGTACAGGTCGGTCACCTCGCGGCCCGGTCCGATGACGACCGTGCCGAGCGGGACGCCGAGCTGCTGCGCCGCCTGGGCCGCGGCGTCCGCCCAGGCCTCGCCCGCGATGCCGGTGAAGAGCGTGAACCGCGTGCTCGGCGCGAGGTCGAGCGTCGAGACCTTGTGCGCCTCGTCGCCGACCCACGCGTGCGGCAGCGGAGCCCCCGGTGCGGTCGACGCCGTGTAGTAGAGCTCGGGGTCCCGGCCGGGCGTCGAGGGCTTCGGACTGCCGTCGGAGACGACCGCCGATGAGGTGTAGAACTGGCCGAGCTCGACGCCGTGCGCGTTGAACTCGTAGTTCTTCAGCTCCATCGCCTCGGCGAGCGCCTGGCGCTTCGCCGCCCCGGCCGGCGTCGCGAGCTTGCGCTCCTCGATCGCCGCGACCATCTCCGCCTCGTTCGCCGCGGTCGTCACGCCGAGCGCGTCGAAGAAGCCGCCGAACTCGCGGCTGGACTGGTTCGCCCGCGTCACGATCTGCTTCGCGACCGGCGCGCGCTCCGCCGAGTACGTGTCGAGGAGCGCCTCGCCCGCGTAGCCCCCCAGCACCGCGGCGAGCTTCCAGGCGAGGTTGTAGGAGTCCTGGATCGACGTGTTCGAGCCGAGTCCGTTCGACGGCGGGTGGCGGTGGACCGCGTCGCCGACCGCGAAGACGCGCCCGCGCTGCAGGTGCGTCGCGTACATCTCGTTGTTGCCCCACAGGCTCGTGCCGGTGATCTCGACGTCGATGTCGCGGGTGCCGAGCAGGTCGTAGACGACCTCCTTCGCCGCCGCGAAGTCGATCTCGGGCGCCGGCTGCGAGATGTCGTAGCCCCAGACGATGAGCCACTCGTTCCACGGCCGGACCATCCGGACCAGGCCGGCGCCGATCCCGCCGACGTTCGCGCCCGGCTTGACGACCCAGTAGAGGACCGACGGGCGGTGGCCGACGAGCCGGGTGAGATCGGCCTTGAACGTGATGTTCATCGAGCCCGCGATGTCCATCTCGCCCTCGTAGGGCAGGTCGACGTCGGCGGCGACCTTCGACCGGGCGCCGTCGGCGCCGATCAGGTACTTCGACCGGATGCGGTACTGCGCTCCCGTCACCCGGTCGAGCACGGTCGTCGTCACGCCGTCCTCGTCCTGGACGTGGCTCAGGTACTCCGTCGAGAAGCGCGTCTGCGTGCCGCGCTGCGTCGCCGCCTTGATCAGGATCGGCTCGAGGTAGGTCTGCGGGATGTCGCAGTTGAGCACGGGCGAGGCCGCCTCGTAGTCGGCGTGCCGCGCGGGGCTCGTGCCCCAGGTCAGCAGGCGGCCGAACTCCTCGCCCGCGATCGACGAGCAGAAGACGGTGTCCCCGATGAGGTGGTGCGGGGTGGCGAGCGACTCGACCTCGGCGAGCACGCCCATGTCCCGGAAGAACTCCATCGCCCGCTGGTTCGTGATGTGGGCCCTCGGGGTGTTCGCGGTCCAGCGGTACTTCGTGATCGTGATGTTCGGCACGCCGTAGGTCGACAGCGCGAGCGCCGCCGCGCCGCCGCTCGGCCCCGAGCCCACCACGAGCACGTCCGTCTCCACGATTCCGTGCTCGGGCAGTGCCGTCGCCGCGATGCCGTCATCGAAGACCGCCATGGTCGTCCTCCATCCGCGCACGCCACAGTGCGCCCTGCGCTTCGAGAGAGTGTGCGCGCGTCGCGGCGCCCGGGGCGTGCCGTGGCGCGGATCGGCAAGGCGGTGGCGCGATCGGGCTAGCCCGGGCGCCGCCGGCTCGTCGGCAGTGCGGTCTCCGCCGCGGTTTGCCCCGCCGTGATCTCAAGGGGTGAACGGAAGGAAACCGCATGCCCGACACCCCGACCGCCCTCGCACCCGATCGGACCCGCGCATCGCGCGCCGCCCGCGTGCTCGCCGCCATCGCGTTCTGCCTCGCCGCACTCGCCGTCCCGCTCGCACCCGACGCCGGGGCCCGCGCATCGACGCACGGCGCCGGCTGGTACGACTCGGGGCACTGGCACGGCAGCTACTTCGAGGGCGGCACCTACGCGTACTGCCTCGACTACCACCTCGAGTGGGACGGGGGTGCGAGCCCCACCTGGGCGGGGACGGTCACGTCCTACCGCTCGCTCTCGCCCGGCCAGCTCGGCGCGATCGGCGCGGCCGTCGCGGTGTTCGGCCAGACGAGCGACGCCTTCGAGTCGAGGGCGCTCGCCGACGCGATCTGGTACCTCACCGACGGCGTCGTCCCCTGGGGAGCGACCGCGGGCCGAGCGCAGGAGCTCATCGGATGGATGGCCGCCTGGGTCGCGGCTCCCGCCGGCACCGCCGCGATGACCATCACGGCGACGGGCCCGCAGACGCCGGACAGCGTGCTGACGATCGACGCGATCTCGTCGGGCGCGCCCGTCACCGGCCGGATCCAGCTCGCCGACGCCGTCTTCGTCGAGACCGGCAGCGACGCGATGATGGGCGAGTTCGTCGCCGGTCAGGCGCTCGCGATCCGCGCCCGGCCAACGACGGGCGCGCCGTACCGGATCAGCGCCACCCTCGCCGGCACCTCGGCGCTGTCGACGCCCGGTCCCGCGGTGCCGCTCTACACGTACGGCGCCGGTTATCAGGGCATGGTGGGTCCGCCGGCGCTCGCCGTCGTCCCGGTGACGGGTGCAGCGACCGAGCCCGACGACCGAGCGGCGGTGACCCTGACGACACGCACCGCCGAGCGGGCGCCGGTCGGGACCGGCATCCGGGACACCGCCGTCGTCGATGACCTCGGCACCGGCCTCGCGCTGGACGGCTGGGCGCTCGGCTTCGAGCTCTATGCGTTCGCGGAGGGCGACGCGGCCCCCGTGTGCACGCCCGACACGCGCGTCTTCGTCAGCGGCGAGATCCCCGTCGCCGCGCCGGGGGAGTACGAGAGCGATGCGTATCCGAGCGCGCGCCCCGGCGTCTACGGCTGGGTCGCGACGCTCTACGACGCCGCGCACGAGCCGCAGGCGGTCGGGGAGTGCGGCGACCCGGGGGAGACCGTCGTCGTCGAGGCCGTCCTCGCGGTCACGGGGGACGCGACGGCCGCTGCCGGCACCGCGAACGCGATCGGGCTCAGCCTCGCGGGCGGGCTCGTGCTGAGCGGCGCGGGCTTCGTCGCGGCGGCCGCGCGCCAGCGGCTCCCCCGCGTCCCGAGGGCGCGATCGCGCCGCGGGACGGCGTCGGTGCGAGCTAGCGGGTCCGGGCCGCTGCCTGCTCCGCGCGCCACTCCGCCGGCGTGCGGTCGTAGCGCTCGCGGAAGACGCGGCTGAAATGCGCGTGCGAGACGAAGCCGCTCGCGAGCGCGGCGTCCCGCACGGTCGTCACGCCCGAGCCCGCGAGCAGTCGCCTCGCGTGCTCGAGGCGCAGCTCGAGGATCGTCCGCGCGACACCCGTCCCCGTCTCCCCGAAGGCCCGCGCCAGATGGCGTTCCGAGACCCCCACCGCCTGAGCGACTCGGGACACCGAGATCGTGGGGTCGCGCAGGTTCCGCTCGATCCAGGCGAGCGCCGCCCGGCGGTGCGCGGCGGAGGAGTGGGCGCCGTCGTCGGAGAACATGGTGCGCAGCAGATCGAGCGCGCTCTCCTCGGTCGCCGCGAGGCTCGCGTCGTCGGCCTGCGCGAGGGAGCGCTCGACGAGTCGCGCGAGGGCCGCGGCGTGCACGTCGCCGCCCGGCACGTCGGCGAAGTGCAGGACGAGCGGCTTCGGAGGGGTCTTCCCGTCGGTCGTCGACTCGAAGACCTCGCGCGGCACGACGAGCACGTACTCCTTGAGGCCGTGCGCGAAGCCCCGGACGAAGGGCTGCGAGGTGTCGCAGATGAGGAGCGTCCCCGGCTGCTGGAGGTGGACGCCGTCCTGGTGGTAGAAGAACGCCTCGCCGGCGAGCGAGAAGTAGAGGGCGACGCCGTCGGTGCCGCTCGCGGCGATGTGCCCGGTGGTCCGCTCGACGACGTGCGGATTCGCGCTGACGTGCGCGAACTGCAGGTTCGGCAGCTGGAGGTTCACCTCGGTCGCCTCGAGCGGCGCGCCGTCGATCGAGCGGGCGGCGAGTGGGACGAGCGCCTCCGCGTTGTGCTGCTCCCAGCGCTCGATCCGCTCGGCCTCGGTCACGCCGAACGTCGAGAATCGTCGGTACCCGTCGACCATCGGCACCTCCGCTCCGCGCGAATCGGTGCCGCGAGCCTATCCGACCGCGGCGAACGGCACGAGGGCGGTGAGCACGATCGCGACGAGCGTGATGATCCCGCCGATGACGATGAGGCCGCGCTTGATGGTCGCCGACGAGACGACCGCCGCGATGCCGAGCAGGAAGAGCGCGACCGCGAGCAGGACCGTGTAGAGCGTGAGACGGTCGCCGAATCCGTTCGCCCGGTCGCCCGCCGTGACGTGCTCGGCGGCCTGATCCAGCATCGTGCGGTACTCGCCGAAGCGCGCCTCGAGGTAGTCCTCCGAGTCGAGCGGGTACTCCCCGGTCGCGTTCGACCAGGCGAGCGCCGCCTCGAGCGCCTCGTCGATGCCGGTCATGGCGAGCGCGGCGATCTTCGCGTCGGCCGCTTCGACGAGCGCAGGATCGGTGCTCAGTGCGTCGACGCCGAGCAGGACGAGCTGCGAGTACGTCTGCGCGTCCTGGATGTACTGCTGGTTCGCCTCGAGGTAGACGGACTCCGCCTCCGTCTTCGCGTTCTGTCCACGCGTGTAGCTGCCGGCCATGACGCTGTCCCAGAGCGAGGACTGGAAGGACGCGTAGGCGGTCGCGACCGAGGCGATGCCGAGCATGATGACGACGACGAGCTCGATGCTGATCCGGCGCTTGGCCGCCGGCCGGGCCTCTTCCATGGCTGAATGCTAATGACCTCCCGGCCGATGCCGCGGCGTGTCAGGCGGTCAGCAGCCAGGCGATCAGGAGCAGCCCGCCGATCGAGCCGAGCGTCGTGACGAAGACGGTGTCGCGCCCGATGACGATGCCGCGGCCGTAGCGCTGGGACCAGTTGAAGACGTTCTGCGCGCTCGGCAGTCCCGCGAGGATGACCGCGGCGAAGAGCGCGTGCCCCTCGAGGCCGAAGCCGAACCGCGCGATCGCCCACGCCGCGACCGGCATCGCGACGAGCTTGAGGGCGCTCGCGAGGATGACGTCCTTGCGGTGCGGCCCCGCCGCGAGGACGCGGTCGCCCGCGAGCGAGAGCCCGAAGTTGAGCAGCAGGATCGGCACGGCGGCCGCCGCGATGAGGTCGAACGGCGCCATCACGATGTCCGGAGGCAGCCAGTCGAACACGGCGCAGACGACGCCGAGCACCGAGCCGATGATGAGCGGGTTGCGCAGCGGCTGCGTCAGCGTCCGGGCGATCGACTGCTTCGCCCCGGTCGTCGCGTCGAGGATGGTGAGCGCGACGGGTGCGAACACGATGAGCTGGAGCATCACGATGGGCGCCGAGGCGGCCGCGTCGCCGAGGATGTAGAGACCGAGGGGCAGCCCGATGTTGTTCGCGTTCTGGTACCCGGCGCCGAGGGTGCCGACGATCGCCTCGGGGATCGCCCGCTTCCAGACGAGCAGCGCGATCGTGAGGTAGATCGCGAACATCGCGATCGCGCTGAGCGCCGCGACCGGCAGCTGCGTCGAGAAGAGCGCGTGGACGTCGGCGCGGGCGAGCACGGTGAAGAGGAGCGGGGGCGACAGGACGTAGAACGCGATGCGTGCGAGCACGAAGTCGGCGTGCGTCCCGAGCACCCCGGTGCGCCCGGCGATGTAGCCGACGAGGATGACGATGGCGATGACGCCGAAGCCCTCGAGGACCCCGATCATCCGAGCGCCCCGATCACTCGCGCACTCCGGTCACCGATCGAGGGTATCGTCGCGGCGTGCCCGAGTTCGCCGAGACCCCGAGCGACGACCCCGTCGCGGCGGGCCTGCTCGACGACTACTTCGCCAGCCGCGAGCTCGGCTTCACGACGCACCCCGGCGGCTACCGGGTGGTGCACCCCGATCCGGCCTGGTTCACGCCGCCCGCGGGCGTCTTTCTCGTGCTGCGCGACGACGCGGGTGCCGCGGTCGGCTGCGGCGGCGTGCGCCGCATCGACGACCGCGAGGGCGAGACGTGCTTCGAGGTCAAGCACGTCTGGATCGATCCGGCCGCGCGTGGACGCGGCTGGAGCCGTCTGCTCATGGGCCGCCTCGAGGCGCGCGCGGTCGACCTCGGCGCGCGCTGGATCGTCCTCGACACGAACGAGTCCCTCGAGGTCGCGCAGCGCCTCTACCGCACGAGCGGCTACGAGGACGTGCCGCGTTACAACGAGAACCCGAACGCGACGCACTGGTTGAGTAAGCAGCTTTCTCCCTGACAGAGGTGGCACGTCGCCCGGTATTGCGGCACTCATAGAATCGTTCAATGGAGCAACACCCATCTCCTGCGACGGTTGCGCGCCATTACTTGCCACAAATTCGCGAGCCCGGCGAAGCCGCGTCACTCCTGCGCAAGCAATTCCCCCGCCTGGCAGAGGAAGTCAGACGGCTCGACCAGGACTTCGACCAGGAACTCTCGACCTGGGAGAACGTGGCGGGTGCCGTCGCTGTAGGTGACCTTGCCTCGCCGCAGACCTCGTCGTTCCGAATCGCATCTGGCATTCGAGACGTTGTGAGGCGAAAGGGTCTCCCACTGATTGCCTACCTCACCGCCGAGGCGATCCTTAGCGACAATGCAAGCGCCGTTGCGGGCTATATGCGGTCCGCCGGTGCAACTTTGGAAGAGGTGCTCGTGCAACTGCATGAGCGACTTGGAGAGGCATTCCTCGATACGGCATTCCAGGTGGGTTGGCAACGTCGAGCGGTGTTTGGCCGCGCGCTTGAGTCGGCCAGGGCTTACCTTGACTGGACCAGGAAGTCAGAGTTGCTTCGGGGCTATGCCCCACGCCGTGGCATACAAACCCGGATCGGAATCGCCAGTGTGTTGGCCGCGCGATTCGGTCCGGTGGACGAGTTCGAGTTGCGCGAAGCGTGCCGGATGCTGCTGGAGTCACATTTGCAAGGCGCGGAGAATGCGATGGACTATTTCGTCGAGGCATCCATCTGGCTCTCCGATCTGTTCGGAGACGATGATGCGCTCCGCAATGCTGCGATGAAACTCCGAGAGGTGGGCCGCCCTGATTCTGGGGGGACCATCATGGCAATCCACCTATGGCTTCGACTTGCCGGGATCGGTTCACGCCCTCATGGGGTTCAGGGGTTCATTGATCGTGGTCGTGAGCGGCTCGCGCGGTACTCCTGGGTAACTAACCGGCCGGACGATGCGGCACTGGTGCTCTTAAGTGCGGCTTTCGACCAAATCGAGAATGATGCGCGAATGGGATTTCGGGACATTTCTACCCGAGGGATTCTCTTTCCTTTTGGCCACAGAAGGCCAGATACCCCGGTAGCGCCGTTGTTCGAACGCGGGCTCAATCGATTCATAACTGCCTTACGCGAATCGGCTCTCGCGGGTGACTTCGTATTCCGGGACCTGGAAGCTGAGTTCCAATCCCGACTCGCCAGACTGAGTTCCACGGCGCGCGATGATGCAATCAGTCTCCTTCGGGGTGCGATTGCGGCCCGCGCTGGGAACGGCAGAACAAGGCCCGTCAATCGCGCGGGTGTCGAGGTGGACATGGCCGCGGACAGGTTCTTACTGGCCGACTTGACCGGGAGCCTAGAGATGAGGCGGCAGGGTCTTCTGGATCTCCTCAGGGCAGCGCAGCAAGACACTATGAAGCCGCGGTACTTGACCATGATTGCCAAGGAGATCGAAGACCACGGCCGCCTCGTGGCCCCCTTTGTCGGGTCCGATCCAGAACTCGCACTCGCGATTCGAGAGGGAAACGCAACCGCGATATTCGAGGCGGCGGCACATGCCGCGTATCAAGACGCGGACCTTGCACAGGTGCTGCTCGGCGGGCGCGGCGATGTCGAAACCCTTCGAGACTCGGATGGTGTCTCTGGGCAGACCTTCGTCTACAAACGCACGACTCCGGAAGCGAAGGCTAGAGATGAGCAGTACTCCAGCGCTGTCGCCGCCGAACTCGCTAGTCGAGGGCTTGGGGCGCGTTTCGGCCTGATCGAGCACGTCACCCAAATTGGCGATGTCAGCGGAGAGGGCGATCACCGCTCGCTGGTTGTGTCGGTGCGACGATTTGCGAGCGGCGTGCCGCTTCGGAATTATCTCCGAACCCTTGAGCCAGGACATGCCATGGCAACGCTCGTGCAGGTTGCGGAGTTCCTCGCAATCATCCACTTCGCTGGAATCAACTTTGCCGATTCGGATGGTATGCGATCCGGAATTAAGGAGCGTGAGTTGGGCCGGTGGCTCCGCGCGCTCCGAATTGCAGACGATGAACGGCTGGCGATCTTCAACAAGTGGTGGGGCATTGTCGGCACCGCCCCGATCACTCCCCGTCGGGATGCGCATGATTTGAACTGGCTAATCGACGCAGACGGGGTCATTCGGGCAGTTGACCTGGAGTCGAAGGGCGCTCGGCCATTTGGATATGAGCTCGCGCAACTGGTGGAGGACGGTCAGGTTCTCCCGGCGTTAGATTACGAGCTTAGAAATTCAGTGCTTCAGAGTTACGTAACCACGTGGAATGAGATCTCGGGGGCCAAGGTCGCACTCAGCGATGCACGGTGCTACTACGACGCGGGCGTGATAGCAAGAGCCGTCAGAGCAATCTCGAGCCCCTCGGCGTCGCCGCTGGAGCGCCGCAACGGGGGCGATCTCCTCGCATCCATCGCAGTCAACTCAGGCAGCAATGTCGTTCGTGAACTGGCACTGGACCTTGGTCACCACTGGAACAGGATCATCGGGCGAGTCGCAGCGGAGGACTCCAAGACCATTTCTGATGCGGAGCGACGACGTATCAGTCGGGCGATGTCCTATCACCTCCGGCACGACGCCGAAGCGCCGTCCACCAAGTCGGGATGGGTGCATGTGGACGAGCTTGCGGAGTTGCTTCGCGCTTCTGGTCACAAGGTTTCGTCTGAACAACTCCTTCTTATTGCCGGGGCGCTGGGTGAGCCTCGCTTCGAACTGGAAGCTGACGAAATACGCGCCGCATACGGACACACGACCAAAGTCCAGATTGCCTACGACTCCAAGCGCCCACCCCGAGTTCTGTACCATGCGACCCCAACCCGGAACCTCGCTTCGATCTTCGAAGCACGCTCGGGACTAAACCCCCGTGAACGCAATTGGGTTCACTTGTCAGAGTCGTGCGCGGTGGCGGTAGATGCGGCTCGTCGCCAGCAGGCAGCCGTATCCGTGCTTGAGGTGGACTCTGCGAATGTCGAGGGACTCGTGCATGCGTCAGGCATCACCTGGCTGGCCCCGAATGTCAAGGTCGAATCGCTTCGTGTTCTTCCGATTCGGAAGGTGAGCGACCTCGTCCGACACAGCACCGAAGGTCAGTAGTCGGCCGCATCCAGCAAGGCCCAAGTCGTGGATCGACCTGTGCGACGACTTGCGCATTCGACGATGGATGAACGCGACGACATGGATGGCCAAGCGGGCTGGTCGCGAACCCCGTGGTGCATGACGATGGCGAGTGGCGATCCCGTTGCGTGAGTACCGCACACGTGATTCGAGTCGGGGTCGCGCTCGACCCGGATGTCAGTAGACGCCGGGAATGATCCGGTGCTTGACCCTCGCGGTATATGCGTCCCAGAGCTCGCCGTACTTCGTCCGGCAGACCTTGTCGTCGTCGATCTGGCGACTGACCATGAGTCCGACGTAGTAGAGCGGGTAGAGCCAGACCGGCCAGATGCCGAAGTAGCCCGGGGCGAGGGCGATCGCGACCGCCTGGAGGATCTCGCCGAGGTAGTTGATGTGACGGCTCGCGCCCCAGAAGCCGTTGACGAGGAGGCTGCGGTCGCCGTCGCTGAGCGCCTCCGGCGCGATCCACAGGAACTTCCGCTCGGGCGCCGTCTTGAACTGGTACTTCTGCATGTTCGCGCCCCGAGTGAGCACCCAGCCGCCGAGGAAGAGCGCGCCGAACAGGATCGTGAGCCATCCGGGGATGCCGGGATCCGGCAGGTCGGCGGTGAACCACAGCGCGACGGCGTAGAAGTAGGGATAGAACGCGAGGCAGCCGAAGCCGAGCTTGAAGCCGACGCGTTCGGCGATGAAGTCGTAGGTCCACAGGTGCACGCGCTCGAAGATCAGGTACTCGATGCAGAACCACGTGAGCATCGCGCAGGCGAGGAGGAAGCCGGGGTTGATCTGCTCGACGTGGGTGACGTGGAAGGCGGCGAACGACAGCACGTTCAGCTGCAGCATGACGGCGCCGACGAGGTAGAACCAGACCTTCGCGTCGACGAGGCCGTCGCCGATCTGCACGTCCTTCGCGCGCCCGAACCACAGATCAGCGGGAAAGGGCTTGCCGGTCGACCGGTAGCGCAGGACGATGACGAGCGAGAAGGCGAGGCCGATCACGACCGCCCCGATCAGCCCCCACCAGCGCGTCTCGTAGAGCCAGGTGTAGGGGACGATGTCGAAGTAGCCGAGCGCGAGCCAGGCGAGGATGCTCACCGGCAGGACGATCCGCCCGTTGGTCCGGTACTTCAGCACCTCGCCGGTCGCATCGCTGCGGACGTAGCCGGCGCGTCGTCGCGTCGGGATGACGAGATGGAGCAGGGTGATCGCCGCGTAGACGATCAGCGGGGTGATCAGACCGAGGAAGATGGTCACGACAGGCCTCCCGTGTTCTTGGACATGATGGCGATCGCGGCTCGTCGGCTCAAGAGTCGGGTGAGCACGAATCGGGCGAGCCGGTTCACCGCGCCGGGGATGACGATCGGCCCTCTGCCGAGCGCCCGCAGCGTCCGCTCCGCGACGGCCTCGGCCGACAGCGTCCCCGGCGCGGGTCTCTCGTGCTCGGCCGCGCGGTAGCCGGGCGTGAGGATCGCCCCGGCCATGCACGCGAGCACATCGACGCCGCGCGGCTTCAACTCCTTCCAGAGGCCCTCGGCCAGGACGGCGTTGAAGGACTTGGTCGCGGCGTAGGCCGCGATGTTCGGACTGCCCTGCGATCCGGCGAGCGAGGACATGAGCACGATGCCGCCTCGGCCCCGCTCGATCATGGGACCCGACAGGAGCTTGGCGAGCAGGAGCGGTGCCCGGACGTTGACGTCCGCGGCCAGCCGCAGCTGCTCCTCGCGCATGTCCTCGAAGGGGCCGATCGGCGCGTAGGCGGCGTCGTACACGAGGAGGCCGATGGGGACGCCGAGGTCGCCGACCCGGGCCGCGACGTCGGCGTAGTCGGCCGCGTCCGCCGCGACGGCGATGACGTCGACGCCATGGGCCTCGCGCAGACGGGCTGCGGTCGCCTGCAGTCGATCCGGCTGACGGGCGAGGAGCACGAGGTTCAGGCCGCGACGCGCGATCGCCTCGGCGAACGCGGCGCCGAGCCCGACCGAGCCCCCGACGATCAGCGCGTACGGCCCGTACGTCTCCGTGAAGGGGGACGGTCTCACGAGGAACGCCTTTCGACTCGCGAGCAACCTCCCGATCCTCGGACGTGTGCTCCTCCCCACCTTTTCACCCGGACCGCCTCGGCGTCCAGGACGCGCTCCAGCGCGTCGGAGCACGCTCGAAGGCGCTCGCGCCCCCTCCCGACGCGCCCAGGCCGACCGATAGGGTGTCGGCCATGATGACGACCGCCCGCCGCCGTTCGATCGTCGCCGCCGTGACGGCGTTCTGCCTGGGGATCGCCGCGCTCGCCGCAGCCGGTCCAGCCGTCGCCGAGGACGCCCACAAGGGCGCCTTCGCAGGACGGATCCTCGTCCAGGAGTCGATCGACGACCCGATCTCGACGACGCCGATCGAGGGCGCGAGCGTGACCGTCTTCGACAGCAAGTACTACGTCGTCGCCGTCCTCGAGACGGACGAGGACGGGAAGTTCCAGGTCGACCTGCCCGCGGGCAAGTACACCTTCCAGGCCTACGCCGAGGACTTCACCCAGCGCTTCTACACGAGCGACCCGAGCAGATACGCGCACGACCTCGCGAGCGCCGACTTCGTCGCGGTCCCGCAGCCGAGCCTGAGCTTCGGGCTGATCCCCGCCGAGCCGGGACCGCCGCCCGTCGGGCTCGACATCCTCGGCACGGTCCGGGATCTCGCGGGCACACCGATCTCGGATGCGATGGTCGTCGTCGGCGACGACGTCGCCTACACGCGGGCCGACGGCTCGTTCACGGTCGAGGACGGCGAGGGCGGCATCGCGTTCGCGATCGCCTACGGCTACCTCGTGCAGTACTTCCATCTCGCGTCCACCCCGGACAAGGCGACGCCCGTCGTCGGCGGCGCCTCGGACGTCGACTTCAGCCTGACGCCGAAGGACGGGCCGACCCCGACTCCCACTCCGACGCCGACCCCGACGCCGACTCCCACTCCCACCCCGACTCCCACACCGACGCCCACCCCCACGCCGACTCCGACTCCTACCCCGACTCCGACTCCTACCCCGACTCCCACACCGACCCCGACCCCGCCCGCGACCAAGGCATCGGTGACCGGCGTCGTCGTCGTGTCGCAGTCCCGCACGCCGGTCCCGCACGCGAGCGTCACGCTCATCCCGAAGTCGGGCACCCCGATCACGGTGCTCTCGGACACCGACGGCGTGTACTCGATCGGCGGACTGCCCCCGGGCGAGGCGATCGTGCAGGCCGCAGCCGCGGGCTACTCGGTCGACGAGCGGCCCGTGACGCTGCGCGCCGGCGAGCGCACCGCGAACGTCGATCTCTACCTCTACAAGCTCCCGGTCCCGAAGCCGAACGGCTCGATCTCTGGCGCGGTCGTCGAGACGGGCGACGGCGTCGATGGCCCGCCCTGGGAGGGGATCGTCAACCTGATGCAGGCGGGCAAGCTCGTCCAGACGACGCAGGCGAAGGCCGGCGTCTTCGAGTTCGAGGATGTCAGCGCCCGCGGCGATCTGCGGGTCGTCGTCCCGACTCCGCCCGCGGGATTCATGCAGGATCCCGACGACGGCTTCGTGCCCGGCTTCGACGGCGCGAGCGTGAGCCATCTGACCGTGCAGCTGAAGCCGATCCCCGCGGATCAGTCGTCATGGGTGTGGTGGCTGATCGGCGGCATCGTGCTGCTCCTGCTGCTCGCCGGTGCGGCGATCTGGATCGTCGTGGCGCGCCGCCGAGCGGGCTGATGCCGTCCGCGGGGCATTGACACGGCACTTGCATTTTGCAAGTATTGGCGCATGCCATTCTTCGTGAACCTCCCGGTCGCCGACGTCGAGCGATCCAAGGCCTTCTACAGCGCCCTCGGCTGGAGCATCAACGAGAACTTCTCCGACGAGAACGCGGCGTGCGTCGTGATCGGCGACGAGGACTACCTGATGGTGCTGCGCCGCGACTTCTACGCGACCTTCCTCGACGGCCGCAAGGAGGTCGGCGACCCCGCGGCGACGTCGCTCGCGCTCATCTCCTTCAGCTTCGACTCGCGCGAGGAGGTCGACGCGTTCATCGCACGGGCCGAGGCCGCCGGCGCCGCGATCGGCAAGACCGTCGACCTCGGCTTCATGTACCAGCGCCAGTTCGACGACCCCGACGGCAACCACTTCGAGCCGTTCTGGATGGACCCCGCCGCGGCGCAGAGCGGTCCTCCCGCGGAGTGACGGAGGGCGGGGCGCCCGCGGGTGGCCCACTCGCGGCGGCGCTCAGGACGGTCGGGCAGCGCTGGGCGCTGCTCGTCGTGCAGGAGCTGCGCGGCGGGGCGATGCGCTTCGGCGACCTGCAGCGCGCGCTCGGCGCCCCGACGAACATCCTCACGACGCGACTGCGCGAGCTGCAGGAGGCCGGCGTCGTCGTGCGCATGCCGATGGCGCACAATGTCCTCGCCTACGGCCTCACCGATCGCGGCCGCGCACTCGAGCCGGCGCTCGATGCGCTCGCCGAGTGGTCGCAGTGGCGAGCCGACGGAGGCTAGCCGGAGCGAGTACCGGGTCAGGCCCGGTCGAGCGTGCCGATCTCGGTCCCCTCGGCGTCGAGGATCCGCAGCGTCGAGCCGTCGACCGTCGCCGTGTCGAGGTCGACGAGCCAGGTGTCGACTCCCTCGCAGAACATCATGGTCGAGGCGACCTCGCCGAAGTCGACCGTCGCGCCGTCCTGGGTCCAGCTGCCCGTCAGGCGGTTGCAGCCGTCGGTGCCGCTCAGCTTGCCGTCCTCGCTCAGCGTGAGGCTCGGCTCGCCCTGCGCGTCGGCGCCCCAGGTGCCGACGGCGCTCGTCGAGGCGTCGGTGTCGCCGGTGCCGGTGGGCGAGGCGGGAGCGCAGCCGGCGAGCCCGAAGCCGAGCGCGAGCACGGCCCCACCGGCCGCGAGAAGTGTCCTGGAAATCCGCATGTCCGGCATTCTGCCCGAGCGGACTCGGGTTCACGGTGCTCCCAGGGCGGCTCACCACGACTTCCGAGCGCACGCCCAGCCAGCGCGCAGCCGGCGCCGAGCGTCGCGCGACGGGCGGCTCAGCCCTGCGCAGCCGGCGGCTGGTCGATCCGGATGAGGTTGCCCGAGGGATCGCGGACGGCGCCGTCGCGGGTGCCCCACGGCTGCTCGGTCGGCTCCTGCACGATCTCGGCGCCGGCCTCGCGCAGCCGGGCGAACGTCGCGTCGAGGTCGTCGGAGCGGAAGTGCACCGCATTGAGCCCGCCCTTCGCGACGAGCGCGGCGATCAGCTCGGCGTCGGCAGGGCTGCCGCCGATGTGGTTGGTGAGCACGATCTCGACGCCGGGCTGACCGGCGGCGCCGACCGTGATCCAGCGGAAGGCGTCCTTCGCGACGTCGTTGCGGACCTGGAGGCCGAGCGCGTCGCGATAGAACGCGATCGCCTCGTCGGGGTCGTTGATCTGGACGAATGCGTGGGAGAGCGTGAGGTTCATGCGGACCAGGCTATGAAGGCAGGTCCGTCCGCGCTTCTCCGATCCTGCTCGGTCGCCGGGCGGGCCGGCCGAGGTGCCGCGCGACGCATCCCGGCACCCGCGCGAATGCCGCGTGGTCCTGCGCACGGTACGCGGTCGGCGTCATGCCGACGACCTCCGTGAAGCGCGCCGAGAACGACCCGAGCGAGGAGCAGCCGACCGCCATGCAGACCTCGGTGACGCTGCGGCCCGGGCGGCCCGGCTCGCGCAGCAGTGCCTTGGCGCGCTCGATCCGCCGCGTCATGAGATAGGCGTACGGGGTCTCGCCGTAGGCCGCGCGGAAGCGCCGCGAGAAGTGCGCGCTCGACATGAGCGCCTCCCGCGCGAGCGTCGCGACGTCGAGCGGTTCGGCGTAGTCGCGGTCCATCCGGTCGCGTGCGCGCCGCAGCCGCGCGAGCGCTGCGAGTTCATCGGGAGCCACGGCGCCAGCCTAGGACGCCCGCCTCGCACGATCGCGCTGCGCCCCTCACTCGCTCAGGTAGTGCTCGATCAGATGGCGTGCGATCGCGATCGACGACGTCGCCGCGGGCGAGGGGGCATTGCGCAGCACCGTCACGCGGCCGACCCGATCGACGGCGAAGTCGTCCAGGAGCGAGCCGTCGCGACCCCAGGCCTGGGCGCGGACGCCCGCCATCGACTTCGCCACCATGTCGTCCATCGTGAGCTCCGGGACGAACCTGCGGGCCTTGTCGAAGTAGCGGCGCTTGATGAGCGACGCGCTCACCTCGTCGATGCCCATGCGCCAGTGCTTGCGCAGGAGCGCTCCGGCGCCGGGCCAGGTCAGCGACTCCCAGGTGTCCCTCACCGAGATGCGCCGCCAGTCGTAGCCCTCGCGTGCGAGGGCGGGCACCGCGCTCGGCCCGAGGCGCACGTCGTCGTAGACGCCGCGGGTGAAGTGCACCCCGAGGAACGGGAAACGCGGATCGGGCACCGGGTAGATCATGCCGCGGCAGAGGTCGTTCGCCTCCGGCGCGAGCGTCCAGTACTCGCCGCGGAAGGGCAGGATCCTCGGACTCCGATCGGCGCCCACGAGCCGCGCGACGACGTCCGACTGCAGGCCCGCGCAGGCGATCACCCGGTCGAACACCTCCTCGCGTCCCTCGGCGACGACCCGCACCCCGGTCCGCTCGTCCGCCAGCCCCGTCACCTCCCGGCCGAGCAGAACGCGACCGCCCGACTCCCGCAGGTCGGCTGCCATGGCCTCGGTGATCGCCGTGTAGTCGACGATCGCGGTGTGCGGCGAGTGCACGGCCGCGATCCCGGCGACGTGCGGCTCGATCTCCCGCATCCGCCCGACATCGTCGATCCGGGCGAGGTCCGGCACCGCATTGCGCACGGAGCGACGCTCGATCTCGGCGAGCGGCTCGAGCTCCGAGTCGTCGACCGCGACGACGAGCTTGCCGACCTCCCGGTACGGCAGGCCGTGCTCGACGCAGAAGTCGCGGATCGCGACGCGCCCGGCGGCGCACAGCCGCGCCTTGAGCGAGCCCGGCTGGTAGTAGAGCCCGGCGTGGACGACGCCGGAGTTGTGGCCGGTCTGATGCGCGGCCAGCCGCTCCTCCTTCTCGAAGACGGTGACCTCGGCGAGGCCGCGCAGGCTCAGCTCACGGGCGAGCGCGATGCCGAGGATCCCGCCGCCGACGATGCCGATCCGTTGCGCACGCATGCTTCACATCATCGCCCGTGATCCCGCGTCTCACTCCCGTGCCGGGTCACGTCTCCGGGCTGTGCCGCGGTGGCCTAGCATTCGAATCGAACGAACCGTACGACCCGGCAGGCGTCTCCCGCCGGGGCGCGAGGGAGGCAGCGTGTTGGACGAGCGGCGACGTCAACGGGCCCTCGACGAGCTCGGCATCCTCGACACGCCTCCCGACGAGCGCGTCGACCGGGTCACGCGGCTCGCCAGGGAGATATTCGACGTGCCCATGGTGAGCGTGTCGCTCCTCGACCGCGATCGGCAGTGGCGCAAGTCCCAGATCGGTCTCGGCGGCTGGGAGGCGCCCCGCAAGGACTCCTTCTGCGACATGACGGTGCGCCGCGGCGACACGCTCGTGGTCGAGGACGCCGCGCTCGACGAGCGCTTCGCGGACAACCCCTTCGTCGCGGGCGACCCCCACCTGCGGTTCTACGCGGGGCATCCGATCCAGGCGCCGGGCGGCGAGCACATCGGCACGCTCTGCATCGTCGACGTCAAGCCCCGAGTGCTCGACGAGCGGCAGATCGAGATCCTCGAGGAGCTCGCCTACTGGGTGCAGGTCGAGCTCGTGCAGTCGAGCGAGCTCGACGACGCGGCGCTCGTCCAGCGGGCGCTCTCGCCGGCGCGGCTGCCCGAGGTCCCGGGGTATGCGCTCGCGGCGGGATGCAAGCCCGCCGGCAGCATCGCGGGCGACTTCTACGACCTCGTGCTCCACGACGACCGGCTGCGACTGACGCTCGCCGACGTGATGGGCAAGGGCGCCGGGGCGGCCATCATCGCCGCCGCGGTGCGCAGCTCGTTGCGCACCGCGCCGGAGCGGTCGCTCGATCGGGCCGTCGTCGAGATCGACGACCTGCTCGAGGCGGACATCGGCGACTCGAACATGTTCGTCACGGCATTCGTCGCCGATCTCGACCTGCCGACCGGTCGCCTGAGCTTCATCGATGCGGGGCACAGTCTCGGGTTCATCCTGCACGCGGACGGCTCGTGGGAGCCGCTGCGATCGACGAGCCTCCCGCTCGGCATGGGCACGCTCGAGCCGCGGACGATGGCCGAGGCGACGCTCGCGCCCGGGGACACCTTCGTGTGCTGCAGCGACGGACTCCTCGACGTGCTCGACCCCGCCGACCCCTATCGGCACGTCCAACGGGTCCTCGCCGAGCAGGGACCGGCGGGCGCCGTGCGCGAGGCGCACCGCATCGCCGCCGCCACCACCGCGCCCGACGACGTCACCGTCATCGTCGTGCGGAGGGAGGCGTGAGCACACGGTTCGTCGTCATCCGGGTCCTCGCCGTCCTCTCGGTCGTGATCGGCGTCAACTACGTGGCCTGGCGCTGGCTCGCATCGGTCAACTGGTCCGTCTGGTGGATCGCCGTCCCGCTCGTCATCGCGGAGACCTACAGCCTCGTCGACACCTTCTTGTTCGCGTTGACCATGTGGCGTGCGCGGAAGCGGCCCGCACCGCGTTCTGCCCCCGAGGGGACGGTCGACGTCCTCATCACGACGTACGACGAGCCGATCGAGCTGGTGCGCACGACCGCGCGTGCCGCGAAGCGGATCGCGTACCCGCACGAGACGTGGATCCTCGACGACGGCGCGCGTCCGGAGATGGCCGCCGTCGCCCGCGAGGAGGGCGTCGGCTACATCACCCGCACCGAGGACTGGGATGGCAAGCCGCGCCACGCCAAGGCGGGCAACCTCAACAATGCGCTGTTCCAGACGGAGGGGGAGTTCCTGCTCATCCTCGACGCCGACCAGGTGCCCGACCCGCTCATCCTCGATCGCACGCTCGGCTACTTCGCCGACGACCCCCGAGTCGCGCTCGTGCAGACGCCGCAGTGGTTCATCAACGTCGACGATGCCGACCCGCTCGGGAGCCAGTCGCCGCTCTTCTACGGGCCGATCCAGCAGGGCAAGGACGGCTGGAACTCCGCGTTCTTCTGCGGGTCGAACGCCGTGCTGCGCCGCGACGCGCTCATGCAGCTCGGCATCGTCGGCTACGTCCGCGACATCGAGGACTCGACCGCCCGGGCCCTGCGCGCCGGGGAGACCCTGCTCATGCGGGAGGCGCGCCGGCACGCGGCGACACCCGAGATCCGGGAGGACCTGGCGGCGCTCGGCCTCGAGGTCGCCGCCGCGCGCAAGTCGCTCGCGCGCGGCGAGCCCGTCGCGGAGGTGACGTTCCGCCTGCGCTCGGCGATCACGAGCGTCTCCCGCGGCGCTGTCGCCCGTGACCTCGCCGCGGTCCGTCGGGACCTGGACGAACTGCGCGCGATGCCGATCGAGCACGACCCCGAGCTCGACGCGATCATCGTCGACGACGCCGCGCTCGAAGCGCTCGCCGCGCAGGACTTCTCGCCCATCGGCGCGATCGTGACGGTCGGACGCCTGCTCGACGCGCTCCAGATCGACCGCTCCGAGGAGGCGCAGCCGATCCAGCCGATGGCGACCATCTCGGTGACGGAGGACATGGCGACCGCGATGCAGCTCCACGCGATGGGCTGGCGCAGCGTCTACCACCACGAGATCCTCGCGAAGGGGCTCGCGCCGGAGGACCTCCGCACCATGCTCAAGCAGCGTCTGCGCTGGGCGCAGGGCACCCTGCAGGTCATGCTCCGCGACAATCCGCTCGTCAAGCGCGGCCTCAGTGCCGCCCAGCGGCTCATGTACTTCGGGACCATGTGGAGCTATCTCTCCGGCTTCGCCGCGATCGTCTACCTCGCGGCGCCCATCGTCTACCTGCTCTTCGGCATCGCACCCGTGACCGCGTGGAGCGTCGACTTCTTCGCACGCTTCCTGCCGTACTTCATCGTGAACCAGGTCCTGTTCGTCGTCGTCGCGAGAGGCATCCGAACGTGGCGCGGACAGCAGTACTCGCTCGCCCTGTTCCCGCTGTGGATCCGCGCCTGCGCGACCGCCTTCGCGAACGTCGTCCTGCGACGACCGCTCGGCTTCGTCGTGACCCGCAAGGACGGTCGGATCGACACGAGCATCCCATGGCGCGAGGTCTGGCCGCAGCTCACCGCGATGGCGCTGCTCGTCGTCGCGGTCGTGATCGGCGTCATCCGTCTCATCGCCGGAACCGCCGACGGCACGGGCACGCTCGTCAACGTCGTGTGGGTCGCCTACGACCTCGCAGCGCTCAGTGTCATACTCCAAGCGGCCGCGTATCGCGGACCTGTCACGGCAGCGGCGCCTGCGACCTGACCCTCGAACGGAGGCCAGATGGATCTCAACCTCACCACCGGCGAGCGCTTCGCGACGATCGCGCTCGGCGGGCGCTTCACGGCGAGCGGCACGCCGCGGTTTCGAGCGGCCGTCCAGGACCTCGTCCACGACGGGCACGTGCGGATCGTCGTCGACCTGTCGGCGACCGAGTTCGTCGACTCCTCGGGGCTCGGCGCTCTCATCGGCGGGCTCAAGGCCGCCCGGACCGCGGGAGGCGACCTGCGCATCGCGGGCCTTCCGGACGGGGTGCGGGCCGTCCTGCGCCTGACGAACCTCGACCGGGTGCTCCGGGACTACCCCGATGCGAACGCCGCCTTCGATGACGCCTGAGCAGATCGCTGCGGCGCGATTGAGCGGCGCCGCCGATCTCGAGCTCGTGGACGCGGTGCTCGATGCCATTCAGCGCCTCTACGACGCCGTCGAGGGCGTCTCGTCGACCGACCAGATGATGTTCAGCCTCGCAGTCTGCGAGATCTCGACGAACATCGCCGTGCACGCCAGACCCCTCGACGAGCACGACGAGGTGCTCGTCGACGTCGAGCTGTCGATCGACGACCTCGCCCTCGCAGCGACCTTCGTCGACAACGCGCAGCCGGCGCAGATCGCGCTGCGCGCGCTCGTGCTGCCCGACGAGTCGAGGGAGTCCGGACGCGGGCTCGTCCTCGTCCGTTCGGCCGTCGACGATCTCTCGCACGAGGCGGCGCGCGGCAACATCTGGCGATTGCGGCGCCTGCGACGACCGGACTGAACCCCTCGCGCTCGCCATCGATGTCAGGCTAGGGGCATGAGCTCAGCGCGCCCCAGCCTGTTCGCGCGGTCCTCGGCGGAGTTCGACCGCGGCATCAGCTTCTACGACGCGATCTACGGCTTCGCGGTCACGCTGCTCATCGCGAACCTCGACATGCCTCCGGCCGACGCATGGCGCGATCTGTCGTCCCTGCTCCAGACCGGCATACTCAGCCAGCTGACCGGGTTCGCCCTGAGCTTCATCGTCATCGCCGCGTTCTGGCGCGTCAACGTCCGGCTCATCAAGAAGGTCTCCGCGATGGACTCCGCGACGACGACCATGAACCTCATCGCAGCCGCGTTCGTCATCCTCATCCCCTTCACGACGCAGGGCATCAGCGACCCCCAGACCAGCTCCTACGCCCTGCCGGCGGTGCTCTACGCCGCGAACATCGCGCTCGCGTCGATCGCTCAGACGGCGATGTTCGAGGTCGCCCGACGGCGCGGGCTCGAACGCGATCCGATGTCCGCGCGGGAGCACACCGTGAGCCTCCTCGACGCGCTGCCCGTGCCCGTGGTCTTCGTCATCTCGATCCCGATCGCGCTCGCGTGGGGCGGTGACGCCGGGAAGATCACCTGGCTGGCGCTCCTCGTCGTCGGTCCGCTGTCCGCGCGGCTCGCCCGAGGCGCGCTGCGGCGCGAGGCGCCGGCGCGGGAGGCCGCATAATTGGGTGATCAGGTGTCGGTCCCGTACTAGCGCTGGCGGGACGCGTGAACGGCCGTTCCAGGGCGAAAGGTTCTGGAATGGGCAAGTTCATCTATGGCGCGACGCTGATCTCGGTCGAGCTCGACGACCGTGTGCTCGCGCATCTGCGCGCCGCCATGTTCACGAAGCTGCGGCGAGGTGAGGCGTTCATGCTCGACATCGAGATCGGCGGCGGGCATGGGCGTCGCTCGTTCTGGATCCATCCGTCCGTTCCCATCCAGTTCCACTTCGTCGGGCGCCCGCCGCGCCTGAACCGGGCCTGGATCGACGCGATGGTGCGCCTCGCCAGCGGCGCGGGGGGCCTGGAGATCCCGCCCGAGCCGGTCGAGTAGCTCGGTGCGGCGGATGCGGGGCCGCACGGTAGCGCGGCTCCGGTGCGTGCACAACCCCGTTCGCGTGTCCGCGCCGTCCGCCTAGCGTCGATGCCGTGGCGCCTCAGGGCTCCACCAGGCGAATCGAGAGACCATGCGCAAACTGTTGATCCTGCTGGGCGTCGGGGCCGTCGCGTTCGGCGCCTACGTCCTCGGAGCCCGAGCGGGGCGCGGCCGCTATCGCGAGATCAGGGCCGCTGCCGAGACCATCTGGAACGACCCGCGCATCAAGAAGGCGCGTGAGCGAGCGGCTCGAGAGGCGGACCGGGTCGCTCATGCCGCAATGGACCAGGCGAAGAGGATCGGACGGACATGAGCGACATCCACGGCAAGGCGCGGGGACTGGCCGACGAGGCGGTCGAGGCGGTCGAGGCGGTCGGCGCGGTCGGGGCGGTCGGCGCGGTCGACGCGGCGCGCCGACTCACCGGGGACGCGGCGGAGGCGATCCGCGCGCATCCGCTCCGGGCCATCCTGATCGTCGGCGGCGCGCTCGCCCTGGGAAGCTTCCTGGCCGGGCTGCTCATCGCGCACCGGCACTGAATGCGGCCGCGAGGGCGACGGATTCGGCGCGGTCGACCAGACGGGCGGAGCCTTTCCCCTCATCCACGTCGGGGCATGTCCTCGACACGTTCGCCGGACCCGACCGAGCCGGGAGTGCATTCGCGGGAAGCCCGACAAATGCTGGGGTGCGGTGGCTCCGACGGGCGTCGATCCCGTGACCTCACGATTTTCAGGCCCCCAAGGCGATACCAAGGGGTGTGAGGCCGTCTCAATCTCGCTGTGAATGCTGCTCAGATGAATCGAGTTGTGCCGGGGCCTGCCGGAACGTTTGTGATATCGCCGTGACATGAAAAGGTGGGCCGTCAGGTTTCGATCGTGGCTCGAAACGTGTTCGTCGGCTTAACTCACACGGTTCTGCTGCGCCTTGCCGCGACGATCTTCAATTTCGGTGAACCGACGTTGCTTTTCAAGGGTGTCGACGCTCAATCCGATCACCTGGACGCAACCCGCAACAGACCATGCGAGGAGTCCAATCGGGCCACCGGCAGCGAGCCAGTAGATAGGCCACGGCATTTCAGGGGTGTCTAGCAAAGCAAGCAAGCAAACGAGCACGGAGGAAGCCGCAGCGAGGGCAGCGATGCTCGCGACCTGGCGGAACGGCAGCAGTAGTCCCGCGAGTTGTCCGGGTGTCTTCCCTATCAGTCCCTTGAATCCGTCAGTCAGCGCGGAGAGCAGCATGGACATCGGAGCGAGGACGAGTGCTGCGACGCCTGCGGAGACACCGCCGAGTGTCAGGAAGAACGTGAATGCCTGCGCCCTGACGTCCGGACTAAACGCGAAGAGCGCCCCAGTGCCGACCCCGACCGCGACGCCAGCGCCGAGGTCCCACGAGAGAAGAAGCGCCCCTGCCTTAGTTGCCTGAGCGCGTCTCAGCCAAGTCGGCTCGCTACTGCGCGCCGCCCTTAGGTTCGCCGTGGGGCGAGGATTCGGGCCGCTGGTCACGAGAGCCATTCTCGCCCCCCGTCTCGTCTGCGAACAGGTCTCGGAGTGACTCCTGTGGCACTTCTCCGGTATCCGGGTCGACCTCGACCTGCTGTGCTTGCTCTTCCGCTCCGACCCGCGTCGAGTAGATGCTCTCCTCGCCCTCTGACATTCCTGGCTTGACGCCGCGATACTCTGCCTCGCCATATCCGCGGTCGATGTGTTGTTCGGTCTCGACGAAGAACTTCCCGTCGAGATTCAGGCCGCCTTTACTCTTTGCCTCAAGTTCAATGACTTCGCTCTCGCTCTGCGTCATGAGGTCTTCGAGATTCTTCGCGTCAAAGTAGTGCGGATTCGGTCTGCGTATCGTGAACTTGACGAAGGTCACCTTGCTGACGGACTTCTTCCAGTCCGAGAGTGACATCTGCTCCCGGTAAGTTCGCAACTTCCATTTGCCGCCGTCCGCGTTCAGTAGTCCCTCGAACGCTCCAATCAGGGAGTTCACCTTGATGATCGACCCGCGCGGCTGCATGAGCGCTTCCAGTCGATTGAGGTGGATTGCGAACGGTGATGTAAAGCCGCTCGGAACGGCGGTTTGCAAGAAGTCTTGCTGCTCGTCATCCCAGATGTCTGCAGTACCCGGCTCACCCTGGAATCCGATGCGCCCGCTGAGTACGCCGTCGATCTCGTCGGTTTGGCCAACTATCCATTCTCTGCCGTATCGCTCGACCCGCTTGCCGGGTGCGATCGTCGCTCGGATGTGCGACACAGGATCATCGAAGTCGGTGCCCTTCCCCGCGAAGAGGGTGTCGCGCCCGGGCGGGACGATCACGAGCGCGAAGACCTTGGCTGGTCGCCGATGCTGCATGGCTGACACCATATCGACCCGCAGGCCCACGCCTCCGCAAAACCCGACGTAGCCATTAGAGGAACGGTGTTCCTGGCAGCGCGTGTGCGGGTATTCGGACCGTGTTGCTTGGACTATTCGATGTCTTGAAGCAGGAGCGCGGGCTTGACCTTCAGCGCTCGCGCCAGGAGGACGTACTTATAGATTCCGGTGTCCGACTCGCCTCGCTCCATGCGGGCGACCTGGGCGACTCCGACGCCGGACTCGTAGGCGAGGGCTTCCTGCGTCAGTTCTCGACGTGCTCGCTCGGCCTTGATGTTCCTGCCGATCTGCTTCAGCACTTCGTTCGACCCGGTCTCGCCCATCCGTTCAAGCCTCGCGATAGGGCTTGCGCTACTACAGGCCAACGCTGATGTCAGTGGATTCAAATATGTTGTGTCACGTTCTAAGGCGACAGGAGACGGCTTATGACGGGGAGCGATGACATCGAGGTGTCTCAGGCGAGCGACGGGGGCGGGCTCGGGACTGCGAGCGCCTACGTCGAGGACCGCAGGAACGATCCTGGCCTTCGGCATCTGGTTGAGGGGCTGACCCGTGAGGGAGGCTTCATCGACGGTGGTCCTGAGTGGGTGATGTTCCTCACGGAGGATGCCTACGTGGAGGCCGCGGTGAAGCCGGGTCTGGAGCCCGAGCATGTCCTGAGCATCGACGCTTACCTGCTTCGCGCGGACGACGCACTGCTCGGTGAGCAAGAGGTTCAGGCGTGGATCGACCGGCAGCCGAGCCCGGCCCTCGGAGTCGTTCGCGTCGGGACTCGTGATCGGGAGGGGAGCGTGGTCGAGTTCCTGCCGGTGCTCTCGGTCGATGTCTACCTCGACTCGGTCCTGAGTGAGTTCGTCCGGGAGTTGGTCTTCCCCTTCGCGGAGGCGTGGGACAAAGGATCGGTAGCCATGCGGACCGACGATCTGGAGTTCGGCCCTGAAGGGTTTCCCTACCGAGTGCGACCGGCTGAGGTCGCACCACGGAACGCCTGGCTCCTGATGGGGGACGAAGCCAGTTACCCGACGCCAGCAGACCTCGACGCGATGTCGACCGAAGGGCAAGCGGGCATCTTCGATACCGAATGGACGGCACCGAAGAACGGCGAACTCGGAGACCTGGCGTTGATCTACTTCCAAGCCCCGAGGAAGGCCGCATGCTTCGTCGCGCGCCTTGCGTCCCGTCCATACTGGCAGACGGACCTCGACGTGAAAGCGGCGCGGAACGTCGAGCGTCACCAGTGGTGGGCGTCCCTCACGCCGCTCATCGAGATTGAGCCGATCCCCTACGCGGCCCTCCAGGAGGCCGCGGAGGGCTTCCTGCCACTCAGGGGCAGATCGGGTCACTATCTGAGCCCTGCCACGATCAAGGCTCTGAGATTCGTCGCGAAGCGCCCTGAGCGGCAGGCCGAGGTAGACCACATCGCACAGGTGCCGGTTGGCAGCGCGGAACTCCCGAAGGGCGAGGAGACCACCTTCGAGGAATGGCGACACGTTCCGGGCGGGCTGCTCCCCTTGGAGGCGAAGGTCTCCGAGCACATCGTCAGGCCGCTCCTAGAGGACTTCGTGTTCCGGGCACCGCACTCCCGACCAGAGCAGCGCCTCGACCGGTCGGCGCTGACGAGTCTGGCCCCGGAGTTTCCGGTCCCAGTGGGGTATGTGGACTTCGTGTTCGAGTACGGCTTCATTCCGGCGCTCGCGGTCGAGGTGAAGTTGACGATCCTGCGCCCGGCCTCGGGCCTCTGGAACGACTCCCCAGACTTCCGCCAGTTACAGCGGTACATGGCCGAACTCGGTGTGCCGGGGCTCCTAGTGGATGCGCAGCGCATCCTCTTGGTGAGGCTCGGCAAGGAGGCCCCCTTCGCAGAGGTAGTGAGGGCCGAGGCGACATGGAAGGACATCGCGCTCATCCGGGACCTCATCCTCGAAGGCTGGGGAGATCGCTCGGTGCAGATGTCCGAGGGGTCTCCTCCGGGTTCTTCACCGTCCCATCCGCGCCGAGCGCTCCGTCGAGGCCGATGAAGCGAAGGACCATCCTCCGGAGACCCATCGCAGATCGACGGGACCTCAGTTGGTCGGTGGGGTCTGATGCAGGAAGCGGTGACAGTTTCTGATTAGGCCGCGAGGGCTCGCGGCCGGGCTAGTTTGGCTTCGAACTCGATGGGCGTCAATCCGCCGAGGGCGTCTTGCGGACGCTGTCGGTGATACTTCCGCTCGATCCACACCACGATCGCCAGGCGAAGCTGCTGCCGGGAGACCCAGGCGCGCTGGTTCAGGACGTTCTTCTGCAGCAGCGACCAGAACGACTCCATTGCCGCGTTGTCCCCGGCGGAGGCAACGCGGCCCATCGAGCCGACCATGCCATGCCGGTTCAGCGCCGCGGCCATCCGTCGGGAACGAAATTGCGACCCCCTATCGGCATGCACGATGCAGCCGGCGACCTCGCCGCGGCGGGCGACCGCATTCTCCAGCGCATCGAGCGCGAGCTTCGCGGTCATCCGATCCGAGATCGAGTAGCCCACGATCCGGTTCGAGTAGACGTCCTTCATCGCGCAGCAGTACAGGCGGCCTTCCGCTGTCCAATGCTCGGTGATGTCGGTCAGCCACAGCCGGTTCGGCGCGTCCGCGGTGAACACCCGCTGGACGAAGTCATCGAACACCGGAGGGCCTTGGCGTTTGCGCTTCGAACGGCGTCGGCGCTGCGCGGCCGAGGTGATCCCCGCCTCCGCGCAAAGCTTCCACGCGGTCCGGCGACTCATCCGCCAGCCAGCCTTGCGCGCCTCGTTCGCGAGGAACCGATACCCGAACTCCGGATCCTCCCGATGCGCGTCCAGGAGCGCGTTGCGGCGATGCGCCTGGGTCCATGCCCGCATCGCGACCGGGTGCTGCTTCCACCGGTAATACGGCTGTCGAGCGATCTTCAGCACCCGGCACGTCACCTTCACGGGGATCCCCGCTCCGGCCAGCTCGTCGACGAGCGGGTAGATCATTTTGGGGAGCCGCCGAGCTTGCGGTTGGCCTGCGACAGATACGCCGCCGCTCGCCGAAGCACCTCGTTCTCCGGCTCCAGCAGCCGGTTCCGGCGACGCAGCTCGCGCACCTCGGCGGCCTCGTCCTTCGTCTGACCGGGACGACGGCCCTCCTCGACATCGGCATGTCTGAGCCAGTTCGTCAGGGTCTGCTCTGCGATCCCGAAATCTCGCGCGATCTGCGCCAGCGTCACCCCGCTCTCACGGCCACGAGCAACGGCGACGACGTCCTCGCGGAACTCCTGGGGATACGGTCCGGGCATGATGACATCCTTCCCGCTCAGGGCCGCAGCCCTAAACGCTAAGTGTCACCGCTTCCTGCATCAGACCCCACAGCCCTAAACGCTAAGTGTCACCGCTTCCTGCATCAGACCCACCTGTTCCGCGCCGGGTGAGAGGGGTCGAATCCAAGCGCTCGCGGGAGCGTTAGTGACAGAATCGCCCGGTTTCGTGACAGCGAGGCCGGGCGATCTGCATGTCCAGCGGGCGTGCTCCCCTGCAATCACAGGCGAGTTAGGTGGTGGCTCCGACGGGCGTCGATCCCGTGACCTCACGATTTTCAGTCGTGCGCTCTACCAACTGAGCTACAGAGCCGTATGTGGAAACGCCCCACCCGCGAACGGGCGGGGCCAGCCTCCGCGACCCTGACGGGACTTGAACCCGCGACCTCCGCCGTGACAGGGCGGCACGCTAACCAACTGCGCTACAGGGCCTAGATGTGAAAAACCAGGCTATTGAATTAGGTGTTCCGTGACCCCAACGGGATTCGAACCCGTGCTACCGCCGTGAAAGGGCGGCGTCCTAGGCCACTAAACGATGGGGCCGAGAGCTCGGATCGCTCCGGCTACCGGCGTTCAATCATAGGGGTCACCCCGGCAGTTAGCCAAACGCGCGGTGATTCGATGAGGTTCATCCCGGGGTTGAGGGTTAGGGTGTCCCGGGCTGAGGGGAAAGGACCGGGATGCGGCGCAGGGGCAAGGCGATCGTCGGCGCGGTCGCGCTCGCGCTGATGGCGGCGCTCGTCGTCCCCGTCTCGGCCGCCTTCGCCGCGGACTACCCCTCCTGGAACGACGTCGAGAACGCGCGCGCCAACGAGCAGGCGAAGGCGCAGGAGATCGCGAACATCCAGGCCTGGCTCGAGCAGCTGCGTGCGGAGGTCGAGCGGACGAAGGCCGACCTCGCCGCGAAGGCGGCGAAGTGGCAGCAGCTCAACACGCTCTACGAGGCGAAGGCGGCGGAGGCGGCGCAGCTGCGCGCGCAGGCCGAGAGCGCCGAGGCGGTCGCGCTCGAGTCAGAACGCCGTGCCGGCCAGTGGGCGGCGCAGGTCGTGCGGATCGGCGGCAGCGATCCGACGCTGAGCCTGTTCGCGGCGTCGGACAAGGCCGACGACCTGCTCAGCGCGATCGGCGTCTCCTCGCGCATCTCCGCGCAGGCGAACACGCTCTACGAGGAGGCGATCCAGCAGCGCAACACCGCGCAGGGCCTCACCGATCAGGCGAGCGTCATGGAGCAGGAGCTCGGCGTCCTCGAGCAGCAGGCCGAGGTCGCGATGCAGGAGGCGCAGGCGGCCTCCGAGGCGGCGAACCAGGCGGTCGCCGAGCAGCAGGCGAACGAGGCGCGCCTGCAGCAGCAGCTCATCGTCCTGACCGAGAACCGTGCCGCGACCGAGGCCGACTACCAGATCGGCGAGCAGAAGCGCATCGAGGAGGAGCTCGCGAATCTCGGCGTCGACCTCGGCGCGATCTCCTCGAGCGGCTGGATCCGCCCGGCGGGCGGCTTCGTCAGCGCGTGGTTCGGCTACTCGGACGACTACGGCGGCAACCACAGCGGCGTCGACCTCGCGCAGTCCTGCTGGAACCCGATCGTCGCGGCGCACGATGGCGTCGTCGAGTTCGCGGGCTGGAACAGCGGCGGCTACGGCTATCTCACGATCATCGACCACGGCGGCGGGCTCGAGACCTACTACGGCCACCAGCCGCCCGGCGGCATCGAGGTCAGCGCGGGCCAGTGGGTCTCGGTCGGGCAGAAGATCGGCAATGTCGGCACCACCGGCAACTCGACCGGCTGCCACCTGCACTTCGAGATGCGGGCGAACGGCCAGCGGATCGACCCGGCCGCGTTCCTCGCGGCGCAGGGGATCTACCTGTAGAACGCGATGGGGCGGGTCCCCTGGGTCTCGATACGCGGCTGCGCCGCTACTCGACCCGCGAGCTCACAGCTCGCGCGCCTGCCCGCCCGCTCCCGCGGCTCGCGCATCCGCCCGCCCGTTCCCGCGGTTCGAGTCGGCGCGAAGCGCCATGTCGAGACTCAGTGCCGCTCGGCCTGGAACCTCGCGAACCCGTCCTTGATGACGTTCTCCGCGCCGGCGGCGTCGCCCCACTCGCCGAGCTTGACCCACTTGCCGGGCTCGAGGTCCTTGTAGTGCTCGAAGAAGTGCTGGATCTCCTGCTTCGTCTTCTCGGGCACGTCGCCGATGTCCTGGATGTGCGCCCAGCGCGGGTCCTTGTACGGCACGGCGATGATCTTGGTGTCGATCCCGCCGTCGTCCTCCATGTCGATGTAGCCGACCGGGCGGACCTTGATGCCGACGCCGGGGAAGACGGGCTCGAAGAGCAGCACGAGCACGTCGACGGGGTCGCCGTCGAGGCCGAGGGTGTTCTCGAAGAAGCCGTAGTCGGTCGGGTAGACGAAGGGCGTGAACAGGTAGCGGTCGAGGAAGACGCGTCCGGTCTCGTGGTCGACTTCGTACTTGTTCCTGCTGCCGGCCGGGATCTCGATGACGGCGTCGTAGTCGCCCATGCGCTCTGCTCCTGATTGTCGGGGGAACTCCGGGGACTACCGTAATCGAATGCGACCGCGCCTGACTCCGGCGATGGCGGACGTCCGCCGAGCGGTCCGCGACTGCCTTGCCGGCGGTGCGCTTTCGGCCGCCAGAACGCCGGCATCGGTCTCGGACGCGCGCGCTCGGCCCCGGGACGGCTCCGAGCGCGACGGCGTGCTCGTGCTGGTCGCCCTGAGCGGCGGGCCGGATTCGCTCGCGCTGGCCGCCGCGACCGCGTTCGAGGCGCCGCGTGCCGGGATGCGCGCGGGGGCGGTCATCGTCGACCACGGGCTGCAGCGCGCCTCGGCCGAGGTCGCGCAGCGCGCGGCGGCCCAGGCCCGCGAGCTCGGTCTCGATCCGGTCCTCGTCCGCCGCGTCGACGTCGCTCCCGGTCCTGACGGTCCGGAGGCGGCGGCCCGCGCGGCACGCTACGCCGCCTTCGACGACGCGCGCGCCGAGACCGGCGCCGCCGCGATCCTGCTCGGCCACACGCTCGACGACCAGGCGGAGACGGTCCTGCTCGGCCTCGCGCGCGGCGCGGGCGCGACGAGCCTGCAGGGGATGCCGGCTGCTGGCGGCCCGGGCGGTGCCCGCCTGCGCCCGCTGCTCGGGATCCGCCGCGCGACGACCGTCGCGGCCTGCGCCGACCAGGGCCTCAAGCCCTGGACCGATCCGCAGAACGCCGACACCGCGTTCTCCCGAGTCCGCGTCCGGGAGCGCGTGCTGCCGGTCCTCGAGGCGGAGCTCGGGCCGGGCATCGCCGAGGCCCTCGCCCGCACGGCGCTGCAGCTGCGCGAGGACGCGTCGGCGCTGGACGCGATGACCCGCGAGCTCGTCGAGGACCTCGTGCTCGAGGGCGTCGATCCCGTGACGGAGGAGCCGTACCCCGGCGGCGGGATCTCGCTGCCGGTGTCGGGCCTCGCGGCGAACCCGCCGGCGATCCGACACCGCCTCATCCGCCTCGTGGTGCAGGCCGAGTTCGGGCGGGGCCTCACCCGCGCGCAGACGCTTCAGGTCGCGCGCCTCGTGACGGATTGGCACGGCCAGGGTCCGCTCGATCTGCCGGGCGTCGCCGCCGCGCGGGTCGGCGGCTCGATCGTCTTCACGGCGCGAGGCGACACGCGCGCATCCTGACGCTCGCCGACCGGGAATCAGCGGGGTCGCAGTGGGCTCCGCGGCGCGGATCGCGTGCCGGCGGCGCGGAACGCGACCCGCTCGGGATCGGTGGAGTCGGAAGACTCGGGAAGAATGGCGGCATGGACTTCTCCGACATCCCCGGCGAGATCGAGGACGTGCTCTTCACCCCCGAGGACATCGCGACGATCGTCACGCGGCTCGCCGCCGAGGTCGACGCCGACTACGAGGGGCGAGACCTGCTGCTGGTCGGCGTGCTCAAGGGCGCCGCGCCATTCATGACGGACCTCGCCCGTCGGCTCACCCGCCACGTCCAGCTCGACTGGATGGCGGTCTCCTCGTACGGCGCCGGCACGCAGTCGTCAGGGGTGGTGCGCATCCTCAAGGACCTCGACGCCGACGTGACCGGTCGGCATGTCGTCATCGCTGAGGACATCATCGACTCGGGGCTCACGCTGTCCTGGCTCAAGGAGAACCTCGAGTCGCGCGGCGCCGCGTCGGTGGAGATCTGCGCCCTCCTGCGCAAGCCGGAGGCGCTCAAGGTCCAGGTCGACGCGCGCTACCTCGGCGCGGACATCCCGAACCGCTTCGTCGTCGGCTACGGCCTCGACTACGCGGAGCGCTACCGCAACCTCCGCGGCATCGCCGTCCTCGCACCCCACGTGTACAGCTGACGCTCGTTCTGCCTACAGCGGACACTCGGCGGGAGGCCGCCGGCGGCGAGTAGCCTGAGACGACCATGAGCTTCAAGCGCATCTTCCGCGGGCCGATCGTCTACATCCTGATCGCCGTCGCCGTCGTGTGGATCGGGACGAGCCTCGTGATGGGCGGCGCGGTCAAGCAGGTGACGACGCAGCAGGGGCTGGAGTTCCTCGCGTCCGGCCAGGTGCAGTCGGCGAAGATCATCGACGGGGAGCAGCGCGTCGACCTGACCCTGACGTCCGCCGACCCGACCTACGGCCAGCAGGTGCAGTTCTACTACGTCGCGCCGCGCGGTGCGGACGTCGTGAACGCGATCGACCGGGCGAGCCTGCAGAGCTACGACGACGAGGTGCCCCAGCAGAACGTCTTCCTGAGCCTGCTGTTCACCCTCGTGCCGTTCCTCATCATCGGCGTCATCTTCTACTTCCTGCTCACCCGCATGCAGGGCGGCGGCGGCCGGGTCATGCAGTTCGGCAAGTCGCGCGCGAAGCTCGTCGGCAAGGAGGCGCCGAAGGTCACCTTCGCGGACGTCGCCGGCTCCGACGAGGCCGTCGAGGAGCTCCAGGAGATCAAGGACTTCCTCAAGGAGCCCCAGAAGTTCCTCGCGGTCGGCGCGAAGATCCCGAAGGGCGTCCTGCTCTACGGCCCTCCCGGCACGGGCAAGACGCTGCTCGCGCGGGCGACCGCGGGCGAGGCCGGCGTGCCGTTCTACACGATCTCCGGCTCCGACTTCGTCGAGATGTTCGTCGGCGTCGGCGCCTCGCGCGTGCGCGACCTGTTCGAGCAGGCGAAGCAGAACTCGCCCGCCATCATCTTCATCGACGAGATCGACGCGGTCGGCCGCCACCGCGGCGCCGGCATCGGCGGCGGCAACGACGAGCGCGAGCAGACGCTCAACCAGCTGCTCGTCGAGATGGACGGCTTCGACGCGAAGACGAACGTCATCCTCATCGCCGCGACGAACCGTCCCGACGTCCTCGACCCGGCCCTGCTGCGCCCCGGGCGCTTCGACCGTCAGATCGGCGTCGACGCGCCCGACCTGCCCGGCCGCAAGCGCATCCTCGAGGTGCACGCCAAGGGCAAGCCGATGGCCGCCTCGGTCGACCTCGAGGTGCTCGCGCGCAAGACCCCGGGCTTCACGGGCGCCGACCTCGCGAACGTGCTCAACGAGGCGGCGCTGCTGACCGCGCGCTCGAACGCGCAGCTCATCGACAACCGCGCGCTCGACGAGGCGGTCGATCGCGTGATGGCGGGGCCGCAGCGACGCTCGCGGCTCATGAAGGACAAGGAGAAGCTCATCACCGCCTACCACGAGGGCGGTCACGCGCTCGCTGCGGCGGCGATGAACTACTCCGACCCGGTGACGAAGATCACGATCCTGCCGCGCGGCCGCGCCCTCGGCTACACGATGGTCATGCCGCTGGAGGACAAGTACTCGATCACGAGGAACGAGCTGCTCGACCAGCTCACCTATGCGATGGGCGGTCGCGTCGCCGAGGAGATCGTCTTCCACGATCCGACGACGGGGGCGGGCAACGACATCGAGAAGGCGACCCGGATCGCCCGCAAGATGGTGACCGAGTACGGCATGAGCGCGCGAGTCGGCGCCGTCAAGCTCGGCAGCCAGTCGGCCGAGCCGTTCCTCGGCCGCGACATGGGCCACCAGGCGGACTACTCCGACGAGGTCGCGGCGACGATCGACGAGGAGGTGCGCGCGCTCATCGAGCAGGCGCACGACGAGGCGTGGACCGTCCTCAACGACAACCGCGACATCCTCGACCGGCTCGCGACCGAGCTGCTCGAGAAGGAGACCCTGGACCACGTCCAGATCGCGGGGATCTTCACGAGCGTGAAGAAGCTCGCCGAGCGCCCCCAGTGGCTCTCGAGCCCCGCGCGCCCGGTGTCCGACCGTCCGCCGGTCGAGTTCCCGGGTCGCGAGCCCGTCGCGGCGAGCGCCGCGGCCGAGGACGAGTCGACCGGCCGCCCCGTGAAGAAGCGGGCGCCGCGCGCGCAGACGCGACCCAAGCCAGCCACCGCCTGACCGGACGAGGTCCGCATGACGATCGACTCCGGCCGCATCGAGGCGGCCGTGAAGGAGCTCCTCGCCGCGATCGGCGACGACCCCGAGCGCGAGGGGCTGCAGCAGACGCCGCGGCGCGTCGCGACCGCCTACCACGAGCTGTTCGGCGGCATCGGCCAGGACCCGGCGAGCGCGCTCGCGGCCCGCGCCGACTTCCCCGACTCGGCGGAGCGCGCGGGCGAGATCGTCGTGCTGCGCGGGATCGAGTTCCGCTCGATGTGCGAGCACCACCTGCTGCCGTTCTTCGGCACCGCCCACGTCGCCTACCTGCCCGGCGCCCGCTTCGCGGGACTCGGCGCCCTCGCCCGCACGGTCGAGATCGCGGCAGCGAGGCCGCAGCTCCAGGAGCGGCTGACCGAGGACGTCGCCGACGCGCTCGTCGACGGGCTCGCCGCCCGCGGCGCGCTCGTCGTGCTCGAGGCGGCGCACGGCTGCGTGTCCGCCCGCGGCCCGCGGCAGGAGTCGGCGAGGACCGTCACGCTCGCGGCCCGGGGCGAGCTCGCGGACCCGGTGCGGCGTGCGGAGGCGCTCGTCCTGATGGGTGTCTCGCGTTCCGAGCCGAGCCAGGTGCCGCCCCACGAGTCGCACCCGGCGCCCGAGGCCGTGCCGTGACGCGTCCGCTCGTCTTCGGAGTGCTCAACGTGACGCCCGACTCGTTCAGCGACGGCGGGCAGCACTTCGATCCGGACGCCGCGATCGCCCATGGCCTCGCGCTCGTCGCGGACGGAGCGGACTGGGTCGACGTCGGCGGCGAGTCGACTGCGCCCGGCACGACGCCGGTGCATCCCGAGGAGGAGTGCCGTCGCGTCATCGCCGTCATCGCCGCACTCGTCGCCGAGGGCGTCCGGGTGAGCATCGACACGTACCACGCATCGACGGCACGAGCCGGGCTCGAGGCCGGGGCGGGGATCGTCAACGACGTCTACGGCGTCGACCCCGCGATGCCGGCGGTGCTCGCGGGCAGCGGGGCGCGCTACGTCACGATGCACTCGTTCGGCGAGCCGACGACGCCGCACCGCTACGACGACGTGCTCACCGAGGTGCGGGACGAGCTGCTGCGCCGCGTCGACGCGCTCACGTCGGCCGGTCTCGGTCGCGAGCAGATCGTCCTCGACCCGGGACTCGGCTTCTCGAAGGCGCCGCAGGAGAACTGGACGCTGCTGCGCGGCACCTCGGTGCTCGCCGCGACCGGCTATCCCGTGCTCGTCGGCACGTCGCGCAAGCGGTTCGTGCGCCGGCTCGTCGGCGACGGCGCGGCCGATCGGGACCTCGCGACCGCGGTCACGAGCGCGCTCGCGGCGCAGGGCGGTGCGTGGGCGGTGCGGGTGCATGACGTCCGCTCGACACGGATCGCGCTCGACGTCGAGGGCGCGTGGGCGGGGGACACGGCATGACCCGTCTCGACCGGCTGACCCTGACCGGGCTGCGCGCCTTCGCCCATCACGGCGTGTTCGAGCACGAGCGCCGCGACGGGCAGCCCTTCGTCGTCGACGTGACCGTGCACCTCGACCTCTCGACCGCGGGCTCCTCCGACCGGCTCGGCGAGACGATCCACTACGGGGTGCTCGCCGAGGAGATCGTGCGCGCGATCGAGCGCGACCCGGTCGACCTCATCGAGACGCTCGCCGAGCGGATCGCGCTCGTCGTCCTCGCGCACCGCGCGGCACGAGTCGTCGACGTGACCGTGCACAAGCCGCAGGCGCCGATCGCGGTCGAGTTCGCGGACGTGTCGGTCGCCATCCAGCGGCAGTGGACCCGCAGCGTCGTCGCGCTCGGCGCGAACCTCGGTGACCGCGAGGCGACGATCCGGCAGGCGCTCCTCGCGTTCGCCACGAACCCCTCGATCCGCCTCGTCGCGGCATCGCCGATCGTCGAGACGCCCGCGCTCAGGGTCGAGGGGGTCGACGAGTCGGCGCCCGCCTACCTGAACGCCGTCGTCGAGCTCGACACGGTGCTCCCGCCCCGCGCGCTGCTCGCGGAGCTGCATCGCGTCGAGTCGGCGCACGGGCGCACCCGGGAGGTCCGCTGGGGCGACCGCACCCTCGACCTCGACATCATCACGTACGGGCGCGAGCGGATCGTCGAGCCGGACCTCGTCGTCCCGCACCCGCGTGCGGGGGAGCGCGCATTCGTGCTCGCGCCGTGGGCGGCGATGGACGAGAACGCGATCCTGCCGGGCTCCGGCGCGGTCGTCGACCTCCTCGCCGACGTCATCGAGCGCACCGGCGAGCGCGTCGACCCGTACCCGGCGGAGCCGCTGGCATGAAGCGCACCGCCCCGTGGACGCTCGTGTCGATCGGCGTCGGCGGCCTCCTCGCCGGGTGGCTCGTCGAGCTGCTGCTCGTGACGGGCGGCCGTGCGGTGCTCGTGCCGCCGTACCCGCTCGCGGCGGCGCTCGTCGTGCTCGCGGTCGCGATCGTCGCGGTCGCGGTGCCCGTGCGCCGGGTCGCGAAGGGGGAGCCGGGCGCACGGGTCGACCCGTTCTATGCGACGCGGGTCCTCGTGCTCGCGAAGTCGGCGGGCATCGCCGCCGCGGGGCTCGCGGGCCTCTTCGGCGGGGCGCTCGTCTTCATCGCGACGCGGCCCGTCGTCGTCGACGACCTGCTGTGGAAGTCGATCGCCGGCCTCGCGGCGAGCGCCGCGCTGCTCGTCGCCGGGATCGTCGGAGAGGGGATGTGCCGCATCCCGCCGCGCGACGAGGACGGGCCGGCCGGAGGCGAGCTGCCGGGGGACGTACGGTGACCGCGTTCGCCGCCGCCGGCGAGGACTGGCAGCGGATCGCGCCGCGCTACGTCTGGGTCGACCTCATCACGGTGCTCATCCCCGGCGCGATCGTCACGGGCGCGCTCACGATCGCGCCGCTCGTCTCCCGGATCGCGTGGCTCTGGGCGCTGCCGGGCGCCGCGTTCGTCGTCGTCGTCCTGCTGCTCGCCTTCACGCCGCGCCGCGTGCGCGCGATCGGCTACCGGCTGCGCGAGGACGACCTTGTCTTCCGTCGCGGGATCATGTGGCACCGGATCGTCGCCGTCCCCTACGGGCGCATGCAGCTCGTCGACGTGAGCCGGGGGCCGATCGCCCGCGCGTTCGGGCTCGCCGAGCTCAAGTTCGTGACTGCGGCGGTCACCACCGGCGTCGTCATCCCGGGGCTGCCCGAGGCCGATGCGGAGGCGCTGCGCGACCGGCTCGTCGCGCTCGCGGAGAGCCGGAGGGCCGCCCTGTGACCTCGGCCGGGCCCGCGCCGACGCGACCGGCTCCGGTGGGCCCCGCGGCCCCGTCGATCGCCGACGGGCAGTGGCACCGGCTCTACCCCGCGACCCCGTTCCTGCGCGGCGGAGTCGTCGTCATCGCGATCATGGGCTTCCTCTTCGTCCAGTTCCGCGACTTCTTCATCGGCGTGTTCATCGGCTCGGTCGCGGGACGCGGTCCGCACGAGGACCCGTTGACGCACTGGCTGCTCGAGCACGCGGTCCTCGCGTTCGGGATCGTCCTCGCCCTGCTCGTCGGGATCGTCGGCTTCGGCTGGCTGTCCTGGCGGATGCACACCTACCGGCTGACCGACGAGCTCATCGAGGAGCGCGAGGGCGTCATCTGGCGGCGACACCGTCGCGGCCGGCTCGACCGCGTGCAGGGCGTCGACGTCGCGCGTCCCGTCCTCCCGCGGCTCTTCGGCGCCGCTCGGCTCGAGATCGCGATGGCCGGCAGCGACGGCAGCATCCGGCTGTCGTACGTCGCCTCGGCGCACGCGGACGCGCTGCGCGCGGAGATCCTCGCGGCCGTGTCGGCTCGCCGGCGGACCGAGACGGAGCGCCTCCCGGGCCCGCTGCACGCCAGGGATCCAGGGACGACGTCCCGGTTGCACGGCGCGATCGTCGCGCGCGCGAACGAGTTCCTCGCGCCCGAGCTGCGCGAGCCGGTCGATGCGGGCTCGCTCGTCGAGATGCACCCCGGTCGCCTGGTCGGTGCGGTCGGCCTGCGCTTCGGCGCGGTGATGCTCCTCGTCCTCGCCGGCGCGGTGGTCGCCGCGATCTACCGGCCGGAGCTGCTCTTCCTACTGATCCCGATCGCCATCGCGGTCTACGGCCTCGCCGCCCGCGAGGTGCTGCGCTCGCTGCGCTACTCGATCGCGGCGACGCCCGACGGCATCCGCGTCGGCTACGGCCTGCTGTCGACGACGAACGAGACGCTGCCGCCCGGCCGCGTCCACGCGATCGAGCTCTCGCAGCCTCTCTTCTGGCGGCCGTTCGGCTGGTGGCGGGTGCGGATCAACCGTGCCTCGGCGTCGGTGCGCGACGGCGGCGCGGGCCAGGTGAACACGACGATCCTGCCCGTCGGCACGATCGAGGAGACGCTGCGGGTCGTCGGGCTGATCCTCCCGGACTGGGCGGAGCCGGCCGGGTTCACGGTGAGCCCGCCGCGCGCGCGATGGCTGCGCTGGGTCTCGTGGCGGCGCAACGGCTTCGCCTTCGACGATCGCGCCGTCGTGGTCCGCCGCGGTCGGCTCTGGCGCACGCTGACGCTCGTGCCGTTCGCCCGGGTCCAGTCGGTCGGCATCGAGGACGGTCCGCTGACGCGGGCGATGCGCCTCGCTCGGGTCGACGTGCACACGGTCGCGGGTGTCGTGCGCGCCCACGTCGGCGCGCTCGACGCGGATGATGCGGTGGCGATGTGGCGCAGCATCGAGACCCGCGCCCTCGCCGCCCTCACCTGAGCGCGCGGCGTCCCGGATCTCGATACGCGCTTCGCGCCACTCGACCCACGGTGCCTCGCAGCCGCCAAGTGGACGCGATCGGCTCACACCGTCGCCCGTCGGCGACCCTTTGCGCCCACTTCCCCGCCCCCCCGCGGGTCGAGCAGCCGCGCAGCGGCGTATCGAGACCCGGCTACGGTAAAGGCCATGAGCTCCCGCGACGGCCGCCTCGACGTCGGGATCGTCGGCGCGGGCCGGGTCGGCCCGGTGCTCGCCGCGGGCCTCGCCGGCGCGGGCCACCGCATCGTCGGCGTCGCGACGACGACCGGCCGGGACCGCGTCGAGGCCCTCCTCGGCGACGCGCCGATCCTTGAGCTCCCCGACCTGCTCGCGCGCAGCGACCTCGTCGTCCTCGCGATCCCGGCCGCCGAGATCGCCGCCCTCGTCGGCGGCCTCGCCGAGGCGGGGCACTGGCGCCCGGGCACCCTCGTCGCGCACACCGCCGCGGAGCACGGCACGGAGGTGCTCGCCGCCGCGGCATCGCGAGGCGCGATCCCGCTCGCGATCCACCCCGCGATCGTGTTCACCGGCACCTCGCTCGACCTCGCCCGACTGCAGGACGCCGTCTGCGCGGTGACCGCGCCGGCGCCCGTGCTGCCGATCGCGCAGGCGCTCGTCGTCGAGCTCGGCGCCGAGCCGGTCGTCATCGCAGAACGCGATCGTCCGGCATACGCGGAAGCGATCGCGACGGCGACCGCGTTCTCCGCCTCGATCGTGGAGCAGAGCCTCGGGATCCTCGCCGACATCGGCGTCGAGCAGCCGCGCGGCATCGTCGCCCCGCTCATCCGCTCGACGATCGAGGAGGCGCTGCGGACCCTCCCTCCGCGGATCGTCGACACGCCGGCGGAGTGAGGTGCGGCGCGAGGCGGGGGTCTCGCGTCGCCGCGAGGGCATGCCGTCCCGGGCGAGTCCTCGCCTCGACCCCGAGCCCTCGACCCCGAGCTCTCGCCTCGGCCACCGGTAGGCTCGCTGCCATGCCCGCGCCCGTCGTCGTCGACTCCATCGCGGGCGTCCGGGCGGCGGTCGCGGAGGCTCGCACGGCCGGCAGGGGCATCGCCCTCGTCCCGACCATGGGCGCGCTGCACCCCGGCCACCTGAGCCACGTCGAGCGCCTCCGCGAGCTCGACCCGACCGCGTTCGTCGTCGTGTCGATCTTCGTCAACCCGCTGCAGTTCGGCGTCGGCGAGGACTTCGAGCGCTATCCGCGCACGCTCGACGACGACGTCGCCCGCCTCGCGGAGGTCGGCGCCGACGCCGTATTCGCCCCGAGCGTCGCGGAGATGTATCCCGACGGCGGCGCCCTCGTCACGATCAGCGCGGGGCCCGTCGGGGCGGCCTTCGAAGGGGCCGCGCGCCCCGGCCACTTCGACGGCGCGCTCACCGTCGTCGCCAAGCTCCTCCAGATCGTCGCACCCGACGTCGCGAGCTTCGGGCAGAAGGACGCGCAGCAGCTCTGGCTCATCGGCCGGATGGTCCGCGACCTCGACATGCCGGTACGCGTCCTCGACGTCCCGACCGTGCGCGAGGCCGACGGCCTCGCGATGTCGAGCCGCAACCGCTACCTGTCGGCGGCAGAACGTCATGCCGCCCTCGCGCTGTCCCGTGCGCTCGCCGCGTCCGAGTCGGCGGCGGACGCCGGCGTCGCCGCCGCGCTCGCCGCCGGCGATGCGATCCTCGCGGACACGGCGGGCGTCGAGGTCGACTATCTCGCGATCGTCGACGCCATGACGTTCTCCCCGGTGCCCGACGGCTTCCGCGGGCCCGTCATCGCGATCGTTGCCGCTCGTGTCGGCACGACCCGGCTCATCGACAACGTCCGCTTCCGGCTCGGCTGAGCGATCGCGTTCTCCGCGTCCGATCGGTTGGGGTTCGGACCAATCGCGGATCTCGCTATGCTCGGGACGAGTCATCGCATCGCGGGGAGAGACCATGACTGCATCGAAGCCGTCCTTCATCGTGCGCGCCCGTCGGCGCCTCGCGGCCCTCGTCGCGGCCGCACTCGTCGTCGCGGGAGCGCTCGTCGCGGGGCCCCCCGCCTTCGCGGCCGACCCGCGGCCGGGCGGTACCTCCTCGATCTCGGGGGCGATCAGCGGGTATGACGGCACGGTCTCGGTGCGGCTCTACGAGGCGGGCACCGGCATGTATGTCTCGCAGGCGGGCGTCACGACGAGCGAGTCCGGGACCGCATTCTCTGCGAACTCGCTGCCCGCGGGGTCCTACGTGCTCGTCGTCAGCTCGACCATGATGAGCGGGCCGCCCGCCGCGGCGGTCGCGAACGACGGAGCCCCGATCGTCGTGGCGGAGGGCGAGGCGGTCACGGGCGTCGACGTCGAGATCGGGACGGAGCCGGCGACCGTGTCGGGGACCGCGCGTGTGCCGGTCGGCGAGCTCGGTGAGAACGAGATCGTGTCGGTGTCGATCAATGGCTCGGTCGTGGTCGGAGGCGTCGAGCTCCCGGTCCGTGGCGCGCTCGGCAGCACCTTCCATACAAGCGCAGACCTTGTCGATGGCGTGCTCGAGGTCCCCTTCCAGACCGAAGTCGTCGCCGGCACGGCATGGTCCCTGCGGCCGACCGCTGCGATCTGCGAGGCGACGTCGATGGATCCCCCGTTCTGCTCCTTCACGATCCACGAGTCGTTCTCGGCGCCTGCGGCGAGCTCCGTGACCCTGGGGCTCGTCGACGCAGGTGAGGATCTGCCGATCGGCACCGTCGAGCTCGAGTCCGACGCTCCCGTCGCGACCGGCACCGTCGAGGGCAGCGTCGCAGACGCCTCGGGCGCGCCGCTCGCCTACATCGGCGTCCAGCTTCTCGACCCCGCGACGGGTGAGGTCGTCGCTTCCTTCGGAGGGCCGCGGGGACTCGCGCCCGAGGCCGAGGGGGTCTACTCGGATGAGGTCGTCGCGGGCGAGTACCTCATCCGCTACGTCGACTACGGCGGATGGGGTGAGGACCGCCGTGACCGCTCGGCCACGATGTTCGCGCCCGTGTATCTCGAGGATGCCGCAAGCGGCGCGACCTCGGCGACCATCACCCTCGCCGAGCCGATCGAGGTCGTCGCGGACGGGCGCATCACGATCCCCGAGGTCCGCCTCGAGCGCGGCGGTTCGATGCGCGGCACGACATCCGTCGCGGCCCCCGCCTCCGCGAGCGACCCGACGATCGCGGGCGTTCCCGTCCCGGGCGAGTCGCTCCAGGGCGTGCGCCCCCAGCTCTTCTTCCAGGTCGGCGACGCCTGGGAGCCGCTCGCCTACAGCAGCCAGTACTTCGGCGAGTCAGCCTCAGAGTTCGTCATGTCGGGTCTCCCGGGCGGCGACTACTGCCTCCACTTCGCGGAGTCGCCCGGGATCAACAGCGAGGTCCGCTTCGCGCCCGCCTACCGCGGCGCCCCCGGCGCCGAGGACTGCGACGAGGCCGAGCTCGTGTCCGTCACGACGGGCGAGGAGACGAGCGGCGTCGACACGATTCTCGGCTACCTCGAGCCGAGCGCCGCGCCCGCCTCGAACGACGACTTCCAGGAGGTGACCGAGTCGACCTCGCTCCTGGATGACGACACGTTCGCACTCGGCGACACCGTGACCTTCGCAGTCGACGAGGAGCTCGCGGGGCAGTGGGTGTCCGTCTTCGCGCACTCCGAGCCGACCTCCTTCGGCTGGTGGGTTCGGGTCGCGGCCGATGGCACGCTCGCGGGGGAGCTGCCCGCCGAACTGCCCGAGGGCGAGCACAGCCTCGTCGTGCAGAACGCCGACGGCGCAGTGCTCGGCTGGCAGGCGGTCACGGTCGAGGCCGCCCCCGCGGGCGGGCCCACCAACGTGGTCCCGCCCTCCTTCACGGGCACGCCGCGCGTCGGCGAGACGCTCACGGCGGTGCCGGGCGAGTGGGTCGATGCCGAGGGGCTCGACTTCGACTACGCATGGTTCACGACCGAGGACGAGCCGCTCGGCGCCGGCGCGACGCTCGTGATCGAGCCGTCCGAGCTCGGCAAGTCGATCCTCGTCGTGGAGACCGCGCGAGCGGAGAGCGACCCCGTCGCGGTCGCCTCGAGCGGGTCGAGCACGCCCGTCGCCACGGGCGCGCTCACGACGGGTACGCCGACGATCTCGGGGACGGCGAAGGTCGGGGAGGTGCTCTCGGCAGCGCCCGGCTCGGGTTGGACGCCGGGCACGGAGTTCTCCTACGCCTGGTTCGAGTCGGGGAACGCGACGCCGATCGGGACCGGCTGGTCGCTCACGGTGCCGGCCTCGGCGGCGACCAGGACGATCACGGTCGAGGTCACGGGCTCGCTCCCCGGCTACGCCGATGCCGCGGCCTCGAGCATGGCGACCCGGACGGTCATCGGCGTGCTGGCCAGCACCGCCTCGCCGACCGTATCGGGTACGACGAGTCTCGGCTCGACGCTCAGCGTCTCATCCGGGTCGTGGAACGCGACGCCGTCCTCCCTCGCCTATCAGTGGCTCGCTGACGGGACCGTCCTGCCGGGTGAGACCGGCACGAGACTCGTGCTCGGCGCCGCGCACGCGGGCAAGAGCATCTCGGTCCGGCTGACCGCATCGCTCAGCGGATACACGCCGGGCACGGCGGTCTCGGCCGGCACCGCGATCCCCGCGGTCTCGACCGACGTCGTGACCGACGCCGCGCGCCTGTCCGCGACGGGAGGGACGGCGACGACCGGCGGCGACATCCTCGTGCTCTCATCCGGTACCGGCATCACCGCGAGCATCCTTCCTGGGACGACGATCACCTCCTCCGACGCCGCCTGGGATGGGGCCATCGCCTCGCCGCGTGTGGTCGGCGACGTCACGGTGCCCGCACCGAGCGGACAGCGTTCGACCGTCGCGCTCGCGATCGAGGTGGGCGCCGCTCACGCGCGCCTCGTCTTCGACCAGGCGGTGCGGCTCGTGCTGCCGGGCCAGGCGGGCAAGTCGGTCGGCTTCATCCCCGCGGGCGGCGATTTCACGCCGATCACGAGCGGCTGCACCGCCGATACGCAGACCGCGGGAGACGCGCTGGCTGCTGGTGGCGACTGCGCCATCTCGGTCGGCAGCGACCTCGTCGTATGGACCAGGCACTTCACGGTCTTCGCGGCGTACTCGCTCGCCGCGAGCGGCTCGCTCCCCGTCACGGGCTTCGAGTCGGTACCGCTGCTCGGCATCGCGGTGCTCCTGGTCCTCGCCGGGGCCGCCGTGCTCGTCGTCGCTCGGCGGCGGTTCGCGGCGCGGCCCTGAGCCTCGCCGCCCGAGGTATCGGGGGCGATCCGGACTCCCCGGGCCGCCCCGATCCGAGCGCCGATAGGCTTGACTCCCGTGACGGAGGAGAGCGAGGCCGCGGAGCCGAGCGCTGAGGAGATCAGCGAGCAGATGAGCGTCCGGCTGGACAAGCGCGAGCGCCTCATCGAGCAGGGTGTCGAGCCCTACCCCGTCGGCCTGCCGATCACGACGACGATCGCCGCGGTGCGCGCGGCGCACCCCGGTCTCGAGCCCGACGCCCAGACGGGCGAGCTCGTCGGCCTCGCGGGGCGGGTCGTGTTCCAGCGCGACACCGGCAAGCTGTCCTTCGTCACGTTGCAGGCCGGCGACGGCCAGCGCATCCAGGCGATGCTGTCCGCCGCGGTCGTCGGAGAGGCGTCGCTCGACGACTTCAAGTCGACGATCGACCTCGGCGACCACCTCTTCGTGCACGGCGAGGTCATCTCGAGCCGGCGCGGCGAGCTGTCGATCATGGTCGACGAGTGGCGGCTCGCGGCGAAGGCCGTGCGGCCGCTGCCGAACCTGTACAAGGAGCTCTCCGAGGAGTCGCGGGTGCGCTCGCGCTACCTCGACCTCATCGTCCGGGAGCAGGCCCGCGCGACGGTGCGCGCCCGCGCGGCCGTCAATGCGAGCCTGCGCACGACCTTCGCCGACAACGGATACCTCGAGGTCGAGACGCCGATGCTGCAGGTCATGCACGGCGGCGCGAGCGCCCGGCCGTTCGTGACGCACTCGAACGCGTTCGACACGGAGCTCTACCTGCGGATCGCCCCCGAGCTCTACCTCAAGCGCGCGGTCGTCGGCGGCCTCGAGCGCGTCTTCGAGATCAACCGCAACTTCCGCAACGAGGGCGCCGACTCGACGCACAGCCCCGAGTTCGTCATGATCGAGGCGTACGAGGCGTACGCCGACTACGACCGGATGGCCGACCTCACTCAGGAGCTCGTGCAGAACGCGGCGCTCGCGGTCACGGGGTCCCTCGAGGTCACCTGGGCCGACGGCACGGTCTACGACCTCGGCGGGCAATGGGACCGGCTGCCGATGTACGGCTCGCTGGCGGAGGCGAGCGGCCGCGAGGTCTCGCCCGAGACGCCGTTCGAGGACCTCCAGGCCTGGGCGGGCGAGCTCGGGATCGAGGTCCCGCACCCGATCCACGGCAAGTACGTCGAGGAGCTGTGGGAGCACTACGTCAAGCCGGAGCTGACCCGTCCGACGTTCGTCACCGACTTCCCCGTCGACACGTCGCCGCTCGTGCGCGATCACCGCTCGACGCCGGGAGTCGTGGAGAAGTGGGACCTCTACACGCGCGGCTTCGAGCTCGCGACGGGCTACTCGGAGCTCGTCGACCCGGTCGTCCAGCGCGAGCGCTTCGTCGAGCAGGCTCGGCTCGCCGGCCGCGGCGATGCTGAGGCGATGCGCCTCGACGAGGAGTTCCTGCGCGCGCTCGAGCACGGCATGCCCCCGACGGGCGGCATCGGCATCGGTCTCGACCGGCTGCTCATGGCGATCACGGGCCTCGGCATCCGCGAGACCATCCTCTTCCCGCTCGTCAAGTGAGCTCGACGATGGACCGCCGCTCGTCTCGACTGATCATGGGGATCGCGCTCGCCGCCCTCGTCGTCGCCGCCGTGGTCGCCTTCATCTTCGCTCGATAGGATCCCCGCATGCCGCAGGAGTTCTGGGCGAATGCCGTCTACTCGCTCATTCCGACGATCGTGCTCGGGCTCCTGTTCTGGTTGATCCTGCGCGCGGTGCTGCGTGCCGACCGCACGGAGCGCTCGGTCTCGGCGCGGATCGAGAACGAGGAGCGCGAGAAGGCGGGCCTCCCGCCCAAGCCCGTCGCCTGAGCGGGTCGACCGGCGCCGGCGTTCTGACCGGGGGGCCGGATCGCCGGCCGAGAACGCCGGCTCAGAACGTCTGCGCGATGATCCCGATGAACGTCGCGCCGCCCGCGAGCACGAGCAGGCCGATCACGGTGATCCAGGCGATCCACTTGCGCTGGCGCACCCGTCCGAGGAATCCGACCGGGCCGCCCTCGTCCGTCATGCGCACGACTCTAACGCGACGCTCTCCCGCCGCGAGCGTTCACTCCGGAACGATCACGTCGACGTACCGCGTGGCCACGCGGGCGAGGTGCCGGTCGATCGTGACGAGTGGTGAGTCGAGGAGTTCGGCGAGTGCGACATAGCTTGCGTCATACGCCGTGAAGTTGTCGCGCAGGCTCCAGACTCGCCAGCCGAGAGCGCGGTGCTGATGCGTCGTGATACCGGGATGGTCGAGGATCCAGCGCATCGCAGCGCCGGCCTCAGTGCCGGTACGGCGTTCGAGCCGCACCTCGCGTCTCAGGATCTGCGCGATCTCGAGAGTGATGATCTCGGGAGCGTCGAGATGTCGGCGTCCGAGCATTGCGGCGATGGCTTCGGCCCGGGGACCAGTGAGCTCGACGAGCGCCGACGCGTCGACGACGAGGGTCACCGCCAGTCCAGTCGGGATTCGCGCTCGGACTTGACCGCGTCGAGGTCCTCCTGGGTCAGTGCCCGGCTGGCGACCGGCGGCCGATTGGCCCACCAGTCGTCGAACGCGATCTGCCGGGTGGTCAGGTCTCCGAGCCATTCCCGGATGTACGCGGACAATGACATGCCACGCTCCTTGGCGGCACGCTCGAGTGCTGCGGCGACGACCGGATCGACGCCGCGGACCTGGATGGTGCGCCCTTCGGCCATGTCGACATCGCACTCAACTGCATGCATGGCGGGGATGATCGCATGCACTTTCGTCGCTCGCTTGCTGAGCATCGCGTTCTGTGGACAGAACGCCGTGTGTGCGTCCTGTGAAGGAGTCGTGGCACGGGCGCCGAGTCACATTCGGAGACATCCGCGGGTCCGGTCGGCGGTCCCGCCTAAGCTCCTTGCGTGCCGCAGGAGCGTGCGCAGGACGAACCCATGTGGAGGGCCGGGCGATGACCGACGACTACCTCGCCATCAACCGGCGCTACTGGGACTCGCGCGCACCCGTGCACGCCGCGTCGCAGGACTTCGACCTCGCCCGATTCACCGTCGACCCCGCCGCACTCAGCGACGTCGTCGCGTTCGACCGGCCCAGGCTCGGCGACCTCACCGGCGTGCGCGCGGTCCACCTGCTGTGCCACATCGGCACCGACACGCTGAGCCTCAGCCGCCTCGGGGCCGAGGTCACCGGCCTCGACCTCTCCCCGACCTCGCTCGCGGAGGCGCAGTCGCTCGCCGCCGCGAGCGGCACCGCGATCGAGTTCGTCGAGGCGGACATCTACTCCGCCGTCGAGGCGCTCGGCGCCGGGCGATTCGACCTCGTCTACGCGAGCGTCGGCACGCTGCGCTGGCTGCCCGACCTCCCGCGCTGGGCCGCCGTCGTCGCCGCGCTGCTCGCGCCGGGCGGGCGCCTCTTCATCCGGGACACGCATCCGATGGTCGGCGTCTTCGAGGTCGTGCGCGGCCGGCCCGTCGCCACGCACCCCTACTTCACGACCGACGAGCCGGTCATCCTCGAGGGCGGCGTCTACGTCGAGACCGACGAGCCGCTCGAGCAGCTGACGACGCACGAGTGGACCCACGGCCTCGGCGACGTCGTGAACGCGCTCATCGCGCAGGGCCTCGCGATCACCTCGCTCGAGGAGCACGACTCCGCGCCGTACGAGGTGCTCGATGGCCTCATGGAGCCGAACCCGGACTGGGCCGGCGAGTTCCGCGTCGAGGAGCTCCCCGAGGCGTGGGCGCTCTCGTTCACCCTGCAGGCCGTCAAGCCGTAGCCCGGGTGCGCCGACGGCGAACACCGGCACATCCCCCGAGGCCGCGGCGTTAGCCTCGATGAACGCAGTCCGCCCGCGGCTGCGCGCTGAGGAGTTGTCAGATGTTCGAGCGTTTCACCGACCGAGCCCGTCGTGTCGTCGTCCTGGCCCAGGAAGAGGCCAAGATGCTCAACCACAACTACATCGGGACGGAGCACATCCTCCTCGGCCTCATCCACGAGGGCGAGGGCGTCGCCGCGAAGGCGCTCGAGTCCCTCGGCATCTCGCTCGACGCCGTGCGCGAGCAGGTCCAGGACATCATCGGCCAGGGCCAGCAGCAGCCGACCGGGCACATCCCGTTCACGCCGCGCGCGAAGAAGGTCCTCGAGCTGTCGCTGCGCGAGGCGCTCCAGCTCGGCCACAACTACATCGGCACCGAGCACATCCTGCTCGGCCTCATCCGCGAGGGCGAGGGCGTCGCCGCCCAGGTGCTCATCAAGCTCGGCGCCGACCTCAACAAGGTGCGCCAGCAGGTCATCCAGCTGCTCTCCGGCTACCAGGGCAAGGAAGCGGTCGCGGTCGGCGGGAACGCGGAGCAGAACGCCGGCGCCGACAAGGGCTCGCAGGTCCTCGACCAGTTCGGTCGGAACCTGACGCAGGCCGCTCGCGAGGGCAAGCTCGATCCGGTCATCGGCCGCGAGAAGGAGATGGAGCGGGTCATGCAGATCCTCTCCCGGCGTTCCAAGAACAACCCCGTCCTGATCGGCGAGCCGGGCGTCGGCAAGACCGCCGTCGTCGAAGGCCTCGCGCAGGCGATCGTCAAGGGCGAGGTCCCGGAGACGCTCAAGGACAAGCAGCTCTACTCGCTCGACCTCGGCAGCCTCATCGCCGGCAGCCGCTACCGCGGCGACTTCGAGGAGCGCCTCAAGAAGGTCACGAAGGAGATCCGCACCCGCGGCGACATCATCGTGTTCATCGACGAGATCCACACGCTCGTCGGCGCCGGCGCGGCCGAGGGGGCGATCGACGCGGCCTCCATCCTCAAGCCGCTGCTCGCCCGCGGCGAGCTCCAGACGATCGGCGCGACGACGCTCGACGAGTACCGCAAGCACTTCGAGAAGGACGCGGCGCTCGAGCGCCGGTTCCAGCCCGTCCAGGTGCACGAGCCCTCGGTCCCGCACGCGATCAACATCCTCAAGGGGCTGCGCGACAAGTACGAGGCGTTCCACAAGGTCTCGATCACGGACGACGCGATCGTCGCCGCGGCGAAGCTCGCCGACCGCTACGTGCAGGACCGCTTCCTGCCGGACAAGGCGATCGACCTGATCGACGAGGCCGGAGCGCGCCTGCGCCTCTCGATCCTGTCCAGCCCGCCCGAGCTGCGCGCGTTCGACGAGAGGATCGCCGACGTCCGCGCCCGCAAGGAGCAGGCGATCGAGGACCAGGACTTCGAGAAGGCGGCGTCGCTGCGCGACGAGGAGAAGAACCTCCTCGGCGAGCGGCTGCGCCTCGAGAAGCAGTGGAAGGCCGGCGAGATGGGCTCGACCGGGACCGTCGACGAGGGCATCATCGCCGAGGTGCTCGCCGCCGCGACCGGCATCCCCGTGTTCAAGCTCACGGAGGAGGAGACGGCCCGGCTGCGCTTCATGGAGGACGCGCTGCACCAGCGCGTCATCGGCCAGGAGGAGGCGATCGCGGTCCTCGCGAAGTCGATCCGACGCACCCGCGCGGGACTCAAGGACCCGAAGCGGCCCGGCGGCTCGTTCATCTTCGCCGGCCCGACCGGTGTCGGGAAGACCGAGCTCGCGAAGGCGCTCGCCGAGTTCCTGTTCGACGACGAGGACGCCCTCATCACGCTCGACATGTCGGAGTACGGCGAGAAGCACACCGCCTCGCGCCTCTTCGGCGCCCCTCCCGGGTTCGTCGGCTTCGAGGAGGGCGGTCAGCTCACCGAGAAGGTGCGGCGCAAGCCGTTCTCCGTCGTCCTCTTCGACGAGATCGAGAAGGCGCACCCGGACATCTTCAACTCGCTCCTGCAGATCCTCGAGGAGGGCCGGCTCACCGACGGCCAGGGTCGCGTCGTGGACTTCAAGAACACGATCATCATCATGACGACGAACCTCGGCACGAAGGACATCACGAACGGCCCCGTCGGCTTCCAGGCGGAGGGCAACGCGAAGAACGACTACGAGCGGATGAGCGGCAAGGTCAAGGAGGAGCTCAAGAAGAACTTCCGGCCCGAGTTCCTCAACCGCGTCGACGAGATCATCGTCTTCCCGCACCTCACGCACGAGGAGCTGCTGCTCGTCGTCGACCTCTTCATCAAGCGGCTCAAGGACCGGCTCTACGAGCGGGACATGTCGATCGAGATCAGCGACGCCGCCAAGGAGCGGCTCGCCCAGATCGGCTGGGACCCGACCCTCGGCGCCCGCCCGCTGCGGCGCGCGGTGCAGCACGAGGTCGAGGACCCGATGTCGGAGAAGATCCTCTACGGCGAGTTCAAGACGGGCGACCACATCAAGGTCGACCTCGAGGACGGCGAGTTCACGTTCACGGCGTCGCCGCGGGACACCACCCCGACCGAGGAGCCGGTGGCGGCGGAGGCCTGAGCCTCAGTCGCCGCCGCGGCGCTCCTTCACGGCGCGGTACTCGTCGCGCACCGCCGCGATGACCGTCTCGTAGGCCTCGTCGAGTCGTGCGAGCGGCTCGGCGAGGTCCTCGCCGTCGCCGAGCTCGAGGAGACGAGCCCGGAAGCGGTCGCGGCCGATCTGGAACGTGCGCTCGATCGTCTCGAGGCTGAGGCCCGTCGCGATGGCGTCGGTCAGCGCGACGTTGCGCGCCGCGGCGGTCGTCGTCGCGATGCCGCGGAACTCGCGCATGACCTCGTCGGCGTTCTGGCGCACGAAGGGTCGCAGCAGCAGCTTCGCCACCGGCTCGTCCTCGTACTCCGGGACGCTCGCGAGGATCTCGGCGACGATCAGGTCGGCGAGCTGATCGATCTCGTCGGCGAGGCGTTCCACGGCACCGACCATTCCAGCAGGGTAGTGCCGCCGCGTGGTCGGGGCGAGGCGGCACGGCCGAGCACCGGAGCTAGCCTTGGGCGCGTGGAGACCGACGCCGCGCTCGTGCCCGCCGAGATCGACGCCGATCTCGCCGAGCTGCGCGACGGGGCCGCGCGCTGGGCGGCGCTCGCGCCGCTGTCGCGGGCACGGCTCCTCGTCGACGCCTACGCGGCGACCGGGCGCGTGGCGCGCGAGTGGGCCGAGGGCGCCGCCGAGGCGAAGGGACTTCACCCCGACTCGGCGCCGGCGGCGCAGGAGTGGCTGACCGGGCCGTACGCGATGCTCGACGCGCTCGACGCGTATGCGAGCTCGCTCATCGCTCTCGCGACCCGTGGCACGACGCTCGTCGGTGCCCGCTTCGGGCACGCGCCCGGCGGTCGGGTCGCGCTGCGCGTCCTGCCCGAGAGCCTCCCGCAGCGGCTGCTCCTCAATGGCATGCGCGCGGAGATCTGGATGCCGCCGGGCGTCACGGCCGACCAGGTCCGAGCCGAGGCGGGGCTCGGCGCCAGACGGCGCGGCGTCTCGGGCGGCGTCGGGCTCGTCCTCGGTGCCGGCAACATCACCTCGATCGGCCCGCTCGACCTGCTGAACGCGCTCGTCTCCGCGAACCGCGCCGGCCTCCTCAAGCTCAACCCGACACTTCAGTCCCTGCTGCCGGTGTATCGGGCCGCCCTCGCGCCGCTCGTCGAGTTCGGCGTCGCGCGCGTCGTCGTCGGCGATGGCGCGCTCGGCTCCCGGATCGCGGCGCACGAGGGCATCGACACGGTGCACATCACCGGCTCGAGCGCCACCCACGACCGGATCGTCTGGGGCGACGGCGCCGAGGCGCAGCGCCGCCGCGTCGCGGACGAGCCGTTGCTGCGCAAGCCGATCACGAGCGAGCTCGGCGGCGTCTCGCCAGTCATCGTCGTGCCCGGCCGCTGGTCGCGAGCCGACCTCCAGTACCAGGCCGAGCACGTCGCGACGATGCGACTGCACAACGCCGGGCACAACTGCATCGCCGCGCAGGTGCTCGTCGTCTCGCGCGACTGGGCGCAGCGCGACGAGTTCCTCGCCGCGGTGCGCGCCGTCTTCGACCGGCTCCCCGCACGGCCGCCGTGGTACCCGGGGAGTGCGGCGCGAATGGCGGCCGTGCAGGCGACGCATCCCGGCGCGGGCGAGCACGCCGGCCGACTCGTCGTCGAGGTGGGCGCCGACTCCGACGACGAGCTGCTGCGCACCGAGAGCTTCTCCCCGGTCCTCGTCGTCACCGAGCTCCCGGGGACGGGGGTCGACTTCCTCGGCGCCGCGATCGCGTTCTCCAACGACCGTCTCTCCGGCTCGCTCGGGGCGAACGTCATCGTCCGGCCCGCGGATCGGCGTGCGATGGGCGCCACCTTCGACGAGGCCGTCGTCGACCTGCGCTACGGCACCATCGCGATCAACGCGTGGACAGGTGTCGGATTCATGCTCTCGCGGGGGACCTGGGGCGCGTACCCGGGCGGCACGCTCGCCGCGGTCGGCTCCGGCATCGGCGTCGTCCACAACGCGCACCTGATCGCGAGGCCCGAGCGGATGATCGTGACCGGCGCCTTCGCCGAGTTCCCGCGCTCGCTGCGCCACGGCGAGTGCTCGCTCATGCCGAAGCCGCCGTGGTTCGTCACGTCGCGCAGTGCGCTCGCGACGGCGAGGCGCCTCACCGACTACGCCGCGAGCCCGAGCTGGGCGCGGCTGCTCGCGAGCCTCGTCGTCGCGTTCCGTGCATAGCCGAACGGTAGCGTTGACCTCCGTGAGCCTGACCGTCCGCCGCGCGCGCACGAGCGACGTCCCCGCGATCCGCCGGATCGCCGAGCCCCTCGTGGAGCGCCGGATCCTGCTCGGCAAGGAGTGGGTCGAGTCCTACGGCGCCGTGCCCGAGTTCCGCGTCGCGCTCGACGGCGACCGGCTCGTCGGGTTCGGCGCGCTGCACGTCATCTGGGCCGACCTCGGCGAGGTCCGCACGCTCGCCGTCCACGACGACTGGCGGGGCCGCGGCGTCGGCCACCGGCTGCTGGAGGCGCTCGAGGACGACGCGCGCGAGTACGGGCTCACGCGGCTCTTCTGCCTGACCTTCGAGGTCGAGTTCTTCGCCCGGCACGGGTTCACCCGGATGGGCGACGAGACCGTCGATCCCGAGACGTACGCGGAGCTCGTGCGCTCGAGCGACGAGGGCATCGCCGAGTTCCTCGACCTCGCGCGGGTCAAGCCGAACACGCTCGGCAACTCGCGCATGATCAAGCAGCTCGAGAGTCGGCAGGACGTCCCGCGCAACGCCGGGTGAGCGCCCGACCCCCGGACATCGGCTCGCATACCCTGACGGCATGTCGAGCGTCGTGCGCCCAAGGGGGCCCCTGCCGCCGAAGGTGTACTGGCGCCGGCGCCTGATCGTGCTCGCGATCCTCGTCCTGATCATCGTCGTACTCGTCATCGTCTTCATCCCGCGCGGCGGCGCCGGGCCGGAGTCGACGCAGAGCACGGGCATGGAGACGACCGGGCCGCTCGCGACACCGGTACCGACCGCGACCGCCGGGGGCGTCTGCGATCCGAGCCGGATCGCGATCACCGCCGACACCGACAAGACCGAGTACGCCGCGGGCGAGCTTCCGCAGCTCTGGTTCACGCTCGAGAACAAGACCTCCCAGCCGTGCACGATCGAGGTCGGCTCGACCGACTCGACCTTCGCGGTCTCGAGCCCGAGCGGCAGCGGCGACGAGATCTACTGGACGACGGCCGACTGCGCGAGCGCCGAGGCGGCGCAGCCGGTGACCGTGACGCTCAAGCCCGGCATCCCGGAGGAGAGCCAGAAGGTCTCGTGGCCGCGCGCCCGCTCGACGCCGGGGGACTGCACGCTGACCGAGCCGCAGGTCGGCGCCGACGGGGCGAGCTTCGACTTCCGTGTGACGCTCGACGGCTTGAGCGCGACGAAGCGCATCTACCTGTACTGAGGCCGGTGCCGATGCTCGCACCGGGCCACCGGACTCGCGCCCACCGGCGGCGGCATACTTGATCCATGGCCGACCACCATCCCGAGTCGCTCGTCATCCTCAATCGGCCCTCCGCGCACGCGCCGGCGCACGAGCCGAACGCCCCGGCCTTCCGCCTCGTCGACCCGGGCACCCCGGTCCTCAGCGCGCTCGACCAGGGTGCGACGCGTGGCGACGGCGTCTTCGAGACGATCAGCGTCGGGCACGGCAGCCCGCAGTCGCTCGAGCATCACCTGCAGCGCTTCGCCCGTTCGGCGGCGGCGCTCGAGCTGCCGGCACCCGACGTCGACGCCTACCGCGCCGCGATCGCGGCGGCGATCGGCGCACTGCCCGACGCGCCCGAGGCCTGGGCGAAGGCGGTGCTCACGCGCGGCGTCGAGGGCGGGGAGTCGCCGACCGGCTGGGTCTATGCGACGCACTCCGGCGACCTGTCCGCGGTCCGCCGCGAGGGGGTCCGCGTCGTGCTGCTCGACCGCGGGCTGCGCCACGACGTCGAGCAGACCTCTCCGTGGCTGCTCGCCGGGGCGAAGACGCTCTCCTACGCGATCAACCGGGCCGCGCAGCGCGAGGCGCATCGCCGCGGCGCGGACGACGTCATCTTCGTCTCGAGCGACGGCGTGCTGCTCGAGGGGCCGACGTCGACCGTCGTCTACCGGCTCGATGGGCGGATCTGGACACCGGGCACGGGTCTCGGCATCCTCGACGGGACGACGCAGACGGCGCTCTTCGACTTCTTCGCGGCGGAGGGCGTCGAGACCGGCTACCGCCTCGCGACCCCCGATGAGCTCGAACGGGCCGACGCGGTCTGGCTCGTCTCCAGCGTCCGGCACGTCGCCCCGGTGCGCGAGATCGACGGCCGGCCGGTGCCGATCGACGAGGAGCTCACCGTCCGGATGAACGACTTCCTCGAGCGTCTCGAGGCCTGAGGGCGGCGTGCCCTCCCGGGCGTCGGCGCCGGTCTGATCGTCAGCCCGCGAACGCGTCCCGGAGCGCGGCGACGATCGTCTCCGAGCGGTCGTCGACGAATCGGGCGAAGCCGAGCCGAGCCGCCTCCGCCGCGCGCCGCGCCGCACCGGATGCCTTGCGCACCTCGCCCGCGAGGCTGATCTCGCCGACTGCCGCGAGGTCGGCCGGCAGCGCGGTGTCGCGGGCCGCGCTCGCGACCGCGAGCGCGATCGCGAGGTCCGCACCCGGCTCGACGACGCGGATCCCGCCGACGGTCGAGACGTACACGTCGTGCGACGACAGCGGCAGTCGCCCGCGCTTCTCGAGCACCGCGAGCAGCATCGCGACGCGACCGCCGTCGAGGCCGCCGACGACCCGCCGTGGGTTCGGCGCCTGGGACGGGACGATCAGCGCCTGGATCTCGACGGGGATCGCGCGGCGGCCCTCGATCGCGATCGTCAGGCAGGTGCCGCTCACCGGGCCCCGGGAGCGCGACATGAACAGTCCGCTCGGGTCGGCGACCTCGGCGATGCCGTCGCCCGTCATCTCGAAGCAGCCGACCTCGTCGACCGGTCCGAAGCGGTTCTTGTGCGCGCGCACGAAGCGAAGCGCCGACTGACGGTCGCCGTCGAACTGGAGCACGACGTCGACGAGGTGCTCGAGCAGCCGCGGGCCCGCGATGCCGCCGTCCTTCGTGACGTGGCCGACGAGCAGGACGGGCAGATCGCGTTCCTTCGCGATCCGGGTGATCGTCGCCGCGACCTCGCGCACCTGGGACATGCCGCCCGCGAGTCCGTCGACGAGCGAGGAGGACACGGTCTGCACGGAGTCGAGGATCACGAGCGCGGGCCCGACCGCGTCGATCTGGCCGAGGATCGCCGCGAGGTCGGTGTCGGCGGCCAGGTGCAGCTCGTCGTGGAGGGCGCCCGTGCGCTCCGCCCGCAGCCGCACCTGTCCGGCCGACTCCTCCGCCGTGACGTAGAGGACCCGGCGCCCCGCCTGGGCCGAGCGCGAGGCGACCTCGAGGAGCAGCGTCGACTTGCCGACGCCCGGCTCGCCCGACAGCAGGATCGCGGCGCCGGGCACGATGCCTCCGCCGAGGACCCGGTCGAACTCGCCGATGCCGCTCGGCCAGTGCACGGCGGGCTGCGTCGCGATGCTCGTGATCGGCCGCGCGACGCGGCCGTCGGCCGGGCGGATCGCCGCGGGAGCCCGCCCGCCGGCCTGCGGTGCGACCTCGACGACCGCGTTCCACGCCTGGCATCCGCCGCATCGCCCGACCCACTTGGCCGAGGTCCAGCCGCACTCGTTGCAGCGGAACGCGCTCACGACCCTTGCCATGCCGTCACCCTACGCGCGCCCCCGGACATCCGGCGCGCAGCGTGCGGCGGGAGGCGCCAGGGATGGCGGCGGCGACCGGGCCGGGGCAGGACCGGCTCAGGCGAGCAGCTCGCGCAGGGTGCGCTTGTACGCCTGGAACGCGGCGCGTCCGTCCTCGGACAGCCCGACGTACGTCGCGGGGGAGCGCCCTTCGATGGTCTTGGCGATCTCGACGTAGCCGGCGTCCTCGAGCCGGCGCAGGTGCGTCGCGAGATTGCCGGAGGTGGTGTCGAGGAGCTCCTGCAGTCGGGTGAACGCGAGCGAGTCGCCATCCCCGAGCGCGTCGAGGATGGAGACGATCCGCAGCCGCGCCTGGACGTGGATGAGGGGGTCGAGCTCATCCATGGCGCGAGGCGATTGGTCCGGAGACGAGCTGCGGCCGCAGCGCGGCGAGGAGTGCGAGCACGAGGAAGCCGAGCCCGCCCGCGACGCCCGCGAGCAGCACGAAGGAGCCCGGGATCCAGGCGGCGACGAAGCCGATCCAGAGCACCCAGGCGCTGAAGACGAGCTGGCTGCGGTCGTTCCACATCGCGGCTCCGGCGATGCCGAGACCGCCGATGACGAGGCAGGCCGCGACGACCCAGTACGCGAGCATCGTCTCCGCCGCGACCCCGGAGGTGGCGAGCCGGAAGCCGAGCGCGCCGACGAGCAGGAAGGCGACGGGGAACGCGTTGCCGAAGATCGCGCCCTGGACGTTCGACGGCCCGCGCATCGCACTGCCGCGGCGTGCGGCGTGCACCGCCGAGATCACGATCGCTACGACGAGCGCCGCACCGGCGACCGAGAGGCCGACCGCGAGGGGGATGATCGGCCGCTCCCACGGGGTGCAGGCGAGGAAGGCGGCACCGAAGCCGACGATCCAGGCCGCGCCCCAGACGCCGTAGAGCAGCCGGGCGTCGGGCGCGAGCGCCGCCTGCGTGCGTCGTCGCTCGGTCTCGATGGTCTCCAGGATGCCCGCGGCATCCACCGTCTCCTCGCCGCGCATGATCGCTCCTTTCGTCGACCATTACTTTGTAGCACAAAGTAGATTGCGATGCAAAGCTCTCTCGGGCGCCCGGACGCCGTGGACGGCGATCGGCCTGTCCCCGGACGCGACGAAGGCCCCGGCGCAACCGGGGCCTTCGTCGCCAGTAGGAAGGACTACGCCTCCGACATCACGGGCTTCCAGTCGCGCTCGCCGCGCGCCGCGAGCGCTGCGGCGCGCGCCGCGAGCTTCTCGTCCTGGATGCGCTGCCCCTCCGCGAGGAACTCCTCGGACATCGGGACCGACTCGACCTGGTTCACGCCGTGGTACTTCGCCATGTAGGCGTCGAGCTCGGGGCCCGCGGTCCACGACGTGATGAGGCAGTAGCGCGGCTCGGCCCCCGGGTGGTACGTCGCGTGCCACAGGCGCTGCGTGTCGATGATGAGCTGCGCGCCGGCGGGCAGCGCGATCCGCACCTCGCCCGCGGGGTCGGTCCGGTTCTCGCGCAGCACGAAGAAGGAGTCCTTGTCGTCGGTCAGGTTGAAGAACCCGCGGACCACCCAGCCGGTGCCATCGGGGTTCAGCCGGTTGTTGTCGTCCTGGTGGAGGTTGTAGAGCGTCTCGCCGTACGGGGTCGGCTGCAGCTCGATGACGCGGCAGCGGCCCACGTTCGCGCCCGGCTCCTGCGCGCGGCGCACGAGGTTCGGCGCCTTCGCGACCTGCGAGTCGATCCAGCGCCCGTCCTTGTCGGTGCGGGGGTCGTCCCCGGTCCAGAACCCGCCGCACTCGACCGTGCCCGTCTTCGATGCGATCGGCGCGAAGCGCGTGTCCCCGCTCGACTTCCAGTCGACGTACTCGAGGTCGAGCCATTCCTTCGGATCGGCTGCCTGGTCGTACCGGTCGAGAACGACATAGCCGGTCTCCTCGAGCAGGGCGGACTTGATGTAAGCCACGGAGGGCCTCCTTGATGGGTCATTGGGCGCGTACCGTTTTTCCACGCCCGACTGCGCAAACCCTATCCGCGCTCATCCCGAGGAAACTGGAACTCTCGATGAATGGGAGCGGTCGGACCGGTACACTATTCGGCGGAAGTGTGTCAGAGCGGCCGAATGTGCGACACTCGAAATGTCGTGTGGGGCAACCCACCGGGGGTTCAAATCCCTCCACTTCCGCCAACCGGAGGCCTCGCGAATCGCGGGGCCTTCGTCGTCTGCCGGGCGAGAGACGGGAGAATGGGTGCGATGGGCAGCTCCACGAACGTCGAGGCGACCGCGGTCGGGACCCTCTCCTGGCTCGCGTCGTCGGCCGGGCGGATCGCCGTCCCGGTCTACCAGCGCCAGTACCGGTGGGAGACGAGCGCCTGCGCGCAGCTGCTCGCCGACGTCCGGGCCGCGGCCGACGGGGACGAGCGCCGGCGGCACTTCCTCGGCTCGATCCTGTCCGCGGCGAGCGACGACGGGCTCATCCTCATCGACGGCCAGCAGCGGGTCACGACCCTCATGCTGCTCGTCGCCGCGCTGCGTCACTCGGCCGGGACGACCGCGTTCCGCGCGGAGCTCGACCGCGTCCTGCTCGACCCGGCCGACCCGGGACGCACCCGCCTCCACCCGCACCGCGCGTGGGCCGGGCTCTACGAGGCGGTCGTGCTCGGCCGCGAGCACGCCGCCGTCGCGGGCACCCGATTCGAGGAGAACTACACCTACTTCCGCAGCCAGATCGCCTCCGACGACGCCGCGCGGATCTGGCGCGGACTGTCCCGGCTCGAGCACGTCGCCATCACGCTGCGACCCGAGGCGAACGCGCAGCAGATCTTCGAGAGCCTCAACTCGACCGGCGCGCCGCTGCGCGACCACGAGCTCATCCACAACTACGTCCTGATGGGACTCGCGCACGACGAGCAGACCGCGATCGAGGACGAGTACTGGGCGCCGATCGAGCGCGCGACGGGCGAGCTCATCGGCGACTTCTTCCGCGACCTCGTCGTCCTCACCGCGGGTGTCGAGCCGCCGGCGCAGGAGCGCGCCGTCTACGACGCGTTCCGTCGCGAGTTCCCCCGGCTCGGACTCGCCGCGCTCCGCGAGCACGCGGCGAGCTGGCGCGAGCTCGCCGAGGTCACCGCGCTCATCCTCGACCCGGCGAAGGCCGACGACCCGTCCGTCGCCCGGGCGCTGCACCAGCTGGCCACCTTCGGCGCCTCGATGCGGCCGCTCACCATGCTCGCCGTGCGCGCCTGGCGCCGCGGCGAGCTCGCCGCGCCCGCGCTCGTCGAGACCCTCACGCTCGTCGAATCGCTGCTGCTGCGACGCATGGTCGTCGGCACGAACCGTGAGCGGCTCGTCGCGCGGCTGTGCCGCAAGTGGGCCGCCGGACCCGACGAGCTCGCCCGCGCGATGGCCCGCATCACGCCGTCCGACGAGCGCATCCGACTCGCGCTGCGCTACCGGGCGCTGCCCGTCGGCGGCTACGTGCTCGGCAGGCTCGACGGCGCCGCCGACCTCCCCGTCGAGACCGCCGACCTCGTCGTCGACCATGTCTTCCCGATCGCACCGGGCGAGGGCTGGAGCGGGGACGGCGTGCGCGCCTGGCGCGATCTCAGCGAGGACGAGCAGAACTCGCTGCGCGCGCTCCAGCAGACCGCGGGCAACCTCGCGCTCATCGAGGAGCCGCTCGCCGACGCCGCCGTCGGGCGGTCGTTCGCCGACAAGACCGCGTTCTACTCCCGCAGCGCCGTGCCGGGGACGCGCGCGCTCGCCGAGCTGTCCGCGTGGGGGTCGGGCCCGATCGGGGATCGCTCGGGGCGCCTCGCCGCCGAGTTCGTGCGGATCTGGCCGCGCGCCGCGACCGGCGCGATCGACGACGACGGTCTCACCCCGATCCTCGACGCCGTGCGCCGGCCCGGCTGGTATCCCGGCTGGCAGCAGGAGTTCGACTACGTCGAGTACCGCGGCGAGCACTGGGAGGTGCACGACCTGCCGGCGCTCTTCACCCGTGTCTACCGGCGGCTGTGGGCCGACCGGGCCGACGAGGTCCTCGCGTTCAGCGCCGCCAACGGCGGACCCGTCTACGACAGCCAGGCCTGGGCGTCGACCTGGGTGCCGCTCGGCGAGACGCACTGGCTGACCACGGCCGCGGCCCCGCAGTACCTCCTGCACGATCTGCAGGGCGTGCTCGGCGCGCTCGGGCTCGCGGACGAGGTGTTCGTGCGCTACGAGTGGGGGATGGCGTAGCGCGGCGCGAACGCGATCGCGTCGCAGTCGACGCAGCCGCAGGCTCCGGGTCACAATGGCTGACATGACCGTCGGCACCCCGGACCGGAACTCCAGCTGGCTCTCCGACGACGAGCTCGCCGAGATCCGCCGCCGTCTGCCGCTCATCTACGTCGAGGCGGTGCCGGTGCGCGTCGACGGCCTCGGCCGGGTGACCGAGGTCGGGCTGCTGCTGCGGGCGAACGAGGGCGAGCTGAACCGGACGATCGTCTCCGGTCGTGTGCTGCACGGGGAGTCGATCCGCGACGCGCTCTACCGTCACCTCGAGAAGGATCTCGGGCCGATGGCGTTCCCCCAGCTGCCGGCGAGCCCGATCCCGTTCCATGTCGCCGAGTACTTCCCGTGGCCGACCGAGGGGGGCTTCCTCGACGCGCGGCAGCACGCGGTCGCGCTCGCCTACGTCGTGCCGGTGACCGGGACGTGCGAGCCGCGCCAGGACGCGCTCGAGCTCACCTGGCTGCGCCCGTCGGAGGCGGCGTCGGACGAGGTCACGCTCGAGATGGAGGGCGGCCGCGGCGCGCTGCTCAAGGCGGCGCTCGCGTCGGTCGGCGTGCTGCCCTGAGCCGCCGCCACCGCGTCCCGCGGGTCGAGTAGGCGCCCGCGCCGGCTCCCGCGGGTCGAGTAGGCGCGCAGCGCCGTCCCCGCGGGTCGAGTAGGCGCGCAGCGCCGTATCGAGACCCCGCTACGCCGCTCGCCGCCGCCAGACGATCGCGTTCTGCGGGTCGTAGCGGCGGCTGCAGCGCCCGCACGACATCGGCCGGCTCGGCCTGCGGAACCGGACGTGCTCGTGCCCGCCGGGGCAGGTGCCGACCCACGGCGCGCGCTCGAGCGCGACCGGACCGTCGTGCGTCCGCCCGCCCGTGTATCCGAGGTCCCGAGCCACGGCCAGCCAGCGCGGCCCGTGCCCCGCGCGCGGGCCGGTCAGCGCGTGGGCGACCTCATGCAGGAGCACCTGGTGGATCGCGTCGTCGTCGAAGCGCGCCGCGAGGTAGCGCGAGACCGAGATCCGCCGTCGCGTGTGGTCGCACAGACCCGCGCGCGTCTTCGCGGTGTCGAAGGCGAAGGACCACGACGCGTCGAGGTGCAGCGCGATCAGCGCGTCCGCCCAGACCCGGACCCTCGTGAGCTCGGCCATGTCGAGACGCTACCCGAGACCTCCGACGCAGCGACCCCCGACGCCCGGCTCAGTCGTCGGCGGCATCGAGCAGCGCGCCGACCGCGTACATCGTGATGTCGATCTCACGCGGTGCCGCGTTGCCGCGCACGAGCACGGCGAGCGCCTCGCTGAGATCCTCGCGCGCCGCGTCCCGCTCGCCGAGCGCGATCCGCACGAGGGCGCGCTGCCGGCGCGCGTCGGCGACGACCCCGTGCCAGCCGCTCGCGGTCGCCTCGACGATCGAGTCGGTCAGCTCGTGGATCGCCTGCTCGTGCTTGCCCTCCTCGCGCAGCAGCTGCGCCCGGGCGACCTTGACGCGGCACAGCGGCTCCCGATCGCCCGCGAGCCGCGCCTGGCGCAGCGCCTCCGTCGCGACCTCGTGCGCGTCCTCGAGCCGGCCGGTCACGCGCAGCAGCCCGATCTTCTCGGAGAGCGCGGCGATCGAGCGCTCGTCGGCGAGCTCGTCGAGCCGGCGCTGCGCGCCGGCCACGTCGAAGCGCTCGGCGAGGCTCACCGGGTCGAATCCCAGGAAGTACGACTCCACCGCCGTCCCCTCCAAGCGCTCCGTGCGCCGCAGCGCACGCCGCGTCGCATTCGCGGCCAGGATACGGGTCGTCGCGCTCTCAGAGTCGGAAGACACCCCGCCCGGGAGCCGGAGAGCCGGTCGCGGTCGCGTCGGTCGCGACCGGGGCGCCCGCGCAGAACGCGATGAGCTCGCGCCCCGAGAGCACCGCGGCCGGGTGCGGACCCGCGCCGAAGAGCGGCCCCGCCCATTCGGCGGGCAGGCCGTCGCGCGAGGCGGCGAGCACGACGTTCCCGAAGCGCCGGCCCTTGACGATCGACGACTCGGCGAGGAGCGTGACGGGCCCGACCGCGGCCGCGAGGGTGACCGCCTGCGAGCGCGCGTAGCGCATCGGCGGGCCGTCGGCGACGTTGACGAGCACGATCCCGCCGGGGGCGAGCAGGGCACCCGCCTCCCGGTAGAACTCGACGCTCGTGACGTGGGCGGGGGTCTGCGCTCCCGCGAAGACGTCGACGACGAGCACGTCGGCGCTCCCGGCGAGCCCGGCCGGCAGCGCGCCGAGGACGGCGCGAGCGTCGCCGTAGCGGACCCGGATGGAGGCCTGCCGGTCCCATGGCAGCTCGTCGCGGACGAACTCGACGAGTTCGCGTTCGAGCTCGACGACCTGCTGGCGCGATCGGGGCCGGGTCGCGTCGATGTAGCGGGGGAGGGTCAGCGCGCCCGCCCCGAGGTGGACGGCGGTGATCGGCGCGCCGGGCTCGCGCACGAGGTCGATGACGTGCCCCATCCGCCGCACGTACTCGAAGGCGAGCTCGGTCGGATCGCCGAGGTCGACGTGGGACTGCGGCGTGCCGTCGACGACGAGCTCGTAGGCGCCGCGCCGCCAGCGGTCCTCCCGGATCTCGGCGAGCTGCCCGCCACCGAGCCGCCGCGTCCGCACCTCGCCCACCCGCCCATCCTCCCCCACCGCGGGGCTTATACGCCGGGTCGAGAAGGATGTCAAGGAATGGGCTTGCGCGGCGCGCCGCGAGCGGACTATGATGATTCCTTGCGCTTCGCTCCATGCGCGTGCAAACGGGCCGTCATATCGCGGTCGGCCCGTGTCTCCCGAGAATAGCGGCGGGGGCCGGATCCGCATGGGAGCGCTCGGCGCGTCACCGCTCACTCGCTATACGCCCTTGCCAGGGCGGGAGGTCAATCCCTTGGCTGCTTCGCGCACCGCGTCCACCGCATCGAACTCCCCGAAGAACGGACGCGCGGCGTCCCGTCTGTCCTTCGCCAAGATCACGGACACCCTGACGGTCCCGGATCTGCTCGCACTCCAGACCGAGTCCTTCGAATGGCTCGTCGGCTCGGAGATCTGGCAGCAGCGGGTCGCCGAGGCCGAGGCCGCGGGTCGCACCGACCTGCCGGGCCGCAGCGGCCTCGAGGAGATCTTCGAGGAGATCTCCCCGATCGAGGACGCGAACGGCACCATGCAGCTGTCGTTCTCGAGCCCCGAGCTCGACGAGCCGAAGTACTCGATCGACGAGTGCAAGGAGCGCGGCAAGACCTACGCGGCCCCGCTCTACGTCGAGGCCGAGTTCATGAACCACACGACCGGCGAGATCAAGACGCAGACGGTCTTCATGGGCGACTTCCCCCTGCAGACCGACAAGGGCACGTTCATCGTCAACGGCACCGAGCGCGTCGTCGTCTCGCAGCTCGTGCGCAGCCCGGGCGTCTACTTCGACCGCACGGCCGAGAAGACCTCCGACAAGGACATCTTCTCCGCGCGCATCATCCCGAGCCGCGGCGCGTGGCTCGAGTTCGAGATCGACAAGCGCGACCAGGTCGGCGTGCGCATCGACCGCAAGCGCAAGCAGTCCGTCACCGTCTTCCTCAAGGCCCTCGGCCTGACCTCCGAGGAGATCCTCGAGGAGTTCAAGGGCTTCGGCTCGATCGAGGCGACCCTCGAGAAGGACACCATCCTCACCAAGGACGAGGCGCTCAAGGACATCTACCGGAAGCTGCGCCCGGGCGACCAGGTCGCCGCCGAGGCCGCGCGCGCGCTCCTGGAGAACTTCTACTTCAACCCGAAGCGCTACGACCTCGCCAAGGTCGGCCGCTACAAGATCAACCGCAAGCTCGGCATCGACCGCCCGATCACCGACTCGGTGCTCACGGTCGAGGACATCGTCGCGACGATCCGCTACCTCGTCGCCCTGCACGACACGAGCGCGCCGGGCGTCACGGTCGCCGAGGACCGCTCCATCTCCATCAAGGGCGTCCGCGACGGCAAGAGCGTCGACGTTCGCGTCGAGACCGACGACATCGACCACTTCGGCAATCGCCGCATCCGCGCGGTCGGCGAGCTCATCCAGAACCAGGTCCGCACGGGCCTGTCCCGGATGGAGCGCGTCGTGCGCGAGCGCATGACGACGCAGGACATCGAGGCGATCACGCCGCAGACCCTCATCAACGTCCGTCCCGTCGTCGCCGCGATCAAGGAGTTCTTCGGGACCTCCCAGCTGTCGCAGTTCATGGACCAGAACAACCCGCTCGCGGGTCTGACCCACAAGCGCCGCCTGTCGGCGCTCGGCCCCGGCGGCCTCTCGCGCGAGCGCGCGGGCGTCGAGGTCCGCGACGTCCACCCGTCGCACTACGGTCGCATGTGCCCGATCGAGACCCCGGAAGGCCCGAACATCGGCCTCATCGGCTCGCTCGCGACGTTCGCCCGGATCAACGCGTTCGGCTTCATCGAGACGCCGTACCGCCGGGTCGAGAAGGGCAAGGTCACCGAGAAGATCGACTACCTGACCGCCTCCGAGGAGGACGACTACGTCGTCGCCCAGGCGGGCGCCCCGCTCAACAAGGACGGCTCCTTCGCCGAGGAGCGCGTGCTCGCCCGGAAGAAGGGCGACGAGGTCGACCTCGTCCCCGTCGCCGAGGTCGGCTACATGGACGTCTCCCCGCGCCAGATGGTGTCGGTCGCGACGAGCCTCATTCCCTTCCTCGAGCACGACGACGCGAACCGCGCGCTCATGGGCGCGAACATGCAGCGCCAGGCCGTGCCGCTGCTGCGCTCGGAGTCGCCGCTCGTCGGCACCGGCATGGAGGGCTACGCCGCCGTCGACGCCGGTGACGTCATCGTCGCGGAGAAGCCCGGAGTCGTCGCCGAGGTGAGCGCCGACGTCGTGACGGTCCAGCTCGACGAGGGCGGCACGCAGGACTACTACCTGCGCAAGTTCGACCGGTCGAACCAGGGCACGTCGTACAACCACCGCGTCGTCGTCGGCGCCGGCGATCGCGTCGAGGCCGGCGAGGTCCTCGCCGACGGGCCCGCGACGGAGAACGGCGAGCTCGCGCTCGGCAAGAACCTCCTCGTCGCGTTCATGCCGTGGGAGGGCCACAACTTCGAGGACGCGATCATCCTCAGCCAGAACCTCGTGAAGGACGACGTCCTGTCCTCGATCCACATCGAGGAGTACGAGGTCGACGCCCGCGACACGAAGCTCGGCAAGGAGGAGATCACGCGCGACCTGCCGAACGTGTCGATGGATCTGCTCGCCGATCTCGACGAGCGCGGCATCATCCGCATCGGCGCCGAGGTCAGCCCCGGCGACATCCTCGTCGGCAAGGTCACCCCGAAGGGCGAGACGGAGCTCTCGGCGGAGGAGCGGCTGCTGCGCGCGATCTTCAACGAGAAGAGCCGCGAGGTCCGCGACACCTCCCTCAAGGTGCCGCACGGCCAGGAGGGCACCATCATCGCCGTCAAGGAGTTCTCCGCGGAGAACGACGACGAGCTCGGCAACGGCGTCAACCACCGCGTCGTCGTCTACATCGCCCAGAAGCGCAAGATCACGGAGGGCGACAAGCTCGCCGGCCGCCACGGCAACAAGGGCGTCATCGCGAAGATCCTGCCCGTCGAGGACATGCCCTTCCTCGCGGACGGCACGCCGGTCGACGTCGTCCTCAACCCGCTCGGCATCCCCGGCCGGATGAACTTCGGCCAGGTGCTCGAGACGCACCTCGGCTGGGTCGCCAAGCAGGGCTGGAAGGTCGACGGCAAGCCGTCGTGGACCCACTCGCTCCCGAAGGACGCCTTCGAGGCGGCGCCGGGCACGAAGGTCGCGACGCCCGTCTTCGACGGCGCGCTCGAGGAGGAGATCGCGGGTCTGCTCGACTCGACGCTGCTCACGCGCGACGGCGAGCGGCTCATCGACTCCTCCGGCAAGGCGCAGCTGCTCGACGGCCGTTCGGGCGAGCCGTTCCCGTACCCGGTCTCGGTCGGCTACATGTACATCCTCAAGCTGCACCACCTCGTGGACGACAAGATCCACGCTCGCAGCACCGGCCCGTACTCGATGATCACCCAGCAGCCGCTCGGCGGCAAGGCGCAGTTCGGCGGCCAGCGCTTCGGCGAGATGGAGGTGTGGGCCCTCGAGGCGTACGGCGCGGCCTACGCGCTCCAGGAGCTGCTCACGATCAAGTCCGATGACATCCTCGGCCGCGTCAAGGTGTACGAGGCGATCGTCAAGGGCGAGAACATCCAGGAGCCCGGCATCCCGGAGTCGTTCAAGGTCCTCATGAAGGAGATGCAGTCGCTCTGCCTGAACGTCGAGGTGCTCTCGGCCGACGGCTCCGTCGTGAACCTGCGGGACACCGATGACGAGGTGTACCGGGCGAACGAAGAGCTCGGCATCAACATCTCCGCCCGGTTCGAGACCTCGTCGATCGACGAGATCTGATCCCGGCTCCCATCACTTACGCAACGCCAACAGAGCGAAGAAGAGAGAACACAGTGCTCGACGTCCACGCGTTCGACGAGATCCGCATCGGCCTGGCCACGGCCGACGACATCCGCAAGTGGTCATTCGGCGAGGTGAAGAAGCCGGAGACGATCAACTACCGCACCTTGAAGCCGGAGAAGGACGGCCTCTTCGGAGAGCAGATCTTCGGCCCGTCCCGCGACTGGGAGTGCGCCTGCGGCAAGTACAAGCGGGTCCGGTTCAAGGGCATCGTCTGCGAGCGCTGCGGCGTCGAGGTCACCAAGTCCTCGGTCCGCCGCGAGCGGATGGGCCACATCGAGCTCGCCGCGCCGGTGACCCACATCTGGTACTTCAAGGGCGTTCCGAGCCGGCTCGGCTACCTCCTCGACATGGCGCCGAAGGACCTCGAGAAGGTCATCTACTTCGCCGCGTACATGGTCATCTCGGTCGACGAGCAGGCGCGCCACGAGGACCTCCCGGGTCTGGAGAACGAGCTGCGTCTCGAGGTCAAGACCCTGAGCGACCAGCGCGACGCCGCGGTCAACACCCGGCTGAGCAAGCTCGAGGCGGATCTCGCCGCGCTCGAGGAGGAGGGCGCGAAGGCCGACCAGAAGAAGCGCACGCGCGACGCGGCGGAGAAGGAGGCGGGCCAGATCCGCAAGTCCTTCGACGACGAGATCGCGCAGCTCGAGAAGGTCTGGGACGACTTCCGCAACCTCAAGGTCGGGGACCTCAAGCCCGAGGACGCGATCTTCCAGGAGCTGCAGTACCGCTACGGCCTCTACTTCGAGGCGCACATGGGCGCCGAGGCGATCAAGCGCCGGCTGGAGTCCTTCGACCTCGCCGCCGAGGCGGAGAGCCTCCACGAGGAGATCGCGACGGGCAAGGGCCAGCGCAAGATCCGCGCGATCAAGCGGCTCAAGGTCGTCAACTCGTTCCTGACGACCGGCCACTCGCCGGCCGCGATGGTGCTCGACGTGGTCCCGGTCATCCCGCCGGAGCTGCGTCCGATGGTCCAGCTCGACGGCGGCCGCTTCGCGACCTCCGACCTCAACGACCTCTACCGCCGCGTGATCAACCGGAACAACCGCCTGCGCCGCCTGCTCGACCTCGGCGCGCCGGAGATCATCGTCAACAACGAGAAGCGGATGCTCCAGGAGGCCGTCGACGCGCTGTTCGACAACGGCCGCCGCGGGCGTCCCGTGACGGGCACGGGCAACCGCGCGCTTAAGTCGCTCTCCGACATGCTCAAGGGCAAGCAGGGCCGGTTCCGCCAGAACCTGCTCGGCAAGCGCGTGGACTACTCGGGCCGCTCGGTCATCATCTCGGGTCCGCAGCTGAAGCTCCACCAGTGCGGTCTGCCCAAGCAGATGGCGCTCGAGCTCTTCAAGCCGTTCGTCATCAAGCGGCTCATCGACCTCGGCTACGCGCAGAACATCAAGTCCGCGAAGCGCAAGGTCGAGCGCAGCGACCCGCAGGTGTGGGACGTGCTCGAGGAGATCATCCGCGAGCGCCCCGTGCTGCTCAACCGCGCGCCGACGCTGCACCGCCTCGGCATCCAGGCGTTCGAGCCGCAGCTCGTCGAGGGCAAGGCGATCCAGCTCCACCCGCTCGTGTGCACCGCGTTCAACGCCGACTTCGACGGCGACCAGATGGCGGTCCACCTGCCGCTGTCCGTCGAGGCGCAGGCCGAGGCCCGCATCCTGATGCTCGCGAGCAACAACATCCGCAAGCCGTCCGACGGCCGCCCGGTCGCGCTCCCGAGCCAGGACATGATCATCGGTCTGCACCACCTGACGACTGTCAAGGAGGGCGCGACGGGCGAGGGCCGTGCGTTCACCTCGGTCGCCGAGGCGATCCTCGCGATGGACCAGGGCTCGCTCGACCTGAACGCGGTCGTCAAGCTGCGCCTGGACGGCGAGCTGCGCGAGACCTCGCTCGGCCGTGCGATCTTCAACGAGGCGCTGCCGGTGGACTACCCGTACTTCGAGGGCGTCGCCGACAAGTCGTCGATCGGCCGGATCGTCAACGACCTCGCGGAGCGCTACCCGCAGGTCGAGGTCGCCGCGACGCTCGACCGGATCAAGGACGCCGGCTTCCAGTGGGCTACCCGCTCCGGCGTCACCGTCGCGCTCTCGGACATCGTCACCCCGCCGAACAAGCCGCAGATCATCGCGGGCTACGAGAAGCAGGCCGCGAAGGTCCAGGACCAGTTCGACAAGGGTCTGACGACCGACGCGGAGCGCCGTCAGGAGCTCATCGAGATCTGGAACAAGGCGACCGCCGAGGTCGCCGACGCGATGCAGGCGAACTTCGCGATCGACAACAACATCAACCGCATGGTCTCCTCGGGCGCGCGAGGCAACTGGATGCAGGTGCGTCAGATCGCCGGCATGCGCGGCCTCGTGTCGAACCCGAAGGGCGAGATCATCCCGCGCCCGATCGTCCACTCCTACAAGGAGGGCCTGACCGTCGCGGAGTACTTCATCTCGACCCACGGCGCCCGCAAGGGCCTCGCGGACACCGCGCTTCGCACGGCGGACTCGGGCTACCTCACGCGTCGCCTCGTCGACGTCTCGCAGGACGTCATCATCCGCGAGCCCGACTGCGGCACGACGAAGGGCCTCGAGGTCACGATCGCGCAGGCCGGCGCCGATGGCGTTCTGGTCCGGGATGAGAACGTCGAGAACTCGGTCTACTCGCGGATCCTCGCGGAGGCGGTGACCGACGCGAAGGGCAAGGTCCTCGCGGAGGCGGGCAGCGACGTCGGCGACGTCCTCATCGACGCCCTCATCGAGCTCGGGGTCGAGTCGGTCAAGGTCCGCTCGGTCCTGACCTGCGAGTCCGCGGTCGGCGTGTGCGCGCAGTGCTACGGCCGCTCGCTCGCGACCGGCCACCTCGTCAACATCGGCGAGGCGGTCGGCATCATCGCGGCGCAGTCGATCGGCGAGCCCGGCACGCAGCTGACGATGCGCACCTTCCACACGGGCGGTGTCGCGTCGGCGGACGACATCACGCAGGGTCTGCCCCGCGTGACGGAGCTCTTCGAGGCGCGCACCCCGAAGTCGGTCTCGCCCATCGCCGAGGCGGCGGGCACGATCAAGATCGACGACACGGACGCGCGCGGCCGCAAGATCGTGCTCACGCCGGACAACGGCGACGAGCCGGTGGTCTACACGGTGCTGCGTCGTGCGACGCTGCTCGTCGAGGACGGCCAGCACGTCGAGCTCGGCCAGCAGTTCCACGTCGGCAACCTCGACCCGAAGGAGGTCCTGCGGGTCCGCGGCGTGCGGGCGGTGCAGCAGCACCTCGTCGAGGGCGTGCAGGGCGTCTACCGCTCGCAGGGCGTGCCGATCCACGACAAGCACATCGAGGTCATCGTCCGGCAGATGCTGCGCAAGGTCACGGTCGTCGACCACGGCGACACGGGCCTGCTGCCCGGCGAGCTCGTCGACCGTCAGCGGTACACGGAGCTGAACCGCTCGGCGATCACGGATGGTCGCAAGCCGGCGTCGGCCCGCCAGGAGGTCATGGGCATCACGAAGGCGTCCCTCGCGACGGAGTCGTGGCTCTCCGCGGCCTCCTTCCAGGAGACGACCCGCGTGCTCACGCAGGCCGCCATGGAGGGTCGCTCCGACCCGCTCATGGGTCTCAAGGAGAACGTCATCATCGGCAAGCTCATCCCGGCCGGCACAGGGCTCCCGCTCTACCGCCAGGTCGAGGTGCGGGCGACCGACGAGGCCCGGGCCGAGCGCTACCCGAACCGGCTGTTCGCCGACGACGGCGCGTTCGGCGAGTCCGACTACTCCTACGTGGAGTTCGACGACTTCGCATCGGACGACTTCGGCTCCGGCAGCACCTACAACTGACCCCTGCGGGGATCGAGCAGGCCGCAAGCCGTATCGAGACCCGCACGACGCCCCGGTCCGCACGGACCGGGGCGTCGTCGTCTCGTATATTCGTGAGGCGGACAGGAGGAGGCGCGCGCTGATGACGGATACCCGGGCCGGGCGCCGCGACGCCGGCTTCTCGCTCGTCGAGCTGCTCATCGTCGTGCTGATCCTCATCGTCCTGGCGGCCATCGGGATCGCCGTCTACTTCTCGGCGCAGCAGGGCATCGCCGACGCGAAGGCGAAGGCGAGCGTCAGCGCGGCCGTCGACGCGATCGGCCGCTTCGCGTTCGCGAACGACGGCGCGCTGCCGACTCCGACCGAGTTCGCGGACGGCAGCGTCGAGTTCTCGAACGTCGCGTCGGACGCGCCGGGGTACGTCCTCTACTCGCTCGACGACGCCGGGACGCGGTTCTGCGTGTCGGCGAAGGGCGACGGCGAGCACGTCTTCGTCGCGGACAACCGGCTCGCGGCGACGCTCGGCACCTGCATCGAGGGCGTCGCGACGGCGATCGGGCCGACGCCCACCCCGGGGCCGACCCCTGGTGACGACGTCATCGGCGAGCTCTGAGCGACGCGTCGAGATGACGACCGCCGATCTGCTCGGCGCCGCGCAGCTCCTCGTCGTCGTCGCGTACCTGTGGCTCGCGGTCGCGAGCATCGTCCTGGCCGCGGTCGACATCGCGGTGCGCCGGCTGCCGGACGGCATCGTCGTCCCGACGTTCGTCGCGCTCGCCGTGCTCTTCGCGGCGGCGGCCGCGCTCGGCGGGGATCCCGCCGCATTCCTGCGGGCGCTCGCCGGCGCGGCCGCACTGCTGCTGATCTACCTGATCATCTCCGTGCTGTCCCGCGGCGGGATGGGCTTCGGCGACGTCAAGCTCGCGGCGGTCCTCGGCCTCGCGACCGGCTGGATCGGCTGGGAGGCGCTCGTCGTCGGGACGGTCGTCGGCTTCGTCCTCGGCGGCCTCTTCGGCCTCGCGCTCGTCGTGCTCGGCCGCGCGGGCCGGGGCAGTGCCGTCCCGTTCGGCCCGTGGATGCTCGCCGGTGCCTGGGCCGGGATCCTCGCCGGGCCGGCCGTCTGGGGCTGGTATGCCGGGGGCGCCGGGCTTGGCGCGATCGCTTGAGGCGGGCCGCGTCGAGCCCGGCCGATCGAGATCCGCGGGCACGAATGCGCAGAGTGCACGAGTCCCCGGCCTAGACTGTCGCCCGATCCCGCCCTTGGAGGTGCCACATGGCCGACGCCACGCCCGAGCTGCCCGACACACCCGAGCCGACCGAGAACGCGGTCGAGGAGGTCCTCGACGAGGTCGTCGTGGTGGACGAGGCGGTCGTCGTCGACGACGCGCTCGCGGCCGAGCCCGTCCTCGCGCCGCCCCCGCCGCCGCCGGCCATGCCGGTCGTCGAGCCGGTCGGGGCTCCGGAGGGGCTGCAGGGCGAGCCGGCCGCGGAGTTCCCCGCCGCCGCGGCGACCCCCGCGCAGCAGGTCGTCTACGTCCAGGCGCCCGTCCCGCCGCGGGCCGCGGGCAACCGGGGCATCGGCACGATCTTCGCGGTCCTCGCGGCGATCGTCTATGGCGTTCTGCTCGCCGGCGTGACGTGGATCATGCAGTACGTGACGACCGGGGCGACCGGTGTCCCGTTCCTCGCGATCTGGGATTTCTACATCCCGATCATCGTCTTCGCCGTCGCGCTCATCATCGTGGTCGTCATCGTCAACCGCGCGGGCTGGGGTGCCTACGTCCTCGGCTCGCTCTTCGTCGGCGCGGCCGTCTACTTCGGGACGATCGGCATCTACCTGCTGTTCAACTGGATCATCTTCAAGCAGGTCGACTACTTCGACACCTTCGCGGGAGAGGCCTTCCTCATCATCGGGGCGATCCTCGCCCGCGAGGTCGCGGTGTGGTTCGGCTGGATCATCGCGCGCCGGGGCAAGAAGGTCGCCGCGCGCAACGCGGCCGCTCGTGCCGAGTTCGACACGAAGCTCGCGGAGTTCCGCGCCGGCGCGTACTGAGCCCGGGCCGAAGCTCGGCTTGTCCGAGCGGCCCGGCACGGGTAAGCTAGTCGACTGGTGTGCTGGCGGTGGCCTCGTTCCCGGACGAGTCGCGCTGACAGCCCCGAGGGAGCGGTGCCCCATGGCCCGTAACCCCCACGGCATATCCGCCAGCACGACACGCCTCTCGGGCAGGTCGGCGGATCGCGGGCGAAGCTCGCGGGCCGAGCCGCGCACGGCGCGTATCGGGACCGCGGGGAGAAGCCCGGCTGTCACCGTGCAGCACTAGGAACACGAAGCACTCCGCAGAAAGAAGCACACTGTGCCCACCATTCAGCAGTTGGTCCGCAAGGGCCGCTCGCCGAAGGTCGCCAAGACCAAGGCGCCGGCGCTGCAGTCGAACCCGCAGCAGCGCGGGACCTGCACCCGCGTGTACACGACGACCCCGAAGAAGCCGAACTCGGCGCTGCGGAAGGTCGCCCGCGTCAAGCTCTCCAACGGGACCGAGGTCACGGCCTACATCCCCGGCGAGGGCCACAACCTCCAGGAGCACTCGATGGTGCTCGTCCGCGGCGGCCGTGTGAAGGACCTCCCCGGCGTGCGCTACAAGATCGTCCGCGGGGCGCTCGACACCCAGGCCGTCAAGAACCGCAAGCAGGCGCGCAGCCGCTACGGCGCCAAGCTCGACAAGAAGAAGTGATCTGAATGCCTCGTAAGGGACCGGCGCCCAAGCGCCCCGTCATCGCGGACCCGGTGTACAGCTCGCCGGTCGTCTCGCAGCTCGTCAACAAGATCCTCCTCGACGGCAAGAAGGACCTCGCCCAGCGCATCGTCTACGGCGCGCTCGCGACGGTCGAGGCCAAGTCGGCGGGCGACCCCGTCGTCGTGCTGAAGAAGGCGCTCGACAACATCCGGCCGACCCTCGAGGTCAAGTCCCGCCGCGTCGGCGGCTCGACCTACCAGGTGCCGGTCGAGGTCAAGCCGCACCGGGCGAACACGCTCGCGCTGCGCTGGCTCGTCTCGTACGCGAAGGGCCGTCGTGAGAAGACGATGACCGAGCGGCTCACGAACGAGATCCTCGACGCCTCCAACGGCCTCGGTGCCGCGGTCAAGCGCCGCGAGGACACCCACAAGATGGCCGAGAGCAACCGCGCGTTCGCTCACTACCGCTGGTAAATCGACACTCGCGGGTCGAGTAGGCCGCCGGCCGCATTACGACCCGCACCACGAAAAGGAACTCAGTTGGCACAGGAAGTGCTCACCGACCTCAAGAAGGTCCGCAACATCGGCATCATGGCGCACATCGACGCCGGCAAGACGACGACGACCGAGCGGATCCTCTTCTACACGGGGGTCAACCACAAGATCGGCGAGACGCACGACGGCGCCGCGACCACCGACTGGATGGCGCAGGAGCAGGAGCGCGGCATCACGATCACCTCCGCCGCGGTGACCTGCTTCTGGGGCTCCACCCAGATCAACATCATCGACACCCCCGGGCACGTCGACTTCACCGTCGAGGTGGAGCGCAGCCTGCGCGTCCTCGACGGGGCCGTCGCGGTGTTCGACGGCAAGGAGGGCGTCGAGCCCCAGTCGGAGACGGTGTGGCGGCAGGCCGACAAGTACGACGTCCCGCGCATCTGCTTCGTCAACAAGATGGACAAGCTCGGCGCGGACTTCTACTTCACGGTCGACACGATCGTCAAGCGCCTCGGCGCGAAGCCGCTCGTCATCCAGCTGCCGATCGGCTCGGAGAGCTCCTTCATCGGGGTCGTCGACCTCGTCGAGATGCGTGCCCTCGTGTGGCCGGGCGACGCCAAGGGCGACGTGACGATGGGCGCCAAGTACGAGGTCGAGCCGATCCCCGCGGAGCTCGCGGACAAGGCCGCCGAGTACCGGGCGCTGCTGCTCGAGACGGTCGCCGAGACCGACGAGGAGCTCCTCGAGAAGTACCTCGAGGACCCGGAGTCGCTGACGGTCGCCGAGATCAAGGGGGCGATCCGCAAGCTCACCGTGGCGAGCGAGATCTACCCGGTGCTCTGCGGCTCCGCGTTCAAGAACCGCGGCGTCCAGCCGATGCTCGACGCGGTCGTCGACTACCTGCCGACCCCGCTCGACGTCCCCTCGATCGAGGCGCACGACCCTCGCGACGAGGAGGTCGTCATCGAGCGGCACGCGGACGCGAAGGAGCCGTTCTCGGCGCTCGCGTTCAAGGTCGTCGCGCACCCGTTCTTCGGCCGCCTGACCTACATCCGGGTGTACTCGGGCGCGCTCGAGTCGGGTGCCCAGGTCGTCAACTCGACGAAGGGCAAGAAGGAGCGCGTCGGGAAGATCTTCCAGATGCACGCGAACAAGGAGAACCCGGTCGACTCGGTGACCGCCGGCCACATCTACGCGGTCATCGGCCTCAAGGACACGACGACCGGCGACACGCTGTCGGACCCGGACGCCCAGGTCGTCCTCGAGTCGATGACGTTCCCCGAGCCCGTCATCGAGGTCGCGATCGAGCCGAAGACGAAGGCCGACCAGGAGAAGCTCGGCGTGGCGATCCAGAAGCTCGCCGAGGAGGACCCGACGTTCCGCACGGAGCAGAACTCCGAGACGGGTCAGACGGTCATCAAGGGCATGGGCGAGCTGCACCTCGACATCCTCGTCGACCGCATGAAGCGGGAGTTCAACGTCGAGGCGAACGTCGGCAAGCCCCAGGTCGCGTACCGCGAGACGATCCGCAAGTCGGTCGAGAAGCACGACTACACGCACAAGAAGCAGACCGGTGGATCGGGCCAGTTCGCGAAGGTCCAGATCAGTCTCGAGCCGCTGGAGGTGCAGGGCGAGACGGTGTACGAGTTCGTCAACGCCGTGACCGGTGGTCGCGTGCCGCGCGAGTACATCCCGTCGGTCGACCAGGGCATCCAGTCGGCCATGCAGGTCGGCGTGCTCGCGGGCTACCCGACGGTCGGCATCAAGGCGACGCTCGTCGACGGCCAGGCGCACGACGTCGACTCCTCGGAGATGGCGTTCAAGATCGCCGGCTCGATGGCGTACAAGGAGGCCGCGCGCAAGGCGAACCCCGTCCTGCTCGAGCCGGTCATGGCCGTCGAGGTCCGCACGCCCGAGGAGTACATGGGCGACGTGATCGGCGACCTGAACTCCCGTCGTGGTCAGATCCAGTCGATGGAGGACGCGACCGGCGTCAAGGTCGTCCGCGCGCTCGTCCCGCTCTCGGAGATGTTCGGCTACGTCGGCGACCTGCGGTCGAAGACCTCGGGCCGCGCCGTGTACTCGATGCAGTTCGACTCGTACGCCGAGGTCCCGAAGAACGTCGCCGACGAGATCGTCCAGAAGTCCAAGGGCGAGTGAGGACGCGGGTCGAGTCGCGCGCAGCGCGTGGCGAGGCCCCGGACCGCACGCCCATCAAAGTCAAGTAGCATAGACCAGTCCAAAATCGCTCGGACACCCCAGACCCCGAGCACGACGTCCTGAGGAGGACACCAAGTGGCCAAGGCCAAGTTCGAGCGGACCAAGCCGCACGTCAACATCGGAACGATCGGTCACGTCGACCACGGCAAGACGACCCTGAGCGCCGCCATCTCCAAGGTGCTCGCGGACAAGTACCCGTCGCCGACGAACGTCCAGCGCGACTTCGCGTCGATCGACTCCGCTCCCGAGGAGCGCCAGCGCGGCATCACGATCAACATCTCGCACATCGAGTACGAGACGCCGAAGCGCCACTACGCGCACGTCGACGCCCCGGGTCACGCCGACTACATCAAGAACATGATCACCGGCGCGGCCCAGATGGACGGCGCGATCCTCGTGGTCGCGGCGACCGACGGTCCGATGGCGCAGACCCGCGAGCACGTGCTGCTCGCGAAGCAGGTCGGCGTCCCCTACCTCCTCGTCGCGCTCAACAAGTCGGACGCCGTCGAGGACGAGGAGATCCTGGAGCTCGTCGAGCTCGAGGTCCGCGAGCTGCTCGCGAGCCAGGACTTCGACGAGAACGCGCCGGTCGTGCGGGTGTCGGCGCTCAAGGCGCTCGAGGGCGACGAGAAGTGGGTGCAGTCGATCCTCGACCTCATGCAGGCCGTGGACGACTCGGTTCCGGACCCGGAGCGCGACCGCGACAAGCCGTTCCTCATGCCGATCGAGGACGTCTTCACGATCACGGGCCGCGGCACCGTCGTGACGGGTCGCGCCGAGCGCGGCACCCTCGCGATCAACTCGGAGGTCGAGATCGTCGGTCTGCGCCCGACGCAGAAGACGACCGTCACCGGGATCGAGATGTTCCACAAGCAGCTCGACGAGGCGTGGGCCGGCGAGAACTGTGGTCTGCTCCTGCGCGGCACGAAGCGCGAGGAGGTCGAGCGCGGCCAGGTCGTCGTCAAGCCGGGCTCGGTCACGCCGCACACCGTGTTCGAGGGCACCGCGTACATCCTCTCCAAGGAGGAGGGCGGGCGTCACAACCCGTTCTACGCGAACTACCGTCCGCAGTTCTACTTCCGCACCACCGACGTCACGGGTGTCATCACCCTTCCCGACGGCAAGGAGCTCGTGCTCCCGGGCGACACGACGGACATGACCGTCGAGCTCATCCAGCCGATCGCGATGGAGGAGGGCCTCGGCTTCGCGATCCGCGAGGGCGGCCGCACCGTCGGCGCCGGCAAGGTGACGAAGATCCTCAAGTAGTACCCAGTACTGCCGCGAAGGGCCCGGTCCACTCGGACCGGGCCCTTCCGCATTCTCCAGGTGACCTCGTGTGCCGAGATGGGCCCCCCGGTGCGCCCATCTCGGCACACGGCGCCAGGTGGTTCTCCACAGGGTGCGCATCGAGTGTCCACAGAACGCGATGTCGGCCGCGCGTGCGGTGTCGGGAGTCATGAGAATGACGCGGTGGAACTCGACACCGTCGCCGCTCGCGTCAAGGCCGGGCATCCGCGCGAGCGCCCGTCGCGGATCGCCCGGACGGGGAGCCTCACGTGCGTCAGACCGGGCGTGTATCTCGATGCCGAGACCTGGGCGGGTCTGAGCGAGGAGGCTCGCCACCTCGTCCGAATGCGTGCCGCGCAGCATGTGCTCGGGCCCGACACGAGGTTCTCGCACGAGTCGGCGGCCGTCGCGCTCGGCATTCCGGTGATCGGCGGGCTCCCGCGCCGCCCGAGCGTGTTGGTGCCGCCTGACGGGTCGAAGTCCTCTTCGCTCGTGCGCCGCGTGCATCGGGCCGCATCGCCCGGACAGCTCCAGCGGCACGACGGCTTCGTGCTGACGTCGACGGCGCAGGCGGTGCTCGACATCGCCGCCACGAGGTCCCCGCTCGCCGGTGTCGTCGCCGCTTCGCATGTACGTCGCCACCTCGGCATGCCGCTGGACGTGTTGCAGGACGCGCTGGCTGAGAGCCGGCCGTATCGCGGCGCACGATCGATCGAGCACGCGCTCGGTGCATCGACGGAGTTCTCGGACTCGCCGCTCGAGACGCTCGTACTCGTGCGGATCAGGGATCTCGGGTTTGCGGAGCCGGTGCAGCAGCAGGAGATCGTGGCGCGTGGTCGCAGCTACCGGGTCGACTTCTCCTGGAGCGACGGTGCACTCGTCCTGGAAGCGGACGGCCGGGTGAAGTACGAGGATGCCGACCTACTCGACGAGCGCACCCCGGAGCAGGTGTTCTGGGCCGAGAAGCGCCGTGCGGACGCGATCAGCGAGCACGTCGCGCGTCTCACCCGCACGACCTGGGACGACGCCTGGAGCGGTGCCGCCCTCGAGCAGCAGCTCCTCACCCTCGGCGTCCCCCGAATCCACCCACCGTCCGCCCTAACCCGCTGACGCGAACCGGGCGCCGTGTGCTGAAATGGGCGCGCCGGCGGGTCCATCTGGGCACAGGGCGCCCATGTGGTGGGGGCTCGCGGAGCGCGACACGCCCGGGTTGCACGCAATGCCGGGTTATGGCAGACTTCTGTGGTTCCAATTTTCGCCCCACGCGTTCGCGCGAGGGGCGGACACTCTCAGGCAGTGCATAACTCGTGAGTGGGGCCCCGGTTCTCCCGGTGCCAGCCCCAGACCGCAGTTAGGCCGCAGGGAGCGGACGCCGGGTCCGCGCAGCACCACAGCGCGGAGCCACGGGTCGCGCCGCACGACGTGCGCGCAGAACCTTGACATCAGCACAGCGCAATCGAAGTCCGCGCGCGGGGAGACCCGGGCGCCGGCTGTCAGCAGTACGAAGAGAAAGGCGAGAGCCATGGCGGGACAGAAGATCCGCATCCGGCTGAAGTCGTACGACCACGAGGTCATCGACTCCTCCGCCCGCAAGATCGTCGACACGGTCACCCGTGCCGGCGCGAGCGTGGTCGGCCCGGTGCCGCTCCCGACGGAGAAGAACGTGGTCGCGGTCATCCGCTCGCCCCACAAGTACAAGGACAGCCGCGAGCACTTCGAGAAGCGCACGCACAAGCGGCTCATCGACATCATCGACCCGACGCCGAAGGCCGTCGACTCGCTCATGCGACTCGACCTGCCCGCCGACGTCAACATCGAGATCAAGCTCTGACGGCCTGAGGAATAGAACGCCATGACTGCCACCAAGACGCAGAGGGGCCTGCTGGGCACCAAGCTCGGCATGACCCAGGTCTGGGACGCCTCCGGCAAGCTCGTCCCGGTCACCGTCATCAAGGTCGACCCGAACGTCGTGACCCAGGTCCGCACGCCGGAGCTCGACGGCTACAGCGCCGTCCAGCTCGCCTCCGGTGCGATCGACCCGCGCAAGGTCACGAAGCCCCTCGCGGGCCACTTCGAGAAGGCCGGTGTCACGCCGCGCCGTCACGTCACCGAGATCCGCACCTCCGACGCGGGCGAGTACTCGCTCGGACAGGAGCTCGACGTCACGACGTTCGAGACGGGCCAGCTCGTCGACGTCGTCGGCACGAGCAAGGGCAAGGGCACCGCGGGTGTCATGAAGCGCCACAACTTCAAGGGCGTCTCGGCCTCCCACGGCTCGCACCGCAACCACCGCAAGCCCGGCTCGATCGGTGCCTCCTCGACCCCCTCGCGCGTCTTCAAGGGCATGCGCATGGCGGGTCGAATGGGCAACGAGCGCGTCACCATCCTCGGACTGAAGGTCCAGGCCGTCGACGCCGAGCGCGGCGTGCTGCTCGTCAAGGGGGCCATCCCCGGCGCCAAGGGTCGCCTCGTGTTCGTCCGCAACTCCGTGAAGGGGGCCTGAGCATGACCGCCATCGACGTCGTCGACGCCAAGGGCAAGAAGGTCGCGTCCGTCGACCTGCCCGCCGAGGTGTTCGACGTCCAGACGAACGTGCCGCTCATCCACCAGGTCGTCACCGCGCAGCTCGCGGCGGCGCGCCAGGGCACGCACAAGACGAAGAACCGCGGCGAGGTCTCCGGGACCGGTGTCAAGCCGTTCAAGCAGAAGGGCACCGGTCGTTCCCGTCAGGGCTCGGTCCGCGCGCCCGAGCACCGCGGTGGTGGCACGGTCCACGGCCCGCAGCCGCGCGACTACTCGCAGCGCACCCCCAAGAAGATGATCTCGGCGGCGCTCAAGGGCTCGCTGTCCGACCGCGCTCGCGCCGGCCGGCTCCACGTCGTCGACTCGTTCGGCATCGACGGGGCGCCCTCGGCGAAGACCGCGGCCGGCATCCTCGCCGCGCTGACCTCCGCGAAGAAGGTCCTCGTCGTCCTCACCCGCGAGGACGAGCTGAACTACAAGTCGGTGCGCAACATCCCGACGGTCCACGCCCTGACGTGGGACCAGCTCAACGCCTACGACGTGCTCGTCTCCGACGACATCGTCTTCATCCGCTCCGCCTACGACGCCTTCGTGGCGGCGCAGGCCGGCGCGAAGTCAGAGGAGGTGACCGCGTGAGCCTCACGTACAAGGACCCGCGCGACATCATCATCGCGCCGGTCGTCTCCGAGAAGAGCTACGCGCTCATCGACGAGGGCAAGTACTCGTTCATCGTCGCGACCGACGCGAACAAGACGGAGATCAAGCTCGCGATCGAGAAGATCTTCAACGTCAAGGTCGCCGCGGTGAACACGCTGAACCGTCAGGGCAAGACCCGTCGCACCCGCGTCGGCGTCGGCAAGCGCAAGGACACCAAGCGCGCCATCGTCACGCTCAAGTCCGGCTCGATCGACATCTTCACGGCTGTCGGCTGAGGACGGGGGAGAAGAGAACCATGGCCATCCGCAAGTACAAGCCGACCACGCCGGGCCGTCGCGGCTCGTCCGTCGCCGACTTCGCCGAGATCACCCGGGCCACGCCCGAGAAGTCGCTGCTGCGCCCGCTGCCCAAGACCGGCGGCCGCAACAGCTCCGGCCGGATCACGACTCGTCACATCGGTGGCGGCCACAAGCGCCAGTACCGCGTCATCGACTTCCGTCGCAACGACAAGGACGGCGTCAACGCGAAGGTCGCCCACATCGAGTACGACCCGAACCGCACGGCGCGCATCGCGCTCCTGCACTACCTGGACGGCACGAAGCGCTACATCCTCGCGCCGAACAGGCTCCAGCAGGGCGACGTCGTTGAGTCGGGTCCCTCTGCCGACATCAAGCCGGGCAACAACCTGCCGCTGAAGAACATCCCGGTCGGCACGGTCATCCACGCGATCGAGCTCAAGCCGGGCGGCGGCGCGAAGCTCGCCCGCTCGGCCGGCGCGTCCGTGCGGCTCGTCGCGAAGGACGGTCCCTACGCGCAGCTCCGGCTGCCCTCGGGCGAGATCCGCAACGTCGACGTGCGCTGCCGCGCGACGATCGGCGAGGTCGGCAACGCCGAGCAGTCGAACATCAACTGGGGCAAGGCCGGCCGCATGCGCTGGAAGGGCGTGCGCCCGACGGTCCGCGGTGTCGCCATGAACCCGGTCGACCACCCGCACGGCGGTGGCGAGGGCAAGACCTCCGGTGGTCGCCACCCGGTCACTCCGTGGGGTCAGGCCGAGGGTCGCACTCGCAAGCGGGGCCTGCCGTCCGACAAGCTCATCGTCCGTCGCCGCAATGTCGGCAAGAAGCGCAAGTAGTAGGGGAGCGACAGACACATGCCTCGCAGCCTCAAGAAGGGCCCCTTCGTCGACGAGCACCTGCTCACGAAGGTGGTCAAGGCGAACGAGTCCGGCTCGAAGAACGTCATCAAGACGTGGTCGCGCCGCTCGATGATCATCCCCGCGATGCTCGGTCACACGATCGCGGTGCACGACGGTCGCAAGCACATCCCGGTCTTCGTGACCGAGACGATGGTCGGCCACAAGCTCGGCGAGTTCTCGCCGACCCGTACCTTCCGTGGACACGAGAAGGACGACAAGAAGGGACGGCGCCGCTGATGGTCACCTCGATCGCCAAGCTCCGCCACATCCGCATCACGCCGATGAAGGCGCGTCGCGTCGTCGACCTCATCCGCGGCCGTCAGGCCGTCGAGGCGCTCGCGATCCTCAAGTTCTCGCCCCAGGCGGCGAGCGACCCGATCTACAAGCTCGTGGAGTCGGCCATCGCGAACGCCCGGGTCAAGGCCGACAACTCGAACGAGTTCCTCGACGAGCAGGACCTGGTCATCGCCAAGGCCTACGTCGACGAGGGCACGACGCTCAAGCGGTTCCAGCCGCGCGCGCAGGGCCGGGCGTTCCGGATCCGCAAGCGCACGAGCCACATCACCGTCGAGCTCGCGACGCCCGACGTCGCGAAGACCACGAAGGCAGGGAAGTAATGGGACAGAAGGTCTCCCCGTACGGGTTCCGGCTCGGGACCACGACGGACCACATCTCCCGCTGGTTCTCGGACTCGACCAAGGCCGGTCAGCGCTACAAGGACTACGTGGCGGAGGACGTCAAGATCCGCAAGCTGCTGCAGTCGAAGCTCGACCGCGCCGGTGTCGCCAGGATCGAGATCGAGCGCACCAAGGACCGTGTCCGCGTCGACATCCACACCGCTCGTCCGGGCATCGTGATCGGCCGCCGAGGCGCTGAGGCGGAGAACATCCGCGCGCTGCTCGAGAAGCTCACGGGCAAGCAGATCCAGCTCAACATCCTCGAGGTCAAGAACCCCGAGGCCGTCGCGCAGCTCGTCGCGCAGGGCGTCGCCGAGCAGCTCTCCGCGCGCGTGGCGTTCCGCCGTGCGATGCGCAAGGGGCTGCAGGGCGCGCAGCGCGCCGGCGCGAAGGGCGTCAAGATCCAGGTCTCCGGCCGTCTCGGCGGCGCGGAGATGTCGCGGTCGGAGTTCTACCGCGAGGGTCGCGTCCCGCTGCACACCCTGCGCTCGAACATCGACTACGGCTTCTACGAGGCGAAGACGACGTTCGGCCGGATCGGCGTCAAGGTCTGGATCTACAACGGCGACATGACGAACAAGGAGCTCGCCCGCGAACAGGCCTCCCAGAAGTCCACGCGCCCCGAGCGCGGCGACCGCGGCCCGCGCCGCGGCCCGCGTTCCGACGCGCCCGTCGCAGCAGGTGCGGAGGCCTGATCATGCTGATTCCCCGTAAGGTCAAGCACCGCAAGCAGCACCACCCGGGCCGCGACGGTCAGGCGACCGGTGGCACGAAGGTCAACTTCGGCGACTACGGCATCCAGGCGCTCACCCCCGCCTACGTGACGAACCGCCAGATCGAGGCCGCTCGTATCGCGATGACCCGTCACATCAAGCGCGGCGGCAAGGTCTGGATCAACGTCTTCCCGGACCGTCCGCTCACGAAGAAGCCGGCCGAGACCCGCATGGGCTCGGGCAAGGGCTCGCCGGAGTGGTGGATCGCGAACATCAAGCCCGGTCGCGTCCTGTTCGAGGTCGCCGGCGTCGACGAGACGCTCGCCCGCGAAGCAATGACCCGTGCCATCCACAAGCTGCCGCTCAAGGCGCGCATCATCAAGCGTGAGGAGGCTGACGCATAATGGCCGTCGGTTCCAAGCAGCTCCGCCCGACGGAGCTCGACACCTTCGAGGACGCTCGTCTCGTCGACGAGCTCAAGAAGGCCAAGGAGGAGCTCTTCAACCTCCGCTTCCAGTCCGCGACGGG